>Ga0154672_108_pt1 | contig 35810 bp, 38 predicted proteins | sample Rifle2008BG13ft_FD_116101 | JGI IMG/M metagenome (GOLD analysis project Ga0154672, IMG submission 116101) | Chloroflexi bacterium RBG_13_51_36
CTAAGGTGGGGTTGGTGACTGTGACGAAGTCGTAACAAGGCAGCCGTACGGGAACGTGTGGCTGAATCACCTCCTTTCTAAGGAGTCTTAAGCAGAAGCTTGCTGATTCCTAGGTCGGTCGATGGACTTGAGAGTCTGTCGCCAAATTTCCGAAATGTTGCTTCCTTCCACTATCCAGTTGTTAGGGATACTGTCTGTATGGGATACTCGATAACAGGGAGAATCCTCGAAAAGTCACCTGACCAGTCTTAGCGCTTGGCAACCTGCCGTTAGATAGTCACCAGAGTTGAGCCTCTCCTGCCCAGTTTGCTAACCTCCTGCAAATGTTGACCAGTCTCTTGAAAGATTTTGGGAGTGCGGGGTATGATATAATGTTCGCTGGGAGTTAGAGTTTTGGAAGAATTGGACGAGTATCACAGGGGGTAGAACATGAGTAAACACATCAGAGTCATGCTAGCAGCGTTGCTGATTGTGACCGGGGTTCTGGTCTTGTTGCCCTCCGGCTACGTAGGCGCCGGAGGATGCGTTGTGAACCAGAGCTTCGAGCAGGGAGAGGGAGGAGTCCCGAATGGATGGAACCTGACCGGGAGCGCTATGCGCGTAGATACTGGCCCCATCTATGTGGGCAATTGGACCGCCCTGATAACAGGTAACAATGACACGTTTACCCAGTGGCTGTATATCGGGAATAGCACCCTGCCCATGCCGGTGACATATGACGTCTGGGGATGGATATATGTTTCCGGCAACGTTACCGGCGTCGTTTCTTTCGATTTCTGGGCGGGACTGAATGGGACCCAGGTGAGTGCGACAACAGAGTTGTCCAAGAATGATACGAATGGCGCCTATGTGCAGGTGGCTAGTACGCTAATGGCGCCAGTTGGAGCGACTCGTCTAAGAATCCGTCTCTTGGGAACTGGCTGGAGTGAGGGGGCAGAAGTACGATTCGATGAGATTGGCGCCTTCCCGCCGATAGGTGGCTACTGCTTCATTGCGACCGCGGCTTATGGCACGGAAACTGCCGCTGAGCTCGACACATTGCGTGATTTTCGAGACCAGGTACTATTGAAGAGTGCCCTGGGTTCTTTGTTCGTAGACACCTATTACGCAGTCAGTCCACCGATGGCTGACTTCATAGCAAAGAACGATTTCCTGCGTGCGGTTGTCAGGGAAGTGTTCCTCGATCCGGTAGTAGACCTCCTGCAATGGTCGCAGCGTCTGTGGAGAACTTAGGCAGATATACCCCCAGCACAGGTCCTCTATGGTGCGAGCACTGTTCATGTGGGCTCGCGAGGGCAGGCACACTCGCCGGAAACGTAATTGGATGCCGTAGAATTGGAACGGCGTTGTCTTGGAACTGACTTGAGGCTTCGATAGGAATCTGAAATTCTCCTGGTTGCTGCAATTGGGGATACGATGGAGCGTATAGATTACTGTGGCTAGTCCGATCAAATTCGGCACTGATGGGTGGCGAGGAATTATTGCCGAGGATTTCACCTTTGCAAATGTGCGTATCTGCGCCCAGGCCGTGGCAGAATATCTCAAGGACAATAAACTTGATAAACAGAGCATAGTCATCGGCTATGACACTCGCTTCGCTTCTGAGGATTTCGCTGCTGCCGCTGCTGAGGTGATAGCCGGCAACGATATCAAGGTGCGCCTCTGCCTCAAGCCGACCCCTACGCCGGTGGTGAGCTTTGCGGTCCCGGCTACTAAGTCGGCCGGCGCCATCGTGATAACTGCCAGTCATAACCCAGGTTCATGGAACGGATTCAAATACAAATCTAGGGATGGGGCGAGCGCCCCGGATGTGGTCACTTCTCAGATAGAAAGAAATATAGCCTCCCTCACCCGCCGGGTAGGGGGTGTGAGGAAGCTTGCCTTGGATAGAGCCTTTAAGACAGGAGGTGTTGACTATTTGGACCCCTCTCCCATTTACTTCGAGCAACTTGGTCGCCTCGTGGATATAGCAGGATTACGCCGCCGGAAATTGAATATCATGGTTGACTCGATGTACGGTGCTGGTATTGGCTATTTCAAGGCACTGCTTCAAGGCGATAACCTGCGAATCAGCGAGATTAACGCTGAAAGAAACCCTCTGTTCCCCCGAATTCGTCCCGAGCCGATTGCCAAGAACCTGACCAGACTTTCCCGTTTGGTCGTTGAGAAGAAGGCTGATGTCGGATTGGCCACCGATGGGGACGCCGACCGCATTGGAATTATAGACGAAAGAGGACAATTTCTAACCCAGCATCAAGTTTTTGCATTGCTTTGTCTGTATCTTCTGGAAGTTCGCGGTGAACGTGGCGCCATGGTGAGGACCTTGACTTCCACCATGATGCTTTCCCGCTTGGGAAAGCTCTTTGATGTGGCTGTCTATGAAACGCCGGTGGGTTTCAAGTATGTTGCCCCCTTAATGATAAAGAAAGATGCCATCATTGGTGGGGAAGAGAGTGGTGGATATGGCTTCCGTGGTCATGTCCCGGAAAGAGATGCCATACTTGCTGGACTTTACTTCCTTGATTTCATGGTAAAGACAGGAAAGACCCCGTCCCAGCTTCTGGAGTACCTTTACAGCAAGGTTGGGCCTCACTACTATGAACGCAGAGATGCTCATATCTCCGCAGCCAAGCGTAGGACGATCTTGCACCGACTGAGCTCTAGCCCTCCGAATAAGATAGCTGGTTCCAAGGTGACCAGAGTAGATACTATCGACGGTTTTCGCTTCTTCCTTGGCGATGAGTCCTGGCTGCTCATCCGCTTTTCCGGCACGGAACCGCTGGTCCGGATCTATGCCGAAGCTGCGAGTCTGGAAAGGGTAACGGAGTTGTTGGACGATGGCGCAAGGCTGATAGGATAATGGGGTCAACTCTGTTTTTTCATTGGCAATCTGCTTGATTAAGGCCGAGAGGAGAACTGAGGAGAAAAAAATAGAGTTGACCCCATTACCATTTTGGCGATAGTATATGAATCTAACCTTCGAAGCAGGACGCGATAATCTCTTAAGATTGACGCAATCATAGAGATTCTGTGCATGCAAGACTATTATGAAGTCAGGTGGCACGGGCGGGGTGGTCAAGGAGCTATAACTGCAGCCAAAATTTTGGCGCAAGCAGCCTATCTCGAAGGTTATCAAGGGGTGACTGCTGCACCATCGTTTGGCGCCGAAAGGCGCGGCGCTCCCATCAGCGCCTCGACCAGGATCGCCCCGCAGACAATCATGGTCGTATCCCAGATAGAGACTCCCAATGTGGTGGTCGTTCTGGATCACACCCTGCTGAAATACGACGAGGTAACCAGCGGGCTGGTTAAGGGAGGATGGCTCATTGTAAACTCTTGGCGACGTCCGGAGGAGCTTGCCCTTCCGGGTGATTTCAGCATCGCTACAGCCGATGCTTCTAGAGTGTGCTCAAACCTGGGGCTGATAATCGCGGGCGTAACGGTCGTGAATACAGCGATACTTGGTGCGTTTGTTCGTGCTACTGAAGCAGTAAGCATGGCAAGTATGGAGAAGGCGATAAGAGAAAGACTCTCACACAGCCAGGCAGGTATTAATCTTGCCGCAATTGCGCAGACCTACGAAATAACCAGACTCGGAAGGATAAGGTAACTACAGACCATGGGAACCCGGGATTGCCGACACATATGTGGTGAATCATCACCGGCTATCGGCGAAGCAGGTAAAACAGGCGAATGGCGGGAATCGTTCCCCGTGATAGACTTGAAGAAGTGCGTCGTAGCTAAACAGAACAAGCCCGCTTGTTTTCTGTGCTGGCTCTATTGTCCGGATGCAGTTATTACCAAGACCATACCCATCCAGATAGATATGGAATACTGCAAAGGCTGTGGCATATGCGCGCAGATATGTCCGGCACACGCTATAACCATGGTTCATGAACAGGGACTGTGTCTCGATGACATGGATTAACTGGCATTGGTGAACAAAAAGATGGCCAAAAGGGGCGGGATTCGGATACTGGATGGCAATCATGCAGCGGCCCAAGGGGCAAAGCTGAGCCGGGTTCAGGTAATTGCCGCCTATCCTATTACACCCCAGTCACCAGTCACCGAGAGGTTATCGGAATTTGTCGAAAAAGGCGAACTTGATGCTCAGTACGTTGCCGTTGAAAGTGAACATAGCGCCCTCGCCGTTTGCACTTCAGCTTCAACGGTGGGGGCCAGAACCTTTACTGCTACCAGTTCACATGGCCTGGCCTATATGCATGAGATGTTGCATTGGGCCGCCGGGGCGCGCCTTCCCGTGGTCCTTGCCTGCGTAAACCGTGCTATTGGAGCACCCTGGAATGTACTTAATGACCAGCAGGACTCTGTCTCCCAGCGAGACACCGGTTGGATACAAATATACGCTCGAAATAACCAAGAGATTCTGGACTCGATAATCCAGGCCTATAAGATTGCAGAGTCAGTTTATGTCCCGGTCATGGTCTGCTACGATGGTTTTGTTTTATCTCACACTGAAATGCCGGTCAACGTGCCGTCGCAAGAAGATGTGGACAGATTCCTGCCTCCATATACACCACACACGATACTGGACCCGGCCAACCCCAGAAACTATAACCTTGTGACCTTTGCCAATCCCAGAGTCAATGCCGAAGGCGTGCTCTGCCACGGATATATGGAACTGCGGTATCTTCTCCAAGAAGCGTTGCAGAACTCCAGAGAAACGATAATCAAGGTGGGTCAGGAATTCGGTGAAGTGTTTGGCAGGAGCTACTCCAACACACTTTGGACGGATAGATTGGATGACGCTGATACAATTATTGTGGCCATGGGCAGCTTAGTAATGGAGGCAACGGTGGCCGCAGATACGCTACGAGAGGCAGGACATAAAGTGGGCGTCTTGGGATTGCGGGTATTCAGGCCGTTTCCTAAGGCAGATGTGGTAAAGGCGTTGGAGAAATCCCGCCTTATCGTGGTTTTTGACAAGAATATCAGCTATGGCTTGGAAGGAGCCACTTGCTCGGAGATAAAATCGGCCCTTTATGGCAGTTCCCTGAGAGCGGCCATACGGAACTTCATTGTTGGACTGGGCGGTCGCGACGTCAAGGCCAGAGAGCTAGTGGATGCGGTAAATAGATCGCTGGCATCAGTGAAGGAAGGCGATTTAACCAGAGAATATCCTGAATGGATATGTGCTATTTGAGAGGTTTGACTGATGAAGGCTAATGCCGTCAACTTGACCGAGAAAGAATATCTGCTGCAGGGCAATAGAACCTGCCCCGGCTGTGCCCTGTCGCTCGCTTATCGTCATATTCTAAAAGCACTGGAAGGGCAAGTTATCGTGACGGTGCCGCCCAGTTGTCTGACAGTGCTGCATGGCATGTATCCCATAACATCTGTCACTGTCCCCTGCGTGAATACACCGTTCGCCTCGGCTGCAGCGTCAGCTACTGGTCTACTTGCTGGCCTCAAAGCGCTGGGCAGGGAAGGGTTGACCGTGGTGGCCGTTGCCGGTGACGGTGGAACACACGATATAGGATTACAGGCATTGAGTGCTGCTGCGGAAAGACAGACTGATTTTCTCTATATCTGCTATGACAACGAGGGCTACATGAACACTGGCAATCAGCGGTCAGGCTCCACGCCGCTGGGTGCAATTTCAGGTACTACGCCGATTCTGGGCAAGCAACAGATCCCGAAAGACATCGCAGCCATAATGGAGGCACACGGCATCCCTTATGTGGCTACCGCAAATGCTTCCTATCCCCTGGACCTTTACGAGAAAGTCAAGAAAGCCGGGGCGATACGGGGGACCAGGTTTATACATGTATTCTCGCCTTGCCCACCCGGATGGTCATTCCCTTTCAATAATACCATCATCATCGGCAAGCTGGCGGTCGAAACCGGATGGGTGATACTCTACGAAGTTGAGGACGGTGTTTTCCGCCTGACTTCGGCCAGCGAATCCATCGCCAAGAAGGGTGACCTGAAGCCATTGAGGGAGTATCTCGTGGAACAGGGAAGGTTCAAGAGTATTACCGAACAGCAGATTGAGGCGCTGCAGCGCTGGGTTAATGCCCGGTGGAAACGTTGCCTTGATCGGGCAGATAAGTCACCGCACTCGGTTCATTAATTGATAGCCATATGTTTTGTGTCTGACGAGGGGATGCGCTGTGGCTGATGGCTTCTTCGACCATTTGGCGGAGGGAGAGGGATTCGAACCCTCGACCCCGATTTAACTCGGAGTAAGCGCTTAGCAGGCGCCCGCACTAGACCACTATGCGATCCCTCCACTCCCTGCTACCTATTTCATTATGCCACACGTGAAACGAATGAACAAACCCCAGAATCTCTCAACATGTGAGGCGGACGAAAAGTGAGACAGCTTGAGTGCCCTCTTATTCATGAGCGGCCGTCAGTTCATTATGCCACTAGGGGTTCACTTTTCCTTCAGTCGATAGTGTCATAATGTTTTCAATGCGGCAGCAGAAGGTGCCGGCAGGAGCAGTAACTTCAACGGTCTGTCCCCTTTCTTTGTCCAGGATTGCTTTACCCAGGGGAGATGCGACAGAAAGTTTGCCCTTGGCTGGATTCGCTTCTCGAGGATCGACTAAAGTGTAGCTAAACTCTTTGCCTGACGATAAATCACGAAGCAATACTGTGTACCCAAATTTTGCCCTGGTTGTGTCCTGGCCCTCCCTCATTATCTTCGCCTGATTCAGGACTGCCTCTATCTCCTTGATTCTCCCTTCGAGATGGGACTTCTGCTCTCTAGCTGCTGCCAAAGGGGCATTTTCGCGAAAGTCCTTGTCAGCGGCTGCTATTTGCATCTCCTCGATGACTTGAGAGCGCTGATTTTTCAGGTTGGCTAATTCCTTTTCTAATTTTGCGTAACCTTGTGTAGTCAAGGTAGCCTGGACTGAACTGCCCTGCCAGACAGCCACAGTTTTTGAAGAACTTTTCTTCACTTTGAGATGCGGTGCCAAATTCGTCCTGCTGAATCCCTGTTTCTGGATGTACGCGAGGAAGGATTTGATGGGCTTAGCCGCTGAGGGAGTAATTTGTTCACCATAGCTTGCCACATCTACAGGATTGATGTCCTTCAACTGACGCGATGAGCCAAGCCATCTAACGAATTTGAATACCTCTGCCTGTATCTTTCCCCTTTCTTCCGGCGGAAGGCGTGATAGAAAAGCTTCGGTTACTTCAGCAAGTGTGTGGTTGTTCTCTATGTTTCCCACGGAGAACAAATAATAGCTTCCAAAATGGATACTGTCAATTTGGATTCTGGCAGAGAGAGCTTATCCTTTATCTTCTTGGCATAGTGTGTTAATCTAACTACATTTGTCTCTGGGCGCTAAAACGAGCAACAAGACAGTTAAGGAAATGGGGACATTGACGGTGGAATATCAACGGTGAACAGCTTAGTTCAATGTGATTTCGACGGTACGGTTACCGAAACGGATATTAGCTTCCTTCTTCTGGGCGCTTTCGCTCAGGGGGATTGGCGCCGGCTGCTGCAGGATTATAAGGAACATAAGATATCTGTCGGGGCGTTCAATACCAGAGCTTTTGCCATGGTCAAAGCCGATGAACATACGCTACTTCAATTTCTGAAAGGCGACCTCAAGGTGCGAGCTGGATTTCACGAACTGGTCAATCATTGCCAGGAGAGAGGATTCAGATTGGTCATTGTGAGCAACGGTCTTGATTTCTACATAAGGGCCATCCTTAAGGACTTGGGGTTGGGACATCTCGAAGTGTATGCTGCACAAGCCGCGTTCCACCCCGAGGGAATGGAAGTTCACTATGTGGGGCCGGATGGCAGAAGACTGGATGATGGCTTTAAGGAAGCATATATCGAGTCGTTTCTGAAGCCAGGATACAGGGTAGTATATATAGGAAATGGCGATTCCGATATTGCCCCGGCGAAATACGCTCACCATGTCTTCGCCACAGGCGACTTGGCGGTGTACGGCAGAGAGCGGAATCTTAAATATAAGCCCTTTGAGACCTTTCTTGAAGTCGTCAGGGAACTGGACTCTATGTAGCTGCGATCTTTGAATTTCTACCGTTCCAGGTAGACCTGAATTCCCCGCTTTCAATCATCGGCGTCATTACATCCACTACGCTGGCATTGTACTTTGTTCCCCTGCCGTCTCTTAGCTCTTGTAGAACATCCGTTGTAGTTCTTGCTGGCCGGTAGGGACGATGGGAACTCATGGCCTCCACCACGTCGCAGACAGCAAGAATGCTGACTTCCAGACTTAGCCCGTCTTCTGTCGTACCATCAGGATAACCCGAGCCATCGAGCCGTTCGTGGTGTTGTAGCGCCACGTCAGCTATTGACCAGGGCAGGTTGGCATCTTTCAATATGTTATAACCTTGTCTGGTATGGGCACGGATAAGGGCCCATTCTTCCTCAGCTAGTTCACCGGGCTTGGTAAGAATACTCTTTGGAATAGAGACTTTGCCGATGTCGTGGAGCAGTCCGTCGAGATAGAGCCTGTCAACCGTATCCTCAGCCAAGCCCATATTATCGCCCACAAGACAGGCTAGTTCCGCCACTCTTTGTTGATGCCCCGCCGTGTAAGGGTCGCAAGATTCGACGACACGAGAGACTATTTTTGCCAGGTCGACAAAAGAACTCTTCAATTGTTCTTCAGTCTTACCCCGCTCGGTGATGTCAGTGCGAAACCCCTGTAATCCTGCAGATTTGTCTTTGTTACTAATGAACTTCAAATACTGCTCCATCAGTATTCTTCTGCCATCTTTCCTGAAAATCTGTTGCACTATGCTGGACACAGGTTGCTCTGCGCTCAGTATCTTTCCCACTTGCGTGGAAAGCCATTCCCTATCTTCCGGTGGGAGGGTGTTTTCTGGCTTCAGCTCGGTCAGTTCTTCCAGACAGTACCGACCCAGCTTCTCAAGCGCCTTGTTACCTGCTCCAGTATCGTCCTGGATGTTCGCAGAAAAAACTGCTTCTAGGCAATTTTCAAAAAGACTGCAATAGTGTTCTGCGCTTTCCTTCAGTGCCTGCTCCATGTGTTTGTGCTCGGTGATGTTTCTTGCGACGACAAGTACCAGAGATTTGTCGTCTTGCCGCTCAATAGATAAAGACAATTCAAAGGGAAACGTAGACCCATCTTTCCTTAGTGCTTCGCCTTCGATGCGCCCTGTTTTCCCGCAATTTCCGTTCAGGAAAGCCCGCAGTATCAGTGTGTGATCTTTTCCGTGTTTCTCCGAAATCAACCTGGTTACTGGCTGGCCCAGAATCTCTTCGCTTGAGTAGCCAAAAATCTGCTCTGCGCCTTCGTTCCAGAATACTATTGTCCCTTTGCGATTCACCCCCAGTACGGCATCCCGGGAGTATGCTACCAGAGCCCTGTATATCTCTCCGCTTTTAGGTAGCGTCTCTGACTTCTTGTGCGGTGGTTCTATTTCTTCTCTCATGAGCGATTTTTCTTCTTACCACCATGCCTACTTCCTTCCCTACTTGGCTCGAAAATTCACGCTCCGGCCATAACCAAATATAGTCAACTATATCAAACACATAAATCCATTTGCAATAGGAATCTGGTTATGAGGCTGGGGGAAAACGTGTCCGGGTCCAAACGTTTATGCTGTTTGACTGGTGGGGCATGCGCCTGGTCCTGATCACGGTGGCCCTGGTTCCAGGCAGGGGATATTCAGAGGCTTGGTGTGAGGTTTTGGCTTCGTGCTGTGCGGTTCTCGAGAATCGCGCTATAGGATCCTGGAATGTCACAGTCCTAGCTCTGGAGCGATTCCTTGCATGGCTTCGATTCCCATGCTGATGAACTCTTCCAGTTCCAGTCCGATTTCGCGGCACCCAGCAACTTGCTCCCGATTGACTCCAGCCGCGAAGCTTTTTTCGCGAAAGCGTTTCATTACCGATTTAGTAATCAGCCCCGCTAGTCTATCAGGCCGAACCAACGCAGCGGCCGTGATCAGCCCGCTCAGTGGGTCGGCACAAAAAAGAGCCTTATCCAATTTAGTCTCACGGGGAACGCCATGAGCTTCGTTGTGGCACAGAATAGCATGGACCATAAGCGCGCTGGCACCCAGCTCCTGGGCGATGTCAGCGCTCAATCTGCTGTGGCTGCTCATATCACCCTCAACCAGTTCCATATCTATATCGTGAATCAGTCCGGTAATGCCCCACTCCTCTTCATCTTCTCCCAGCTTCCTGGCCAGGGACCGCATAATAGCCTCGGTGGCTAACATATGCTTAATCGTGTTCTTATCCTGCACATTGCCATGAATGGAATCGAGGATTTCCTCTCTGTTGAGCTTTGATTTCATGTCAATACCTTTTCGTGTGTCGTTGATAATATAGCACGTAAATACTTTCCAGTGAAAGAGGCCTCATTCTGAGTCAGTTCTTCAGGTGTGCCGGCATCTACCAGGTAGCCGCCCTCATCACCAGCTCCAGGGCCGAGGTCAATGACCCAATCGGCATTTTTGACCACATCCAGGTGGTGTTCAATGATGATCACCGTGTTTCCGTAATCGACCAGGCGCTGCAGCACCTTCAGGAGGCAAGCAATATCTGAGAAGGAAAGGCCGGTAGTCGGCTCATCCAGTATATAAAGCGTCTTGCCAGTGGAGCGGCGTGAAAGTTCAGTAGCTAATTTTACCCGCTGAGCCTCGCCCCCGGACAGGGTTGGGGCGGGCTGTCCCAGGCAAATATACCCCAAACCTACGTCTCGGATGGTTTCCAGCTTGTGTTTAACTTTCGGGAAGTGGTCAAAGAAGACCAAGGCTTCATCCACCGTCATGGCCAGGATTTCGGCGATGTTCTTCCCCTTAAATTGGATTTCCAGCGCTTCACGGTTATATCTTTTTCCCTTGCATATCTCGCAGGCAACAGTGACATTAGGCAGAAACTGCATCTCAATCTGAACATAGCCTGCTCCTTGACAGGCTTCGCACCGTCCTCCTTTTACGTTAAAGGAAAAGCGCCCCTGGGGATAACCACGCACTCTGGCTTCGGGGACAGTGGCGAAAAGCTCTCGGATAGGGGTGAATGTCCCCGTATAAGTAGCCGGGTTGCTTCTGGGGGTGCGGCCAATCGGTGATTGGTCAATATTGACCACCTTGTCAATGTGTTCAGTGCCGGTGATGCTGTCACAGTTACCTGGCTTCTCCTTGGCCCGGTAGAAAAGTCGGGCCAGTCTTTTGTACAGGACTTCGTTGATGAGAGAGCTTTTGCCGCTGCCTGAAACACCTGTGACGCAAACAAATTTGCCCAGGGGAATACGGACATCGATGTTTTTCAGGTTATTCTCTCTGGCGCCTTCAATCACCAGCTCTTTTCCCGAGCCGGCACGACGCTTGGATGGCAGGGGAATTTGCTTTGTCCTGCTCAGGTACTGTCCCGTTATTGACTGAGGGCAAGCCATTATCTCTGGCAGTGTCCCCGTGGCGACTACCTCTCCTCCTTGTTTCCCGGCGCCGGGCCCCATATCAATAATGTAATCGGCAGCTGTCATCATAGCCTCATCGTGCTCTACGACAATTATGGTATTATCGAGGTCTCTGAGGCGCTTCAGCGTGGTGATGAGGCGGGAACCATCGGCAGGATGTAAACCGACCGTGGGCTCGTCACAAATATAAAGGACGCCGCTGAGCCCGCTGCCAATCTGGGTAGCCAGACGAATCCTCTGGGCCTCACCGCCGCTCAACGTTGCTGAAGGACGGTCCAGCGTTAGATAGCCCAGACCTATGTCTCTCAGAAAGCCCAAGCGCGCGTGAATCTCCTTGATAATTTGCCTGGCTATGGTAAGTTCCCGGGGGCTGATCTTATCACTCAGGTGCTCTACCCAATTTGAAGCCTCCATGACAGGTAGGCCGGTAACATCCATAATATTTTTGCCCACTATAGTGACAGCTAGAGATTCCGGCTTCAGCCTCTTCCCCTGACAGGCAGGGCAGGGCGTGGATGCCATATAGCGCTCGATATCCGCTCTGACACTATCCGAACTCGTCTCTCGATAGCGGCGCTCCAGGTATGGTATGACGCCCGGAAAATTAGTGTAGTACTGACGCAGATTACCGTTACGGTCTTCATATGTGGCGGGAATTGGCTCGCCCCCGTCGCCATAGAGAATGATGCGTAATTGTTCTTTGCTTAGAGCCTTCACCGGCGTGGAGAGAGAAAAATCGTGGCGGTGACCCAGAGACTCTAGTATGCTGGTGGACCAGGTGCTGAGCTGTCCATTTCTCATCCAGGGCTGAATAGCTCCCTCAGCCAGGCTCAATCCCTTATCCGGGATGACCAGGTTAGGGTCAATTTCCAATTTACAGCCCAGTCCCGTGCAGGCCGGACAAGCTCCGTAGGGGCTGTTAAAGCTAAATGTTCTGGGGGCAATTTCCCCCAGGCTTATTCCGCAATAGACACAGGCGAAATGCTCCGAGAAAAGCAATTCTTCCCCGTCAAGGACTTTGACAATCACCACGCCCGATCCCAGTTTTAGTGCTGTCTCAACGGAGTCGGCCAGGCGGGTGGCGTTTTCGCTTTGCTCTATCTGAAGTCTGTCAACTATTACCTCTATGGCATGCTTCTTCTTCTTATCTAACTGAAATTCATCAGAAAGGTCATGAATTTGCCCGTCAATCCGAACCCTGACAAACCCCGCCTTCTGCAAATCCTTGAATATCGCCTGGTGCTCACCTTTGCGGTCCCTGACCAAAGGCGCCATGATCATAATGCGGCTGCCCTGCGGTATTTCCTGAACGGAATCCACAATTTGCTGCACTGTCTGGCGCGAGATTTCCCTGCCGCACTGTGGGCAATGGGGATGCCCGACGCGGGCGAACAGAAGGCGCAGGTAATCATAGATTTCGGTCAACGTGCCCACGATAGACCTGGGATTATGAGGCGGCCCTTTCTGGTCGATGGATATGGCCGGGCTAAGACCTTCGATGTAATCAACGTCCGGCTTCTCCATCTGCCCCAGAAACTGGCGGGCATAGGCAGAAAGAGACTCTACATAGCGGCGCTGTCCCTCGGCGTATATGGTGTCGAAAGCCAGAGAGCTTTTACCCGAACCGGAAACACCGGTGATAACCACCAGTTTGTTCCTGGGGATAATGACATCTATATCCTTAAGGTTGTGCTCTCGGGCACCCTTGATAAATATGACATCGGGCATGACGCTCTATTTTAGCATTGGCGCTCAGGCTTCTCAAAAAGGAAGGGCTAGAATGCTAGAAGCAGATTCCGAATGGGGCAGGCACTTCAGGGTTTGCCAAAAGCGAATGGCCGTCATATTATTAAGTAAGGAGGAAACGGAATGGGCTCTAATGGGAATGGCAGGCGTAATTTGCTAACCGCCGGCGGAGTCTTGAGCGTAGTGGGGGGGATACCTCAGGTAATTAGCGGTGGAGTGTTAATAGTGAATTTTTTGGTGTCCTACCAACATGGCTTTGTGCTCATAAGTAGGTTTTTTCTGCCATTCTTGCCAGACGGTTGGCGGTATTATATTTTGTGGGGCGGCCCCATGGTTCCTGCGTCCATGGATTATATCCCAATTCATTGGCCGATCCTTGGAGGATGTTTTGTTGCTTTGGGTATAGTGGCTGTAGTTGGCGGCATCTCGGCTGTAAGAAGAAAAAGATTTGGTTTGTCTTTGGCCGGGGCTATATGCGCCCTTCCGTCAGTGTTTTTAGGGATCGCGGCGGTTGTTCTTATCGCTCTGGGGAAGAGAGACTTTGAGGTGAAGGCCTGAGTGGGACACGCAGAATGAGATTTTGATGCAACTAAATTGTTACTGCTGCATTATAGTTTTAGATTAGACAGCCCATGAATCAAATAAGGTGGAGGAACCGGTGAACAAGTGGGTTTTGCTCGGCATCGTAATCTTCCTGTTAGCGGGAATATTCGCCACGCCAAAATGGTCTGTGGAAAAAGAGCAAGCCGTCGAGGTTGGTAGAGGGTTTTTCGAAGACATAGGGCTCCAGCTAGGGAGGGTTCTTTCTGTTGGTCTCGTACATATAGACGAAGTGCCTGAGGGCTATTTGTCCTACTGGCTCTCAGCAAGGGGACTGGATATACCTGACACATCAGAGACTGAGTCGTGCTGGTTGGTCAGGTTCGAAAATGGATATCTCCCCGGGCATTGGTGGGAGATTCTGATTGATACGAACACGGATGAAGTGGTGGGTGGAATGTCCTGCAGATGACGCGGTCGTCGTCTCTTGTGCCAGCTATACGGTAATGGGGGCAGGCGACTCAAGATTTGGGAATTACGCCTGCCCCGTTGCACTTGTTAAATCAAACCACCGAAATGCATTAGGACCGGCGCCAGCATCAGGGAAATCACCGACATCAGCTTGAGCATTATGTTCAGAGACGGTCCTGCGGTGTCTTTCATGGGGTCACCGGCTGTATCGCCAACCACCGCTGCTTTATGAGCATCAGAGCCTTTGCCACCGAACTTCCCAGACTCAATCCATTTCTTGGCGTTGTCCCAGGCTCCGCCGGCGTTATTTAAGGTGATAGCGAGGATGAAACCGGTAGCCAGGGCGCCGACAAGGAAGCCAGCCAGGGCATATTTGCCCAGAACCACTCCCACGATGACAGGCGCGACTATCGTCATTATGGAAGGAACCAGCATTTCTTTCAAGGCTATTCTGGTGGCGATATCCACGCATTTGCCATATTCGGGCCGGGCTGTCCCCTCCATCAAGCCCTTTATCTCGCGCCACTGTCGACGGACTTCATCGACAATCGCCGCCGTAGTTATACCGACCGCCTTCATGCTCATAGCGCAGAAGACAGGCGGGATAAGAGCGCCGAGAATCAGGCCGACGATAATCGGCGTACTTAGCAGACTCAACTCTGGAGGCAGCGGGTTCAATTGCCCTGTGGATGAGATTGTGACTATCCCGACAGCCATAGCATAGGCCAGGATCAAGCCAAGGGCGTTCATGACAGCAGCGCCGATGGCGAATCCCTTTCCTGTGGCGGCGGTGGTATTGCCCAGAGAATCCAGAGCATCTGTCCTCTCACGCACCTCCGGTGGTAACGCCGCCTGAGTGGCGATGCCTCCGGCATTGTCAGCTATGGGTCCGTAGGCATCGGTAGCCAGTGTCACGCCCAGGGTGGACAACATGCCAACGGCAGCCAGGGCGACACCATAGAAGCTGCCGAACTTGTACGCTATGATAATAGCCACGGCTACCAGGACTACGGGCGGCCATGTGCTCATCAAACCGTTGGCAAAGCCTCGAATTATAGTAGCGCCCGCGCCTCTGGTGGAAGCTTCCGAAATTTCCTGGGTTGGCTTGAAGGCATAAGAGGTGAAATAGTTTGTGGCTTCCCCCATTAAGGCACCGGCCACAAGGCCGGCCAGCATTGCCCAGAAGAGACCTAGGCTGGCGCCCAAAAAACGAATCACCAGGAAGCCGAACACTGCCGCCAGTATTGTGGCGCCCAGTGTGCCGCGGCGCAAAGCTCCCAGAAGAGCGCTCATCTCCACCTTCTCCCCGACCCTGACCAGAAAACAGCCGATGACGGAAGCCACAATGCCGGCAGCCATGATGAGAAGGGGCAGCCACCAGGCGTGCCGCAGGGCAACTTCGGGAGAAAGTGAGGGGAACAACACTCCCTTGACCCACGGGGCGAGTAGGACGCCCACCGTAGTAAGTGTCATAGTGCCAACAGCGGTTTCCACATACGATTCGAAAAGGTCGGCACCCATCCCGCAGACATCGCCGACATTATCTCCGACATTATCGGCTATCACAGCAGCGTTTCTGGGGTCGTCCTCCGGTATCCCCGCCTCCACTTTGCCCACCAGGTCGGAACCGGCGTCGGCCCCTTTGGTGAAAATCCCACCGCCCACCCTGGCAAAAAGAGCTACCAGTGAAGCACCGGTACCGTAGGCAGGGATGATATACAGGAACTGGTAGTCAGGAAGGTCATGCCATATGAAGTAGAGAATAGATAGTCCTATGATGCCGATGCTCACCACTGTCAGTCCCATAACTGCCCCGCCCCGGAAAGAGACGCGCAATCCCTGGTTGAGACTTTTTTGTGACGCGGCGCAAGTCCGGCCGTTGGTCCTGAGTGCCATATTCATGCCGGCATAGCCGGCACCCATGGAGCACAGGGCGCCAAATATAAAAGCTACCGCCATTCTCCAGCCCAGGGCCGGGACGACTGCCAGGATAATGGCCACTACGACTACTACGATGGCCAGCGTGCGATATTCCCTGTGGATAAAAGCCAGTCCGCCTTCTTTGATGGCGCCGGAGATTTCCTTGAGCTTGGCTGAGCCCTCGTCCTGCCGCAGAACATACCTCACAAAGTACGCCACCACGGCCGCCCCCACAATTCCCACGATTACACAAATCCAGACTAAATCCATTGCCCTACCTCCTAGATGGACATAAAATTAGGGCACTCAAGCCAGGTCCCGGTGCCCTTACTTCTTTCTAAGGCATGCATACTAGAGACGTGAGTTTAGTACAAAAAACCCCACCCGTCAATGACTGGTACTGGTTCACTACCTTCGTGACACCTTTCTCACAGCACGTGAGCTTCTTCAAAAGACGGGTGCCCGATTTCCCTTCTTAACGCCTGTCGTAAGCGAAGTAGCGGGATTAAGAGGGAGCCGTCAATCCATTCTTCCCGAATCCCCCTCTTAGGATAAGAGGGGAAAGGCCTGCCCGCTTGCCTTCGCTGAAGCTTTTGCGCAAGCAGGCCGAACAAGTTCTTTGGCAGGCGGGGGAGTTATGAAAACATTGGCAAGCATCCATAACCCCCTGTAATCCCCCTTACCTTAAGGGGGAAATTATCGGAAGAACTAAGCCATAAGCCCTTCTATCATGGCACTGTTACAAACGATATGAGATGTCACTAGTCTGCGTCAACTAGACCATGATTCGAATCCCCTCTGTCAGGACAGAGTAAAAGATTGACCATGACTCAGGCTGAGTAGTAAAATCAGCCTTTGAAGCGAACGGAAGCGGGCGGAAATGACAGCCTTCGAGAAAAACAAGACTTCTGAGATGGTGGGATGATCAATGACGGTTGGTTACCGTTCAACAGGCAGGGCCTTAGAATAGACTGTAAAGGAGTTAGAAATGGATTTTGAGCTTACCGAAGACCAGAAGATGTTCCAGGCTATGGTGCGGGATTTCTGCGCCGCCGAAATTGCGCCCCACGCTGCCGAATGGGATGAGGCGGAAGAATTCCCCTATGACGTTATCAAAAAGATGGCTGCCGCCGGCTTGCATGCCGTGCATTTTCCTGAAGAATATGGAGGAAGCGGAGACGAAGTGACTTTTGCCATAGCCACTGAGGAGATATCCCGCGCCTGTGCCGGCATAGGCGTCGTGTATCTGGTCAGCCTTGGCCTGGGTATGTATCCCGTCGTCATGCACGGCAGTGAGCAACTGAAAAGGCACTACATCCCCCGTGTCATCAATGGGGCAATCGTGGCTTTTGGCTTGACTGAGGCCATGGCCGGCAGCGATGTCGCGGCTATGGAAACAAAGTACGCCCGGCAGGGCGATTACTATGTTCTGAATGGCCAGAAGATCTTCATAAGCAATGGCGCTGAAGCTGAGATTGTGACTACCTTTGCCACGAAAGACAAATCGCTGGGCTATCGCGGCATCAGTGCCTTTGTGGTGGACAAAGGGACTAAGGGCTTCTCCGTGGGCAAACTGGAAAGAAAGATGGGACTGCACCCTGCTTCGGTAGCGGAGCTTATCTTCGATGACTGCAAAATACCTGCGGCTAATATGCTGGGCGAGGAAGGAAAAGGCTTCAGGGTAGCCCTGGAAGGTATAGACGCCAGCAGGGTCAGCATAGCTGCCCAGGCACTGGGTATTGCTCAAGCCGCTTATGATGCGGCCGTGGCTTATGCCAAGGAAAGAAAACAGTTTGGTGCCGAACTGGCTCGACTTCAGGCAATCCAGTGGATGATTGCCGATATGGCCACTGAAATAGACGCGGCCCGGCTGCTAATCTACAGGGCTGCCTGGTTGACCAAGAAAGAGGGACACGCTCCTCCTAAGGAAGCGGCAATGGCCAAGCTTTATGCCTCCGAGGCAGCTCACAGGGTTTGCCACAAAGCGGTCCAGATATTCGGCGGCTATGGCTACACCAAAGACTTCGCTGTGGAACGCTACTACCGTGACCAGAGAATAACTGAGATTTACGAAGGAACCTCGGAGATGCAGAGGTGGACGATTGCCCGACAAGTATTGGGTATGAAGTAAAAGGCGCTGATCATGTTTAGCGACAAAACCCTGCGAGAAGCGGAAGAAGGCCAGAAAGGATGGGAGAAGGAGGTCGCCAAGGCCGGAAGGCAAAAGGCTGAGAAGGGAAGAAGGTTTTCCACCGTCTCCGACCTGGAGATAAAGTCAATCTATACCCCGGAAGATATCAAGGACCTGGATTTTTCTAAGGATATCGGCTATCCCGGCGTTTTCCCCTTCACCAGAGGTTGTCAACCCACAATGTATCGGGGGAGGGAATGGACCTTTCGTATGTTTTCCGGGATGGGTAGTGCCGAGGATACTAACAAGAGATGGCACCACTTGCTCAAGGAAGGCGAGACTGGGCTGAGCACCGCCTTCGACTTCCCTACCTTGATGGGATACGATAGCGATTCGCCCCGGGCTAGGGGTGAGTGCGGGAAATGCGGCGTGGCCATTGACACGCTGAGAGATTTCGAGATTCTGACTCATCGGATTCCCCTGGACAGCGTCACTACTTCGATGACCATAAATCCCCCTGCCTCCATACTCTGGGCCATGTATCTGGCTGTTGCCGAAAAAGCAGGAGTAGGTTGGGACAAAATCGGGGGCACGATTCAAAACGATATGCTCAAGGAGTTCATTGCCCAGAAGACATTCATGCTGCCGCCGGAGCCGTCCATCAGGCTGATAAGCGATACCGTCGAGTTCGGTACCCAGCATGTTCCCCTGTGGAATACTATAAGCATCAGCGGCTATCACATCCGGGAGGCAGGCTCCACTGCCATCCAGGAATTGGCTTTCACACTGGCCGATGGGATAGCCTACGTCCGGGACGTCATGGACAGAAAGAAGCTGGATGTCGATTCCTTTGCTCCTCGTCTTTCCTTCTTCTTCAATTCTCACCTCGATTTCTTCGAAGAGATTGCTAAGTTCAGGGCAGCCAGAAGGATGTGGGCCCACATTATGAGGGACAGGTTCAAAGCTAAGAATCCGCGCTCCTGGTGGATGCGGTTCCATACTCAAACGGCAGGTTGTTCTCTGACCGCCCAGCAGCCCTACAATAATATTGTAAGGACCACCACTCAGGCGCTGGCCGCCGTCATGGGCGGGACACAGTCCCTACACACTAATGCACTGGATGAGACCCTGGCTTTGCCCTCTGAATTTGCTGCTACCATTGCTTTGCGCACCCAGCAAATCCTCGCCGATGAAACAGGCATCACCAACACCATAGACCCGCTGGCCGGCTCTTATTTTGTGGAGTCTTTGACCAAACTGATGGAGGAAAAGGCCTGGGAATACATCAATAAGATAGACGACATGGGAGGCATCCTTGCTGCTATTGATAAAGGTTTTCCGCAGATGGAGATTGCCGATTCTGCCTATCATTATCAGCGGCAGGTAGATAAAGGCGAGAAGGTCGTGGTGGGCGTGAATAAATATGTTGTTAAAGAGAAGGCTCCTCCAGAGATACTGAAAATAGATGAAGCGGTCGAGGAAAAGCAGATTGCCAGGCTGCAGAAAGTGAAGAAGGAGAGGGATAATCGTAAGGTGGCTCAAATCTTGAACGACCTCCGTGCTGCTTCCAGGACGGACAAGAACTTGATGCCCTATGTGATAGAGGCAGTAAGGGAATACGCTACTGAGCAGGAAATCTGCGATGTCTGGAGAGAAGTCTTCGGCGAATACCGCGACCCCGGCTTCTATTAGACTCCACTCTTCGAATCCCCCTCTTAAGATAAGAGGGGTCAGGGGAGTTACGAAGCCTGGAAGGAGCTATCTAAAGGAAAAGACAATATGACGAATTCAGGAAGAAGGATACGAATTCTAGTAGCCAAACCCGGCCTGGATGGGCATGACCGCGGGGCCAGGGTTATAGCCCGGGCTTTCCGGGACGCCGGGTTCGAGGTGGTATATACCGGCTTGCATCAGACGCCGGAGCAAATCGTCGCTGCGGCATTACAGGAGGATGTTGACCTCATCGGGCTCAGCGTTCTCTCCGGGGCTCATATGTACTTATTTAAGCGGGTGCTCGAGTTGCTCAAAGCCAGCAAAGCGGATGATGTGATGGTCATCGGCGGAGGCATCATTCCTGAAGAAGACGTTCCCAAACTCAAGAAACTAGGAATCAAGGAGATATTCCTACCCGGCGCCTCTCTCGATATTATTGTAGGCTGGGTAAAAGATAACGTAAAGCCACGTTGCTGAAGCTAGCCTCACGGCGCCTCCCTTTTTCTCCCTGGCTTACCGCTGATTGAGACAAGTGTGTGCTGGGCTGTCGTGAGGTACTCTGATAGCTGGGCAAGAACTACCTTACTGCTTTGGGCGGCAGAGACACTTTCATTACCCATAACCCTCTAGTTACCACCTGTGGCACCGGCAACGGTGCTGAACCGCACCCGCAAGCAAGAGCAGGGTCAAAATTGACTGCCCAGGGCGGTATTGTACTTTTATCGTTTGGGTCTATTTGTTTAGCTTTGCCCGGGCTGGGGAATTCAGAAGGCTCGAATCTCATATGCAGGCTGCCCGATATCTCAGTAAAGCGTTTGTTGAATTTACACCAAATCCACCTCTTCCTTAGTTTTGGCCATAGATAACTTATGTAGTGGAAGTGGCAACCGTATTTCCAGTGATTGGTGCTCGGTGGTTCAATGTCCTGGTGGCTGAAATAAAGGCAATGCCAATCTGCGCCGCGTTCGAACAAGTGTGCATGGATATATCTGCGTTCCAACAGGATGGAGTGAGTCTTTGTCAAAAATCTCTTTGGATTTCCCGCTTTCATTTCATCCCTGTCGACCCGTGACACTGTTAAATGCTCAGGTACATACTGCTTGAACCTGGAACGGTGCGTGAAGTGGATTTGGGAGCAGTTATGGATCAGCAGGAACAAATCGTACTCCGAAAGCACAATACTTCGACAATACTGTTCGACTTCAGCTTTCTTGGTTATTAAGAACAGTCTTTTAAGTTTATCGGGAACTCCTATCTGATTCACTTTGTCATGGTATTCTGCCCTTCTCTGTTCTGCGGTGCTCTTAACTTTGGCCTTAATTGCTGGAGTGATCGACCTGCCCTTTGCCCGTAGTTGTTCAAGTTGCATATCTACATCCATCTGAAGAAGGCCTTCTTGGTCACAGGCACAATAGAGTGCTCCCGAGCTAGTCAAAGGCGAACCGAATCTAGTGACGTGTCTATTTCTCATTCATGCTTTCCCGCGATGCTGTTAGCTCATAATAATACCCCACATTGGGTTCTTCTCGATGGACTGGTCCTTCTCCCCTCCCCCTATTGGAGTCATGATACGAATAGGGGTTGATACGGTTACCCTTTTTTTAAGCGAACATAGACTCTTATCCCTACCCCAACAAGAAGGCTGAAGATAGTAATAGCCAATGGTGGCACCCAGCGTAGTGGCAGGCAGAAATAATGAAGGGAGATAATATAAGAACAATCAAAGAAGATAATTGAACAAATTATCGTCCAAACAAAGGCAATCAAAATGGGTGTTAACCAGGTATGGGGAGCTACATCCATGTAACCCGCGGTTTTAGTTTCTGAAAACGGGTGCTCAAGAGTTGCTCTGAATATGAAAGCAACCGTATTAAGATAAACTAACGGGAAGTATTTAATCCCAAATCTATGTTGCGGAACAAGTCTATCTGAAACATGAGAGTCAAAACCTGGCAATGTATTGATACTCCCTGAACTGATAACCTTTCTCAGGAACAATCCCATATCATGGATTATTTTTGTATTCATGAAGTTTATTATGGAGAAAAGATAGGAAAGCGAAAAACCAAGTGTACCAATTACTAGAGCAATCACAGAATATTTGTCAGACAAGTCCCCTGTGAACCTATTTGATAGTACTATAGTCACAAAAGCTATCATGAGAAACGATGTCATTAATAGGAAATAGTTGAACCTTTGAAATAATAGAGAAACACTGTGATTGATTTGCTCTTGTATGTGTTTGCGGTATGAATCCCAGCTATTGTCCACCACAGTGATTCTATTCCCCGCAGTAGTGGGTGTCAATTGCAGTCCCTTCCTTTGCTCTATTTGTTCATATCTTCCATTAGCGGTTCGCCAAGGATATAATAATGGAACCAGAAGGAGGTACAGAAATGCCGGATAGACGAGCAGGCGGAAGTATCCCTCATGTAGGCAAGCAACCTCGTTCTCGAACCAAGAGTGGAAAGTGGCGAAGGAAGAGAAGTGATGCTGGTAAGAAAAGACCTGCACAAAGCTGGTGGTAGGGAACGGGATACTTCCCACGAGCTAAACTCTGTCATACCTGCCTGATTGCTTCTTACACTATTAAGAAGGGAGGATAATTGAGATATGGACAGAATAGAATTCAGCATAGTAACAAAAAGAATTGAGTGGCTTAGTGCGGGAGGTGAAAGTGGAAAGAACACTCTCCTGAAATATGTTAAGGACAAGAAAGTCCCCGCTAGAATGCCTCGTTCCAGATGTCGGGTATGCAAGATACCCTTAACTTGGGGCAGTGGGACTTATAATTTTGACCATAGGGACAATAACTCAGCCAATATTAGCCAAAAGAACTGTTTCCTAGTCTGCAGAAATTGTCATGGCAAAGCCACGAAGATAAGGGTAGTTAGGGAACGAGAGCCCTGGTTTGGTTCGGTAATCGGCTACAGAACTCAAAAGCTCAAAGTTGGATATAAGAAAACTGCAAGGAAGCCCGCAAGGAAAACTGCCAAGAAGCCAGCAAGCAAAACTGCTCGAAGAAAGCGCTAGCCCAGCCAGCGGATTTGGAGAATTGGCTCTTGCACAGGGAGGTGCAAATGTTTGGACGAATAAAAAAAGGTGAATATGTAGTAGGGTTGAGAGCAATAGGTGTAGGCGAGTGGACTTTTCGTAGGGGTCCAGCCATTGTGCGAGGAATCTATAAGGGAAAAATGCGGGACTCCTATATGGTGCAGACGAGAAGAGGGAAAATCTGGCTCTGTTCTGAGATTAAAAAGTTGCACTGACCGATCGTATCAGGGAGGTAGACATATGCGTTATACGAGAAAGCAGAAGAAGGAAATTGCTGAGTATCAAGGTCAACGACGCAACTATCGTGATGACTGGTCCGGTAGGATCACAAAGGTTGTGTATCTGTGTAAGATGTGTCACAGCAGCAAAGAATATGACCTAGATGACCTTGAAGTAGACCATATCATTCCAGTCTCTATTGGCGGGCCTGAGACACTTGATAACCGACAGTTGCTTTGCCCGAAACACAACAAGAAGAAAGGTACTGCAATCAGGATAAAGGGCAAGCTCATTAGGATAAAGCCTCGCACAGTCAAGAAAAAGGGCAGCACGACTAAGAAGAAGCGCACCACGACCAAGAGGAAGGCTACCACAGTTAGGAGGAAGGCCAGCACCGTTAAGAGAAGAGGATAGAAGCAGCGAGGGATAAGGTGAAGAAGGTAGTAATCCCCATTGTCACAGTTCTTGCGATTGTCGTAGTCGTCGGCTTTGTCCCGCTTATGAACGTGCCTTATCAAGATACTGAGACTTACTACGAGAATGAGCCTTACGAAGCGACGGAGACCTATTACGAAACGCAGTCATTAACTTACAAGGTGACGGAATCTTACACGGACACAGAATCGTATCAGGAAAGAAGGCGCATAGTCATCGGAGGGATTGTCTTCCAGGATGAGATAGTGGAGGTATTCTACCCAATAGGCTGTGTAACCCTACAAAATAAAGACAGCGTGTCAGGGACATTTGCGGTTCAATTTACCTATTATTCGATGGATAGGAGTAGTGCAGCACAATTATGCCATCCTGATTTTGATTTTACCGACTATCTTGCTGCAGAAGACCAAGAGGCTTATCTGGATACGCTAGATTGGGACAGACTAGATTGGGAACAGTTTGTGTTCTTTGCGGACAAGGATGATGGAGAAGAAGAGCTCATCCTTGAACCAGGTCAGATGGACACAGCCAAGTATAGTGCTCAAGATATTGACATGGATGAAGATGTGTGGAAATGGGATTACACAATTACTGAAGGCACAAAGGAAGTGGAAGAGGAAAGGACTGTAACCAAGTATAGGCAGGTGGAGAGGGAACGGACTGTAACTCACTACAAGAAAGGCTCTATCTTTGAGTATCTACGCTCCAGATTTTAGCCTTGACCGATAAGGGGATAAAATGAGAAAAGCAGCAGGTATTCTGATGACAATCGTTGGTGCATTCTTGCTGATTTTTGCGGCTGCTATCTTGAGTGACTTCCCTGTTGATGATGCTCGCCTTGCTCTTTTGGGGATACTCATTACTGTTTCGGCTATATTTGTTATTACTGGTGGAGTCTTCTGCCTTGAAAGGAACTATTGGAGGATATGCTTGGCTTCGGCCTCACTCCTCTTTGTCCTTTCGGCTTTGGCTCTCTCTTTCTTTGCGGTTCTCTGGTCATACCCTTACCCTGAAGTTCCAGGTGCATTGGTGTATTACCCACCCATATGGCCTCTCCTAATGGTGGCGGGGATTCCCCCATTGATTTTCGTTTGTCTCAGAAAAAGTGAGTGGTCAGAATCTCAGACTTGACTGGATTTCTTCTACGGGCCAACATCTTCGTGGCCAGGCTTAGGTAGCACCCGTAGTAGTGGGTGTCAATCGTGGTTCGGTGCTCTCGTTTGCTCTATTCTTTCACACCCTATCCATAGGGTTGGCTGGTGGTATAATTCAATCAGGAGCGGTAGAAGTGAAGAGGCTGGTCACTGTAATCATCCTTACGATCTCTCTGCTTGTATCAATCCTGTTATGCTGGATGATTGCAGGTTGTACAACCGGACAGGTGACGGTTAAACCGAGTTCGTTGGGGGATAGCTATTTCCCGTTGCTAGGGAACGAAGGTTACGACGCTTTGCATTATCATCTCGATATTACCCCTGATTTTGATGCGGAAACGCTGGATGCAACAGTTGAGATTACGATTCAAGCGACGCAAAATCTCACCGAATTTAATTTGGATTTTTGGGGATATACAATCACGGATGTAACAATTGAAGGGCAGTTGGTCAAGTACGGGCGTGATCAGGGCGAGTTGATGATCATTCCAAATTATCCGATTGCGATAGGGGACACGTTCGAGGTAACTGTTGCATATAATGGCAAACCACGAAAAGGGATTCCTGAGGATGTATTTTATGGTGGTCCAAAATTCCTGGCATCGGCTGGCTGGGTATTTCATGCAGGGGGATCCTTTGTGACGAGTGAGCCGCGTGGTGCATCATTCTGGTATCCTGTGAATGATCATCCAAAAGATAAGGCAACGTATAGCTTTTCGATCACCGTGCCAGAGCCATATGTAGTGGCGACAAGTGGCGAACTCATCGAAGTGATTAATGACAATGGAATGCTGACCTATAAATCGGTGTTGAATGACCTAACAGCGAGCTATCTTGTGACAGTCCATACAGGTGATCTGGTACTAGATGAAACAGGAAAAGAAGGACAAGTACCGATTCGGAATTATTTTGCAGGTCGGCATTTTGACCGAGCAAGACCCATATTTGAAGATACATCAGAGATGATCACGTTCTATGAAGGTATTATTGGAGAATACCCGTTTGATGTATATGGTAGTGTGGTCGTAGATTTTGATCTGACATATGCGCTTGAAACACAGACTTTATCTACTTATGGCACACGGATTTTAGAGGATTCTGTACGGGCTGATATCACGCGGGCACATGAATTGGTGCATCAGTGGTTTGGCAATAGCGTGAGTCTTGCGCGCTGGCGAGACATCTGGTTGAATGAAGGCTTTGCAACGTATTTATCGCTCATGTGGGTCACTGAAATTTATGAAGATGATGTTGTGCAAAGCGTATTGAATGATTGGTATGATCGTATTTCCGATCCTGATTTTATGAATACGGCTCCGGATAGCATTGGTGATCCGGACGCCGAAAATTTATTTCATGACGCAGTATATTGGCGTGGCGCTTTGACACTTCATGCCTTACGTCAGCATGTGGATGATGAGGTGTTTTTTGAGATGATCCGCACGTATTTCCAACGTTTCAAAGATAGTAATGCAACTGTTGAGGATTTTATTGCGCTAGCGAACGAAGTCAGTGGTGAGGATTTGACTGATTTGTTTGATGTGTGGCTGTATCAAAAGGTTGTGCCACAAATCGAAGGGTTGCCCTTTGGGGATGATACGTCATAATTTCCTGGTTGAGTTATTTGCAGAGCAGTGTAAGGAGGTCTACCCATTCTAGGTTTCTACACCACAGCTCAGAGATCTCGCTGTTGAGGCCGCTATTTCCAGTCATTCCTGCAATCCTTCTGATAGCGTTAAACCTGATTGGTTTATCTTGTGCTCCACAGGATACGTTGGGAGTCTCCGTCACTGAACTAGCTAACGGAGTCATGATCGAGAATGTGGGTAGTGTTGATTCCCTTGTTTTCGTCAATTTGCCCGAAGGTGAGCAGCAATTTGAAGTAGCTGTCGGTCAGAATATGACAGTCACTGGTATATGACAGCCTCTTGAGGTTTCAGTAATCAGCATCAAGCAAACGGGAGGATAGAATGAGACAAGCAGCAGGTATCATGTTGATAATCTTTGGCATATTCCTTCTAAATACTATGGTTTCTGCCCTGAGTGATTTTGGTGTTAATGTTTATCAAATTGTTCTTAACCTATTAATGATTATTCCGGTTGCATTTCTTATTGCTGGTGAAATTTTCTGCCTCAGGAAAAACTACTGGAGAGTGTGCTTTGCTTCGGCTTGGCTTGCAGTTCTCTTTATGATTATGTGGTGGGCGGGTTCCCCTCCTTATGGTTTAGATTGGTTACCTTGGGTTTTCTCCATCTTAGGGACTCTCTCGATCATATTCGTTTATCTCACGAAGAAAGAACGGAAGGAAGTCCCAGGCTAACTTGATTTTTTCTGCGGGCCAACATCTTTGTGGCCAAGCTTAGGTAGCACCCACAGTAGAGGGTGTCAACGGTAGTGCAGCGCCTCCCTTTGCTCTATTTGTTCATGTCTTCTCTACAAGCTGGCTGGTGGTATAATTCATCTAGCAGAAGGTATTTAAATGGCCAATGTTCTGAACGTGATTCAAGCATATTGGTATGCAAATTGCTGGGTGTTTGACGATGCCTCCAGGGGACTAGGGAAAGAATCACTTGAGGGACGCTTTGAGGCAGAGCTGAGAGAAATAAAGGTGCTGGCTCGGCTAGTAGGGGGAGGGGTAACGAAGATGATCGACTATCTGGTCAAAGACATACCTAATGCTCGTGAAGGGTTCGTACTGCTCTTCTCATCACAGCCGTTTGCCGGCTGTCAGGTGGAGCTTGACAGAATAGCAGAGGAGGATGGTGGATGCCTGTACAGGGGAAAGAATCATAGTGTAGAGGCCTGGTTGTCTCCCGCACTGCTCAGATACTTTGAAACTACACCAGAGTCACTCTATATGAAAGCAAAACCACAGCGTGCTGAATATGACTCAACCCAGATGGAGGCCCTGGAGGACAGCATAGCGCAGTTATAGCAGATGATAGGTAAATTGAAGTGAAGCTCTGGGAGGGGGGAGAAACAGACCAGGCGATTCTTACTATTGACGGCTACGCCTACTGGTTCCTCTGATTATCAAGTCAAACACTAATCCTGCAGCAAAGCCGATTTACTCAGACACCGTAAAAAGCTGTATTGACAACTACTTTTGATTCTCATATGATGTATGAGAGAGACAGGAGGCTAGAATGAGAAAAGCAGCAGGCATTATCTTGTTAGTCTTAGTTGTGTTTGGACTAGCCACTACAATTATTTATGTGAGAGCCCTGATGGATTCAGGTATTCCTTCCTCTACCCTTGTCTACATGCGAATTGTGTCGGGTGGATTTCTCATCGCCGCCGGGGTTCTTTGCCTGAAGGGGAAATATTGGGGATTGTGCCTGGCCACGGGCTTGTTCACACTTTTAGTTGGGATTAATTCGGTATTGACGCGGTTGCTGCAGGGAGATTTTTGGACTAACTGGCAAACTTGGGTTTGGGTCGTTGGGGCGCTAGTCTCAACAATATTCATCTCTCTTACGAAGAGAGAGTGGCAAGAAAATCAAGGCTTGCCAGATTCTTCTACGAACAAAAGAAGACGTGGAATGAGGATAGCAGCAGGTATTATCTTGATAGTCTCAGCCGTGGCCGGACTGGTCGCCCTGGTTATTGATGTGAAAGCTCTGATCGATTTACATATCCCTTCCCTTGCCTCGGTCTCCACTCTATTCCCAATGATCTACAGCCAAATCGTCTGGGATGGATTTTTTGTTGCCGCTGGGGTTCTTTGCCTGAAGAGAAGATATTGGGGATTGTGCTTGGGTTGGGCTTTGTTTGCACTTTTGGTTCAGATTTCTGTGGTAGGGCCGCCGTTGCTGCGTGGACATTTTTCGACGAGCTGGCAAACCTGGATTTGGGTCATTGGGGCGCTAATCTCAACAATATTCATTTCTCTCACGAAGAGAGAGTGGCAAGAGCAAGGCTTACCAGATTCTTCTACTAGCCAGCATCTTCCTGCCGAGGCTTAGCCGTGACCCGCAGTAGTTAGTGTCAATTGCGGTACTATCCTTTTCCCTATCTTTTTGTGGTCTGTCCGAGCCTCGAGTGATGGTATACTTCAATCGGCAGACGACTGGAGTCAATAGGCTCATTGTTGCGAGTTGAAATGGCAAATCCCGACGAGGAGTCTCGGAATAGCCAAATATAATTGAAGTGGAGGATTATGAAATGGATGGAGAACTGATAGCAAGGTGTGGCGCCTACTGCGGTGACTGTGAATGGAAAGAGAAGATGAATTGCCTGGGGTGCCAATTAGCGAAAGGCAACATGTTCTGGGGTGAATGCCGGGTTGCTAGGTGTTCTATCGAGAAAGGCATAGAGCATTGCGGGTTGTGTTCGAGTGTTCCTTGTGACACACTTCAGGAGGCTTTCGATAACCCTGAGCACGGTGATAACGGTGAAAGACTCGCCAACTTGAAAGCCTGGGCAAGAGGTGAAGACTCTTACGTCAAATTAGGAACATTTGGTCCAAGGGCTAAAGGTTGAACGAGCCTTATCTTGCCACATCCCTGCATGCCCTTGCGATTTGGACATATCAGCTTTGTTTCCGAGCGCTGCAATCACGATTACCGTGACAACTGCAAGGAGCCAATGACCGCTACGATTGACTGTTCACTGATTAAACTTATTCCCGCCGATGAAACGCACAGAGAATTCAGCTACCAGGTCAAGAAAGAGGCTGAAGGGGAATACATAACTTCTATGTTTGATTGGGATGAGGATGTTCAGCGAGATTTTCATGCCAAAGCCTGGCAACAGCAAAAGCCAGACATCATAACCTACGATGGCGAACTGATTGGCACCATTGCCACAATCGAGAGCAAAGATTGCATTGAGATAGGCCAATTCTTTATTCTGCCTGACTACCAGAACAAGGGGATTGGTACGCACCTGCTGAAAAGCATCCTGAGCAAGGCAGACGAACTGAGCAAGAATGTCACGTTAAGATTCCTGAAGAATAATCCGGTGAAGTCGCTATATGTCAGGAACGGCTTTCGGCTTGTTTCTACCAGTGAGGTTGCACACCACATGGAGCGAAAGGTGGGTGCCAATAAGGACTCATCGTGAATTGGAATACTGAATATGGTCGTACGGCAAAAGCATCAGTCGATATTTGACAAGGTTCAAGTGATTGTTGAGACCTCAAGCTATCCTCAAACTCCACCTCAGTATGTCGTTGGGGCGTATTGACAGCTCTTCTTGACTCTCATATGATGTACCAAGGTGACAGGAGGTGAAACTATGCCATTTTGTCCTAATTGTGGGAAAGAAGCAGGTGAGGGCTCCACGTTTTGCCCTCACTGTGGAGGGAGACTTGGTGTTGGAGTAGCACCAGATAATACGTCGGGACAAGGTGAGTCAGCCATAGTCCCGGAGGAGGTTAAGGGGTGGAACTGGGGAGCATTTGCCTTAACCTGGATATGGGGAATCTTTAGCCAGGTCTGGATAGCGTTTCTCGTGTTTATTCCTTTCCCCCTTTTTGGCCTGGCGTGGGCTATTGTTCTCGGCGTGAAGGGAAATGAGTGGGCGTGGCGAAACAAGAAATGGGACAACATCGAGCACTTCAAGAGTACGCAGAGGCCCTGGAATATTGCCGGCATAGTATTATTTGCGATATCAATGGTTGCACTAATTGTAATCATCCCTGCGGTTCTTATTCCTTTGTTCCTATTCGGTTAGACATGAAGTCTCAGTAGCCTCTATCCTGTTGTTTGGCGAGGCTCTTTGTGCTGATTCATCGGGAGTCCTCGGAATGCCATTGTGGAATGATTTCCTCCGTTCTTGTTTACCAGCAGTGAGATTTCAGGTAAAATAGATTCGGACTCGCGGGAGTAACTCAGTGGTTAGAGTTCCTGCCTTCCAAGCAGGGTGTCGCGGGTTCGAATCCCGTCTCCCGCTCCATATAAGCTTGGCTGCCATGAAAATGGAACTTCTCATGGCAAAGACAACGGGCTCGTAGCTCAGGGGCAGAGCGGCCGGCTCATAACCGGTTGGTCGCAGGTTCGAATCCTGCCGGGCCCACTTCGCCCTACACGGGGGAGAAACCGGAACAGCTCGCAGACTCTGCCTGGTAACCTTTTCTTGCCCGTGCCTCCCATCCAGTGAGGGCAGCCGTAATAGAATGTTGACAATAATTGGAGGCCGTGTATAATTTAGTATACATAGTATGCCGATGTATCAGGAACTGGCCAAATGCCGGACAAAACCATAACCTATGAGGAGCTAACACCCGGTTACAAATTTCCTCCCGCCACTTATGAACTGAGTGCCTCCTTCGTCTCCAAATATCTGAAAGCTGTGGATGCCGCCGGCGATGGGTTTGTTCCGCCCCTGGCCGTTACAGCCTGCGCCGTAGCTTCCATGACGAAGGCTGTTCCCCTGCCGCCGGGCACTATCGCTATACATGCCTCACAAGACTTGGAGTTCTTGAAACCGGTGCCCGTTGGCGCCACTATAGAGTGTCACATAGGAGTGGCACAGAAAATAGCCCGGGGCAAGATGAGTATGCTAATCCTGGAACTCGATGTTTTTGACAAGGGTAAGGAAAAGGTGCAATCCGGGAAGGCAACTATAGCGCTGCCCGCTTAAGAAGGAAATGCTTACAGAGATTCAAGAAGGGAAAGCTCTTAATCCTGTGGTAAGACATATCACCCAGGAGAAGATTAACCTCTATGCTGAGGCATCGGGCGATTTTAATCCCATCCATGTAGACGAGTCTTTTGCCGCTAAGACTCCTCTCGGTGGAACTATTGCTCATGGTATGCTTAACTTAGCTTATGTATCCGAGATGATGACCTCGGCCTTTGGTCAGAGCTGGCTATCCGGCGGTAAGCTTCGAGCAAAGTTTAAAGAGCCGGCACGTCCAGGAGATACTCTGACTGTCAGCAGTAAGATTAATTGCATTGAGCAAAGAGATAATGTATCATACGCAAATTGCGGTTTTGAGTGCCGTAACCAAAAGGGCGAAATGATAGTTGCGGGGGAGGCAATAGTCAAGCTTTCAAGTGCTAGAAAATAGAGACATGGCGCAAAATGGTAGAATAAGGGTGGCTGTGGATGCCATGGGTGGTGATTATGCTCCCGAGGAAATAGTCAAGGGAGCCGTGCTGGCAGCCCAGAAGGACGATGCAGAAATCTTCCTGGTGGGTACCGCAAACGTTCTGGAAGAAGAGTTAGCCAAGCACACGTTCACCGCCAATGGTTCATCCATCCATATTGTTGGAGCCAGCGACTTTATCAAGGAGAATGAGTCGCCGGTTGACGTAATTCGTCGCAAGCCTAATTGTTCCATTGCCGTAGCGGCAAAGATGGTGAAATCAGGCGAGGCAGATGCATTATTCAGTGCCGGGTCCAGTGGAGCAGCTGCAATAAGCGCTATCCAATATATCGGCATGTTAGACGGGGTGTATCGTCCGGCAATTGTTGGCTCTCTGGGTAGCTTTGCACCGAATACCGTAATGGTAGACCTGGGAGCTAATGTGGATTGCAAGCCATACCAATTTCTGACTTTTGCCATCGCCGGCTCGGTCTACGCCAAGAAGTTCCTGAACATCGCTGACCCTAAGATAGCTTTATTGAGCACGGGAAGCGAGGAGACCAAGGGGAATGAAGCAGTGCGCGAAGCTTATTCCCTTCTCAAGAATAGCGGGTTGAACTTCGTCGGCAATATAGAAGGCGGCGACATCTTGAATGGCAAAGCCAACGTTATCGTCTGTGACGGGTTTGTGGGCAATGTTGTTCTGAAGTTTTATGAGAGCATCGGGAGTTATGCCCAGGGTTGGATTGAGTGGAAGATGAGAAAACACCTGCCCCTGCGTGCCTTAGCTAGATTGTTGTTTAAGCGACTGTTCCCGGCAACTAAAATATCCAGTGTAAGTGAGAAGCAAGGCGGTGGCATCTTGTGGGGCGTTGATGGGGTTGTGAAGATAGCGCACGGGGCTAGCCGGGCTCCCCAGATAGCTAATGCTATAGAAAGCGCCAAGGAAGCGGTGAAAGCCGGGGTTGTCGAGAGTATGAAATTGGAATTAGTAAAATTTAGCCAGGGAGGTAAATTATGACCATTGAAGAGCAAGTAAAGGACATCTTGGCCAGGATTACTCGTGTTGATAAGAGCATTATCACCCGGGAAAGCACATTTAAAGAGATCAAGGCAGATTCTCTGGATGTCGTGCAGGCATTGGTGGCTGTGGAAGAGACCTTTGGGATTGAAATCCCTGACGAAGAAGCCCAGAAGTTTGAGAACTTCGGCGACTTCGTCTCTTATGTGGAAAATAAGGTAGGCCAAGGGCAGAAGGTCTAGATATGTCTCTTGAGGGGAAGCTGGCTTTAATTACCGGCAGCGGGCGAGGCATTGGCCGGGCAATTGCCTTGAAACTTGCTTCCCAGGGTGCCGATATAATTGTCGATTTCTTCCGCCACCGCGAGAGCGCAGAACAAACAGCCAGGGATATCGAGGCTCTGGGAGTGAAAGCTGAAGTCATCCGGGCCAATGTAGGAGACCCGGCGAAGGTAGATGAACTGTTTGATATGATCGGTAATAAGTTTGGCCACCTGGACATCTTGATTAACAACGCTGCCTCCGGTGTAGGTCGCCCTCTGGTGGATATAGATGTAAAGGCCTGGGAATGGACAATGGACATCAATGTCAGAGCCTCTTTGCTCTGCGCTCAGAGAGCGGCTAAACTGATGGTGGACAGGGGTGGTAAGATAGTCGGCATATCCAGCCTTGGTTCACGCTTTGTCCTGCCCAATTACACTGTTGTCGGAGTCTCCAAAGCTGCCCTGGAAGCTTTGACTCGTTATCTGGCAATAGAGCTAGCGCCTCAAGGCATTTGCGTCAACGCCATAGCCGCTTCGGCCGTAGAGACAGAGGCCTTGAAATTCTATTTCAAAGAGGGGCTAGTGAAAGATACTCGTCAAGCGACGCCAGCGGGAAGGATGGTAATGCCCGAGGACGTCGCTAATGTAGTGGCTTTTCTGTGTAGTGAAGAGGCCTTCATGATAAGAGGACAGATTATCGTTATCGATGGGGGTACCTCTATAGGGGTCTTGGCCCTCGCCGGAAAAGGAGAACAAAAAGAATAATGAATACGACTGGAGTTCCCGGAAACCCGATGAATTCCCGGGGCACGATAAATATACCGAGGGTCGTGGTTACCGGCCTGGGCACTATCAATCCTCTGGGTTTAAGTACCAGGGAGTTCTGGGAGGGATTGGTCGCAGGAAAGTCAGCCATCGGTCCTATTACACACTTTGATGCCAGCAAGTTTCGGGTGAAGGTGGATGCCGAGGTGCATGGCTTTGATGCCACAAAATACATGGACTTGAAGGTAGTCGATCGGACCTCGAGGACCATTCAGTTTGCTATTGCCGCCGCCAAGGAGGCGATACAATCGGCCGGCCTGGATATGGCCAGGGAAGAGCCTGAGAGAGTAGGCGTTACCATTTCTACTATGACGGAGCAAGGCTATGTCATTAGGGGATGGGAACTATATCAAAGAGTGGGTCCGAGAAGAGCCGACCCTCTCTTTATCACCAAGTCGACTGCCAGCGCGGCATCCATGCAAGTGGGGATGATGCTGGGGGCCAAAGGTCCTAACAACAGTGTAAATAGCCTTTGTGCCAGTGGTACCGACGCCATGGGCACAGCGACCAATTTCATTCGCCTGGGGTATGCCGATGTGATGATAGCCGGGGGTTCAGACGCCAGCCTGGAGCCGGTTGGTATGGCCGGCATAGACCAGTTGGGAGCGCTTTCCCACGAACCTGAGCCGTCCAAGGCCTGTCGCCCGTTCGACCTCAACCGCAATGGTTTTGTCTATGGTGAGGGTGCCGGACTGGTTGTTTTGGAAAGCTATGAACATGCCAAGAAGCGAGGTGCGCCTATGTTGGCTGAACTTGCCGGCGCCGGCTGGTCTTTCGATGCACATGACGCAACTGCTCCCGCCCCCGAGGCTGAGGCTTATGCTATGCTTACTGCACTGCAGAATGCCGGGGCGAAGGTTGAGGAAGTTGATTATGTCAATGCTCATGGCACCAGCACCAAGTTGAATGACGCCACTGAAACCAAAGCTATCAAAATGGTGTTCGGAGAGCACGCCTACAAGATTCCCATAAGCTCTGCCAAGTCCATGATCGGGCATTGCATTACCGCAGCCGGCGCTATCGAAACCGTCGCTGCTATATTAGTCATAAACAAAGGAATCATCCATCCAACCATAAATTATGAGACTCCTGACCCGGACTGTGACCTGGATTATGTTCCCAATGCAGCCCGCCCGGCTAAAGTGAATGTCTGCTTGAAGAATAGTTTTGGTCTGGGCGGGGAAAATTGCTGTCTGGTACTTAGACGCGTCAATGGATAAAGGGCGGCAATGGAATTGGAAGGGGAGGGTATTGACAAAGAATCTCTTTGTGTTCATAATACATCGCATTACGATACAAAGACATGTAAGGCACAATCGGGGTCTTGTTCATTTCTTCGCATTATTATTTCCGTGGAAGAGTGATATTTCGTGTAACAATGGCGTCTTGACAAAGTCTTGGGGCAGCAACTTTTTGATCCGGAGGTATTGACAATAAATTGCTTTGCATCCATAATACATCGTATAACGATATAGAGAATGGTTCTGCTAGATTTGAAGATTAAGTATAGAGTGGGCACGTCCGCCCAGTTTCGTATCAATATCATCCGGCATAGCGGGGGAACATGCAACTATTAGTACCGACGAATTGGGATCCAGATCTGATATCGCCGTTGGGTAAACTGGAAGCTGATGTGCAGTTATATGGCGTATTGCCGACGTCCATGGTAGGAAGTGGCGGGTCGGGCCCTGATAAGGTCCGCATGGTGGAGAATCAGGTGGAGGAATACATCGAACGAACTCACTCAGCAGGTCTGAAGTTCGACTACCTCCTGAATGCTCCGAGTATGAGTAATATGGAGTGGGATGAGAATACCCATGAAGAATTGCTGAGGCATCTTGATTGGATCAGAAGTGTTGGCGCGGATAGCGTTACGG
>Ga0154672_152_pt1 | contig 35380 bp, 30 predicted proteins | sample Rifle2008BG13ft_FD_116101 | JGI IMG/M metagenome (GOLD analysis project Ga0154672, IMG submission 116101) | Chloroflexi bacterium RBG_13_51_36
GATGAATATCTGGTGACCAACCCTGCCGGACAAGCCCTCGTAGACCTCTACTACAAAGTCAGTCCACCAATAGCAGAGTTCATAACCGAGCATCCAAGTCTGAAGCCAGTGGTCAGGGCTGGGCTGTCGCCTGTTGTGGCTATGAGCGCCGTAGCTGTCAACACTTCTCTGATTGAGAAGGCAGCTATAGCAGGCTTGCTGGTGCTGATTTCAGTGGCGGTGGCTATATGGGCGATAGGGCAGAGCGGCAAAGGTCCAAGGTATAGCCGAGGGTAAAGGGCCCGCCTGCTTGCCGTAGTATCTCCACGACCCTGTGGCAATGATCCACTGGCACAGGGAACTGTTTTTCCTCTGGGGCCGTTCAATTACATCACCCTGACACTGAATGAAACGAAAAGAGAGTCTCTAAACGCTGTCCTCAGCGATGAGCGGGATTCCTAGGTATTTGTCGTGACCAAGCAGGTTCAGGACTCAAAGAACCGGCACTATGTTAGAATCTCAACTGATGCCATATATCATCCGCCCTATGAAGTATGAGGACATCCCCCAGGTAGCCCAAATTGATAGAGAGGCTTTCCCCGGAGAGTGGGTGTTTCGGTCTCAAGCAGCATATAAGCAGGACCTCGACAATCCGTCCATCCGCTATATGGTGGCCTGTAAGGAGAAGCATGTGCCGGAGCCCAAAGGGCAAGCTTTGGAGAAACCACCTTGGTTCAAACGGCTGTTCAGTTATGAGCGGCGTCTTAACATCCAGGAATACATAGTTGGCTTTTCTGGCTTCTGGATGATGACGGGTGAGGCGCATATCATTGCTATTGGCGTCAGAAATGACTATCGGCAACTTGGGGTAGGTGAGGGTCTGCTCATCTTAACGATTGAACTGGCACAGATATCAAATGCCAACATCGTGACTCTGGAAGTGCGTGCCTCCAATAAGATAGCTCAGGAACTGTACAAAAAATATCGCTTCCAGGTGGTAGGGAGGCGCCTGAGGTATTATTCTAGCGATGGAGAGGACGCCATAATCATGAGCACGGACAATATTACTTCTGTGCCATTTCAAGCGTCTTTTCAGCAGTTGAAAGAAGACTATGCCCAGAGGCACCGCGAGATTCTTGCTCGGGTCTGCTAAGCATACTTACTCAGGATAGCCTTGAAAGAGTCTATGACATAGCCTAGCTGCTGCCTATCAACAGCAAAGGTGGAGACCTTGAAAGACCTGGCTAAGCCGGGCTGTGGTCCCCAGATGCCTCTTTCCTTCAATTCTTTGTAGACGAAATATCCCTTCTCTCGAACTCGCTTTGAGATTTCATAGAGCGCAGGGGCATCGAAGTGTAGCAAATCATGTCTGTGTGGTTTTTCGCCTAATTGGCGAAAGCCCAATTTCTCAAGCTCGGCGGAAAACCACTGTGCCTTGGATACCTGCTCATCCCAATGCTGCACCCTTTCTTTCACAGAGGGGAAGGAAGCCATGAGCGTTATCAGGGGTACTCCCCTTATGCTACAGCCGAGGAGTTCTATATCTTTGTTGCGGTATTTGCCAGATTTTCTCAACACTACCTCTTCCCATTTCTTCTTCATTCCCGTCACCCCAGCAGGTCCGGCCGAGGCCATGCTTTTGTGGCCGCTGCCAACGATAAAATCGACCCCTATCTGTTCCATGCTTAGGGGCATTCTTCCCACCGCGTAGGCCCCGTTGAGGACATAAGGAATGTCGTATTCCTGGGAAATCTCTCCCAATCTTTTGGCGTCAGGAAGGTTTCCATAATTGCCGTCCGGATAAGTTAATAGAATCAACTTAGGGGCATGTTCTTTGATGAGTGGTGCGTATTCGTTGACGTCGACCTTAAATTCCGGATGTCCGGAGTTGGGCACCTCGATTACATTTAGCCCCACCCTTTCAGCAGCGACAACGGTTGTATAATGCTTGTTAGCATCGACAAGGATTGAATCGCCCGGCCGGGCCAGGGAGTGCATGATCATGAATTTAGCTTCCCGGGCTCCGTGGGTTACGGTGGCAACTTCGCAACCTAAGAATTGGGGTAGAAGCTCCTGGACGAAGTCCCGGATGGGGGGATTGCTCACGTTACATAGACTGCCCTGGCAAAAATCACACACGGAATATCCATCCGCAAATTCTATCAAAGCCTCCCTGGCGGCATTGGTAAGTATGCCGCCTGTCTGTAAAGGCATGAGGTTAATGAGCTCCTTATGTTCCCTGCGCAACCCACGGAGCTTCTGTAATGATTTACTGCTTTCCTGTTCCATCTGCCTCCTCAGGAAATGACAACTACATGCTGTCTCATAATCTTTTGTTGACTTCTATAGTCACGAATACGGGGCCGCTGACACCTATCTTCTTCTGTCGCCCTTCGATATGTTGTCGAATGGTTTCGGGAATCTGAAGATTAAGGTCGGAGAGATGCTTTATGCCCTTGACCCGATAGGTTAAGTTACTGGTGCTGTCTTCTATTGCCGCCGCGGCACCCATGGCTACAGCACGCATATAGTTTATGCCGGTGTGTGTTCCTGAAGGCACAACATCACTGTAAATAGCGCCTTTGGCAACGCAGATTTCGTTGAAACCGGCGGGACCTATTAATCTCTTGCCGGCCTCTGTTTCGACAATCTTCACCTCAATGAACTCGTCTTTCCAGGCCAAAAACTCACAGGGGGCAATCTCGTCTTTGTGCTGTCGGGCGGTTTTCTCAATTGCCTGGGCTATTTCCTGTCCTCTGGCTGTCTGAGGGCTGGCTATGTACGTGATTGACTCAGCTATCTCCTCGTCAGAATACTCTGTGATGGAAAACTGGGGATATGCTAGCCTTCTCAGATCGTCTATTTCATAAATGAGCATCCCCAGCCGCTCAATACCGAATCCGGCATTGAACACAGGGTATTTAATATCGAAATTGGCCAGGGCCACCGGCGAATACATGCCAATGTCCGCTATCTCGAGCCAGCTTCCTTTGTGCTTGATGAAGACCTCCTGCTCCTGCCCCGGGGCATAGTATTTGGATGTTGCCATCTTGGTCTCAAATTTGATGTCGGTAAAGCCATATTGCCGCATGATGTCCCTGGTAATCGCGCTTCCTGCATCTAAAGACGCTTCAGGGTCCATAACCACGATAGATGCGGAGTGGTGGACGCGCAAATGCCGGGCATCCTCTCTCTGTTCGTTGCGATACCTGGGGCCCACGGAGAACAAGGCGACCGGGAAACTGGCTTTGTTCTGCAATGCTGCCAGACTATGAAACCAGGTAGCCGTCATGTGACTTCTCAGAGTCTTGTTGGAGGGCACCGGCTGTAACTCTCTTACCTCGGGGAAGACTTTGTCCATGAGCTCTGTAGCCTGGTAGTCAGTAATACCCAGTCTGGCAATTAGCTCTTCAATGAGATTGTCGGACTCGATTTCCCCCTTTTTGTAATTTCTGAAAATGGTCTGTAATTTCTCGATGTCAATTTCTTTGGCTATCTCTTTTACCTGGGCTATTCTCTTCTCACTCAGCCCAATGTCGGGACGAGGCAATTCCGCCAAATAGAAGGCCCTGTCGAGAATTACTCGAGCTTCTGGCCCATACTGCTTGGCCACATCGCTGTCGGGCAGCACAGTCAGGTTCTCGACCTCATCAAAGCCCAGGTTCAGCAGGATCTCACGAGATTTCTGAATTAGTTCCCGTACAAGATGGGGTTTCCCTTTGTTTGGCAGAGAGATTTCCGTCCCGCTGGGAATAAGCTTCGCTGTAGCCATCCAGGCATCGGTGAAATTCTCTCTTGCCTTGGATTTTATTTCACCGGTATCGAAGGTTGACATGGCCTAAAATATACATCAAAGAAGCTATTCCATTCTACGCTCAGCCGCGTTTTCAGCACCCGGACCATTCCACGGGAAGCAGCAGACCTGCTATTGCGTCTTGTTCTTCTCTCCCGGGGTATCTTCGACCCTCTCCACCTCGATAGTACACTCTGTGACCAGTGCTGCAATTGCTCCCACAGCAGCCAGCACCGGAGCTGCCAGGGCCGTCACCGCGGCCACACCAACGCCGACCGTCAACGGTATATCTATTAGCGGGCGCCCCTTATGTATTAGACGGACTCTTCTGATATTTCCCTGATGTATTAGCTCCTTGATTTTCTCGACCACCTGGCTTCCATCTACGGTGAACTTCTCGGTTGCCATTGTCTCTGCCTCCTTCCATTCGTAACCTTCACATACTTATCTTCGACCTGTGGTGTCGATGCATTGCACCAAGTATCGCTTCAGCATATCCAGCACCGCCTCGGCGGCGCCCAGCTTGTTTCCCTCTCGATTTCCTGAAAAGACATGCGTCTGACTGAAGCTTATATCTTCGGCTGCCAGGCCCAGGTAGAAAAGTCCCACAGGTTTTGAAGGAGTACCGCCTGCAGGACCGGCAATGCCTGTATCGGAGACGCATATGTCTACGTCCAGGAGCTTCCTGCCGCCCCGGGCCATCTCCAGAGCGCTTCGCTCGCTCACGGCTCCATGTTTTTCAAGAGTTGCTTTCTTTACCCCAACCAGGGCAATCTTTGCCTCGTTGCTGTAAGCTACCAGCGAGCCCTTGAAATAATCGGAGCTACCGGGAACATTGGTTATCCTATCGGCTATCCTGCCGCCGGTAGCCGACTCGACGGTGCCAATGGTCAACAATCTGCCGGTTTTAGCCTGGTATTTCTTTATTAGACGGGGAATTTCCACTTCCAGTTCTGCCATTGCTCGTTAATTCTAGCAGATTTCCTTGCTATAATTCAGCGATGGCTGAATTGACCGACACCATCACCTTTCTGGGCACTGCCGCTGCCCGGTTTGTGCTGATTCACCAGTTTCTGGCTTCCGGAGGCGCCTGGCTTAACCTTGGTGACACCCAAATACTCCTTGACCCCGGTCCGGGTTCCCTGGTCCAGGTTGCCAGGAGGAAACTCGACCCCAGTAAATTGGACGCTATTATTCTGTCTCACAAGCACCTAGACCATAGTGGGGACATTAACATTATGATTGAGGCTATGACCGACGCGGGGACAAAGAAGCGCGGCATGGTCTTTGCTCCCGCCGATGCCTTAAACCAGGACCCTGTTATCCTGTCTTATTTACGGTCCTATCCCCAGAGCATACAGGTTTTGACTGAGGACGGGTCCTATACAATAGACGACGTTTCTTTTAGGACTCCGGTCAGGCACAAACATCCGGTGGAAACATACGGCTTCATCTTCCGAACGCCGCGGCATACCTTCTCTTGGATTACTGACACCAGATATTTCGAAGGTCTGGCCGGTTACTACGAAGGCGATTTGCTGATCATCAATGTGGTTCGATTGAACCCCGGAGCCCCTCTTGACCACTTATCTCTGCCTGAGGCCGGAACCATAATCGAGAAGCTAAGGCCGAAGACAGCTATACTCACTCATTTCGGCATGACCATGTGGCGGGCCAGAACCTGGGAGTTAGCCAAGAAATTGACTGAAGAGACCGGAGTCACAGTCATTGCCGCCAGAGACGGCTTGAAGTTCGACCTGGCGCAACTGGATAAGTAGCAGGATACAAGCTCTACCCTAGCGAGTCCTAACTCACCATCGTCTTTCTGAATAACATAATCCCTGTCGCAAAAAGAACAACTGTCCAGCCGACAAGCCAGTAAATATCGAGTACGATAGCTGAGAAAGGAGAGCCGTTGAGAACAGCCCGGGAGGCATCTATGGCGTGGATGAAAGGAAGGGCTCCGGCAATGCTTCTGATAGCCGAAGGCATGCGGTCCACTGTGAACCAGGCCCCGGAGATCATGGCCATGGGAACGATGAAGATCCACGATATGCCGGTTTGAGATTCGCTTTTGACCAGGCTGCCTACTATCATACCTATCCCGACAGAGCAGAGCCCGATAAGAAAGAAGATGAGGAAGGCATGCCCCAGGTTGCCGACAACGGTGAGACCCAGCGCCATGCCCACGCCAAGATAAATCAGCGTGGAGACGATGAGCACCGGAATAAAGGGCAGGGAATAGCCCAGGATGAAGTCCCAGGGTTTTGCCGGGGTAGTGAACATCCGAATCAAAAAGCCCCTCTCCCTGTCACCGGCGATTATCCCAGCCGCTGTGGAAATCAAAATCATGAGTCCGTAAACAGCTATCCCGGGAAAATAGAAGTTGACAGCCGGATTCTTTATCTCGCTTTCCGTTCCTTTCAGCTCAACATTCAAAGGAGGAGGCACCCCCAGGAATTGAGAGCCGACAGCCTCTATAACAGGTTTTAACTGTAGACCTGTCATCGGGTCGGCTGCCTTGTAGATCAACTCTAGGGTGATAGTCTGGTTGCCGTGCTGTGCCGCCTGGAATCCCGAAGGAATCAATAAGTAGAGTGATATTCTGCCGTCCTGCAGGTCTACTTGTGCCTGGGATTCTTCACTGTATATCGGCTGGTTCAGCTCGATAGCATCTACGTGTCCAAGATACTGTATGAACGCGGAGGAGTTTTGTGAGCGGTCTTCGTCCACTATGCTCAGCGCAATAGGGCTGGCCTGTGCGCCGCCGGCGGCGGCGATAAATACCAGCATAAAGGCAATGGGCATTCCCAGGAGAAAGCCTAGAAGCACAGGGTTTCTATAGATCTCCTTCAGGTTCCTTTTGCCAATTTCCCAGAAATTCATTTCCTTCGCCTCTCCTCTAGTCTCTGAGCTTCTTTCCCGTTATCTGGATAAAGACGTCCTCCAAGGTTGGCTGCTCTAAGGCAGCGGAATAAACGGCAACTCCTCGGGAATGGAGATAGTCCACTATCTCCTGGAAGTTCAACTCTTTGTGGTAAATCTTGAGTCTCCCCTTGGACATCTCCAGCCTCGAGTATCTCTGCTGCAGATCCGATATGACCTCAGCGGTGAGGTTTCCTGTTGACACCACCATGGTACGCATCTGAAAGGTATTTGTCTTTAGCTCTTGAGGCGTGCCCAGAGCCACAACCTTGCCTTCGTCGATAATCCCTATTCGGTCCGAGAGGGAATCTGCCTCCTCCATATAATGGGTAGTGAGAAGAATCGTCTTCTTCCCTTTAAGCCCAGCTATATATTCCGAGATGGTTCTCCTGGCCTGAGGGTCCAGACCTAAGGTAGGTTCATCGAGAAACAATACTTGAGGGTTGGAAACAAGGGCCATGGCTATGCTGAGCCTGCGTTTCATCCCTCCGGAGAACCTCCGCACCTGGTCTTTGGCTCTCTCCATGAGCCCCATTGTCTCCAGTAGTTCCTTCGAACGTGCTTTTGCTTCGTTAGAACTCAAACCGTGAACCTTGCCGATCAGAGCCAGGTTTTCCCAGCAGTTAAGGCGCTCGGAGAGGACCGTGTCTTGTGGCGATACACCGATGAGCTTCTTGACCGCAAACGGTGTTCTAACTACGTCGTATCCCAATATGGAAGCAGTTCCTCTGGTCGGCTTTAAGAGGCAACACAACATCCTGATGGTGGTAGTCTTCCCCGCGCCGTTAGGGCCGAGGAGGGAGAAAAGTTCGCCTTTATGTATCTCCAGATCAATGCCGTTTACCGCCACCAAGCTGTCAAACTCCTTGGTGAGCTTGAAGGTTTGTACCGCATTCATTTCTTCAGCCCCCTCTTTTCATAAATAATAGCACATTTACTTAGGCAGGAAGGCCTTGAGTAAATTCAAGGAAGGCTCTAACCTCAGACCCCAGATGTATGATGTATCAACTATGTCTGGATTATTGCATTTCCAGCACCTCTTTGTGATGCTGGCCGCCTCACGACGGTTCCAGTTTTTCATTATCTCGTCGAATGAAGATGTCCTCACATTTCCATATGGTCTATCTTTGTTGAAGCAGTTTGTCACGTTGCCCTCTGGAGTCACGGTAACAAAAGCAAAAGGGGCGCGGCAAACGTAAGGCGTCATATTCAGCAGGTATCTGTGCAGATAAGTCCGGGAGTTGTTTATTGGATAGCCTTTCTTTTTCAGGTCAAGCAACTCCCTGGCTGCCTGCTGCTCTGACTCCCGCGATGCCAGAGCCTCCTTGTTCGTCTCCCCGGTTTCTCTCGAAATCCCTTCGCTTGCCGGGCAGACCCAAAGTGATACGCCGAGAGAGCGGGCGAGATCTGCCATTTGCCCCATCATGTTCTCATTTCCTCGATGGAGGAGGCAATTGATTACAATTCTCTTGGGCGAGTTCATCTTCTTTAAGGCCTCTATGCCCTCAACCGCCCTGGCGAAAAGACTTGGCGTGCCCCTGAAAGAATCGTGACCCTTGCTCTCAGGATAATCCAGTGAGACTATGATGGAGTGGACTTCTTTGCCGATTTCATGTGCTCTGTCTGGTAGAAGTAGTCCATTGGTGATCACGGTTGTCATCATTCCGTTCTGGCGGGAGGAACGACAAAGCCGGCCAAGGTCCTGGCGCAGGAGAGGCTCTCCACCCCATATCGCATTTGCTACGAATCCCGCCGCCTTCGCGCCCCGGTAGAGCTGTTCGACCACGCTCGTTTCCAGCTCTTCTGCTTCATTATCACGCCAAAGACAGGTCGGGCACCTGCAGTTGCAGCGTCCTGTGATCAGGTGAGAGAGAAAAAACGGGCCCCGCCTGCCCAGTCGGCTTGCCAGCAAAGTTCTGGTGAAGCGAGCGACGCCGCTCCTCTGACAGGATGGAATCAGTCTTCAAATCTGCCGGGCCTCACGAAAATCCCATGACTTCCGTGAGTGGAGTCAAAGCAAAAGCTCCCTGGCAACGACATATTTTCCCGGAAGGTTTCCCCTTAAGTATCGTCTGCGCTGGAGCGTTTCACTTCCGTGTTCGGGATGGGAACGGGTGGTACCACTCCGCTCAGGTCACCAGGAAGCTCTCTGCCTAAGTATAGTATATTCCAGAGAAAACATGCAAGTCTGCATAGGGGGCATCTAACAACAGCAGTTGCTACTTCTGAGCCTTTGACCCCCTGTCTTTCTGCCCGTGGACGAAAAGAATCGGAACGGCTTTGTTGACGAGCCCGAATAAGTGTCTGTATAATGCTGGCCATATCCCAGAATGGCGCAGAGTAGTCCTGGCAGAGAATCGAGCAGCACGCCTCCCAACAAGCTTCTTTTCGTGTTGAGGGTCTTGGATGCTGAGAATCGTCTCCTCGAACGCGCCGACCAGAAGGCAATATCACTGCTTGCTGCTCTGGGTGTCTTCATGGTCTTCTTCATCGTCTGGCACCGCATTGTACCGATTAACGTGTTCACCGTTATACTGCTCTCGGTATACTTCGCCGTTTCTTTAGCGGCGATAATTAGCCTTATCCTTACGGTGCGTCCCAGGATTCGTCTGTTTGAGGAAGAACCGGGAGACACGGATAATACCGCCGCATGTGAGCCGGCCTTCTTTGTGGGGATCTGCAAATTCCCGACTTTGTCTGCCTACAGGCAGGGGCTTGAGAACATGATAAAGGATGAAGCATCCGCTATGGATGTCTATACCAGGCAAATCTTTGGCCTGGCCCGGGTGAATGCCGCAAAATACAGGAATATCAACCGGGCTGTCCTTCTGGTCATCATCGCGCTGGCGGCGGAACTGGCTCTGGTGGCCTACCTGTTTCCCTACTATTACTTCCATGGGGCAAACATGATTCCGCCAATTGGTGGCTAGGATTTGTAGTTCTTTCGACAAGGCTTGCTCCCAAAGATTGGTGTCTCTCCCCCTTACAGTAAGACCTTTTTCTAAGTCTCCCCCTTAAAATAAGGGGGATAAAGGGAGTTATTTGCAGCATCTTGGTGTCAGCCGCTCGGCATGAATTGCATTCTTCATAACTTCCCTCGGCAACAGTCCTGGCGGTAAGTGGTCGCCGAGCTCCTCTTATCTTAAGAGGGGGAATCTTGGCAGACCTTATCCGCTGCGTTCCTGTGGTATAATTGTCCTCAAACTCCATAGACAGGAGGTTTGCCCTCATGGACTGGGGAATGCAGAACCGTCTGGCGCAGCTAATTCAAGCGGATGGCCGCTGTTTGTTTCTACCTGTGGACCACGGTTATTTTCTGGGTCCTATCAAGAAACTGGAGAACCCGGGCAAGACCCTCGAACCTCTTCTTCCCTACACCGATGCCATTTTCATTACCCGTGGCGTATTAAGGTCGTGTGTGGACCCTGGCAGGACAAAGCCGATTATCCTCAGAGTCTCGGGCGGCGCCAGCATAGAGGGAAAGGACCTTGCCCACGAGGGGGTTACTACCTCCATGGAGGAAGCCATCCGGCTCAATGCCTCTGCCGTGGGCATCTCCATCTTTATCGGGACCGACTATGAGCATGATTCCCTGCTGAATCTGGCCAGGCTTGTCGATGAAGGGGAAAGGCATGGCATCCCGGTAATGGCGATCACCGCTGTGGGCAGAGAACTGGAGAAGCGCGATGACCGCTATCTTTCTCTGGCATGCCGTATTGCCGCTGAGCTGGGCGCGCGAGTGGTAAAGACCTATTACTGTGAGAAGTTCGAGAAGGTTACCAGGGGCTGCCCCGTTCCCGTAGTCATCGCCGGTGGGCCCAAAGTGCCGACAGGATACGAAGTGCTTCAATTCGTTTATGACGGCATCCAGAAGGGCGCCATAGGTGTGAACCTGGGGAGAAACATCTGGCAAGATGAACACCCGGTGGCCATGATAAGAGCCATACGCGCCGTTATCCATGAGAATGCTACTCCAGAGCAGGCCCAGAAACTGTACGATAGCGTGAAGGGCGGAAAGGCGTAGCATCTGTGTCGGCAGGTGAGGACGCTCCGGAATTGAGGAAATTCTGAACTCCAGGTCCCGAAAGAAACTCAAAAATTAAACGTCAAAACTCAAAACTCATAATGTTTGCTCTGTCATTTTGCACTTTTTTACATTTTGATGTATTCTTTGGGGTTTATACCAGCCCTGTGGTCTGAGGGGAGACTATCATGCGCGTAGCTATGTATTACAGTAACCGGGATGTGCGACTGGAAGAGATGCCTGTACCGCAGATTGGCACGGGCGAGGTACTGATGCGGGTGGAGGCCAGCGGCATTTGCGGCACCGATTTGCTGGAATGGTATCGCCTCCACAAAGCGCCTTTAGTCCTGGGCCATGAAGTTGCCGGCGTGATTGAGGCTGTCGGGAAAGGGGTGAAACGGTATAAGGTAGGTGACCGCATTTGTGCCGCCCATCACGTCCCCTGTAACAGCTGCCATTATTGTCTCAGCGGACACCACACCGTTTGCGATACCCTGCGCCGGACGAACTTCGACCCCGGTGGGTTTGCCGAATATGTACGACTGCCGCGCATCAATGTCGAGCAGGGCATATTTCGATTACCTGACGAGATGTCTTTCGAGGAGGCCACCTTTGTCGAGCCGCTGGCCTGCGTCCTGCGCGGGCAGAGATTGGCCCATGTACAGCCGGGGCAAATTGTCCTCGTTATCGGCAGCGGCGTGGCCGGGCTGCTCCATATACATCTGGCCCGGGCTTCCGGCGCCGGTTATGTTATAGCGACGGACATCGTTGATTATCGGTTGGAGGCAGCGCGAAAATTTGGAGCGGATATTGCGATTCAGGCCAGGGAATATACCGCAGACCAGCTACGTAAGGCAGGCGATGGTCGTCTGGCTGACCTTGTCGTGGTGTGCAGCGGGGCCACGTCAGCTATAAACCAGGCATTGCAGTCGGTGGAGCGGGGAGGCACTGTCCTCTTCTTTGCCCCTACAGAGCCCGGCGTCAGCATTCCCATATCGATTAACGACCTGTTCTGGCGCAATGAGGTAACGCTCACCAGTTCCTATGGCGGCAGCCCCGGGGATTATGCTGCGGCACTGGAATTGATGCAAGCTGGCCAGATAAGTGTACGGGACATGATTACCCAGCGGCTGGGGCTGGCGGAGACAGGCCTAGGATTCCAGCTTGTTGGCCGGGCTCGGGACTCTCTAAAGGTGATTATCGAACCGCAGAGGTAGTTAGCGGCTGCTTTCTTACCAGGCGAAAGTATAAGGCAACAATCTGACTTTTGGTGAGTTCGACGTCACTGCCTCCGCCTAATCATGATCAACCACACTATCAGAACAACCACCACTGCTATAAGAATCCAGCTCCACCATGTCATAGTAGTCCTCCCAAAATCCCAACATTGGAACAAATCACTTAGCATATTCTACTCTAAAACCATATCCAAAGGCAAGCCCGGAGTTGCCACGCGAGCAGAGTAGAGGGCCTGGCGATTAGCATCAAGGTATAGTGGCCGACTATTGGGACAAAAGTCACATACAATAATGGCGATGAGCTATATCATTAAGGTCATGTATAACTCAAGTTAGGGAGGTATGAACATGAAGAAGGCGATGACCGGCAGGCGGATTTTGTTTGCCGTCCTTGCCCTGGCGTTTGTGGCCGCAATTCCCCTTTTGGTGAACTCAGGTTGCTGCACAACCGAGGGGCTGGCACCTGTGGAGGTTCGAGAATACGAAGGCACAGACCTTTCATCAATAAATGATTTCAGGGAAAATTCCATCAAAGGTCCGCAGTATGTAGATATGGAAGATTACACCCTGACAGTTACCGGCCTGGTGACGAACTCTACCAGATATGCTTATGATGAAGTTTTGAACGGATTTCAGCAGTACAAAAAGGTCGTGACGTTGGACTGTGTCGAAGGATGGAGTGTCACCATTCTCTGGGAAGGTTTGCTGGTCAAAGACTTGCTGGCAGAAGCGGGACCGCTGGGAAATGCGAAGGTGGTCATATTCCATGCCTATGATGGGTACACGACTTCTCTACCTATCGACTACATAATAGACAACGACATACTGATGGCATACAAGATGAATGATGTTGTGCTTCCACCCGAAAGAGGGTTTCCCTTTCAACTGGTGGCAGAAAGCAAATGGGGGTACAAATGGATTAAGTGGATAACAGAGATCGAGTTGTCCGCAGATACCAGCTACAGGGGCTATTGGGAAAGTCGGGGATACTCCAACAGCGCAGGCCTCGATCAGGGGTTCTTCGGAGGCTGAAATCCATGACTAATCTGCAGTTCGCTAAGAGGACGGCACACTGGCTGTTGACAATTGTGGTAATAGTCTATCTCCTCACCGGATTTGGCATTACCCAGTACAGGATTGTCGAACCTCTGACATTTGGACTTTTGACCAAGAACCTGGCTCAAAGAATTCACATAAATTTGGAGATTCCCTTCATAGTCCTGCTGGTCGTGCATATCTGGCTTCTGCCGCTGCTAACACGATTCAAGTTGAAAAAGGTAAGCGGAAATAACTAGCTACATCTTCTTAGGAATAGTAGTCGCCCTCGAAAATCTGGGTTATGTATAAATATATGAACAGTCCCTCTTCCGAAAATGAGACCCCCACACCCGTCTCGCTGAAGCGGGGTTCCAGTATGTTTTCCCTGTGCCCCTCACTATCCATCCAGCCTGAGACTGCCCACTCACATACCGCTTGTAGAGAAAGATAAGGGCCTGGTATCGTTTCTCTAGTTGGAATCTTCGCCAGGTTCTCTCCTCGCATAGTGCCGGGGGACATGTTATAGCTGAGCTCCCTATCTCCCGGATATCGCTCATGGCCGAAGAAATCGTTCTCGACCATACTGATGCTGTGCTCCCTGGCCAGATCGGTTAGGAGCGGGTCTTCGCTGAGAGCAGATAGATTAAACGACTGTCTTTCGGCATTGATCAGTACGATTATCATTTGCTCGGCTTCTGCCGCGGTGTAGTTTATGCCAATAGGGCTTGACCCCTGCAAAAAGTTAGCCCGTATCGAGTAGCTGTGGTCCGCTGTGATGGTAGTCGAGGCAGCGTTGGCATCGGCAATGGTGCCCACATCGCCGGTCCAGCTGACAAACTGGTAGCCCTCGGCGGGCTCGGCAGAAAGGCTGACCACTCTGCCTTCAGTGTAAGTAAAAATCCCTTCTCCGGGGGTAACTACCGATCCTCCGACGGTACTGAGGATGGTGAGGGCACAATACTCTCCATCACCGCCGCCGCCACTGAAAGTGCCGGTGCAGCCTGCCATCCCGGCAACCAGCGCGGCCACAAGCAAGAAAACGGCAGTTCTTTTCATACGTATTCCTTCGTAGTTTCATTGTATCAACGCCGAAGGAAGCGTCAATCACCCGTTTGACCCAGTACAGATAGGCTAGTGACGCAGGAGGCATCGCATTGTCATTGCGACGCCCCCCCTCTTAAGATAAGAGGGGCTAGGGGAGTTATGAAACTGGCCCACTGGAATTGGGCTGAGGAAGCAATCCCTTGACCAAATCCGAGACTCCAATTTCTAGGCTGGAAACAAATCCACATGCTGAAATTCAAATCTCTGGGTAGCTTTGGTCATTGGGATTTAGTATTTCGTGTTCGTATGCCCTGCTACCGATCGACGGTTTTCCTCATAATCGGCTGTCTTTTCGACCTGCGACAGACTTCCACGAATCCTGCCCTTCGAAAGACGGGCATAACACCGGTGTACAACTCAGAACTGGTGCTGTTGTTTCTTGGTTCTACGGGATAGGCTTCAACGATTCGTGCACCGTGGCCGGCTGCCCAGTTGATAGCTGCGGTTAGCAGTTCCGGCATTAACCCCTTGCCCCTGAAATGCCTGGCGACATAGAAACACGGGATCGACCAAACCGGTTCACAATCCACTCTAGCCAATGTTCTTGAACGGTCGAGGGTCGGATACGATTCCCTGGGCTCGACGGCACACCAACCCACCGGTTCACCAGCCGAATAAGCCAACAGGCCGGGAACGACGCCGGACTCGACTATTGTTCTAAACGCTATCCTGTTAGGTTCGCCGTGCTGCCTGCTGAACTCGGCCCGGGTTTGTCTCCACCACATGCACCAGCACCCGCTGTTGGCACCGTGTTTGCCAAACAGCCTTTCCAGTTCGTCCCATGTTTCGGGAGTCAAAGGATCAAACTTCAGGGACTTCAGAAGTGACTTATCCATGTCCACACTCCTCTCTGCTGGTCCAAGATGGATATTAACACGCGGCGCGATCAGGAGTAAATCCGTGCCGCAGTGGATTCAATCGATTGCGCCTCTTGGCCGATGGTGATGCGGTCCCGTGTGTACTGCTAACCCTTAACACCGGAACCAGAGCCTGGAACCAATTCGAGTGGATATGAACAGACGGTGGTCGATCAGCCCCGTTTTGTCATTGCGAGGAGCAGCAAGCGACGCGGCAATCTCTCAGCTCCCAATATCGGTCCTATTGTTCCAGCCAAAGGGCTCTTCGTATCATTGGTCAACTCTTGCTACAATCTAGTGTAACGGCAAGAGGATTCTATACCAATAGAATACGGAAGAGTGTGCCGCTGATAATATACCCGCACCTCCGCCCGTAAGAGCGGAGGTGCGGAGAAGTGCAATTCAGACCCCAGCTGCCGGCATCGCTAGTCCATGATATCAGGGCTTCCACTACAGGCCGCGAGAATGCAAAGGGTCGAATACAGAAGGGGGTTGTCCGCGTTGCGGCAGTTCTTGGCGCTCTGAACATCCGGGTTGTCGCAGCAAAAGCCGCTGGGCTCCATGATGGAGTCGGCTGTGCTGCTGGCGTCGGGAGGATGGTAGAGGTCGAGGGTATGTCCGAGCTCATGGGCGAGATGGTACAGATTGAGGTCCCCGCATGTATCCGGATCAACGCCGCATCCACCACACGGGCAAAAATCCCGACAGTCGACCGGACATGGACAGGGCACGGAGAGTTGCTGGTCACAGGACACAATCTTGGCTGCCTCTGTGCCTGAGGAGAAAGATGCTCCACCACCCCAGCTGCATGCGAGGGATTCACTCATCTCCCCAACCACGAATATCTCCACCGCATTGTCCACGTTGACCTCCGCGCGCAGGTTCGTGGCCTCAGTGCTGTTGTCGAGCACCTTATATGCAGGCTTGTCGAGGTAGATTGGCTCGAGGACCGTGAACTTCAGGCAGCGCTCAGTGCCACACCTGTCCCAGAGCTCATCTGCCCTTGTCATGAGGGTATCAAATGCTGTGCCGGTACGGTCGGGGTCGTCGGGTCCGGTACCGATAAACACCGGCTGGATCCTTATTGCCTGGCAGAAGGTCACTCTGAACACGAACACCAGCTCAAGGTGAAATCTGACGCGTATCAATGAGCCGAGGATGGGAGAAGAGTCAGCCACAATCAGGTCGATATCGCCAGCAAAGGGGGCGCTATTCCCGTCCTCTGCCTGCAGGTTCTCCGGGAACGCACCGGTGAGGTTTCCCGCCATTTTCTCAGTATAGGATGGGAAGTTATCCATCTCTCCTTCTGGCTGTAACTGCGGGTATCCCGCAACCTGGTCAATGAGCTCGTAGTGCAGCTTGGTGCTAAAATCTGCTCTTGTCGCGCCCTGCTGGGAATCGTATTCCGTTTCGTACTCGTCCGCCATAAGAGTAAGGCCAATAAGCCCCGAATCTCCCATCTTGGTAGGAACACCGTCGGCGATCAGGTTGACCCAGCCCAAAGACATGGTAAGGTTGCCTTGCGGTGCAGATACCACCTGGAACGCGATCATCCCTGAAAACGTTGTCTGTGCCTCTTGCTGTGCATCCGTCATAACGGTACCCTGCGCGGTGAAGTTGCCGACCAGGTAGTAGAGTTCTTCCTCCTGCTGAGGTGGCGTCGCCTCGGTGCAAGAACTGCCTATGACGATCGCGATGAGGAAGATACATAGGACTGCCAGTACTGTCTTTGCTCCAATCTTCATGTTACTCCTCCTACTCTTTGAATAGATGATGAAATTATGTCTTTGACGACCGTGTGTCTTGGAAGCGACGGTTGATTTTGCCGGGGCAGGGGAAGAATAGCCCGGTTCAGGTTTCCACATAGAGAGGACTGAACATTACACAAGCTACCGCAACTCTCTGATGCACCCACTTGACCACCGACCTGATACTGCTACCCGGAATGCTATTTCTGATGGATAGTACTCCAATATTATGCCATCCTAGCTGAGAAGGCGTCAACAGTCTTTCAAGTGCTTCTCAAATCCATAACACCGAGCCGGGCAATCACAAAGCGCTACTCCGTCTCTCCGGGTTCCGCAAAGGGTTCTTCGTATCATTGGCCAAGTCCTGCTACAATTTAGTGTCACGGCAAGAGGATTATGTGATTACTGTCAGCGGAGTCTCCAAGTCATATAACGAACACGAGCTCTTCAGCGGGGTCAGCTTCACTGTCGGCATGAGCGATCGCATTGCTGTCATTGGGCGGAACGGCACGGGGAAGACCACCCTTTTCGAAATCATAGCAGGCAACATCATCCCGGATTCCGGGAGCGTGTCTGTGCGGCGCGACACCGCTATCGGCTATCTTCGCCAGGACGTCCAGCCATCATCGGAGCGCAGTCTGCTGGAGTATGTGTCCGGGTCGTCCGATCTGATCAGCAACCTTGAGCATAAGATCGCGCTGGTGCAGGAAGACCTGGCAGAGGAACAGGACGAAGAAACCGTGAAAGGCCTGCTGAGGAAGCTGGGTGAGCTGCAGTCGCTCTACGAGGCGAAGGGCGGCTATAGCTCCGAACACGAGGCCAAAATCATCCTCACCGGAATGGGTTTTGCCCCGTCGGATTTCGAGCGTCCGCTATCTGAATTCAGCGGGGGCTGGCGGACACGTATTGAACTGACCAGGCTCCTCTTTCTCAGTCCCGATGTCCTGCTGCTGGACGAACCTACCAACTATCTTGATCTGGAGACGCAGCGCTGGTTTGAGACCTACCTGAAGCGCTATCGAGGTGCCGTTCTGGTGACGTCACATGACCGGGCTTTTCTCAACAATGTTGCCAGCAAGGTCATAGCTATTGAGGACGAGGCCGTTATCTTCCACCATGGAGACTACGATAGCTACGTTGGCGCCCGCGAGAAGGATATCGAGACTCGCAAGGCAGCCGCCCGGCGACAGGAGGTTGAAATCAGGCGGCAAATGCGTTTCGTCGAGCGCTTTCGGGCCAAGAACACCAAGGCTTCTCAGGTGCAGAGCCGTATCAAGCAGCTGGACAAGATTGAGCGGATTACGGTTCCCCGCGTAATGAAGAAGATACATTTCAACTTCAGAGAGCCACCGCGCAGCGGTCGCGTCGTAATCGAACTAACGCACGTTGCCAAGTCTTACGGCCGGCACGTCGTATACCAGGACCTTAACGTAATGCTGGAGCGCGGAGACCGGGCCGCCCTGGTAGGCGTGAATGGGGCCGGGAAGACAACTCTTCTGCGCATACTGGCGGGTGTTTTGCCCTTTGAAAGAGGCGAGCGCGTGCTCGGACACAATGTGACTACGGCATACTTCGCCCAGTACTATATAGAATCTCTCAACCCCGACAACAGCATCATCGAGGAGCTGCGGGGCGCGGCACCGGACGAACCGGAACAGCGCCTGCGCGGTCTGGCCGGGGCATTCCTCTTCAGTGGTGACGACGTAACCAAGAGGATATCGGTGCTCTCGGGCGGGGAAAAGACGCGCATTGCTATTGCCAGGATGCTGGTAAGGCCGGCCAATCTCCTTCTTATGGATGAACCAACCAATCACTTGGACATTGCGTCCCGCGAGATTTTGACCGATGCCCTGGACGCTTACCAAGGGACCTTATGTTTTATCACTCACGACCGTACTCTTATCCGGGAAATCGCCAACAAAATAATTCAGGTGCGGGACGGCCAGGTAACGGTTTTCCCGGGTAGTTACGATGACTATCTATGGCGAAACAGGTCTCCGGATGGCCAAGCGGAGACTATGCAAACGCAGCCCCGTATAGGGCAGTCGCGTCAGCCATCGACGGCCGTGAAGGGTCGCCAGCGAAAGGCCCTCGAGGGCCAACTGCGGAACGAGCATTACCGCGCCATATCGCCGGTGAGGCAGCGCATCACAGAAATAGAGCAGGAGACGGCAGCGAACACAGCGCGAATTGCGGAAATCGAAGCTATAATGGCTGACCCGTCACATTACAAGGACTCCCGCAACGTGGTCGCTGTAAATCGTGAGTATGTGGCGCTAAAGGAAAACGTGGCCAGGTTGACGGCCGAATGGGAGGGACTGATCGGCGAGGCTGAGCGGATAGACGCGGACTACCGCAAGAGGCGGGAAGAGCTGGCGGGATAACGATTGGGCGAGAAGAACAAAGGGCCGCAATGTCAGACTCTGACCAAACGAAGGTTGACTAGTAAATCGATTTAAGCACCATTCGTGCTACCAGCACCGGGGGTATGAATGGCATTCGGCTGAAAGCCAATGGATTATTGGCGCCACTTTGGAGTTCCTCGGGAAAGACTGGCTCTTCCATACGGTCAAGAACAAATCCATAGCGGAAACAGGTATTGAAGAGCAGGCTGATGGGACGATGGAAGTAGTACTGTGGCTCAGGTTGCCCTGGTATGCCAAACCCTCTGTAAGAGTAAGGTTGTGCGTAATCGGTGATGGTTATACCTGACTTGACCATGATCTCGCCATCTTGTTCGTACTGCTCGGCTACATGTCGGGCTGTCCAGGAGTTAAACACAGGATGAGTAATAGAAAAGACGAAGCGCCCGTGAGGCTTGAGCAGGGTGGGCAATGCAGAAATGAGAGGTGTGATTGAGGACATGTCCATCAGTGCCATAGTACAGACTGCAGCATCGAATCGCCTCTCCCCCAGTGATAAGATTGCCGCCCGGTCGGTAGCATCAAGCTTGAGATATGTTATGCGATCGTCATTTTCTGCAGTACGATCCCGCGCCCGATTGAGGAATCTCTCAGCCTGGTCTATTGCAGTCACGACTGCTCCCATACCGGCCATGCGCCGCGCGAAGCGTCCGGCACCACAGGCAACGTCGAGCACTTGCTCTCCAGCTTTCAACGCAAGCATGCGCTCAGTGGTAGGTTCAATAAGATAGTCTTGGAACTCGTTACCGTCACCAATCTTGTCATCCCACCATTCAGCGAGGCGATCCCAAGCTTCGATGGCTTTACTATTATATTCCGGGAAATCGGGAGAGTGCTGCATAGTCCCCACCAATTCAATTCTAACATCTCTCACGACTGTCTGAAAGAAGAAGGCTATCAGCCCAGCCCGGGACTCCCCGGAAGTGATTGTCGAGCCGCGGGCTCCACTCCCGCCAGGGACGCCATGATGCCAGGCAGAGCAAAGACTCCGGGATGACTGCTTACCTGGCCCTGGAAACGGCCGGGGCTGTGACAGTACCCGGCCGGCGGCCCTGCACATTCCGATGGGATGCCAAGTGAGTATTGCCGCTGCGTTTTACCGGTCTCTTGTTTTCTGTGCCATACTGTCGTGGCTGTCGGGGAAGGCGTGATTCTCTGGCCGGGGCAGGTCTGGCGTAATCAAAGCCCTGGAGTGTCAGACGCTCCAGCGGCGTGTGGAGAAGCTGCTCGAGGGCGACTATCTTATCAGCATCGTCACTGGTCACAAAGGTGAACGCATCTCCGTTTTTGTTAACTCTTCCGGTACGGCCGATTCGGTGGATATAGGCGTCTGTATCTTCCGGCATATCGTAATTGATGACGTGGGAAATGCTCAAGACGTCGAGACCGCGGGCGGCGATATCGGTCGCCACCAGAATCTTGACCGAGCCGTTACGGAAAGCTTCGAGCGCGGCTTGACGTCGCCCCTGGGAAAGGTCGCCCTGCAGAGAAGTCACCTGATAGCCGGCTCTCAGCAGCTGCTCTGCCACTCGTTCGGCCCTGTGTTTGGTGCGGGTAAAGACAAGCACCGATTCCATCTGGGTTCTGTCCAAAATCTGCTTCAGCAGATTAGTCTTGAGGTGCTGTTGCACCGGGTACAGAGCGTGTGACACCGTCTTAGCGGGTAATTGCAGGTCAACCTGCACCGTGACCGGGTCATGCAGGATTTCACGCGCCAGGCGCCGGACATCGTCAGGCATAGTAGCCGAGAAAAGCAGTGTCTGGTGTTTCTGAAGGATGCAGCTTAGTATGCTGCGTACATCGGGCAGAAAGCCCATATCGAACATACGGTCGGCCTCGTCGATGACCAGGACTTCCAGATTCGCCAGGCTGATAGTCCCTTTCCAGAGGTGGTCGAGTAAACGGCCGGGGCAGGCCGCGACAATCTCAGCGCCCCTGCGCAGCCCACTGGTCTGCCGTTCCATGCTCACCCCGCCGTAGACAGAAATACTTTGCAATCCTGTTTTGCTCCCCAGGCTATTGATAACCTCGCAGGTCTGCTCGGCCAGCTCGCGTGTCGGGGAGATTATCAGGGCCCGGACGCGTCCTCGAGGGCCCATTCGCAGACGCTCCAAAATCGGCAGCACGAAAGCGGCCGTCTTGCCTGTGCCGGTCTGCGCCAGCCCGATGACATCGCGCCCCTGCATTACCAGCGGGATAACCTGCGATTGGATTGGTGTGGGAACGGAATAACCGAGCGCACGTACACCGGCCATGATGCTCGGATGCAAATTAAACGTTTCGAAATTCATTAAACTCCTTGGTGAAATGCGAGTCAAAAGCCCGGATGATCGGGCAGATGGCTCAAATCATTTCATATTTTCCTTCTCCTTTTCTATTATTCGATAGATTATCGTTACCAGTACCGGAAATTGCCGCCCCATCTTTATTCGCAAGGCGTAAGGCCGCGACAGCGTTGACAACCCGGTTCTTCAGTTTTTTCCCATGATGTGAGCGATTGCGGCTTGACCTTTGGACTGTGATGGGATTTGAACGAATTCATATACCTGGGATTGACCACTACCACTATATCTTCTGGTATTCTGTACTCAGCATTGCTTTGTTGGCGTAGCTGGACCAGCTACCGGACGGGCCGCGACGCTGTTGTCTCTTCGATTTTCGGCACTGAGGACAACGTCTGGGCTCGTTGGCAAAACCCTTAGACGCAAAGAACTCTTGTTCCCTGGCGGTGAAGGTGAAGCCAGTACCACAATCGGAACACTGTATCGACTTGTCTTGAAAACTCATTGGATGACCTCCTTTTTCAAGATTTTAGTTAGAGCCTGGGTCACCCAATACTTGATATGAATCTGGCAGAATCCTAGAAGCTGGTAATAACCTAAACTGAAACTACTAAACATACAGTATACAGCAGAACAAAACATTATGCAAATCGGTGTTCTTTTTTACGTGATTAGGGGCACATTGTCCACTTGCTTTGTCACTGCGAGTCCTCTTCCTTTCTTCCCCTCTTAACGTAAGAGGGGCTAGGGGAGTTATGAGAACACCCCCGTCGTAACCCCCCTTAATCCCCCCTTATCCTAAGGGGGGAGAATTCGGAAGAGACCGCTGACCGCTGTCTACTGGCTTGTGACTGCTGACCCCCGATTAGTCGCTGTTCGTAACCCACCTTAATCCTCCCTTATCCTAAGGGAGGAGAGCTGGTGGTTTGTCGTTGCAGGGAGCCCTTCTGAGGAAGGACGACGCGCCAGTCTCCTGCCTCGCCGAGATTGCTTCGGCACCCTTCGGCGGAAGAGTGCCTCGCAAAGACATGGAGGGCATAGGGGGGAGGGACAGCGGGGAAGACGGGATGATTCGTTCCGGGGGAAACGGTTGTTTTTCTTGGAATTGAGCAGCTCGTTTTCGTACGTAAGGAGACTAGTTCCGGTACGTTTAACCCCAAGCTACACACGGTTCGTTTCGTCGGTTTGCCATTTGTTTTTGCGAGCCGACTCTCGATTAATCGCGGTTCGTAACCCACCTTAATCCTCCCTTACCCTAAGGGAGGCGAAGACGGGATGATTCGTTTTGTAAAAATCACCTTTTTTTCTGAAGTTCAATGGCTGCTTTCCGTACGTAAAACGATTACCTCCGTAAGGTTCAGTTGTTAAAGTACGTATGATTCGTTTCGTCAAGGCGTCATAAATCACGTAACTCCCTATAACTCCCTCTTACCCTAAGAGGGAGGACAGCGAAGGGCCGATTCATTTGTGCGAACCCTCCAGGCCGGCCGACTGACGCAGGGAGGCAGTTTCCAGAATCTTGTCGATGACCATTTTCATGTAGCTGCGGTCGGTTCGATCCAGCCGGTAGTTTGCAGAATACCATTTCACGAGTAATCTGGAGGCTTCTCTGACTACGCGGCGGTTACCAGGGTCGTACTGAAGAGAAGACTGTAACTTGACGCGAATGAGCGCTATTTCAGGGTCAACGCCTTCCAGATTGGTAATGTTCCACAGTTGGGATGTTTCGGCAGGGCTGAGGGTACCGGAATAGAAGCCATGTTTGCGGGCATTCCGGTTGCCTATCTGGCCGCCGCGCCCCCTCTTAGTCCGTGTTGGGCTTACAGTCAGGTTCTGGGAAGCCTCACCTGCGGGATTTAATTCATCAGTGCAGCACACGAGCTCCAAATTAGCAGGAATTCTCTGTTCGAGCAAGGGGAAAATGGCGCGTCGCAGCTAGATGCTAGGGATCAGGGACCAGGGATCAGGGACCAGGGATCAGGGACCAGGGATCAGGGACCAGGGATCAGGGACCAGGGATCAGGGACTAGGGATCAGGGACTAGGGACTAGGGACTAGGGACTAGAGATTAGAGATTGGAGATTGGGGGCTGCCGACCGGCTACTACCGCAAGAGACGGGAAGAGCTGGCGGGGCAGCAGCTGCGATCTGCCCACTGGCTTCTGTTTACTGGCTCTGTTCACCCATTTGTTCTATTTCAACATTTGGTGAAATGGCCGTGAAAAGTGAAAGTGGTGGAGAATCCGAGGAACGCTGAGCGGACAGACGCGGACTACCGCAAGAGACGCGAACGGTTGGCGGGATAGCAGTTGCGAGGTGGCTACTGCCTACTGACCATTGACTATTGTTTCACAGTTTTGTTCGGGACTCTCCAAAAATGACTATCGAGCCTAGAGGCAGGCGGCCGCTGCCTTCTCCTGCATATCTGCCAACAGTGTTATCGGCAAAAACCCAAATTGACGGTTAGTGTAAGGGCGTTTACAATTACTAGGACAAGAAGAATGGGCCGTGCAGAAACGGAAGTGAATGGCTCGGGAGGCATGATCGGATGTTTGAGAGGATATTGGTTCCGCTTGATGGCTCGGAAAATGCCGAGATAGTATTTCCCTATTGCGCGGATCTGGTCGCCAAGTTTGCCTCTACGGTTATCCTGGTTACCGTATCCGAGGCGGCTACCGTGGATATCGATCACCTCTATCGCACCTACCTGGACCACGCCCTGGGAAAGATGCGCCAACAGCTCGAAGCATCGATGGCTCCTGACACAGTCACACTCGGGTCTGAGGTGCTCTTTGGTGACCCCGCCCGTGAGATACTGCGAACCGCCGAAGAGAAGGACGCGCGACTGATACTTCTCGCCAGTCACGGAACATCGGCTGAGGGCCCCTGGTTTCTAGGCCATATTGCCGCCAAGGTATTGAGGGCAACCAGGCGGCCAGTCATGTTGATAAGAGAGCGCGCTCCCGAAGCAGCGCTCCAACAAAGAAGACTCGTGCGCCGGATTCTGGTGCCTCTGGACGGTTCTGAAATAGGCGAGGCCGCTCTCCGTTACGCGGTGTCCCTGGCTAAAAAGACGGCCGCTGAAATAGCCTTGTTAGAGGTTTTTGAACCGCTAAGAGGAGTTGGCGCCACCGGGACATCCTACAACATACCCGATGATGAATCGGTGAGGAAGTCACTACTAAGCTACCTGAACCATGTCGCCGGGCCAATCAAGAACGAAGGTTTGGAAGTCTCAACAACAGTGGTGTTTGGAAAAGCCCCCGACAAAATTGTGGAGTATGCCGAGAAAAATGGGATTGATCTTATTGCCATTTCAACTCACGGTAGATCGGGCCTCGGGCGCTGGGTATTCGGCAATGTGACCGACAAGATTCTGCACACTGGTGATGTTCCTGTCCTGGTCGCTCACGCCTCCGTGGAATGGCCCGGTTAGAAGGTGCGATCGGTAATGTGCCCAGTTTCAACCAATGGAAAGAAAGAAGCCGCTTAAACAATGCTGACCCTGAGCCAGATTGCTGCTCTTGTCATCTTCGCTGGGGTATTTATCTCCCTCATAACTGGCAAAGTGCAGCGCTTCATCCCAGCGCTGATCGGGGCCGCCCTAACCCTGTTGGTCGTTTTCCTGGGCATTGAGAAAAATCCGCAAGCGGCTATTGGCGCTCTCAATCTCGCTGAGCTCGGCCGCTCCACCTTCTGGGTAGGACACTACCAGCCTGCCGCAGGCTACGGCGTGAATTGGCAGACCATTCTGTTTATCGGCGGAATGATGGTTCTCGTGGAGGGACTGAGAGCAGCAGGTTTTTTCCGTTGGCTCTGCCTGAACACCACCCAGATAGTCAATTACCGCGTTATCCCCAGCGCACTCCTTTTTGTAGTTCTATCCGGTGTATTATCGATGTTCCTGGACAGCGTTACAGTAGTACTATTCATGGCTTCGGTGACCATTGAGCTGGGGCGACTCCTCAAAATCAACCCCGTACCGCTCATCATCGCCGAGATTGTCGCTGCCAATGCCGGGGGCACGGCTACCATGGTTGGCGATCCACCTAATATTATCATCGGCACCAGCCTGGGTTTGGGCTTCAATGCATTCCTGGTGAACCTTGCTCCCATCGTCTGGACTGGTATGGCGGCGGCCCTGGGTTACTTCTACCTCCGTTTCCGGAAAGAAAAAGCCGGAACAGGTAGTGACGTGGGCATCTCAGCCGCGCATTACCCCAAACCCGGAGAAGCTATTACCAACCGAAATCTGTTCGGCATTCAGGTTGCCATCTTGCTGCTGGTCGTGGCCCTGCTTGTCGTGCACGAGAAGGTCGGGCTATCTGTGGTCGCGGTTAGCTTCATCGGGGCTGGGAGCACACTGGCCGCCTCACGAAAAAGAGCATCTAACCTCATTAAGGGCGTAGACTGGAAAACCCTTCTTTTCTTCCTCGGGCTTTTTGTATCGGCGTCCGGCCTGGAGGAGACCGGACTCCTTCAGTTACTCGCCAACTTCATTGGCGAAATATCTGGAAACAGTCTGGTAGCGACTGTGATACTTGTATTCTGGATTTCCGCCCTCATCTCGGCATTAGTAGATAATATACCGTTTGTGACCATCATGGTACCTGTCATTGTCCATCTTTCCCAGGCAACCGGCGGAGCGCTGACGACTTTTGCCTGGTCACTATCACTGGGTGGCAACGTTGGCGGGAATGCCACACCTATCGGCGCCTCCGCCAATGTCGTTGGCGTAGCCGTGGCTGAAAAGACCGGCCACCGGATTACCTGGAAGAAGTATCTGAATTATGCTGTTCCCCCGACACTGATAATCCTCGTCATATCTAACCTGATGCTGATGATAAGATACCTGGGCGGCTTCTAGGCCATTACGTTAAGAAGCTCAGCGGCGGCAGCCCTGCCGATTAAGCCGCAGCATTGGAACTGACACAGACTGCCGCAAGAGACGAGAAGGGCTTCTTGAGAAACCCCCTCTTAAGGTAAGAGGGATCACGGGAGTCATGAGAAGACCCCGTCGTAACCCCCCTTAATCCCCCCTTATCCTAAGGGGGGATGGTTCGAGGGTTTGTCATTCTGAGCGAAGCGAAGAATCTCTGTTCTGCTCAGGCATGTCCTGAGCGAAGTCGAAAAATCAAAAGGGGTCAGGCCTGCCCGTCAGGCCTTGGCAGGCGGGAGCGCGGCAATCCGATTGGTTAAATCCCGTATGCTGACTACCGACCCCTGGCCCCCGACTCCTGACCCCCTGTTCTGAGTGGCCTTTTGACGAGTCTGAATGTATACTGAAGTAACGAATATTCAGCGGATACGATAAGAAATGGATGTAATGGTATACACGAGTCCTGCCTGCCCCTACTGCAAAATGGTGAAGGACTTCCTGTCGCAGAGAGGCATAAGCTTTGAGGAGCGCGATGTTTCCCGAAACTCGTCTTATGCTCAGGAGCTCATGAGGAATACGGGGCAGATGGGTGTTCCGGTGACAATCATCGATGGACAGGTAGTGGTTGGGTTCGATCGCGGCCGGCTGGAGCAGCTAACAACGCAAGCACAGACAAGGCAGCGTCCACCGTTCGGAGCTTCCATTGCGGATGCCAGCAAAATAACAGCAAACCAGGGTCCGGGAGTGATACTCGGCGCCTACGTCGGTAGGACCAGACCGGGTTCAGTTGCCGAACGAATAGGTCTAGCTCCGGGAGACATTATCACCGAATTAAACATGAAACACATCGCCAATGCCGACGACCTGGAGGATACTCTTTCCAAGCTGAGCAGTGGTAGTCGTTTCTCACTGGTCTTCCTGAGGGGAAACAAAACAATGACTACCGAGGGCGTATTCTAGCCCGGCCGCACTACTGACCCCTGACCCCCGACTCCTGATCCCTGACTCCTAGGTCCTGGCTACTCACTGCTGACTCTTGATTACTGATCCCTGACCCCCTGTGCCCTGACGCCCCGCCCGAGCGTGCTTATCAAGCCGCAGAGGTAGATAGCGGCTGCTTTCTGAACTTCTGGCGATATCAGGTGGCAACCTGGCGGAATGTGTGATTCGTCGAACTATCGCTGAACAAGATTGACGATTGTTGCCCCGCTACTGCACCTCCAATTCTAAGTCGGGGTGAGAGAATCCAGACCTCCGACCGTCCGGACTTAAGTCCATCAGTTATGGTCAATCTATTTCGTCATGTCTCGAGAAAGGGTATGTCTTGTCTGATCTTGGCGACGGACGTATAATTGGTTTAGTCAAGATGGCCTCTTCTTGGAGGGACTGCTAGGTTGAAAGCAAAGGCAAATGAGTTAAGATGTACGCAAGCAAACGCTGCCGCCGAATTACGGGACGTATTACCTTCCATCCTGGATAGGGCTCTCAATGGTGAATCGTGATGAGGCAGGTGACAGCACCATCGTATTCAGTCAGTGAAAGGCTCCCCAGACATCTCAACTGGCTCATTGATGCCGAGCAGAGACTCAAGACAGTTGACCACAAGATCGTATCAGTTCTCGAATTGCGTCACCAGAGAGATAGCAAAGTACTTTCAGAGTGGGCCGAGCATTTTCGGAATCATTATTGCTCAGATGTTGACATAGACACACTGAGGAAAGGAACATCTTACACTAGGGCTGCGTTTCTAAGAGAAATCAAGTTTCCGGATAAATCGAAGAAACCGGGACCAAGCATTCGCGCTGGTGATTTCAGCGAGATTCTGGTTGCGGATTATGTTCAATACATGCTGAAGTATTGGGTTCCGCGTAATAGATATTGCGACAAAAAGAATCGTAATGAATCACCAAAGGGGAGTGACATCCTCGGATTCAAGATAGTGCGACAGGGGCAAGAGTCTGAGAGAGACGTGCTTGCCATATACGAAGTGAAATCCAGACTATCTGGGACAAAGGCGTACAATCGACTTCAGGAAGCGGTGACGGATTCATGCAAAGATGTAAGGAGAAGAGCTGAGTCCCTGAATGCAGTCAAACAACACCTTCTTGACAAGAAGCAAGAAACCTATATACCACTAGTGGAGAGATTTCAAAACCCAATAGATCACCCATACAAGGACGCATGGGGAGCGGTGGCCTTGTTCTCTACCGGCTGTTTTTCGGGTGACTTGATTTGTGAGACTGATGCGTCGATGCACCCTGGCAAAGACAACCTCACTCTGATTGTGATCCACGGGCGAGACATGATGAAGTTGGTGCATGCCCTGTATAGGAGAGCTGCAAATGAGGCCTGAAGAGGGATCTCGAATTTACTTGGGCATCACGCGTTCGAAAGCGAAAATGTACGAGTATGATGTCCCCGAGAAGCATCATATTAGGGTTGATATTGATCCTTCTAAACTGTTCAGCTTGACAATAGGTATGCTTGGAGACCTTGCAGCACAGATAAACTCAGAGAACACAGACAGAGAGCTACTGAATGAGGCCACGGGCAATCTGCAGTTTTCCGCACGTTTCTTCGATGCCTATCTGCAATCAAATATGCAACAGGATTTGGATCCGTATTTGACGATGTTAGGATCTGCTGCTTACTACTTATGTGGTTTGCCGGGTAGTTCACGCATCCTGGCAAGTCGACTCAAGGACGATCATCTTGACCTGCAATGTCTCGGGTTGGAGCGGTTCTTGCTGTGGCTTCTTAAATGGAACCTGTCTGTATATTCCAACGGTGTAGGCGAAGAATATAGCGATCTCGTTGATAATATTTCGAGGTCCCTGGTACGGTTTTATCGAAATAATGAGAACAGAGGGCAGCTATTTGAGAATATATCGCATCTGAGACGAAAGGCCTATGATGTCGGCACGCCGCGACAGTTACTTTTTGCAGATATCATATGCGCCGTATTGAAGAAACGTTTCGAGAACTCTGCCTGGCATTCAATACCGGCATATTCCGGCATTTCGGTCGAACAGTGGGCTGATACACTAAAGAAAGGCTCTTTTATGAGAGAGTTGTGGCCCGCACAGCATCTTCTCGGAGAAAGAGGAGTGTATCGAGGAAAGTCTGCAGTTATACAGATGCCGACTAGCGCTGGCAAGACAAGGGCAACTGAAATAATCATAAGAAGCGCATTCTTGAACGGACGAACATCACTAGCTGTAATTGTAGCCCCGTACAGAGCTCTGTGTCATGAAATCAGAAACAGTTATTCAGCCGAGTTTCGGGGAGAACCAGTTAATGTCGATGAATTAAGTGATGTCTTTCAGACTGATTTTGACATAGAGACGTGGCTTGGACAGAAGCAAATCTTGGTAGTTACACCGGAGAAACTTGTTTACGTTCTTAGGCACAATCCTGAAATCGCACAGCATATTGGCCTGTTGATATATGATGAGGGGCATCAATTTGATAATGGTGCTCGGGGAATTACATATGAACTGCTTCTAACGTCATTGAAAGCGATGGTACCTCAAGGTATTCAGACTATTCTGATATCTGCAGTGATAAGTAATGCTGAGTCTATCGGGCGGTGGTTAAATGGTGATGACTTCGAATCGATTATCGGAACCAAGTTAGTCCCAACATCTCGCACGATTGGCTTTGCGACTTGGATCGAAAGGCTCGGGCAAATTGAGTTTGTCGATCCAGAGGAGCCAGACAAAGAAGAATTCTTCGTGCCAAGAGTTATTACTCCATTGAAGCTAAGCCTAAAGGGCAGAGAGCGTACGGAGAGGGTTTTCCCTGTCAAGGAAGATGGACAGACGATCGCCCTGTTCTTGGGCTTAAAACTTGTACCGAAAGGAGCAGTGGCCATTTTCTGCGGGAGAAAGGATTCTGCAGAAAGTCTCTGTGAAAAGATAGTTGATGCCTATGACAGGGATTTAGCCATGAGACTGCCTGTTGAGTTTACTGACCTTGAGGAAGCCAAGCGTCTTGTGTATCTTCACAAGCGTAATCTTGGCTCGGATGCTACCGCCACCTTCTGCGCTAGACTGGGCATATTTAGTCATCACGGAAATACACCTCACGGCATCCGCCTCGCCGTGGAACATGCCATGAAACACCGACATGCGAGGTGTGTAATATGTACGTCTACACTGGCCCAAGGTGTCAATCTTCCGATCCGATATCTGATCGTTACCAGTGTATACCAAGGCCTTCAGCCGATCACCGTCCGTGATTTTCACAATCTTATTGGACGCGCAGGTAGAGCTGATGAACACACCGAGGGAACAATTCTTTTTGCCGACAGCAACATATATGATGAGAGGAGGCACGCGGGGGTAGGAAAGTGGAGGTGGAGGCAGATTAAGACCCTGCTTAACCCGGTGAACTCCGAGCCCTGCACAAGTAGCCTACTAATGATCTTTAGACCATTGTATGGCGATGAAGCGTATTCTCCTGTTCAGGTAAACGCACTAGAGGTGGTAGCAGCTTACGTTACTGGAGGACTAGGCGAGTTCGTCGAAGAATTCGTATCTGAACATGAAGGATTCAACACAGAAGTAGTCACAGATCAGATTCAACAGAAGGTAAACATAATGTCCACCATCGAGAACTACCTTATGTCCTATACTCATGAGACGGAACAGGCCCTGAATGACGCCGAGGTAGCCCAATTAGCGACAGGCACGCTTGCATACTATTTGGCAGACGATACTGAGAAGAACGAATTAGTGCACATATTCCTCGAACTCTCTCACAACATGGAGGAACGTGTCTCCCAGCCAGAGAAAAGGGAAGTGTATGGCAAGACACTTTATGGAGTCCAGACATGTATCAAAATCGAGCAATGGGTTGAAGAGCACATCGATGACTTACTTTCTTCACCCGATGGCGGGAGATTATTAGCTGCGGTCTGGCCAGTTCTAGCGGACAATATCTCGAATAATACATTTAGAAAATGTGAACCGCCAGAAGCACTACTAGACGTCGCACAGGGCTGGATTCAGGGAAAGCCATACAACAACTTACTAAAAATCATGTTGGAGTCGGAAGCGCGCATAATTGCCAGGACGCAAAGAAGACGCCCGAAGCTCGGATCCGTTATCGACATTTGTGAAAACGGGTTTGCTTATGACGGAACCCTCGCCGTTGCAGCAATAATAGAAATCATCGGTCTTTTACAACCCGAAGGGAGCGAAAAACTCATTACAGCTTTGTCAGAACTCCAGAAGCGACTAAAATACGGGCTGCCTAGCATGAAGAGTGTTGTAATCCATGAGTTTGGTTTTGCAGATAGAGTGGTAGCTATTGATTTGAGTGAGATTCTTGGGGATGTACGATTAGGCAGAGGATCGATCATTCGAGCAATTAAGCGCAACGAACAGAAAGTCCGAGAAGTGATCGACAGGTACCCCTCATTCTTTCTGGAAAGGTTGAATAGCTTGTTATAGCAACTGAGAGACAGTATTAATCGGAAGAGTTTCTTGGGGTAGCCAGCTCTGTTTCATCGGGACTAATCAAGGCAGGAGGTGATCTTCAATGAATTTTAAACTGAGCCCGTCGGATCTCACGTTTCTTTACGAGGGGTGCAAGTGTTGTTTTTACCTGAAGATGATCCATGGTATATCTCAACCATCCATTCCCTTGCCTTCCATCTTTAGCCAGATTGCAGGTCTATTGAAGAACCACTACGATGGCAAGCATACGGGCGAACTACATATTGCTCTGCCTCCCGGCGTTGTGAGCTACGGTGAGCAGTGGGTGAGATCGAAGATTATACAGTTACCAAACCATAGTGCCACCTGCTACATTAGTGGAAGATTTGACATCGTAGTCAGTTTCGAAGATGCAACCTATGGCGTTATAGACTTCAAGACGGGTAACCCAAACATGGAGTGGAAGACCCTTTATAGTCGTCAATTGCATGCGTATGCTTATTCTCTAGAACATCCTGCTCCTAACGCCCTGGCCCTATCACCTATTACGAGGTTGGGGCTGCTATATTTCTATCCTGCGGCTATCAGCCAACAGCGCATTGAATGCCTTGCCTATGAGGCTGAAATCACTTGGATTGAAGTGGAAAAGAGCGAGCGCAACTTCTTAGGGTTCATAGATGAAGTTCTGGATGTGCTTGAATCACCTGAAGCACCCGAACCCTCCCCCGACTGCCAGTGGTGCAACTATATTGGTAGATTAACTAATGTCTAAGCGCATCCAATCACCCTGAAGTCCAGGGACACCATGCCAGTTTTTCGGTAACGGTGTTCACGGAGCTGGACGCAATTACTTCCGGGCGAAGACACTACGCCTGTTCTAATACCACCAGTCCGGTGGCGAGTTGGAGTCGTCAGTGTACCACCAGTCGCTGTCCCGCGTCTGACTTCTCCAGAAAGTCCAAGACGCATACATCCCATTATCTGAAACGGCTATACCTACGCCGATATCTCTTAGGTGTGGGCAGAGGAGCCAAGTCCTGTGGGGAGGGCTTCCCATCCAACTGTCAACGATATCGCTTGCGGTGAAGCAATATAAAGAACCTGCGCCTCCTCCCCAGCAATTTTCTGCGTAGGGCTCATACACGGATGAGTGAAAAAGTTCGCCTAACCTGGCCATTTCTTCGCTGTGTTCCGTCGCTATCTCGTGCAAGTCTTCATCCCAAGCGAGTGGCGTAACATCTCTTGACAACCTTTCAGAGTTTACGAGCGCAAGGACCTCGTGCTCTAAGGCCTCTATTTCACCTCGTGCCTCTTCCGAGGTTATTGTACTCGTGAGGAAAGACTTGGCGTCATCTATGGCAATAGCAAAGTTCATTCCCTCTATCGCCTCGCTTACAAACTTGAAGTCTGCTATGCCCACGACCTCTCCCTTGAGGTCTATCAACGGTCCGCCGCTATTGCCTGGGTTGATAGCAGCATCCGTCTGAATATAGTCTACCTCGTCGATGTTCCGAAACGCTGAAACTATCCCCCTGGAAACAGTTACCTCGCCCTCCAAGCCGAGCGAATAGCCGATCGCTATGACATCCTCTCCAATATCCAGCCCAGCTGAACTACCAAGGGTCACTGTCGGGAGGTGCGCCTCGCCAGCTGTAATTTTGAGGATCGCTAGATCTCTAGTCTCCTCTCTCTCAACCACGGTACCGACATATTGCTGCCCACTCGTAAACACAATTGTCGCCCACTCAACATTGTCAACAACATGATTGCATGTGAGCACGTAACCTGATTTATCGACAATCATTCCTGAGCCTATGGCGTCTGTAGTCTCCACTCTGACAACTGCTGGCTCAGCCTTTGCTACGGCACTAGCTACAGTCCCCCCCGCGACATGTGACGTGATGAATTGCCAACCCTTCCCGACCAGGTCAATTGTCGTGTCTTTATACGAAGTCAAAGGCTGTACCCCAGCAAATGCACATACCAAGGCAATTACCACTACCGAAAGTAACACCCCCTTGAAGCTTGGCTTGGCCCATTTGAACCTGTCGCTACGCAGTGCGGAAACAACCAATACCAGCAATCCGATCTCTAGGAGGAATATCATGATGTTTGCATTTGAACTACCCTGCCGGGCAAATACAAGATAGCTTCTTCGCACTAGTTCTACGAAGACAGCGATGGCCAACAGCGCTAGGAAAAGTTTGCCAATACCCATTAATCTCTTTCTTGTGCTGCGTCTCATATTGACTCTCTGCGATATCCGTGCGAGGGCGTCTCTAACCACGAAAGCAAGAATAACGACTACGGCAGCTAGAATAAGGATCCCTGATGCACCTTGGATGTCCCAGATGTCGAGTAATACTAGCAAGCCGAGAACAACGAAGAGGGCTGCAATGACGTTCAATAACAGTCGGGTTGAGGGTTGAGGTGCCTTTATTCGGCCTATGTATTGTCTGATCTGAGGCAGGTAAAACTTGACCATTTTTTGGCTCAGGTCAACAAGCATCCATACTAGGAAGAAGATAAATAAGCTCAGAATTACTTTCGTAGTTGTGGTTTTGGCATCTGGGGGCAATCTGGAAAGTTGAATAGCTGCATAGAGACCGAGCAACAGAAGGAATTGCAGAAAGGGCCTGTGTGTACCTTCGAGCAATAGCCAGCTGGCCCTCCAATTTGACTGCCGAGCCAGTCGATGGAAACGCCCGTAAGCCGCTCGCCTGACCCACACACCACCGACACAGAAGGCCACGAAAACCAATATAGGGCCAACTATGGCAAACCAGTTACTGTTCAGCCAAACAACCCATTGAGGCACCGCGCCTTTGCCTCCTTAGTCTAGTAGTAGTTGTAGACTAATTCCTGATGAAATATTACCACTGATTGGTAATTTTAGAAACACTTGAGAGTCTACGCGGGCGAATCACCAAGGCATTAGGAGCGTTCCGACTTCAGGATGGCGCTTACTTTCCAAGCAGGAGACAGTTAGAGATACGATAGAGACGCATTGAGGATACTAGAGACTCATAGAGATTGGTGGAGATAAGTAGAGATACGTTGGAGAGATTAGAGATCTGAGATGCTGACTACTGACCACTGTCCAACGAGATTGCCATGGGCCGACGAGTCGGCCCTCGCAATGACGAGGGAGGTGAGGGAGATGATGCCCATGTTAGTCAGCCTAAGGCCTTGTTCATTACCTCAGGGCGGTTATCTCTGGTTGCCAGGGGTGTTTCGATTTCAGGACGGCGTTTGATTTCGCCGGCATTCCAGCGACATCGTGCCAATCAGGCCTGCGCCGGAAACAGCTTAACCCTCGAAGGTGGATTGCACTTTGGTCGGGAATGTTCAATCCGGCGTCACCCAACCGGAACTCATTCTGTGTAGCTCACCTAATTCGCCTGTTAGTGGAAATTTGTGATGGCCTACAGCTTAGCAAATAGAATCACGGCCTTCAGTACCAGGTTTTGGTAGTCCGAATTGCTCCAGGTGTTCCGACTCACTCCTGCCTGTTGAAGGCCCAGAGAGCGGTAGTCAGGAGCACTACCCCCACCATCGCCACCACAATAGCCGAATCCACGATGCCCATGGTGTGGCCAAAGACGGTAACGCCGGCCACCTCAGTGCCCAAGAAGACCTGGCGTATAGCA
>Ga0154672_139_pt1 | contig 30251 bp, 26 predicted proteins | sample Rifle2008BG13ft_FD_116101 | JGI IMG/M metagenome (GOLD analysis project Ga0154672, IMG submission 116101) | Chloroflexi bacterium RBG_13_51_36
TTCTTTTCCCAGCAAATGGCTCAGCATTTTTTCATATCCGGGCGGATGCGGCGAGTTATATCTCAAAAACGTGGGGATCGGATACCTGAAGACGCCGATCTTGTGGCCAAGTTCTAGACCTTGAACGGTCTTGTCAATTTTGCTCATCGGTATGGAAAAGGCGCACTCGCAGTCTTCTGTGTGAGGAATCAGCCGTTCTCCGAGGCTCAGCATGGTGAACTGACACTCGTCTTTCTCGATAGTCCGGGTGATATAGGTTGCACAGCCGGCTCCTATGGCCAGAGTGGTATCTAGACCTGTCTTGCCCGTTCCATTGAGGTAGCCCGCAAGGAGTATCCATATTTGAGCGGGGTTGCCATAAACCAGGATAAGATGAGGTTCAAAGGTGGCCCGGTTTAGAGGAGCCATTAGCAGATGCCTGTACTTACCATATTCAAACTTGGGGAGGTTTTCAATAGCAGCCGCCGCCTGTTTTCTGCTCATCCCCCATAGCCCAAGGGATTCTTGAAAGCTCCCATCGGCGACATCCGGCAGCAAAGGTAAGAAGCCCATACTGATGCCAGCAATATAGCAGCTCTGAAACTTGTCAACAGCCATAGTCCAGCCATAGCGCCGTGCCATATTGATGGCGTGACACAACGAAATATTTACTCCCACGTCTTTCTGGGGTGTTCTGGTCTTATCAGGAAGTTCTTGCTCGGATTCACACATCCGGATAGCCAGTGGAAAGGTTTGCGGTCGCAAATAGTGAGTCAATGCCTCATCGATTTGTTTTAGAGTTGCCATGTTCTCTTCCTCCTTTGTTAGCAGCACATATCCCATGAATGAGAAGGCCCGCAGGTTCTGGAAAGCCTCGCCTCCTACAGGGTGTCCATCTCATCTCTGGTGTGTTGCTGCGCATACCTCGTCAGAATTCTCGCCTGTTTTCCAACGCTTGCCCCAGAGTTAGGTCATCGGCATATTCCAACTCGGCGCCGAAGGGCAAGCCACGGGCCAAACGAGTGACGCGAACACCTAGAGGCGTGATAATTCGTTGCAGGTACATAGCCATGGTCTCGCTCTCCACATTGGGATTGGTTGCCACAATCACTTCGGTTACCGAGTCATCTTTGAGACGAGCCAGAAGTTCCTTTACCTTTAGCTCGTCAGGCCCTATCCCCTCTGTCGGGCTGATAGTTCCATGAAGCACGTGATAAACGCCGCTATACTTTCCTGTCTGCTCCAGAGGAAGGATATCCGAAGGTTTTTCCACAACGCAAATTTTAGAATGGTCACGCTCTTTATCCTGGCAAATGCGGCAAGGGTCACAATCAGTGTTGTTGAAACAGAGCGAACAAAGCTTTATCTTTTCCTTCAATGTCAAAATGGCCTCGGCCAAGGCCCTGGCTTCTTCATCCGAGCTGCGCAAAATATGATAAGCCAATCTCTTGGCACTTTTTGGCCCGATTCCAGGCAGTTTGTTTAATTCTTCAATTAGTCCAGCTATAGGCTCGGGGACAAATTTCAATTTCTTTAACCTTCTACCTTACCGCCGTCAGGGACACAGCGAAAAATCATCGAAGTCTTTGATAGCCGACAGCTGACGGCTAACAGGTTCCTAAAGTAATCCCGGTATATTAAGACCACCGGTCAAACTGCTGAGGTGCTTGTTAACAAGCTCCTGCGACTTGGTAATGGCCTCGTTGACAGCTGTCATAACCAAATCCTGCAGTAAGTCAATATCTCCTGCCGCTACCACTTCGGGAGATATCTCCACGGAACGCACCTTCTGGTGCCCATCCATCACCACCTTAACGGCGCCACCTCCGCTGCCAGCTTCCACAGTGATGTTGCCCAGTTCCTCCTGGGCTTTGGCCAACTTTGCCTGAAGTTGCTGGGCTTGGCGTAATATAGATTTATCCATCTCGTTCCTTTCCCTCAGGTCGCTCAGGATGACAACTCCTCTTCACTAATCTTGGCTCCCATTTCCAACGCAGCTTTAATTACCGGATTTGTTGTTCTTGCCCGGGACGGGACTTCTCTTTTGAAATCAACTAGAATACACCGTATCTTGTAGGGCCGACCAAAGACTTCCTTAAGCTTCTTCTCCACCAGGTGGCGATACTTGCCATCTTCGATCTTCTCTTTGTGAAAGGGATAGCGGAAACCCAGCACCAGTGTATCATCCTCAAGGTCTATGGGGTCACAGGCGCTGCGCAAAAAGGCGTCCAAGTTGCCACTGGAACCTTCGCCTCGCAATGACCTAATAAAGTCCCTCCAGCGGCCACGGAGGTAATCAATGTCTTGAGGGATCTCTTTGCCAGGAACATCAGTCCCGACTCTGTCGAGGTCCAACGGTTCAGGAACCTCACAGGGCACTTCGGGACTGCTCGGTGCTGCAGGGTGAGCAGTTGCCTCTGTGCACTCAACTGTATTGGTGGCATCGGCTGCCTCTGGCTTGCCCGCCGCGCGAGGCTTCGGCAGGTGAGAGGATCTAGTCTCAGTCGGTTGCTCTTGTCCCGTGGGCGGAGACAAAACACAACCTAGCAAAGCCAATTCCAAAGACAAAGCGGAGTAATTATCACTCCGAAAATCTATGCTAGAGAAAGACTTCACTGCCTTAAGCAGATAATCGAGCGGGGCGTCGGCGGCAAGACTGTTTATTTCAGCCAAATCTTCGCCGGCAAAATCCAGAGCTTCTTCACATCGGGATTTAGCGAGCAACAACCCTCGAAGGTATTCCACCAGGCCCATGTTGAACTGACGAAGGTCGACGCCATCACTATTGAGGCTGTTTATGATTCTTAGCCCAGCAGTAGTGTCTCTGTTGACTACGCACTGCGCCAATTGTCTGACTCGTGAATCCGCGCTGACGCCCAGCTCTGCTTGGATCTGGTCAAGCTCAATTTGGCTGCCGTAGTAGGCAATCATCTGCTGCAAAATATTTTCGGCATCTCGAAGGCTTCCGGTGGCGGCACGAGCGATAAGCTCCAGGGCACCGGGCTCGATTTGAATTCCCTCTTTCTTGCATATTAGCTTCAGTTTATCCATTATCTCGACTTGACGCAGCCGATGGAAATTGAACCGCTGACATCTTGATATTATGGTGGTTATCACCTTGTGCGCTTCCGTGGTAGCCAGGACAAAGATTACATGTGGCGGCGGCTCCTCTAGTGTCTTCAACAAGGCATTGCAGGCCGCCTCGGTAAGCATATGGACTTCGTCTATGATATATACCTTGTAGCGAGCAAGGCTGGGGGCATAATTTGCCTTTTCCCTCAGGCTGCGGATTTCGTCAATGCCACGATTGCTGGCGGCATCTATCTCTATTACATCTAAGGCCCTGCCTTCAGCGATGGAACGGCACATGTCACAGGCATTGCACGGTTCGCCACCAGCCTGCTCAGGGCAGTTGACCGCTTTGGCCAAGATGCGCGCCATGCTGGTTTTGCCTGTACCTCGCGGGCCGCAGAAAAGATAAGCATGAGCTATTTTGCCACTCTCGACAGCGTGACGCAGAGTCTGGGTTACAGGCTCCTGCCCCACCACCTCACTTAAGGTCTGCGGCCGCCACTTGCGGTAGAAAACCTCGGAACCCATATGCCCTTATTATACACCCCTCCACCCAACCGCCAAAGGAGATTTTGCATCAGAGCACGGAAAAACATCAAATTTTCTGCGGCATACGCAGCGGTCGACTATGGTAGAATCGCTTGAAGGAAGAAAAGACTCCTCGACACAGCACTCCGCAGCGGCGACGCCGAAGAGCCAGCCGTAGTTGCCTGATTTATAGCTTGGGTACTGGGTTCTTAAAAACTCTATTTATTGGCTTGTTTCTCAGCCCAGTTGCCTGCCCCCGGCACCTTCCACATCTTGCCCTGATATGCTAGAAGCATGAGGACAATCCATAAGCCCACTACTATCACCCAGACAATAATGCCCAGGACATTTGCAAACCTCCATAGCCCCCCAAAAGGAGATATAGTCCAGGCGATAGCACCGATTACCGACAGAATAATCTGGACGACGGTCAGTGCCCCGAAGGTCATAATTGATTGCCAGGCATGGAATCTGACAAATTTACTCTTCTTCTCCAGCACTACAAATACTATTCCCGTTACCCACAAAGCCACGTAGCAAAGAAGTCCGGCTACATTGGCTGTCATACCTGTGCTACTCTCCGCTTCGGGTTTAGCTACAGTTTCAGATAGCTTCGCAGGCGCACTGAGACCAGCACCACACTTGGAGCAAAACTTAGCCCCGTCAGGATTTTCCGTACCGCATTTAGAGCAGAACATATTCACCTCCTGGCACTAAATCTATATCAGATATTACGAATATGTCAATAGGCTCTTGGGCGCTTCGTTAGCTTAGCATTAGTGGAGCGTCTGGATTCTTCGCCTAGGTTAGTCGAAATGGCACCCTAATGCTGGCATTGCTGCTGGCGATATGCCAAGGTTTGATGAATTTTCGATCGAGGCGAAGTCTCAGGCCGCGGATGTCAGCTCAGGATTGTCAAAATGCCCTCGCGAATCATCTTCACGGCGATGGCGGCCAAGAGCAGCATGATTACCTTGGATATGGCAGCGACGCCGGTGTTTCCTAGGACGGCCACAATTCGGTTGGCCTGTCTGAAGAGTACCCACTGTATCAGTAGATTGAGGACAAAGGAACAGATCACAATGGCAACGTGATGCTGGCCCATCAGCAATAGCAGGGCAGCAAGCACAGCCGGCCCGACAACCAGAGGAGTGCCCAGAGGTACAACGCCTATCATCTGGGAAGCTGATAAGTCTTTAGTCTCTAGTGTCTTACCCATGACCAGATATCTGATGGCGACAATCAGCAAAATGATGCCGCCAGCCGTTAAGAAATCAGCCACCTCAATGCCCAGAAGCGAGAAGATAGCCTTGCCGACAGCGATAAACACGAGGCCTACGCCGAAGGCAGTGAGCGTGGCCAAATTCGTGGTTTTCTTGCGATGCGCGGCTATTCCCTCTTGTGTCAGAGCGAGGAAGATAGGTAAGTTCCCCACGGCATCCATGGCGACAAAAAGAGGGACGAAAGTCAAAGCTAATTCTCGGAAGAACTCTACCATGTCACCTGAAATCCTGCTCCTTCAACTCTCAACTCGTATTTGCTTGGGCTGTGGATTCTGTGTTCTTCAAAGAGGGCTAAAGGTGACTTTGCGCGGTTCAATTCTGTCGGAGAACCCAGGTGGCCGAAGCCACGCTATCATCTTCGTCTAAGCCCATTAGTCTAGCTCCACGGCCGTTCCTGCTCTGAATTGAGACCTGCTCCATAGGGATGTTCACCACATTGCCCTTGGCTGATAACATCACCAGGGAGCCTTGCGGGGAAACAAGTTTGGATATAGCTAGATTACCCGTTTTCGGGTTAACCCTGTAAGCCCTCACTCCCTTGCCTCCCCTATTGTGAACAGGATAATTTTTTGTTGGCGTCAGCTTGCCAAACCCTTTTTCCGTCACTGTGAGTACATAAGCATCGGGAACGACAATGCCCATACCAACAACGTAATCGTCAACAAGACGAATGCCACGAACACCACCACTAGTTCGAGACGCTGTCCTTAAGCTTTTGACCTTAAATCTTATAGCCTGCCCATTTCGACTTACCAGGATGACCTCATCTTCATCAGCGACCACACCAGATGAGACCAGCTTATCTGCATTTCTGAGCCCCATGGCGATAATGCCGTTCCTCCTTATTGAAGCAAATTTGCTTAGTGGAGTCTTTTTTATCACGCCACGCTTGGTGGCCATTAATAAGAACTTATCCGAAGGAAAACTTGTTAGGGCTAGCAGCACAGTTACTTCGTCTTCCAGGTTAATAGGTAATAAATTAACCAGGGCTATCCCCTTGGCCGTGCGGGAGGAATCCTCGGGAACCTCGTAGCACTTAAGACAGTAGACCTTGCCGGTGCTGGTAAAGAAAAGGAGATTATCATGGGTGTCAGTTACAAGGATGTGATTCACTGTGTCGCCACCCCGGGTTACCATTCCTATGATGCCTTTTCCGCCGCGGTGTTGCAGCCGATAGGTGCCGGCAGGAATCCTCTTGATGAAGCCCTTGTTGGTCAATGTAACTACCATTGACTCATGGGGAACAAGATCTTCCGTACGAAATTCTTCGATTTCCTCTGCTTTTATCACGGTTCGCCGGTCATCGCCATAATTGGATTTAAGCTCCTCGGCATCCTGGCCAACAAGTGAGAATACTTTGCGTGGATTGGCTAACAAATCCTCGAGATAGGAGATATTCTTTATCACAGCGGCATATTCCTCGGTTATTTTGTCTTGCTCTAGCTTAGCCAATCTACGAAGCGGCATGTCAAGAATAGCTTGTGCCTGAATCTGTGACATAGTGAAGGCTGCCATCAGGTTGGCACGAGCGGACTCTACGGTCTGAGACTGTCGAATAACCTTGATTACCTGTTCCAGATTGTTCAGGGCAATTCTGAAGCCCTCGAGGATATGAGCTCTGTCCTTTGCCTTGTCGAGTTCAAATTGAGATCTCTTGGTAATGACCTGAAAACGGAAGTCAATGTAAGACGTTAGCGCCTCTTTAAGATTGATTAGCTTAGGTTGTCCATCAACCAATGCCACCATATTGATGTGAAAGGCAGACTGCATGGTGGTGTATTTGTAGAGGCTGTTAAGTACCTGTCGAGGTTGTGCTTCTTTTTTGAGTTCGATGACAATACGCATGCCTTCCCTATCCGATTCATCACGCACCTCGGCTATCCCCGAAATCCTCTTGACTTTGGCTAGCTCTGCTATCTTCTCTACCAAAGCTGCCTTGTTTATCTGATAGGGAAGCTCAGTGACAATTATTTGCTTCTTGCCTGCCTTGGTAGTCAATTCTCTGGCTTTGGCTCGAAGGACAATTTTGCCCTGTCCCGTTGCATAGGCGTTGGCTATGCCCTCCTTCCCCCAGATTATCCCGCCGGTGGGAAAATCGGGGCCCTTGACCAATCCCAGTAGTTCTTCTACAGTAGCTTGTGGATTGTCGATGAGATAGACAACGGCATCACATATCTCGCCCAGGTTATGAGGAGGGATGTTCGTCGTCATTCCGACGGCTATGCCTGAGGAACCATTCGTCAGTAAGTTAGGCAACCTCGCGGGCAAGACGGAAGGTTCCTCTAGAGAGCCATCGAAGTTAGGAACGAAGTCGACGGTGTTTTTCTCGATGTCGGCCAGCATTTCCTCGGCAATTTTGGAAAGGCGAGCTTCGGTATACCTCATCGCCGCTGGTGGGTCGTTGTCGATGCTGCCGAAATTACCCTGGCCATCGACCAGGGGATATCTTAAAGAGAAATCCTGAGCCATGCGTACCATGGCTTCGTATACTGGGGCGTCCCCATGAGGGTGATATTTTCCCATGACCTCACCCACAATGCGGGCGCTCTTTTTGTGTGGACTGTTGTATCGTACCGCCAAGTCGTCCATGGCGTACAATACGCGTCGCTGCACTGGCTTTAGACCATCACGGACATCAGGCAGGGCTCGGGAGATGATAACACTCATAGCATAGTCCAGATAGGAGCTTTTCATCTCCTCTTCGATATTAACGGGCTTTATTATTGCTGCTTCCATCAAATCTCAATTCCTCTTTCGCCATCTTCGCCAACGACGGTAAAGCCCTCGGGCAAAGTCTCTTCTTCGGTGCCAAGTTCTTCCTCTTCCTCAAGATATTCGGGCTCAGACACAGTGTCACTTTCTTCAGTAATGATTCCCCGCCTGAGAAGGCTCTCTTTGATACGCGTGCGCAGGTGCTCGGTAGCTTTAACAGGAAAGGAAGGATGTCCCCCTTGGCTGGGATGCTGATAGACTTCTTTAATAAGCACCTGCAACTTGTCACCTTCTGCATTAAGAATTGCCGCATCGTATCTATTTCCACCGCGCATAAGCTTAAGGAGGCGCAATCCTTGTCTCGGCTCCACCTCTCCCAGATATTTCCCCCTCTCATTCGTCACAATCAACTGTTGTCTTCTTGCTTTCAAGTATACTTGGTCACCAAATCCCATCTTAGCAAGAACGTCGACCGGGGCCACATTGTGAAGATTAACCACCCCAGCCTTGCCTATCTCAGTTACGAATAGGTCAAGAGCAACTCGTCGGGCTTGAGCTTTCGAGGTCGAAGCCTTCCGAGGGCCGCTCTTCAAGGTCGCCATGGACTGTGACAGACTGGTTAAACGAGCAAGATTCTTCTTGGCGATGGCATTCTCAGGGGCAAGCTCCAGGGACTTAAGATAGGCCTCCTTAGCCCCGAGGAAATCCGCCAATTCTGTCAAAGCTCGACCAAGGCGATTATAGGCCTCAACATCAGAAGGGAATCTCTCGATGATGTCCCTGTTTATCGCTTGAGCTTCCTCCCACTTCCCCTGAAGGGCTAGATCAATGGCCTCCTTGCTCAGTCGCTGTCTTAATCGAGCCTTCTCTTCTTCTTCCTGTTGGTAAGAGGCAATGTACATTTCCATAGACCTATATAATTATGGTGTCAGGTCAAGATTGTCAAGTTTCCTTCTCCAGTTCGAAAGCTTGATGCAGCGCCCGTACGGCGTCCTTGACTCTGTCCTCCGAAATAATGCAAGTTATCCTTATCTCAGACGTGGCAATTAACTGGATGTTAATGCCATGTTGGTAGAGAGCGCGAAACATTCTGGCAGCATAGCCCGGTGTGTTTAGCATACCGGTACCCACGATACTGACCTTGGCCAATGTAGAATCGGTAACGCATTCCCTGCCACCGACGGATTTAGCCACCGGCTCCACCATGGACATCGCCTTGAGTAGATCACTTCTAGCCACTGTAAACGTGAGGTCGGTAATATTGTTGATGCTGATATTCTGGACGATGGTATCTATGCTTATATTGGCTCTCGCCAGGGGCTCGAAGATGGCCGCAGCAACGCCAGGATGGTCGGGGACGCCGATGATGGTGATTTTGGCCACACTGGCATCATGGGCAATACCGCTTACTTTGTTTCTTACTTCCATTGAAGCCTCCTTACGAATAATAGTACCCGGGCTGTCGCTGAAGCTAGAAGCCACCAATATGGGCACATTGTATAGCCAGCCCAGTTCTACTGCTCGATTGTGTATTACCTTAGCTCCGTAGGTAGCCAGTTCCAACATCTCCTCGTAGCCAATCTCCTGCAATTTCTTGGCCTCAGGAATAAGATGAGGGTCAGCGGTATAGATGCCTTCAACGTCGGTGTATATTTGGCAAATCTCAGCACCTAAGCTGGCAGCCAGGGCAACCGCCGTCGTATCAGAACCGCCCCGACCCAAAGTGGTGATGTCCCTCTTTCCGCTCACCCCCTGAAATCCAGCTACAATGACAATGTTTCCCCTTTTCAACTCACTTACCACCCGTTTGGTGTCAACACGCAGAATCCGAGCTTGGCTGTAACTGGAGTCAGTATGTATACCGGCCTGAGCGCCGGTAAGGCTGACTGCCTTGTGACCCAAATTGCCTAGCGCCATGGCTAAAAGGGTGCTGGAAACTACCTCCCCAGTAGACAGAAGGATATCGAACTCCCTATCACCCGGCTGCTCGCTTATCTGGTAAGCCAACCGAATCAAGTTATCGGTGGTGTGTCCCATAGCTGAAACGACAACCACCACTTGATTTCCTTCGTCCTTCGCTTTAGCAACCCGGCGAGCTACATTCTTGATCTTCTCGGCGTCGGCCACTGAGCTACCACCATACTTTTGAACTATCAGTGCCATCTCTTTACCTTCATTCACCCTATTAGCTTGCCCATAATATTGTATCCTGCCTCGATTAAGACGCCTGTGGCTTCAGCCTCTGCTTCGGTAAATCTGTTCGCCCTGCCTCGATTTATCGGGGTAAATCCTGACCCCCAGAGCATAAACGGGACAGGGTCGGCAACATGGGTTTGAACCTCGATTGGCGTGGCGTGGTCGGGCAAAACTAGCACCCGAAGGGCATCCTTATCCCACGAACGAAGTCGACTGACAATTTCTCTGTCCACCTTCTCAATAGCCTCTATTTTGTCCTTAGCCAAGCCAGCGTGGGCCGCCTCATCTGTTGCTTCCACGTGAACAACCACCATGTCGTATCTCTCAAGCGCTTTCGATGTGGCAATGGCCTGAGCCACGTAATCGTTATTCATGTCACCGGTGACGCCAGTGACATCTAGTACTTCGATTCCCGTCATTCGAGCTAAGCCTCGCACGATATCAACTCCAGATATCACTGCAGCATCAAGGCCATACATTTCTTTGAAAGCTGGCATGTCGGGTATCGTGCCGCTACCCCAAAAAAGCCAGATCATGGTGGCGGGAATATCGCCGCGTGCCCTTCGCTCCGAGTTTATCGGGTGGTCACGAAGCACAGGCTCAGAGCGCGTCATAAGCTCTCTTAACAGGTCGCTCCCTGGTCCTCGGGGGAGGAATTCAGCAATAGCTTTGTCGGGAATATCATGTGGCGGGATACATGTAGCCAGAAGTGTGTCTTGCCTCCCCTTTATTTTACATATATGTCTATAGCCCACGCCGGGATAGAAGTGTACGTCGTCGCTGCCAAGCTTCTCATTCAAACTACTGATAAGAACCTGTCCTTCGCTGGTGCTAATATGCCCACAATTATAGCTCCACATTCTCCCGTCGCGGACGGCTGCCAAATTGCAGCGAAAGACAACCTGGTCTGCGCCAATAGGGATGCCCATACCGTGAGCCTCAATAGCGCTCCGGCCCCGGTAATACGTCCGCGGGTCATAACCTAACACGGACATGCAGGCACAGGCGCTGCTGGGTTCCATTCTCGGCGGCACGGTGTAGACTAATCCGACAAGGCCCGCTTTCGCCATGGCATCCATGTTTGGAGTATGCGCTAACTCCAGGCAAGTTTTGCCGCCATAGGCAGCCAGTGGCCAGCCTGCCGCCCCGTCAATTATTAGAACGCAATATTTCATCCTTGTCCCCCGTAGTTAAACATCATATAATAGCATAGACGACGGGGCGTAGCGCAGCTGGTAGCGCGCAGCGTTCGGGACGCTGAGGTCGGAGGTTCAAATCCTCTCGCCCCGATTGGCTTAGTAAAAGAAATGCAGGCTGCTTGAGTCTAATCTGAAGAACAAAAACCGAGCGGAGAGAAACCATGGTAAAAGCTGGAATCATCGGAGCCACTGGCATAGTGGGTCAACAATTTCTCGTTGCCCTGAAGGGGCACCCGTGGATTCAAATTGCTGCCCTCGCTGCCTCCGAAAGGTCAGCAGGGCGCAGCTATAAGGAAGCCATAACCGATGCCCAGTCAGGAGCCTTGCGCTGGTTTTGTCAGGAAGCTCCGGTGGAGGAGGTTATGGCCATGCCCGTCCGGAATGCCGCTGACATGGACATCTCCGCTCTGGATATTGTCTTTTCCGCTATAGAGTCCGACCAAGCGAAGATTCTGGAGCCGAAGTTTGCCAGGGATAAAGCTGTTATAAGCACGGCTTCGGCTTTTCGCTACGATGAAGATGTGCCCATCTTAATTCCGGGCATCAACTCCGAGCACGCCAAACTGATTAATGTGCAGAGGAAAGCAAGGGGCTGGAAAGGCTTCATTACACCTATCCCCAACTGCACTACCGCCGGCCTGGCGATAACCTTGAAGCCAATCTACGAAATTTTCGGCGTGAACGCCGTCATTATGACCTCCATGCAAGCCCTGTCAGGCGCAGGTCGGAGCCCGGGTGTAATAGGCCTGGATATCCTGGACAACGTTATTCCCTTTATTGCTGGGGAGGAAGAAAAAGTGCAGCGGGAAACGCAGAAGATTCTGGGCAGTTTCGCGGGTAATTCAGTCAGTCCCGCCAAGTTCGATGTGAGCTCTACCTGTACCCGTGTCAATGTTCGGGAAGGACATACAGAATCGGTCTTTGTCTCCACCCAGAAGGCCTGTGAGGTGGGCGAGGTTGCCAGAGCCATGAGGGAATATGTCGGCTCAGCCAACGAAGGTAAGCTGCCTTCAGCCCCCAAGCATATGATAATAGTCCGTGAAGACCCGTTCCGGCCTCAGCCGAGGCTCGACCGTGATGCGGAAGACGGCATGGCTACCGTGGTGGGCAGAATCAGGAAGGACAACGTCCTGAAAAACGGCATCAAGTACGTTCTGGTATCCCACAACACCAAGATGGGAGCAGCCAAAGGCGCAGTTCTTGTCGCCGAACTTCTTATCCGAGACGGGTATATTTCCTGACACAAAGGCCTGTTATTAAACAAGCCCTTGAAAAATTGCAGCCTTTGATGGTGCGGCACATTATATTGTTGGGGCAGGATTTTGGGGAAATCAAAACGCCTAGAACAATGCAAAGTCTGGGTTAAGCAGGATTAACATGCCGGGAGGCGGCAAGAAATGACAAGAAGATTACTTATTCCGGTGGCGGCGATAGTAGTCGGCTTGATCATCTACACGGTCCTTGCTTCGGTGTCTTCGATTCGTCTTGAATTCGATTTCGGCGAGGGTGCGCAAGGCTGGGAAGCTGGCTTCGCTGAGTACAGTCCGGACATGGCCGATATGATGCTTGAGGAAGGAATAAGGTCGCTGCCTTCCGAACTGGGAATCAATGGTACGGGCTACTACATTCAAGGGATGAACCGCGCGGATGATCTCTTCATGTTCCTGAAGCGCCGCTTAGGGACTGAAGATGGTATAGTGCCCGGACAGGAGTACCGTGTCGGGTTTACTATTGTCTTTGCCTCCAATGCCCCCAGCGGTGCGGTGGGCATCGGCGGTGCTCCGGGCGAGTCTGTCTATCTTAAAGCCGGTGGCTCAACCATAGAACCCGGGGTATATCTGGATTCCGATACCGGATACTACATCCTGAATGTGGACAAGGGGTCTGGCAACAGCGATAGCGGGGAAGCAGCGTCAGTAGTCGGGAATGTAGCCAATGGTCTTTCTGCCGAGGAAGACCCGCGCTACGTTTCTCTAATGCGCCAGCACGAACATGAATACACCGTCACTGCCAGCCCCGCTGGCGAACTCTAGCTGCTGGTGGGTACAGACTCCGGGTTTGAGGGTCTCACCGGCATTTACTATCAAGATGTAGCCGTTACCCTGATCCCTCTGAAGTAGTGGCTCTTCGACGTCTTCGCCAGAGGTAAAGGCCGAACACAGGCCCGATAATCGTTGCGAGCACAACAACATTGCTGCTATTCGCGTCACCCCCGGCAAGTGAATGTAAAGGCTCCCCTTCCTCGTAGGTAATCATCTCGATATCCACCATTTGGTCCGCACTGATCCAGCCTCTCAACTTCGTGAGGTAGAATTCATCGCCAGGCAAATAAGTTGAAACCAGCTCGGGCAGTATCTCATACTCAGACAGGTCCCCAACAGACACGTTGTTGGCGAATTCTAACGTAAACGCATTATCCGTCCAGTTACCGTATCCAGTATATAACGGGTATTGTTCGGGAACCATTACATGGTCGGCGAGAACATACAGAAGTATTTCTGGCGGTGTTGAGTTCGATGCACTGAGTGAGCTGATTCGCAACGGAAAGACTATTTCCTCGGATTCAAAGCTCAGTACTATGGGCTCAATGGCTCCCTCCGCCAGGGCGTAGCCGGTGCCTTCATCGACTGCGTTGATCTTGGTGGCCACAAAATACCATTCATTCTCAATGTACTCGCTGATGATTTCCTCACCCTCTTGCGGGAAGGCGTACCCGTTTGCGTTCAGCCAGTCTGCCAGCGCTGTCGCATTCGTGGCCGATAAAATGGCGGTGGCATAGGGACCGACCACCTCTTCCTCAATAACATCCACTCCATTCTGGTCCGGTGCACCAGCACCGCCGGCGCCACACCCGAGCCCATGTCCAGAGGGGATTTCTGTTGCCGTGAAGTCGGATAATTCCCAGAACAGCTCGGGGTCGGTAACTGTTATCTCAGGCTTGCTGGGCACGGGGACAACCCAGGCGAAGTCCTCAGCGTCACCCTCGAAGCTAACCGACAGAATCAAGTGCTCTGTAAAGTTCCCCGTACAATTCCCTGTAAAGTTCCCCGTGTTGTTCCCGCATACTATGACAGCTTTCTGAGCCGATTCGTAAAGATCTCGGTACATCGAATCTGGAAAGAATACTCCGTCGGCGAGGACAGGAGTGGCCGTCACTAATAGAAACAGAGTGACGACTAGTAGCGTAGCTATCAGCTTCTTATTCACATTTCACCTCCTCTTGAAGTCTCATGCGTGCTTTCTAACGGCATCTTGTGGGACTCTCTATCATGCCGGGAACAGATCCGAGTTCGGCAATTCATCTATGGCATCTCAACGATTTGATTTCCTAAACATATCACCCCCGTTGCGTGTTCATAGGACAATGAGGAGAATCGAAGAATGCTACATTATTCCACCCTTCCCGATTGCTCCGCTCCCGTTTGGAGCAGCAATCCCATCTATCCGTGGACAGCGCGCGAAACCTCCGCAGGGATGCCTAGGCTTGGGACACACACTATCCACCACAGTGCTTGCTTTTCTCTGCATTTTATTCTTTGCGTGAAGTATAACACCTGAATGTTAAGAGGCTGTTAAGATTTGGGGAGAGGTGGCAATTCTACGGTTTGGAACGCTGAATACTAAAATCCAGATATCGGAGTTCAAAGCTCCAAATCGCCCTAGTAATGTATGTTCCGTGCCTTTGAAGCCATCACGCCACTCTTAGACTGACCTCAGGGTGAGGGGACGCCAATACTGGAATGAATTGTCAAGAATTTGCATGTGGTTGCGACATTAATAGCGACGGGGACACATTGGGGCATTTGGTCAACAACAATTCGTCTGCCGACCCTGGCAAGCCTGAGTCGAGATTACCTTCTGCGCCACTTCTATGATAATGCAGGTTTTCTCTTATGCCAGTCAGTGGCTTGCTCATAGGCGAAGGCAACGCGCAACAGCGTTTCCTCGCTGAAAGGCTTGCCCACTATTTGCATGCCTATAGGCAGATTGTCAACGAAGCCAGCGGGTATGGAGATAGCTGGGATTCCGGCTATGTTCATGGGCATGGTGCATATATCGCTTAGATACATCTGCATCGGATCTTCCAGCTTTTCGCCCAGCTTGAAAGGCACTACAGGCGAAGTTGGGGTGACCAGCGCGTCATACTTTTCAAAGGCCTGGTCGAATTCCTGTTTTATCAGTGTGCGAACCTTCTGCGCTTTCTGGTAGTAAGCGTCGTAATAACCTGCCGATAGGGCGTAGGTGCCAAGCATTATGCGCCTCTTGACCTCAGCTCCGAAGCCAGATTGCCGCGTCTTCTCTGTTGTTTCGATTACATTACTAGCGTCTCGATCGGAGAAGCCATACTTTACGCCATCGTAGCGGGCCAAGTTCGCTGAGGCTTCGGACGGAGCAAGTATATAGTAGACAGCCAGAGCATATTTAGTGTGTGGCAAAGAGACTTCCCAGACTATTTCGGCACCGAGTTCATGTAGCTTACCTATGGCCGCTTCTAAAGCCGCTCGTACCTGGTCCTGCATGCCTTCCACAAAATATTCTCTGGGAATGCCAATCTTTAATCCTTTGATGTCTGGAATTAGTTGCCGGGTGTAGTCCGGGACAGGATAAGGCACTGAAGTTGAGTCTCTGGAGTCATAACCGGCAATGGCATTCATCACCAAAGCGCAGTCAGTAACATCCTTGGTCAGTGGTCCAATTTGGTCAAGGGAACTAGCGAAAGCAATCAAGCCGAAACGGCTTACCCGACCGTAGGTCGGTTTAAGTCCCACCACGCTGCAGAGTGCGGCTGGTTGGCGGACGCTGCCCCCGGTATCAGAACCCAGAGCATAGAGGGTTTCATCAGCGGCCACTGCTGCTGCTGAGCCACCGCTGCTGCCCCCGGGGACACGACTCAAGTCCCAGGGATTGTGAGTGGCGAAAAAGGCGGAGTGCTCCGTGGAAGAGCCCATGGCGAACTCATCCATGTTGGTTTTTCCGACAATCACCGCCTTCTGTGCCTTCAGTTTCTCTATCACCGTAGCATCATACGGAGGGACAAAGTTTCCCAGTATCTTTGAGCTGCAGGTAGTCCTTATGCCCTTGGTGCACATGACATCTTTGATTAGGGTAGGGATGCCGGTCAAAGGGGTAATTTCATGGGCGGTCTTTATGTGATTGTCGACTTTCTCTGCCTCTTTGAGGGCGATGTCTTCAACAATGGTCACACAGGCGTGGACTTTCCTTTCTACCTCAGCGAGCCGCTTCAGTACAGATTCTGTCAGTTCCGTTGAAGAGATTTCCCTTTGTCTGAGAAGCTCGTGTGCTTCATGAATGGTTAGCCCGTGTAGGTCATTGGTTGGCATATTCAGTACCTTTCTTTGAGGCTGCGGCGCCTGATGACTTTGCGCCAGTCGCCGCCGGTCTTGCCGTGCATCTCCCTAAGCCTGGGAATGTATTGTATGCCCAGGAATACCCCCACGCCTATGGAATAGAATACTAAAGCCAGAGGCTGACCGTAGTGATCGACGTAAACAAACCCCGCCACAAACGGGAAAACAATTAGGAGCAAGCTATAACTGAACGTGGGATTACGGGTAATAAGTAAGGCTACAAAGAAAACAACGAAGAGAAATGGAACTGCCCAGGGCATCAAGAAGATGAGAATCCCGATGGCGGTAGCTGCTCCCTTGCCGCCATGGAACTTAAGGAAGATGGGAAAGATATGGCCGATTATGGCGGCTGTGGCGATAAGCCCGGTACCAAAATCGAACGGTGAAATCAGAGGAATGCCTACTAACCACCGCACCAGAAGAATGGCCCCTACGCCTTTGCCCAGGTCAGCCAGGGTTACGAGCACGGCGTCCATCAGCCCGACCTGATAGAAGACATTCATAGCGCCCATGTTTTTGCTGCCTACTTCTCGGATGTCTATCCCTTTTCTCAGACGACCGGCAAGATATGCTGAAGGAAAAGAGCCGAGGAGGTAGCCAATTACGATGGCGACAACTACGGCGATAATGTCGATGGAGGCAACTATGTCGCTAATCATTTGACTGATGGGCTCACTCCAGTATTGCCTGAACTTTGAAACAGTCTTCCTCTTGTTTTGGTGCGTTTGATAGAATCTCAGGTTGAGAATATGACTCAGCCACCTCGTCTTTTCTGAAAACATTCTGTAGCGGGATGGTGTGGGTGGCTGGTGGCACGTTGGCCGTATCTACTTGCTTGAGTATCTCGAAGTTCTCCAGAATATTGGATAGCTGGAGGCTGAATTTCTCTACCTCTTCTTCGCTTAGGCCCAAACGAGCAAGCCAAGCGATATGCCTCACCTGTTCGTAACTCAGTTTCATCTGATAGTGACTATTACATTATAGCATTACACTTCGTAATGTCACAGAGGTTGCTTATCTTCGGGGGCAAGGTTATAATGGAGGGCCATGCCAATTCGAAATGTTGTCTTGCTATCACATCAGGGTGCCGGAAAGACTTCACTTGCCGAGTTTATGCTCTTCACTGCAGGTACTATTCAGCGTTTAGGTAACGTTGGTGATGGCACCACTACCTCAGATTACGACCCTCTCGAAGTGGAACGTCGCATGGGCATCAACCTGTCCTTGCTGCCAATTCAGTGGCAGGAGATGAAACTGAATATCATTGATACGCCGGGATACGCTGATTTTGTTGGTGAGGCAAGATCGGGATTGAGGGTGACCGAAGGAGCAATAATTGTGATATGTGCTGCTTCGGGTGTGGAGGTAGGCACGGAGCAGATGTGGAGCGATGCTGCAAAAGCAGATTTGCCTCGGTTGATATTTGTCAATAAGATGGACCGCGATAATGCTGATTTCCTCTCTACTTTGAAGGGCATTCAGGCTAAGTTGTCACCAAAATGCTTGCCTGTTCAATTACCCATAGGTTCACAAAAAGACTTTCAGGGCATTATAGATTTGGTGGCTATGAAGGCTTACATTGGCACAGATTCACAGGAAACCGAAATACCTCTGGCTCTCCAGGAACAAGCAAAAGCCAGCCGTGAGAAATTGATAGAGGCTGCCGTTGAGGTTGATGATGGACTCATCAACAAGTATTTGGAGGGCGAAGCCATAAGTAACGAGGAGGTCTTTGCCGCCATAAGAAAGTCTACCATCGCTGGCAAGCTGGTACCTGTTTTCGCTGGCTCTGCTTTGAAGGGCATGGGCCCCCGACAAATCCTTGATGGTGTTTGCTCGTACCTACCTTCGCCGGAAGAGAAGGGCGCCATTGTCGCTAAGAATGTCGCCACCGGTGATCAAGAGGAGATCAAGCCTGATTCGGAATCTCCCTTGTCTGTCCTTGTTTTTAAGACCACCGCCGACCCCTATGTCGGCAAGCTCAGCTATTTTCGAGTTTACTCAGGCGTTATTCCTAGCAACTCGCAGGCTTGGAACGCCAACAAGAATAGCATGGAACGGATTGGCCAACTTTTTGCCATGCTGGGCAAGAATCAGCAAACGGTGCCCCAGGTTGCTGCCGGAGATATCGGGGCGGTGGCCAGGTTGAGTTTAACCACCACAGGGGATACCCTTTGCACTCGCGAGCATTCTGTGATACTGCCCGGTATCGAATTTCCTAAGGCGAATTTCAGCATGGCAATCCAGCCTCAGGCGAAATCCGATTTGGATAAGATGAGCACCGTTTTGCCCAGGATTTGTGAGGAAGACCCCTCTCTCCAAATGCGTCGGGAGGCCGATACTAACGAGTTCATTATTTCGGGAGTCGGTGATAACCATCTGGAGATAACCAGGGAGAAAATACGTCGCAAATTTGGAGTAGAGGTGAAGTTGGATCTGCCGATGATTCCTTACAAGGAGACTATTACTGCGTCCACGCAGGCAGAACATAAACATAAGAAACAGACCGGAGGACACGGTCAATATGGGCATGTACTGCTGGAGTTGGAGCCTTTGCCTCGGGGGGGGGGATTTGAATTTGCCAAGAGGATTGTGGGAGGGGCAATACCCCAGAACTATATTCCCTCTGTGGAAAAGGGAGTGAATGAAGCCAAGCAGGAAGGAGTTCTAGCCGGGTATCCTGTAGTTGATGTAAAGGTGAGCCTTTATGACGGCAGCTTCCATCCCGTAGATTCTTCAGATATTGCTTTCAAGATTGCGGGAGCACAGGCCTTGAAGAAGGGATTATCTCAGGCACAGCCGGTATTGATTGAGCCTATAATGAAGCTCACTATAACCGTGCCTGAGATGTATACCGGGGATATTACTAGCGACCTTAATACTAAGAGGGGGCGCGTGCTTGGAATGAATCCCGCCGATGGTATCAATGTCATTGAAGCTCAAGCCCCTTACGCGGAGCTGCTTCGTTATGCGCTAAATCTAAGGTCATTGACACAGGGGCGCGGCAGCTTTGTTATGGAGTTTGACCACTACGAAGAAGTGCCCGCCCATCTCAGTCAGAAAATCATCGCTGAGAAAAAGAAGGCGGAGTAGCTGTCAGCTGTCGACTGACGACTCATGTGCCGAATCGCTGAGCTAATAAAATTCGCTGTGTCAGTCTGCCCTAGCCAGCTAATAACTCCTTCAGCTTACTAGTGAAGGCCGGCACCACTTCTTCATATTTACCGACCACTCCAAATTCCGCCTCCCTGAATATATTTGCCTCAGGATCCTTGTTGATGGCTATGATGTGCTTCGAACCTGAACAGCCGGCCGTGTGTTGACTGGCACCTGATATAGCTATAGCGATGTAAATGTCGGGAGCAACAATCTTGCCAGTAAGTCCGATATGCAGATGCTCTGGCACCCAGCCGTTATCAGCCGGAGGACGGGAGGCGCCGACCGCACCGTGCAACAAATCGGCCAGCTCTTTCAGTACAGTTTGAAACGGTTGAGGGCCGCCCATTCCCCTGCCTCCGGAGACGATCACAGGGGCATCCTCAAGCTTGATGCCGACCGCCTCTTCCTTAACAGTTTCCAGTATTTTTGTCCTTACCTTCGATGTATCTATGTCAACTTCGGTGGGTATCACCTCTCCTTTCCTTGAGGCATCACGCTCCAACGGTGACATTGTCTTGGCCCTGACAGTAACCATCTGTGGCATGAGCTGGCTGGTAAATACAGCTTGAGCATTGCCGCCGTAGACAGGACGCGTTTGCACCAGCAATTTTGTCGCCGGGTCTACGCTCAAATTGAGACAATCTGTTGTCACACTGGTGCCCAATCTGAAAGCCAGGCGAGGAGCCATATCTCTGCCCACGGATGTTTGTCCTATAAGTATGACCCGAGGGGAAATATCTTTGACCACTTTCTCCACGACTTGCGTATAGGAATCGGCCTGGTATTCTTTAAGGGTGGGGTGTTCCACAGCGTAAACCTTGTCTGCTCCGAACGCAATTGCCTCTTTCGCAGCTGCACTGACTGCATCGCTGGCCAGCAAACAAGACAATTCTTCCTTTAGCTCATCAGCAAGCTTCCGACCACATCCTAGTAACTCAGTGGTAATGGAAGCTAATTTCCCGTCCGCTAGCTCACCACAAACTAATATACCTTTGTATTCAGCCATTGTTTCCTCCTTAACTTCAAAGCAATTTGGCTTCCCTGAGCCTCACGGCCAGTTTGGCACCGGCTTCCGCAACAGTCTCTCCCTCGATTATTTCACATTTGGATTCCTTGACTGGCTGGAAGAGCTTGTCTAGCTTGCTACGCCTTCCAGCAGCGCCGGTTTTCGAGGGCTCGAGCCCAATGTCGGCTGGTTTCCAGACTACAGGCTGTTTCTTGGCCGCTGCCATGATTCCTTTCAGGGTGGCATAGCGAAGCGCTCCTATCCCACTGGTTACCACAATTACGGCGGGGAGTGTCACTTCAATAACCTGATAGCCGTCCGGGATGACTCGCTCAACCTTCGCCTTCCCATCGCTGATTCCTGCCTTGCGGGCTAATGTTACCGCTGGGATTCCCAGAATCTCAGCGATGCCCAGACCTACTTGCCCCGCATCCCAATCAGAGGACTGTCTGCCACAAAAGATGATGTCGTATGTCCCTATTTTCTTTACTGCCGCGGCCAGTGCATCGGCAGTTGACCAACTATCGCCATCTTCGAAAGCCTTGTCCTCGAGGAGAACGAGTTCATCAGCTCCTACGGCTAGTGCCTTCTTGATCACATCGCGAACAAAGTTGTTACCTAAGCTGAGCGCAGTAATTTTGCCCCCCGCCGTGTCCTTGATTTTGAGGGCGGCTTCCAGGGCAAATTCCTCGTATTGTCCGATTACAGGTTTCACCTCTGGTGGCACGGTCATTTTGTTGTTTACCACCTTGAACACCGAAGGTGGCGCCTCCGGATCAGGCACTTGCTTGCAGCAAACAATCATATTAACTGGCATTTTCCAACCTCCTCAAGTGAGTTTTGCAACCGAAGGATGATATGAAAAAATTTGTCTTTTGTCAAACTTTATCAGGTTGATTCGATGTGACTGATTTCGCGGATTGTGTGGTAGTAATCACCTGCCCCGCGGAATTAGTGCTAAAATAGGCAGAGCAGTCTATTAGAGGGCAATATGTCGTCATTGGATCAGAAGGAATTCAATATCCGCTCAGTTGCGAAAGGCAAGCTGACCTGGTTCTATATTGAGAGGCCTACTTCCAAAGAAGTTGAGTTTTTGTCTCAACGTTTCAAGTTCCATCCTCTCGATTTGGACGACGTTATCAGCCGCATCCAGCGTCCCAAAATCGATGTGTATAAAGATTACTTGTTCATGGTGTTGCATTTCCCGATATTTGATAAAGAGAATCGTATAACTAGGCCCAGCGAGACGGATATCTTCATTGGTGAGAATTACGTCGTAACAGTTGACTGTTCTGGTGACCTCAAGCCGCTGGCCAAGTTTTTCCAGGAATGCGAGACGGACAAGAACAGCCGTGAACGCTATCTAGGGAGAAGTTCAGGATTTCTTCTCTATCACATCCTCGATAGGTTGGTTGGCTCTTGCTTCCCTATACTGGACAAAGTTACCCAAAACATTGATGAGATAGAGGATATTATCCTTACGCGGCCCATTCCGGGGACTGTCCGTCAGATTTCCTTGGTTCGCCGGGACCTCATTTCGTTTCGCCGCGTGATTCACCCCCAAATTGCGGTAATCGAGACACTAGAGAAAGGGGAATATCCTTTCTTGAAGGAGGAGGAGGAAATCTATTTTGGTGATATTGCTGACCACATTCGCAAGATCTGGGGTGTACTGGAGGACTGCAAGGAGGTCATAGATGGCCTTTCTGATACCAGCAATTGGCTGACTTCACACCGAATTCAGGAGATAATGCGGCTGCTGACAATCATCATGGGAATTCTGGCGCCACCTACGTTGATAGCTAGCATCTATGGCATGAATATCCCGCTACCTGGTGGGGTCAACTCTGGCAGTCTTTTGCCCTTGGGTATTCTGCTTGCTCTTATGGCGATTACGGCGGGAGCCATATTCTTCTACATGCGCCATCGGAAATACCTCTAAGCCGCCCAGCCAAACCTGTTTCCTTTGTTCTGACCGTCTATGGAAACTAGATTCATTGCCGATAACAATGTTGGCAAACTGGCTCGATGGCTACGGCTGATGGGCTATGACACTCTGCTGCTCAAGCAGAAGGACGATGCTCAAATGATTAAAACAGCTCTTGGCGAGAACAGAGTGATTCTGACTAAAGATGCCCAGTTTATGAGAAGACGCTTGGTCACAAACGGCAAAATCAGAAGTATACACATTAAACGCGATGATCCTAAGCTCCAGGCGCAGGAAGTCGTGAAAACGGTGAAGCTAGATTACCATTTCAAGCCCTTCTCGCTTTGTCTGGAATGTAATCAAGCATTAATGGCCCGGGATAAGGAACAGGTGAAGAACCTGGTTCCCGCCCACGTCTTCGAGACTCAGACTCAATATAAGGAGTGCCCTGTCTGCCATCGCATCTACTGGCCGGGCACACACTGGCAGGCCATGGTCAAGAAGCTGCAAGACTTGCAGGGAGAGGGTGGCTAAACTCAAGCTTCTATATGATGCCTGCCTTTCCATGATTTCAATAGTGGCACGGATTAGATAGCAGTGCTATACTCAGCCCATAGCGCGAGAACGACGCAGGTGAAGCCGAACGCCCATGTTACTGGCAATTGATATTGGAAACACCAGCATTGCCATAGGGGTTTTTGAAGGTGAGAAACTCCGTACTACACGACATATGGCTACGAGTATTCAGCATATGGCAGATGAGTATGCCACCTTCTTGCTCAATATATTGAATCATCAGGGGTTTTCTCCGTCCGATATAAGAGAAATAGCCATGTGTAGTGTTGTTCCCCCACTAACAACCACCTTTGTAGACCTGTCACAACGGTACTTTCATATCACGCCATTGGTAGTAGGGACGGGAGTCAAGACTGGCGTGCGCATTCGCATGGACAACCCGAGAGAGGTTGGTGCTGACCGCATCGTTGATGCAGCTGCTGCCCACCATCTCTACGGTGGTCCGGTGATCGTCGTTGACCTGGGGACGGCTACCACCTTTGGTATTGTCTCCAAGGAAGGCGACTACATTGGCGGTGTTATCGCCACCGGCATCGCTACTGCCGCCGAGGCGCTGGTCACCAGAACAGCACAGCTGCCTCGCGTGGAATTGACCCGTCCCAAACGCGCTATTGGGACTAATACTGTGGCTGCCATGCAGTCGGGCATTATCTTTGGCTATGTCGGGCTTGTCGAGGGTATGGTAGCTCGCATCCGAGGTGAATTGGGCGAAAAGGCAATGGTAATAGCTACCGGCGGTTATGCTGAACTCATCGCCAATGAAACAACCATGATTGATAAGATAAACCCTGATTTAACTTTAATCGGATTGCGTCTCATTTATGAAATGAATAGGGAGTAATAATGCTTAGGAACAAGACCATAGTTCTGGGAATAACCGGAGGCATTGCTGCCTACAAAGCAGCGGAAATTGCCAGCCAGTTGACTCAGACAGGAGCCAATGTGAATGTGATTATGACTGAAGAGGCTCTTCAGTTCATATCACCTGTTACCTTTCGGGCGCTTGCGGGGAGGCCCGTAGTCACCGAGATGTTTGATTTGGCATCTGAATTCAGTATTGAGCATGTGTCCCTGGCCAAAGCTGCTGATATAGTAGTCATCGCGCCCGCTACCGCCAATATCATTGCCAAGCTGGCTGCTGGCATTGCTGACGACATACTGTGTTGCACGGTGCTGGCTACCGAGGCGCCGGTGCTTATAGCCCCGGCCATGGAAACTAATATGTATACTAATCCAATCACCCGGGATAATTTAGCTAAGCTTAAGGCTCGCGGCTTCGTAATCGTTGATCCCGCCACGGGCTGGTTAGCGTCGGGCAGAGAAGGCCTGGGGCGCCTTGCCGATATCAATGATATTATCGGCAGCATTCGCCAGGTGTTGGGTAGAGGTGGCGACCTTGCGGGCAGGCATATCGTGGTTACCGCCGGCGGTAGCCACGAGCCTATCGACCCGGTTCGCTACATCAGCAACCGCTCATCGGGGAAGATGGGCTATGCTCTGGCTGAGGCAGCGCGTGACAGGGGAGCCAAAGTAACACTGATTACTGCTCCTACTTCGTTGCCCGAACCGGTAGGCATCGACGTAGTCAAAGTCGGCACAGCTCAGGAAATGCGTCGAGCGGTAGAGAATGTGGCTTCCCGGGCCGATGCTCTAGTTATGGCTGCCGCCGTAGCTGATTATCGCCCGATAAAGGCAGCTAAGGATAAGATCAAGAAAGGAAAGGCAGGGCTAACCTTAAGAATGGAATGCACCCCGGACATTCTAGGCACCGTTAAGGGGAAGTTCGTTAAGGTGGGCTTCGCCGCTGAAAGCAACAACCTGGTGGAAAATGCCAGGGAAAAGCTGAGGCAAAAGGGGCTAGCCCTCATCGTGGCCAATGATATTACCGCCAACGATAGTGGATTTGGCAGTGACACCAATCGAGTAACCATAATCGACCGCAAAGGCAAAGTTGACAGCTTGCCTCTCCTGCCTAAGCGAGAGGTGGCGGATAGAGTCTTGGACAGGGTGGTAGTGCTTCTTCCCAAGCCAAGATCGCGCCGACCAAAGAAGCTTTGAATTTCTTCCGATATTGAGATTTCTTTCAACTGATGGCCAATAGCTAGGATAGGTTTAGAGTCAATGTCCGAAATACCTAAGGCCTATGAGCCAGGCAAGATAGAAAAGAAGTGGTATGATTTCTGGCTTAAGCAAGGCTATTTTTCTCCTAAGATAGCCCCCGGAAAGAAGCCTTTTGTCATTATCATGCCGCCCACCAATGTTACGGGCGAACTGCACCAGGGACATGCTCTGACTGCGATACTGGAAGACATCATGGTCAGGTGGCACAGGATGAAGGGTTCCCCCACCCTGTGGTTACCGGGAACCGACCACGCCGGCATTGCCACACAAGTGCTTGTGGAGCGGCAACTGGCTAGACAAGGGAAGACTAAGGAAGACGTCGGCAGAGAAGAATTCACCAGGTTGACCTGGGAATGGGCCAACAAGAGCCGGGAGAATATCAGGCGTCAACATCAACTCCTAGGAGCCTCTTGTGACTGGACAAGAGAGAAGTTCACCTTAGACAATGGTCCAAGTAAAGCTGTGCGCACTGCCTTCGTACGTCTGTACGAAAAGGGGTTAATCTATCGTGGAGAGCGAATGATCAACTGGTGTCCGCGCTGCCGGACTGCCCTCTCCGGCCTCGAAGTCGAGCACAAAGATATTGCCGGACACCTTTACTACATTCGCTATCCCTTGGCCCAAGGGAAGGGCTACGTTACCGTGGCTACTACCCGGCCGGAGACTTTCCTCGGCGACACAGCTGTGGCGGTGAATCCCGCGGATAAGCGCTACAGGAAGCTCATAGGCAAGAACGTCACCCTCCCCATTATAGAGAAAGAAATCCCCGTAATCGCTGATGATGCCGTTGATACTATTTTTGGCACCGGAGCCTTGAAGATAACGCCCGCCCACGACCCCACGGACTTCGAAGTAGCCCGGCGACATGACTTGCCCTTGGTAGATATCATGAATCCCGATGCCACCATGAACGAGCACGCCGGTCCCTATCAGGGACTGGAGAGGTTTGCCTGTCGAGATAAGGTATTGGCGGATCTGAAAGACAAAAGACTTCTGGAGAAGGTCGAGCCTTACTCACATTCCGTAGGACATTGTGGTCGTTGCCAGACGATGATTGAACCCAAAGTCAGCCTGCAATGGTTTGTCCGAACGCAGCCCTTGGCTAAAGCTGCTATTGAGGTGGTTAGGAATGGCAGAGTCGCCATAATGCCAGAACGCTTCACCAAGATATATTTTGACTGGATGGACGACATCAGGGATTGGTGTATCAGCCGACAATTGTGGTGGGGACATCGCATCCCGGTATGGTACTGTCAGGACTGCGCTAAGGTGACTGCCTCGGTGGATGGGCCGACAGCATGCATTCATTGCGGTTCAAAGCAAATCATCCAGGACTCTGATGTCCTTGACACCTGGTTCAGCTCAGCGCTATGGCCACATTCTACGTTGGGCTGGCCCGAGGATACTGATGACCTCCGCTATTTCTACCCCGGCTCGGTAATGGAAACAGGCTATGACATCCTTTTCTTCTGGGTCGCCCGGATGATTATGATGGGACTGGAGGATACCGGCGAAATACCCTTCCACACAGTCTACCTCCATGGCTTGATTCGGGATGAAAGCGGAGAGAAGATGAGCAAATTGCGAGGGAATGTCATAAATCCCGCTGAGGCGATAGGCAAATATGGTATTGATGCTCTCCGTTTTGCTCTAACTACGGGGACTTCACCGGGGAACGATATCAACGTGGGTGAGGGTAAATTGGAATCCGGCCGCAATTTTGTCAACAAATTATGGAACGCCACCAGATTTATCCTTCAGAGTCTGGATTCTGAAAGATTAGAAGCTCAAACAATAGAGCTGCAACCGCAGAGGATAGAGGACCAATGGATAAACAGTCAGTTGAACCGCCTTATCCAAAGCATGACCGGACTAATGGAAAACTTCCAATTTGGAGAGGCGGAACTGCAGATTTACGATTTTGTCTGGTCGAAGTTTTGTGATTGGTATATTGAAATGGCTAAAATACGACTTCGCGACCGGTCAACATCTTCACCTTTGCCATTCCTGGCCAATACATTGGAGAAATCGCTGCGGCTTTTGCATCCTTTTATGCCTTTCGTTACCGAGGAGTTGTGGCAAGAGTTGAAACGGCGTCTATCTGACAAAGACCAGCTGCCCGCTTCCATAATGATAACTCTTTATCCCGTCACTGATGAAAAAGCCTTTGCCCCGGAAGCAGAGCGAGTGATGGATTCCGTAATCGAGGTCGTTCGCTCTATCCGTAACATCCGGGCTCAATACAAAGTGAAGGCGAGCAAGTGGGTTGAAGCGCGAGTTTATGCTGGTGAGCTCCTTCCGAAACTTGTCGCTGAAGCAGGTATGATAGAACCACTGGCTAAGGTTCGGCCCCTAAGAATGCTCGACCGACAGAGAAGGGAATCTGCTAAAGATAAGGAGCTGGTCTCAGTCTTGAAAGAAGCTGAGGTCGTTGTGCCTTTGGCGGGCATGGTGGATCAGCTTGCCGAAGAGCAACGGCTGGCAAAGGAAAGCAAGGAAATCGAAGAAAAAATTGCCCGACTCGATGCCAGGCTGAGAGACAACGCTTTTTTGAGCAGGGCGCCAGCTCAGATTATTGAAAAAGAGAGACAGAAGCTCGCGATGCTTGAGGATAAATTGAAGAGGTTACACTGGGAATTATCCCAACTCAGCTCCTCATCGGCCGATAGCTAAATAGAAGCTCCGGAATCTCAAGCACCAAATTCTAAACGATATCCATAGGCTAATAGCCAGGATCGGAAACGGGACTTCGCCTCGCGGGCAGATTTGGCATGTGAAGTCTGGGACTTGGAGCCTACAAGCTAGCATTCAAAACTTAACTCATGTGAGGAGCGGAGTGGCTTAGCTTTGAGGACTAATATCTCATGCAGCTTTGTCAGGCCTTTCTTGGTGTCGCTAGCCACGCAGGACTTATCGCGTATTCTCATACGATATTTGAATAACCAATAGGTAAATTCATTAAGCTCACTGAGTCGTATAGACCTGAGCTGTGGATAACGTCTTTGCTTTCTGAATTGCCTCAGAAGGGCAGATTGCGTGCCGCCATAGATATACTGGTGAGCCTCGTCAACAACTCCACTATCGTTGTTCATACCTAGAACTCTCTTTTTCTTTCGGATCTCTTCAATGACAGACAGCAGGAGAAACCTCTCAACAAGAATGCCATAGAAGTAGTTGAGGTGAGCCTGGTATTTAGACTCACCAATTAGATTCTTGAACTCGTCTTTGGACAGTTCTATTGGGGGTATACCGTGGAAGAGAAGATCCATCCGCTCTTTTTCCGGAATAAGTCCATCGAGCTCTTCACACAGCCTCTCTGTCAGCATCAGCCAATCGAAAGCTTCATTGTCGACAAGGTATTGATAATGTCGCCCGGCGTAATCTTCTTCGAGAGTGGTCCATAGGCGGATGGCTTCAAGCAGCGATACGTACCAGTTCCTGCCTTCGCCAATCCCACTCTTCAGTCTTTCGATTGCCTGAGCATCTCCGGTGGACATTCCAGCCACCTCCGCGATTGTTCTACAAACTTATATTATAGCTCTATCAACTCAATGACTCAAGGCACACATCGTGCGGCTCTGCAAACTCCCAACTGACAATGAAAAGAGATGAAAATAAGTGAAACTGTGTCTTATGGGGCAGGGTTTGTTGGGGAGGTGGTATCGACAGACAGTACTGCCGCTTGGAACGAAACAACGATGACCTACCGAATCGTCTATGTAGTGTCTATAGGTTTGGTCTTCTTAGCTGCGTGGGTTAAACCAAAGCCCCACAAAGGCAATGACACCGCCGATAATAACCCACTCCATGCTTTGGAATGCGAACCAAGCTACAAGCGCAGTGATGGCACCGCCCAGGGCTAATGCCAAACTGACCCATTTCACAGTAGGTCTCTTGAAGAGGATAGTATACAAGAGGATAGATGAAAGTCAATACCTGTAATCTGCGCTGGACAAGTAAGGCTTTGTCCTCCGGCTAAATACAGGGTGGAGCAAAAGACAGCGAGCAAACACGCAATAAGGGAATTAATAACAACAAATGACAGATGAGATATCGGGTGTGCCAACCAGTGAAGAGCAGGGCCCGTTTTGCCGTCTGGTCACTAACCCGGTACCCCTTGCCGTTATGGGCCTATCTGTAGTTGCTAGGGTTTCCTACTTTGCGGCCTCAGTAGGCTTACGCAGAGGGTTGAAGAGGCCGCGGGCACCTATCCTGGAGATAACCTCATCGGCTTCCTTGATTATCCTCTCTATCAACTCCTTAACAGTGGGAATGTCATGAACAAGACCTACTACTTGCCCACAAGCCACTAACCCTCGGTCAAGGGCACCTGTTTCGTAAACCTCCAGCCCCCTCTTACCACTGAGGAGTGATGCTAATTCCTCCAAACCGGCATTCCGTTTTTCCATCTCAACCACCTTCTCGGCAGTAGCATTCCTCAATACTCTCTCAGTGTTACGTAAAGAACGCATCACGAACATGGTATCGCGTTCCGACGACTTAACCAGCCATTCCTTCACCTTGGGATGGATAGCGCACTCTTGTGTTACCATAAATCGAGTGCCCATATTAATCCCGCTTGCTCCCAGTGCCAGGGCAGCCACAAGGCCACGCCCGTCGCCAAAGCCTCCGGAGGCAATAACAGGAATATCCACAGCATCAACCGTCAGCGGAATCAAGACGAGGGAGGTAACGTCCTCCTCGCCAGGAGCTCCCGCACACTCAAAACCATCAATGCTAATGGCGTCGCAGCCTATTCGCTGAGCGGTGCGGGCGAAGCGGACTGCGGTGCACTTGTGTATCACTTTTACTCCGGCTGCCTTGAGCCGCACCATATATTGCTCCGGGTTTCTGCCGGCTGTTTCCACAATCTTTACTCCTGAATCAATAACGGCACTTACATAGCCATCAATATCCACAGGGCGAAGGGTGGGCAACAGCGTTATATTTACTCCGAAGGGTTTATCGGTAAGCGTTCTGGTCTTCTTGATTTCGGTGGCCAGTTCCGCGGGGGTTGGAAACGTAAATGCGGTCAGGATCCCCAGCGCCCCGGCGTTGGATACTGCAGCTACCAGCTCCGCCCGGGAAAGCCACATCATTCCGCCCTGGGTAATAGGATACTTG
>Ga0154672_155_pt1 | contig 29919 bp, 25 predicted proteins | sample Rifle2008BG13ft_FD_116101 | JGI IMG/M metagenome (GOLD analysis project Ga0154672, IMG submission 116101) | Chloroflexi bacterium RBG_13_51_36
CTTAACCTCTTTCAACAGCATATTGCAGTATTTCACCCTTTCTTTTGCTCTGGTGTTTCCGGTGATGTGATGGCAGGCACCCTCTTCACACCCCATCACCAGCACTGCTGATGCGCCCTTCTCAAAAGCCTTCAGGATATGAAAGACATCCACCTGGCCAGCACAGGGAACCCGGATTATCCGCAAATTCTCCGGGTAATGAAGCCTCAATTTTCCCGCCAAATCAGCAGCAGGATAGGCAGAATGTTCACAACAAAAAGCTAGACTGCGCCCATTCAATGATTTTCCTATGACCTCAATCTGGGCCAGAATCTCCTCATCTCTATAACCTTGAAATCTTATGGCCTTAGCCGGACATATAGCGGCACAAATGCCGCAAGCATAGCAAGCGAGGTCTGAAATTCCAGCCACCTCCTTACTATTATCCGTTCGAACTAATTGGATAGCGCCATGCGGACACACACGAATACAAGTCAGGCACGCCACGCACTTTTGAGGATCTGCCTTTACTCTCTCAACATCCACCAGAGCTTTTCCTGAGGACAGAAGGTCGTGAACGTTCATCACCACGCTGGAAATATCTGCCAGTACGCGTCCCAGATCCGAGCCGCCCCGACATTCCCCGACAAAAAACATCCCTTTCTTCTCCGAGGCAACGGGGTAAAGGTGCACATTTTCATCCTGTAAGAAGCCTCTGGAGTCTCTCCTGACGTTCAGCAAGGAACTCAGGTTTTCAGCTCCCTCACCAGGGAGATAGAGTTCCTCAGCAACCAGAAGATCACAAGCCAGAGTTGTATCTTCCCCGAGAAACACATCCTTAGCCTCGATCTTCACCCGCCCGTTCTCGGCAGTAATCATGGGTGAAACTTCGGACTTCAAGAAGACTACCCCGCAGTCTCTTGCCTGCTGGTAAAGCCTTTCTATTCCTTCGCTATCTACTTTGACGTTTCTGTAAAAGACGTAAACCTCGCTGCCCCATTTCCTCTTTGCCTCCAAAGCGTTAGATAGAGTCGCAACCGTGGGGAAGCGAGAATATTCATCAGAAAAATCAAACACAAAACCTTGTGAAGGAGGCGATGGCAAACCTCAGGCCTTTCACAATATGGCTCGTGACGTAACCGAAGAGAGAAGATTGCAGGATAATTTGCAGTTCTACCTCAGGCAGGTTCTGCAAGCTCAAGAAGAAGAACGCAAACGCCTTGCCCGTGAATTGCATGACGATGCTTCTCAGCGGATACTACTCCTGACCCATGGCGTGGACAACATCGCTTCCAAGGCCGAGAAATACTCACCTCAAGAGCTGAGAAATGAGCTGGGTAAACTATACGATTTGTCCCGGGAGACTTACCAGAATATCAAGCACTACGCTCAAGCCCTGAGGCCAAGCATCCTAGATGATTTGGGCTTGGCGACAGCTATCAAATGGCTGGCCGAACAACTACACAACCTCAGTGGCATTGAGGTCCGAGTCAAGACAGATTCTGCACCACCGCTACCTCCCGAAACGCAGCTGGTTTTGTTCCGCATCGTTCAGGAATCCCTAAACAATGTTCACCGTCATTCCGGGGCCTCAGAAGCGAACATCACCCTGCAGTACCAAGGAGATGAAATAAGGGTGACCATTGGCGACAACGGCAAGGGCTTCAAACCTCCTCGGCAGTTAAGTGAGTTTGCCAGTCAAGGTAAGTTAGGGCTTACCGGTATGGCGGAACGAGTTCAACTAGTAGGAGGGAAACTTGAAGTCCATTCCCAAGAGGGACGAGGGACCACGATAGTGGTCAGAGTCCCAACAAGGCTCTATGCCGGGACCAGCACTTAGAGCAGCTTGAGACAGAATCGCCGCCTCCCCGTTGACGCCAATAATCTGGTTGCTTAAACTTGGCGGCGTTGTACTACACCGGGGCGATCCTCTTCACAACACCTCACCTGATCCCAAATTGTTCGCCTTCCCCTCAGAATGAAAATGGGTGACAGGCTCAGGATTGTGAACCAGACATGGTCTGAGCGTCAGCTCACGGTAATATCGATACTACCAGTGTGGTCAGAGTTTCTCCACTTTTACTGCCGCCACTTTAAGTTCAGGAATCTTGGACACCGGATCTAACTTGGGATTAGTGACGATATTAGCAGCACTCTCGGCGAAATGGAAAGTCATAAACACCACTCCAGGTGGAAACGAATCAGTCACTTTGGCTTTAACGATAACTTCACCGCGCCGCGAGCTGATTTTGACCTTGTCACCCTGAGCTATGCCGAGTCGCGAAGCATCCTCCGGGTTCATTTCCACCGCAGCTTCAGGCTCTATGATATTGAGCCCAGCTACCTTGCGGGTCATCGTCCCCGTATGAAAATGATACAAGCTACGCCCCGTGCTGAGAATTAGAGGATAGTCTTCATCAGGCATTTCTCCCGGAGGGGTGTATTTCAGTGGGATGAATCGGCCTTTCCCTCTAACAAAAATGTTCGTGTGTAGTATTGATGTACCTGGGTGATCTTCAGAAGGACAAGGCCATTGAAGTCCTCCATTCTCTAACCTTTCGCAGCTTATGCCACCATAGCTCGGAGTAAGCTTACGGATTTCTTCCATTATCTCAGACGGATGATGGTAGTCAAAGCCCCTGGCCTCCAGTCTCTGGGCTACCTGACAAACAATCCACCAATCAGGCTTGGATTCGCCAATCGGCGCAATAGCTTTCCTTACTCGCTGCACCCGGCGCTCAGTATTAGTGAAGGTACCATCCTTTTCAGCAAAGCTTGCCGCTGGCAAGACAACATGGGCAAACTTCGCTGTCTCGGAAAGGAATATATCCTGAACCACAAGAAACTCAAGTCGAGCCAGAGCCTCCCAGACATGCTGCAAATCAGGATCGCTTAACGCCGGGTTCTCACCAACCAAGTATAGTGCCTTGATCTCTCTACGGTGGGCGGCTCCAAGTATCTCAACCAAGCTCAACCCTGGAGACGAGGGCAACGAACATGACCAGGCAATTCCAAACTTTTCTTTAAGGGCCGGGGGTAATGAGCATCCCCAGGCAGTCTCGAACTTTTCTCTAATAGCTGGATCGGCGACAGACTGATAGCCGGGATAGACGTTAGGTAAAGCACCCATATCGCAAGCACCTTGAACATTATTCTGACCTCTGAGTGGATCGACTCCGGTGCAGGGCTTGCCCACATTCCCGGTCAGCATTGCCAGGTTGGCGGTGGCCAGCACATTATCAGTGCCATGGGAATGCTGGGTGATGCCCATGGAGTACAAGATGATAGTAGCCGGTTTGTCAGTGGCGTAGAGGCGGGCTGCTTCCGTTATCTTCTTCGAGGGCACACCTGTGATCTGTTCCACAAAATCGAGGTCGAAGTCTGAAAGCGAGTCCTTGAAGACATCGAAATCCTGGCAGCGTTGCTCGATAAAAGATGAATCAAGTAGTCCCTCATCAACTATCACGCGGGCCATTCCCATGAGCAGTGCGACATCGGTGCCGGGACGCAGTCGAAGCCAGACGTCAGCAAAGCGGCAGAGGTCAATCTTCCTGGGGTTGGCCACGATGACCCTAGCTCCATTCTGAACCGCCTTCTTTATCCCTAACCCGATTACGGGGTGGCTTACTGTGGTATTCGTACCTATAGCAAATATGCAAGCGGCGTCCTGGATCTCATCGATAGAGTTGGTCATAGCACCACTGCCGAAACTTTGCACCAGGCCAGCTACAGTAGGGGCATGACACAGACGGGCACAGTGGTCAATATTGTTGGTGCCTAACACTGCTCGGGCGAATTTCTGCATGATATAGTTTTCCTCATTGGTACACTTAGCCGAGGCGATGAAGCCCATTTCTTCGGGAGCATATTTTCGTAGTCTGTTCGCTACCAATTCCAGTGCTTCGTCCCAAGATGCCTGCTTCAGTTCTCCATTCTTTCTTATCAAGGGGCTAGTCAGCCTCTCAGAGTGGTGGACAAACTCGGCGATCCCGTACCGTCCCTTGACACATGCCTGCCCCTGATTAGCCGGACCATCTGGATCAGGCTTGGAAGCTATTATCTTCTCGTCCTTGACCTCAAGCTTTAGTTGACAACCAACACCACAATAGGGACAAATTGTGGTAACCACACGGTCAGGCTTGGCAATTCCGCGGGTAGCCAAATCAGTGAGGGCACCTGTAGGGCAGGAATCAACGCAGGCACCGCAGAACTCACAGCCAACCTCGCGAAGCGTCCGGCCCTGCAAGGGGGCAATAGCATGGCACTGGAGGCAGCGTCGAGCTTCAGCGACTGCCGCATTCCAATCCATTGCCTGTTCTATCTCAGAGAGACCCTTAATGCGTGTCTCGGGTGCAAGATGCGAAATGGCAGCTAATCTCTCTCCAACAGGTACTTCTTCTAACCATTCCGTAGCCTCCTCGGCAGGAACCAGATGCTCTGTAATGTCTCCCTTGCCGCCAAGATACCGGTCAATTGACTGAGCCGCCTTCCTTCCCGCGGCAATAGCATTGATGACCAGAGCCGGGCCGCTCTGGCAGTCGCCGCCAGCAAAAACGCCTTGCCGATTGGTCTTCAAGTCTTCGTTGACCTTCACTACGTTTCCCCGGCCTACTTCAACTCCCAACCCCCCAGGGACATCGGGTTGCTCGCCGATGGCCGCAATCAAGGTATCAAGGTCAGCAACAAACTCGCTTCCCTTGACAGGAACCGGACGGCGCCTTCCGCTTGAATCCGGCTCTCCTAACTCCATACGGACTAACTCCAGTTTCAGGTTACCATCATCTTTCAAAACCTTGGAGGGAGCCACGAGGAAGATGATTTCAATTCCTTCCTCCAACGCTTGTTCCACCTCTTCTGACTGTGCTGGCATTTCACTCTTCGTTCTCCGGTAGAAGATGGCCACCCTCTTAGCACCAAGCCGCAACGCGGCACGTGCGGAATCTATAGCAACGTTCCCTCCACCAATCACCCCTACCCTGTTTCCCACCTGCACCTTCTCGCCGAGGTTGAATCGGCGAAGGAATTCCACGCACCCGATTACCCCGGGCAAGTGTTCCCCATCAACCCCCAGCTTCATTTCTTTGTGGGCGCCAATGGCAAGGAAAATCGCCTGGTATCCCTGCTCAAAGAGGGAATCCAAAGACTCGATACGAGTATTCAGTTTGATTTCCACGCCTGCTTTTTCGATTTCTCGAATTTCATCACGAAGTATATCTCGAGGTAGACGATATCCGGGAATCCCTACTCTCATCATTCCACCCGGTTCGGGCAGGGCTTCAAATACGGTCACTCTGTGTCCCAGCTTGGCCAGGTAGTAGGCACAGGTGAGCCCAGCCGGCCCTGCCCCAACCACCGCTGCGCTTTTGCCTGTCGACGGGAGAAATTTGGCCTGTTTTCTCCAGCTATCATCGCCATTATCAGCAGCAAAGCGCTTGAGTATTCTTATCTTCAATGTCTCATCCACATCCAGACCACGTCGACACTCTTTCTGGCACGGGGCGGCACATACTCTACCCAATACGGCGGGAAAGGGAACCTTCTCTCTTATCACTGCCAAGGACGCGCCTGGTCTCCCTGTGGCAATAAGACGAATATAACGAGGAACGTCTATACCGGCAGGACAAGCTTTGTGACAAGGAAAGGCAATTTCAATTACGCCATTGCCTCTTATTTCATCACAGACCCGAAGACAACGATTACACAAAATGCAAAAACTGGAATTACGAACAAAGAAGGGGTTATCTTCTAGCGGAGGTAAAGACCTGGGTACATGGACAGGTATCTCTCCTAGACCGACGTAGTCGATAGCTTTCTGAAGCTCGCATTCTTTCTTCTCAAGACAGATATTTGTGGGCTGTCTGGCCAAAATGGCAAGCAATTTCTTCCTTCGCAGTTCCTGTACTTGTGGCGTATTAGTCTTGACTATCATTCCCTCAGACACGGGAGTCACACAGGACAGAACGACACGGCCGTTTGCCTCTAATACACAAAGCTGACAAGCCTCATCGGGAATTACCTGAGGCAGCGGTTTCAGGCCGGGATAGTAACAGAGACTGGGAATGTAAATTCCTGCATCCCTCGCAGCCTCCAATATCGTCCGCTCTTGCCTCATCTGCACATCCCTACCATCTATATTGAATGTAATGATGCCTTTCTCAGCCATTGCCTACTCCTCTTCTAACCTCTCTCTGTTAAGCACATCGATCTGTTCTTCATGCCCAGAACGGTCAGGCGGAGGGAATACTTCTGACTAGTTTCCAGATGATAGTCTCACACAGCACAGTCACGTCTTCAGTGGAGAGATAATCAGAAATATTGGCATCGAACAGTATGTTCCCGTTGGGCGCAACCTCCTCATCGCCTCTCCACAGCACCAAAGTTATGGGCACGTGGGGAAAAGCGCTAACGGTTACAGATACATCCCCGTGGTCCGCCTCATGGCCTCCCAACTTTGCTGCTGCCCTCATCAGCAGCTCGGGACTTTTGCCAAAGTTCTTCACTAAAGGAGCTATCGCCCTTTGGGAAAATGCCGGGAAATAGCTGACACCTCCTGGGAGCTGTTTATACGCAATCAATTTGCCCGTGGCCGCCGTGCCCTTCGCCCCAATGAAATAATGAAGTATCAGGATCTTGTCTCTCAAGGGAGCCTCCATGTCGCCCTCTTCCAACAAGATTTTGCACTCGGGAATCATGATGTGATACGGTCGATTCAGATAATCGATGATTATCTCATTGGCTCCTATGCACTGGGCACTACTTTTGCGGCATTGTTGTCGTACGTCACTAATCCTGGCCAGTTGCTCGCAAGCAAGTCTATAAGAAAGATCAAAACCGCGTTCCCAGCAACCACCCGATGAAGAACTGTGATCGTGTGTCATGTCACAAACTTGGGGCGGGGCAAAAGACCAGCTGCTTCTACCATCTCAGGCACTGCCTCTTCCCATTCGATAGCCATAAGATGGATACCTGCTACACCTTCAATCTCGCGTACTTGGTTGATAATATCAATGCAAAGCTTGATGCCCTCCTTAGACACTTGCTCCTTGGGCACCCCTTGAAGCCGCGCAACAACACCGTCGGGTACATCCATTCCGGGGACTCTGGTCTTCATATATCTTGCGGCACCCACCGACTTTATCGGAGCAACACCCGCAAGTATCTTCACTTTCTCATGCAACCCTTTGTCCCGCACCATTCTCATCCATTCAGCAAACTTGTCCACGTTGTAAACAATCTGGGTCTGGATGAAATCTGCCCCTGCTGTTGCTTTCTTGCCGAGACGTACAGCCCTGAACTCCAAAGGGTCAGCAAAAGGATTCTCAGCAGCTCCAATGAAAAGATGTGGCTCGACAGCCATCACTTCGCCACATTGAAACTTCTTTTCGTCCCTCATGTCCTTAACCATCTTGACCAATTGAACAGAGTCAAGGTCATAAACGCCTTTGGCAGTCGGATGATTGCCAAATTTCTGATGGTCTCCCGTGAGACACAACACGTTATTCATGCCCAGCGCTGCAATACCCAGCACATCCATTTGCAGGGCAATGCGATTGCGGTCACGGCAGGTCATCTGCACAATAGGGTCTAAACCTTCCTCCTTAGCTATCAGGCAAGCTGCCCAGGACGACATGCGCACTACCGCAGTCTGACCATCGGTAACATTACAGCCATCCACATGACCTTTGAGTATCTTCGCCTTCCTCCGGATCACATCAGCGTCTGCGCTTTGTGGTGGCCCCAGTTCACCCGTGACAGCGAAGATTTTGGATTCTAACACCCGTTCCAAGTTGCTTTTCGTCTTCATTGCGCCTCCAGTTATTTCGCTCACGGTCACGTCTGGGAAAATCTCTTTACCGGTGGCCCTGAGGTAAGGCTCACACTCCAATTCTTCGGCCCCACAAGCCTTTCCAACTTATCAAGTCGTCCCAGTTTGGCAAGGTGATCCACAATCTGTTGCCAGACACAAGGTATGCCTGGGTCAACTTCGCACTTACCACCCTGCGAGCCACCACAGGGACCATTGAGCAGATGCTTAGAACATCGGGCGATGGGGCAGAGTCCGCCGGTGAACTCCAACACACAATCACCACACTCAAGACAGCGCTCCGATTCTTTCCACTCGGCATGACCGCCACCTGAAGACAGAGTGTTGCAGCCAGGATGTACTACTTTATTCACTACTTCTGCTACAGTCTGAACTCCAGCTCCATCAGTCAGAACCAGGATAGAATCGGCAGCAGCAATCTCCTTTTTGTAAGATCTGAGCTGCAACTTGGTTAATGCAGCATCACACAGCATATCGATGACTACAGAACCGGTAATCACCTTGCCTTTCTCCTGCAAAGTGCTTTTCATCTCTGCTACTTGTTTCTCTCCCCCGCTACCCCAACCCTCAGCACAGCCCTTACAACCAATGATAAAGATATTTTTGTCGCCATCGGCATAGGCTAGGATTTCTTCAAGCGGTTTTTGCTCTGAGATTAACATTTCATCTCTCCTTTAGGATTTGTATTATTGAGCTCCTCCAAAATGGCATGTATTATCTGGGGCATTCTCTCCTGAAGCTCCGGCGATAATTCCAGTCCCCAGCTAAGCTCTCTCGGTTCGACCCCAATAATGACAGTCTCACCTACGTTGTGCCAAAGCTGCATCAACCTCAAGCTATCTGTCAAGCTCGTATCGTGAAGTGACAAGACGAGCTTCCGTTCCAGAGTTATATCCTCAGGGCGAAAACGGTAAATTTGTCCAGGCATTCCCCCGCCCTCCACGGCATCCACTATGACCAATTTATCAGCATCCCCAAGAAGCTGCAGTACATCGGGGCATGTTCCCCCATCTATTATTTCCACATCTGCAAGGGCGCTCTCCTCCAGGGCATGCACCACATGGCAACCAATCCCCTCGTCCCTCAACAAGACGTTTCCTATTCCCACAACAAATTTTCCCATTCCTGGACCTTTCTCCGAGTTTCGATTAACAGACTCTAAATCTCCCCAGGTCATGTCCTTTCGGGCTGAGCAAATGTACCGAACAGGCAAGACAAGGGTCGAAGGCCCGAACAATCCGCACTATCTCAAAGGGGTTAGCCTCATCCTTTATCTTGGTTCCAGTGATAGCCTGCTCCAAGGGTCCGGGCTGGTTTCTGTCATCCTTGGGAGAAATATTCCACGTGGAAGGGGTAATGACCTGGTAATTGGCGATCTTGCCCTCTTTTATCTGTATCCAGTGCCCAAGCGCGCCCCTCGCGGCACCTACCAGTCCCATTCCAGTAGACTCTTCCGGGAGTTTATAGCTTATGTAAGCCGGCTCACCGGGCTTAAGCTGCAAAATCCAATCAGTCATGGCATCGGCTATGAACTTAGTCTCCAGCGCTCGAGCGAGATTGCGCCCCATGACAGAGAACATAGCTTTTGGTTTTAGATTCGCCTGCGACAAAGTAGAGTCAACCAAGCTCTTGACTCTGGAATTACCACCGACGTAGTTCACCATGATTCGAGCCAGCGGCCCAACCTCGAAAACCATTCCATCATAGCGAGGAGATTTCAGCCAGGAATAAGCTCCTTTCTTTCCTTCTTCAGGCACAACGTCTCCCTGGGATGGATGTCTGCCGCTGATAGAATCAGCATACCAGGAATGCTTCACCTCCTCAGTGATCTTAGCTGGATTGAATCCACCAAGCTTGAGATCGGTGGAGGTGGTCCCGGGTTCAAAAAACCTTTTCCTCTTGGTGAGGTCGGCTTCCTTTCCATCCAGTTCATAAGAGCCGTAAGCAAGTAAGTTCCCACAGCCACGACCAATCTCAAAGTAGTCTGAGTAAACTCCGGCTACCGCCAGTACGTCCGGGAGGTAGACATTATCGATAAACTCCTGAAGCTCCTTCAATCTCCACAGGAAGGATGTCATATTATCAACCGTGGGCACAGAGGTAACTCCGCCGGGCATTACTGCCATGTTGTGAGGCATCTTGCCACCAAACAGGGCAAGCATCTCTTGCCCTTTGCGACGCACGTCGAATGCGGCGACATAGTGCGCCACAGCCTGCTCATTAACTTGGTCAGGCAGGCGATAATCACCTTCGTAACGAGGTACAAAAGGCCCCAATTCGCCTCGAGCAATGAAGCTCTTTATGGAATTCAGGGCGGGGTTATTTCCCTCATATTTCGCCAACCTGGCCACATCTACATAATCAAGCGCCACCAGGTGATAAAAATGAAGGATATGGTCGGCGATATGGGCTGCCCCCAGAATTAGATTGCGGATGATTCTGCCGTTGTCGGGAATTTTGTCTGCGATGCCAAAGGCACTATCCAAATTTAAAGTGGCGGCGATAGAGTGACTTGTCGGGCAGACTCCGCAAACACGTTGCGCTATTCGCTGGGCATCACGGGGGTCCCTGCCTCTCATGATTAGCTCCAGCCCACGGAACAGCGTCCCCGAGCTTTTGGCCTCTTTTACCCTGCCGCCATCGACTACCGCCTCAATCTTCAGATGTCCCTCAATACGAGTAACCGGATCAATAACAATCTTGCCCATTAACTCAAACCTCCTCTGGCAAAGCAGCTTCGCTAGTCTTTTCATAAAGGGGGGCTATGTCAAAGAACCCTGGCTCGGTGCAGCCAATACAGGTGGCACCACAACCCACACACCAACTAACTTTGTTGTTCCACAACCTGACAGGACAATCAGCATGGGTTATGGGTCCCCTGCATCCTAATTCATAATTGCACCCGGGGTCGCCAAACTTCTTCGCAAACTTGTTCTCATCATAGTAGGCTCGCCGCGGACAGTTCTCGTGAATTGTCTGTCCATAGAAAGCCTTGGGACGCTTATGTTCATCCAAATCCTCCGGCCTAGGGAGACCGGATAGCAGGATGCTCGCTACGGTACCGACGAACCAATCGGGATGTGGCGCACAACCAGGGACATTTACCAATGGAGTATTGATGCCCTTGGCTTGCAGAATCTCACCCACGCTGCGACACTCGGTGGGGTTGGGGCGTGCAGCAGGAATTCCCCCGAAAGCAGCACAACTGCCCAAAGCAACCACTGCCAAGGCATCCTTCGCCAATGTCTCCACCCACGATTGCATAGTCATTGGCTTACCATCCTTTTCGCCAGTCACCCCATGAATTCCGCCTTTAGCGGTAGGTATAGCGCCTTCCACAATCAGAATATAACCTTTCTTTTTCTTCTGTGCGGTGTCCACCATAATCTCAATTGCAGGCGCTCCGGCCCCCGCCATTACAGTGGGATGAAACCTCAGGTTTATGTGACTGCCCGGGAGCACTTCATCAACTAACAGGTTTTTGATAGAGGGATTTATCACATTGAGAAGAGAGACTGAGCACCCAGTGCATCCGGCAGCTTGTAACCATATCGCCGGATATTCTTTTGTAGCCATACGCCATTACCTGCCTTTCAACTTAATTTCTCAGTTCCCCCATCAGGAGGATACTTCCTCAATCACAAATGCAAGCCCGCAGCTATCTCCCTGACCTTCAGTAGAAGGGGAGATTCTGGGGGAAGTTCGGTCACAGGCTTTCCCTGCATTTCCAAACCCGCCATATCCGGGTCTTCTGGAATCAGGGCGATAATCTGAAGGCCAGTATCTTCGATTGCCTTTTTTATCTCCGGGGATAGTTCCCCTCTAACGCGATTGACCACAAGCCCAACTTTGCCCACATTTGATCTCATCTCCTCAATGAGCTTCTTCATTCGACCCGCTGTAGTCACGCCCTTTATTGTTGGGTCGGACATAATGAGCAGAACATCCACATCTCTGGTTGTCTGGCGACTGATGTGTTCCATGCCTGCTTCACAATCCATAACAATATAAGCGTACTTATAATCCTTTACTATCTTATCTAGCGAGCCACGCAGAAATTCATTAGAGGCGCAATAGCATCCAGGCCCCTCCGGGCGCCCCATGGTCAGAAGGTCAAATCCTTTAGATTCAGCCAAGGATTCCACTATCTTGCTGAACAGATACTCCGGCTTGGCAATGGTGGGGCTCAAACGCCCTTGGGAGATGTCCTCAGCCATCTTTTCCCGTATTCTACCCACAGTCCTACTATCATCCAGAGGTAGGCCCAATGCCTGACTAAGATTGGTGCTAGGGTCAGCATCCACAGCCAGGACCAATCCTTTTTGGGAAAGGAGCTTGATGAGCAAAGCAGCTACAGTAGTTTTACCTGTGCCACCTTTTCCTGCGATAGCAATCGTTTTGATCATTTCTGTGCTTCCTCCGCGGGCGATTTCGAGGAAGGCAATAAGCTAACAGGCGACAGTTTGACCACTGCATTATACTCTGGAGGGCATACTTCCAGGCAAGTACCGCACTTGGAACACTTTTCTTGATCTATGGTTTTGACTTCCCCTTTTTCTCCTTTAATCGCCTCGGTGGGACAGGTCAAAACACAGTGTTCACAAGCTCTATCACACTTTTCGGGAAGGATATAATAGACAGTGAGTTCGGGACATACTCTGGCAGAGCAACGCTTCTCCAGAATATGAGCCTCGTATTCATCCCTGAAATAACGCAACGTCGTGAGGACAGGATTGGGAGCCGTCTTTCCCAGGCCGCAGAGCGAACCCATCTTGACATCCTCAGCCAACGCCAGAAGAAGGTCGAGATCCTCTATCTTGCCGCGACCAGCCGTGATGTCCTCCAACACACGTAGCATCTGCAACGTCCCCAAGCGACACATGGTACACAGGCCACAAGACTCCTTGGTTGAGAAATCAAGAAAAAACCTCGCAGCATCCACCATGCAGTTGTCCTCATCCATGACAATCATTCCCCCTGAGCCCATCATCGATCCAGCCTCCCGAAGGGAATCGTAATCGATAGGGATGTCCAGCAAGGCCTCGGGAAGACACCCCCCCGAGGGCCCTCCTATCTGCACCGCTTTAAACTGCTTATCTTTGGCAATTCCACCACCGATATCATAAACAAGCTCCCGAAGTGTAGTCCCCATCGGCACCTCAGCCAACCCTGAATTGACCACTTTGCCTGCTAGCGTGAACATTGCTGTGCCTTTGCTTCCTTCAGTGCCGATGGAGCTAAACCAATCCCCTCCTCGCTCCACTATCAGTGGGACATAGCCGAAGGTCTTGACATTGTTTAACAGAGTAGGTTTACTCCATAAGCCAGACTCGGCAGGATAAGGCGGCCTGGGTCTCGGTGTACTCATCCTTCCCTCAACAGCCGCTATCAGTGCTGTTTCCTCACCGGAAACGAAAGCACCAGCCCCGGCTGCTATTTCGATCTTAAACCCAAAATCATTCCCCAAGATATTGTCTCCCAGAAACCCCATTTCATTCGCTTGTCTCAAGGCAATCTGGATGCGCTCAATAGCCAAAGGATACTCAGAGCGAACATAGATGTAGCCTCGCTCGGCACCTATGGCATAGCCCGCAATAATCATCCCCTCGATGACTTCATGCGGGTCACTCTCCAAAACCACCCGGTCCATGAAAGCACCGGGGTCTCCTTCGTCAGCATTGCATATGACATATTTTGGCCTGCTTCCAGCCTTGCGACATAGCTCCCACTTCGTATGGGCAGGAAATCCAGCCCCTCCCCGCCCTCGCAACCCAGATTTCTTCAGTTCCCCAATTATCTTCGCCGCCGACATCTTCAACGCTTTCTCCAGCGCCCCGTAACCACCATTAGCGATGTAGTGATTTATGTTTTCAGGGTCGATGTAGCCACAGTGGCGCAGTATAAGACGAAGCTCACGCTCAAACCTGGGAAGCTCGGGAATAGAGATTGTCTCTCCGTCACCTCCCTCCACAGTGCCTAGAGCAAGCTCAAGGCATGGGTCATCGCCTGCAACATAACCTTCCACAAGTCTGGGTACGCTGTCCGGAGCTACATTGGCATATGCAACACGAAGAGAGCCCGGCTTAGCTATAGTGACAAAGGGGTCAGCATGGCAAAGACCCGTGCAGCCAACTTTAACAATCGGAACCTCCAGCTTGCGCCGTGCCAGTTCCTTATCAAAAACATCAACTACATCCAAGGCACCAGCAGCCCGTCCACAAGTAGCTGTGCCGATGAGAATATAGACACCGTTCTGCAAGGTTTCCCATTCCGACCTTGCTCTATTCCTGATTTCCTCGAAAGTCATCATAGCCAATATCCAAATTCAAAGGTAAGAATGCGCAGCAGAGCAAACATCAAAGATCAGGCGAATCAGACCATTTCTGCATCCAGGACGGAAGCCTTAATTTCTAACTTTTGCTTTCCGATTTCCCTTCTTCAAGCTCACCCCGGGCTTCTTGCTTATAGGGTATTAAAGCCTCTTCCACCCTAAAAGGCGTCATCTTGGGTTGAATTTTGTCCTTTATTACCACTACGGGAGCCAGCATGCAGCACCCAATACAAGCAACCCTTTCCAAGCTGAACTTGCCATCCTCGGCAGTCTCGCCTACCTTGAGATTCAACTCGCGTTCCAGGGCCTCCAGAATAAGTCTACCCCCAGCTAAATGACAGGCAGTTCCCATGCAAACCGTGGTATGGTATCTTCCTAACGGAACAAAGCGAAACTGATTATAAAAGGTAGCAACCCCCCAAACCTCAACATCCGGCATCTTCAAGAAGTCAGCAATTCCTTGCAGTGCTTTCCTGGGTAGATACCCCAGCGTCGCCTGGACTTCCTGCAAAAGTGGAATTAAGTTCTTCTTTTCCTTCTTATAATGTCCCAGGACCTCACCTACCGCTTTGCCAGCTTGTTCCTCTGTAATCATTCCTTTGCCAAAGTCAGGACTAGCCTTTAAGCTGCTTAGCAAGTCCGGGCAGGAAAGCCCCTATTCCGGTCGTTTCGCGGGGACCGATTATTACCTCCCATTTAAGGTTCAAGGCATCTTCAAGTTCACCCTTGATTCTGGCCACTTTCCCCGGGATAACTAACTTCCTGTGTTTCACCTTATTCTCAATGCCGCACTTTTTGATAAATGTTCCCACGGAGTCGCCGCTAAACTTACCTGCCGCCCAAGCAGTCAGGACACCGAGCCCTTCTGCATCCTTAACACAAATGTAGGCGGGAACCTTTGCAGCCTCAACAGCCGATGAGACAAGGAAGTAGGTCAAGGCCCAATTTGAAGTAACAAGAACCGGGGAGGATTCATCAGGTTCTCCCACTTCATAATACTTCTCCTCTACTGCCATGGGAAAACGAGGATCGGTATAGATGTTCAGCCTCTGAACCAGCAGAGGAAGCAGGGAATATTTGTCGAAATCAGAAAAGACGATAATGCTGGCCCATTTATTTATGAATGCCGAGCCCACCAGCATTTCCTTCAGCCCATCTTTGGCCATGAAGGCAGGAAAGGCAATAGTGGGATAGCCCAGAGGCCTGAAGCCCTGCTTTAACGCTGCCTTCCTGATAGAAGTCTGGTCTCTTATCGCCTCCAGTAAATTCTTAGAACCAGGGTCCAGAACCAGTTCCTCGATCCCGGCCTCTTTCAGTTTAATAGTCAAAGGAATAAGTTGTTCAACACTCTCCCCACGGAGGCCAACAGGAGTAAGATTTTCCTTAATCCTGGGGATGGCCTTATCAATGTCTCCTTTCGTTATGGGGTAAAGAAGTGGATGTCTATCCGCGCATATATCCCGTGCCGCAAATAGGACATCCAGGTCTTCCGAGATCAAGATTATGCCCGCATCTGTTGAATTATAGACTTTCTTCACCAGAGCCAGAAACTTGTTTTTATCTCCGGATGCAAAATGCAGTGTCAGAAGATTTGCCTTAAGGTTTACCCCGACCCACGGGAACTGCAATTCCTTTATCTTTTTTATTTTCTCCTCGACTTCGGCACCATCTTCTTTATCTGAGATAAGCAGTGCAATGCCTGGTGAATGAACAAACGTCTTCTCGTGACGATATATCACTTCTTCATTCCCGACCTTAACGGCATTCTCTCCCGAGCCTACAGTGACGAGTTTTATCGGCGGCGCCAGCAGATCCACCAGCTTGGCTTTTACCTCCTCGGAGAGGTAGGGACATTTGTCCACAGTAGCTCCACCCGACGCCAGCTTCATGGCAAAGGCAAAACAGGTAGGGAAGCCGCAGTCCTTACATGGCTTCTTGCCGGGAAGCATTTTTACAATCTCAGAACCTGCAATTGGCATAACAGACCTCCTTCTTTGGTTATCAGTTTACTATTGACTGACTACTGACTGCTCTCTACTCTTCTATCTATGTTGGAAGCTGTACTTCCCCCTTCAACCAAGGATGCCCTACCTTTTCCAGGAATGCCAGAAGCTCATCCACGTTCTTAACATCTCCTTCTGAGGCTATCTTATCGTAGAGTCCTTTCGCTTCCAGCGCATCCTTGAACCTTTCCTTTAACTCCTTGGGCATCCAGACTATACGGGCCAGGCCACCATCCGCCTGTATGAATTTAGGAGACCTTAGTTGCTGTAGCCCGGTCCCCAATCTTCCTTCTATTTGCTTGCCTCCAGAAGTCTCACCGGCCATGTGGGAAAACGTTTCCCCAATCACAGTTTCGCCCTTGAACTCTCTATGCACTACTCCAAAAGCATCTGTTTCAGGAATGTAATAGACAATCGCCTCGAAGCAGCCACAAGATGTGTGCGGGTGCTCAAATGCACTATAAAGATAAACCCTGTCGTAGTTTCCCAGAGACTTTTCAGCTTCAACTGCATTCACGCCTGAATATTCACCCTTCATAGAATCGATGAGCTCGCCTTTGGGTATGGCAAATATAGGTCCTTCCGGGTCAATCTTGGCAGCAGCTCTGCCGTCGAACCAGTTTAACGCCCCACAGTTGGCGATCCTGTTGGGCGTTATGATAGAGCAATGGGTCGGAGCGAAGCTCTGGCATAGGACACACCCGTAGAAAGTATCCACGTCTTCGTCATTCAATTTCCTTGCCCGTTCATCCCTAGCGGCATAGACCTCCAAGGCATGGGGCAGAAGTTCCTTGACTTTCTTTTCGTCGGTAATGATGGTAACCTGGATCTTCTCGATGATAGGCATCTCTGACGTATAGAGCAAGATATAGATTTCTCCCAACTCTCTCAGCGAGGTGAAGCCCTTCTTGTAGCAGTCCTTACTTATCCTCATCCATGTATCCTGCCTCTGATTCATGTGATACCAACCCTCAACCATGTTAGTGAACATATGGATCCTTCTCTCGATGATTGCTTCGGCATCCTTGTCGAGTTCTCCTCCGGCAACATCTACCAGAATGGCAATAGGATAGCTACCACCACCTTTCTCTTCATCGTAAGGTTTCAAATCACCTATGTCCGGGCCGATAATTTCCACTTTCTCATTCTCTATTTCATCGGGGTTCTTGACTGTTGCTAGTTCGAACTTATGTGCTACTTTTGGCCCACCGAACTCGATGTAGAGGTCTTCCTTCCTTATTACCTCGCCTTCATACTGGGGTCCTATATCCGCATGAAATTCGCCTGCCATCTTCCTTTAGTCTCCTTTCCTCAAATTTGCTATCAAGCCTTCTAGAAACTCCAGCCACTTCTCATCCTTCTTGAAATTAGGAACTGAGTAACTGGCATGGGGGAAGTAATGCTTGCACAACGTCATAGTCTTTAGATGAGGCGCAAAGTGTTTCAGTGTAGAAAGACCCTGGTTGCCAAGATCAGACCTTATGCCGAAGAACATCACCAGGTCATGGTTCCCTTCCTTCTTGACTCCCTTCCAGTCCGGGTCCTTAAGAGCATTCACTATCTCGACGACATCGTAAACGCAATCTGGCTGCACCCCCAACTCCACGATTTTTCCCTTAGTCTGAGCCGTCGCACATATTGGAATATTGCAGGCCTTAGCAATATTCAAGGCATATTCCATAAGGATTTTGCCATCGGGAGTTGATGCCAGCAAGAGAGGACCAACCACGAGAAGCGGCCTTTTAGCCTTCTTAATCAGATTGGCATACTCCACCGGGTCCTCAATCAGCTTGGCCGATTTGATTCCAGTTAAGACATTTACTCTGTGGCGCGGTATTACTGCACTCATTCTTCCCTCCTTCTAATGTATCACTGCATCTATAGGAACCTTGGTGGGGTAGGTCCCAATAAGGGTCGGCAATCCAATGGGCTCCCTGGGCTTCCACCCGATCTTCTGCAGGTACTCTCGGACCTCCTTTTTATAGACCAGCGGAATATCGGCATCTCGCCGCACGAAGAGGTGCAGATCTTCGGGGAGGCCGGGGCTGATATATTTCTTGTATAGAGAAACATAGTGGTTCAGTTTTATCGCTCTTCCCTGCGGAGTATCGTTTCTTCTTATACAAAGCTTGGCAATCATAGGCATGGCTTTTTCCTTCGTTTCACATACATAAGCTAGGTGCTCAGGTGCTGGCTCCACCGTATCTACTATCTCCCTCTTCCGGGCATCCATAACCTTCCAGTCGTCCTCTTCCTTCCTGGAGAGGTATAATCTTCTATACTTGGAGGAATGAGGTCCCAAAACAACAGGAACACCCAGCCTGTTAAATCCCGTGCCGATGGAAGCCGCCTTCTGCGAGTATGCTCCCCAGGCCACCCCACAAGCGCCTACGCGATTGAGCACGTAATCAGCCATTACCTCATAGTTTCCTCTCAAAGGCAAAGCAGCGAAAATGTTGGCAATCTTTAGCGCTGCTCCAGAGATGTGAGCATTCGCAACGCAAGAGCCGATATTGACTACCCCTCCAGCATCGAAATTCGGAGAGTATTTCTCGTACACCGTCAACCCATCCTTGTCCTTCTTCATGCCCGCAGCCATGGCGGCACAACCTGTGAGCACCACGATGTATCTTCTCTTGGCGAACTCCTCCACCATGTCGGCAATATCCCCTATATCAGGGTAATTAGAACAGCCCACAATAGCGATGACTCCCGGAATTGTGCCCAAAGTTATAGGCGCTCCAACGTTTCGTATCTCGGTATCCATGACTGGGCCACGCCCGGCTCTACACTTCCAAGTCTCGGTGCCTGCTGCTGTCTGCATTATCTTAAAGATAGGAACATTGTTGGGACATTCCTGCTCACATTTACCGCAGCCAATACATTGCAGGAATTGCTGCCTTATCAAGTCGAAATTGCCTTTGGCGACCTCAGTTATACCGCCGCCAATATTAAAGAGGTTAGGACACACCTGCTCACACATTCTACAGTTGGTGCATTTCTTAGCCAGCTCTATGGCCTCTTCCTCCGTTAACCATCCCTTCTTTCTCTCGGGGGCTATCTTCATGGCGACTCTAACCGCCACCTCGGCCGCCTTCGCCGGATCCAGGATAGCAAACTGCTCCTTGTTATCTACCATTCGCCTTACTATCTCATCCGTATCCGTTTCAGTGGCATCCTCAAGTCCATACATGGCCTTGTCCAGGCAGGCAATCATTGCCGACCCCACCTTGGCTGCTTCCTGAGGCGTATCCGTTCTGATGCACTGCTCATCAGTCATTATCACATCGGCGACGCCGGTCCTCATGAAGAAAAGCGCGCGCGAAAGAGGACCGACTATTTTGGCTTTGTCCGAATACCTGGTTGTTTCCAGCGCGGTGCAGCACAAACCACAAACCTCCACCTGGTCTTCGAGGTTGTGTTCCCTGAGGTAGTCGATTAATACTGTCGAGGTAGCCGGGTTATGTCCCGACACCAGAATCACGGGCTTGGTCTTGTCTATCGCCCCCCAACCCAACTCAACCAGTGGTGTATCGGCAACTGAAGTGGGATATCCAAATCCCACAATCTGAGCGATGTCAGCTACTTCCATGCCGACATGGTCCAGCATGCTGGCATGTAAGGCCTTGGACTCATAGTCCAGAGCGCTTCCCTCCTGTCCTGTATGGCAGGAATCAAGTAGATGTCCGATCTCCTTGAAGACATAGTCCAAGGCTATTACCAGGTCTCCCAGGGTCTCAGGCTTCATGCCCACAACTGTTCTTATATTCGGTGCCTCCACTTCGATAAATGTTCCTAAGTCTATCTTCTTATCAGGACCGTGCCGTTCAATCAAGAACTCCAGAATGTGCCCACCATGAGCAGCATGAGCAGAGCATCCCATCAAGCAGGCCAGAAGCACAAACCTTGCTTGTTGGGTAGCTATATCAATACCACAGGCGCCTCTTCTTCCTTCTGTAAGGTCACATTTACCGTAGGTACAAAAGCAGCACAAATCACAGAACGGTGCGTAAAAAGGCGCATATGTTTTCAATAACCTCATGTCCCATTGTCTGAGGTCAGGAATCTCTGGCATCGGAGTGGGACCTACTGGCTCCCAGGGAATCTCTGCCTTTATCTTCTTATGAATTTCTTCTAATTTCCGCGTTATTTCTTTTACTTGTGCCATTTTTTACCTCGCTTCTATCGTTTCCTTTATTAATTTCAAGGTCTCGGGATGCCTTAAGACAAGGATATTTGCCCCAGCCAGTAAAAGCGATAGCGCTGTCATCCCTTCCCAAAGCAACCCCTGTTTCTTGTTTTCCTTGGCCTGTTTTGTCTTCCAGCACTCCCCACCAAGATTGGCGATAATCGGCATCATGGTCATACTGTCTTTGGTGATAACTCCAATTTGCTTTACCCGCTCAATCAAAGAGAAACTATACTCCATACCATAGCCCAGTGCCGAAGACAAGGGGTCGATCACAATCCTATCCGGAGGAAATATCTTACTGAGCTTAACATTCAGTTCCTTCAGCAAATTGATATCCAGAGGGCTTTGAGCAATAGCCGTATGGCCATGGTCTAGAATTGCCTTGCCCACCGCTTCGTAGTTTTCCTTAAGCACAGGGCCTATGAGGAGGTTCATGCCATCGCACACCTCAGCCACCTTGGAAAGAACTTCAACGTCCTTCTTTTCGTCTCCCGAGCCATAGACAATCAAAGGCACATCTATGGCCTCGGCAACTTCTCTGGCCAATGCCGCTGCTTTGTCAGCAGGGGCATTCTTGACCGCAGGGTCAGTGCTCATAAGAAAGAGTGAAACCGCATCCACAGCAAAGCCCCGGCATTTCTTAGCCCAGCTAACCGGGTCAGAAATTACATCCTTAAATGGCTCGACCGCATGCTCTGGCCAATCCTCAGGTTTCATATCAAGAATCTCCAGAGCAAATTTCACCGGATTGGGATTCGAGCCCTGATCAAAAAAATGAAGGGGAAGAATGTTCTCTCCCCCAATCTTCAAACTCTTGTTGCCTTTCCCAATAGTTACTTCTCTAACTACCCCTGTATACGCCTCAACTGGTGCTTTGTAGTCCATCGTTTACCCTCCTTAACTTTCAAGCCAGGCATCCGAGTACAGTGTTTGTCCCATGAGAACTCTGGCTGTCTTAACATATTCAACTTCCTTTTGAGATAGAATGGACAGGTCTATGTCCTCCCCATCCATGGTCTTATGAATAAGCTCGGCAATTTTGGGCATCTCTCCCTTGGTCAGACTCATGAGCTCCTTGTCCAAAGGGTCAGCGATGGCAGAATACAGACCATTCCTCCCCAGCATGGCCAGGTAAGTGCGGTTGAGAGGCGGCCTGAGTTCCTCGGGCACTCCATTCGATACATTGGAAAGCCCTACCGTTGATTTGACTCCCGGCAAAACGTCCTCGAGTATCTTGATAAACTCCAGATTTGTTACAGCGAACCTCTGCCCCTCACCGGCAGTACTCACGGGAAGAATTATCGGGTCAACCCAGATGTCTTCGTTGGGAATCCCCAACTCATTGGCATGGGTCACAGTATCCATAATACTTTCTATCTTTGAATCAACATCGGGAGGCATTCCCTTGTCCGTCATCACCGAAATTACCACATCGCAGTTATATTTCTTGGCCAGAGGAAGCATGTTTTCTTTAGAGTCAGTCTTCCCTGAAGCAGAGTTAAGCAAGGGCCTTTTCTTACAGTGCTTCAAGCCGGCTTCCATAGCTACCGGATTCATAGTATCTATGGACAAAGGCAGATCGGTGACTTCTTGGACTGCGTTGACCAGCCATTGCATAGTATCTTCAGGGTCCTTCTTCATAGGGCCGACATTTAGGTCAATGTAATTAGCTCCTGCTTCAGTTTGGGCTTTGGCCAGAGCCTGGATCACTTTGGCGTCTCTCTCCCTTATCGCTACGGAAACTGCTTTAGCTATGACATGTATGTTTTCGCCGATAATGACCATTTCGAGTACCTCCGATTTATTGGTTTGGGGGCCGAAATAAACCATCGAAATATAGCAAGGAAAAAGCTATTTGTCAAACCTCCTGTTGGCCTCTGTCGTCACAATTGCGGGGGTTGTACCGACCTCTTTGCCTTGCCAACGGAGACCGGTTGCCAAACATCCCTGGTTAACGCCGATTTCAGCGCTTTGTTATAATTTTCGCGCACAATTGCGAGCAGGCACACCACAAGATTTTGGCAATCGGCTCGGAGTAAATGGCTAAGGACTATTACGGGATTTTAGGAATACCCAGGAATGCCTCGGTTACAGACATCAAGAAGGCCTATCGGAAACTGGCCATGCAATATCATCCCGACCGCAATCCCGGCAAAGAGAAATGGGCTAATGAGAAATTCAAGGAAATCAACGAGGCTTACGGAGTCCTTGGCGACCCTCAGAAGAGAAAACAATATGACCAGTTTGGCACTGTTGGCAACATCGGCGACATCTTCGGCAGTCCTTTCACCGCAACCACTTTCGAGGAAATGATGAAGGATTTCGGCGGGGCTGGCTTGAGATTCGACTTCCTCGACGATATATTTGGCGACCTATTAAAGGGCAGAGGTTCATCTTTCGCTTTCAGGAGCTTCGGTGGCAGGCCTGGGAAGCTAAGATTTGAAGGTCAGCCAGGGCAGGAAATCAACCTGAATGAAGTATTCGGCCAGGCTCGGAGACCTCGGCGTCAGGAAGTTCGTTATGAGCTTGCAATTAGCCAAAAAGAGGCTCTGCAGGGGGTGAAGAAGATACTCAAGAGAAAGGGGAAGAGATTGGAGGTGAAGATTCCTGCCGGGGTAAGAACGGGCGATGTCGTGAAATATAGGAATGCCCTCCAGACAAGCGATGGCTTGCCCGGGGATATATTGATTAAGGTCACAGTCAAATAGGAAGGAGTCTTGTAAGGGAACAATGAAAGAGACCAGAGTAGACTTTCAATCCGGTGAGCTTACCCTCGAAGGAGTGCTGGCTATACCCGAAGGTGTCCCACCTTTCCCGGCGGTGATAGTCTGCCACCCTCACTCTCTCTACGGCGGCAGCATGGACAACAATGTGGTCTGCAGCCTGACTGAGACGCTGACGGAAGCCTCGTTCGTTTCCTTCAAATTCAACTTCCGTGGAGTGGGTGAGAGTCAAGGAGAATTCGGTCAGGGAATAGGTGAGCAAGAAGATACAGAAGCCGCCATCTTCTTCATAAGTATGCTGAAGGAAGTCGATTCCAAGACGGTCGGGCTTGCGGGCTATTCCGCTGGAGCTGGTTTCGCCTTTCCCGTCGGCTTCAAGGACACTCGAATCAAGGCGTTGGCGGCAGTTTCGCCCGCATTTGATATGTTCGATTTCAGCTATCTCAAGAAGTGCCTCAAGCCAAAACTGCTAGTATTAGGCAGCAAAGATAATTTCGTGGCCACCAGTGACTTCCTTGAATTCTGCCAGACTTTGCCTGAGCCCAAACAGTGTGAAATCATTGAAGGAGCCGACCATTCTTGGTGGGGATACGAATCCCGCATGGCCGCTGAAGTGACTAACTTCTTCGTCAATGCACTGTAGCTTTGGACCGGCCTGGGCAAAACGTTCCACCATGGGCGAAGTTCTCTACGACTTTGGTCCGAATGAACATCCATGGCCTAGTGGTTTTCGGTGAAACCGAGGCTGCTATACTATGATTCATCAAGGGTGCCCACTATCGAAGATGAAGGACATCCTCCAGAATGCAAGCAGCATCATAGACCAATCCATGGCACTTCTCCTCAAAGACGCCGCTCTCTCGCGCTGCTTTAAGTCCAGCCGGACTACTCAGGTCATAACCAATCAGTTCTCTGCACTCGATAGAGCCGTGAAGTGCCGTGAACTTGTCAATGAATTCCTTCACTAACTTGTGGGTTTCTTGTCGAGATTCTTCGTCGCCCGCATTCGCCTGACCATGCTTCAACCCAATCACCATTACTGCTCCGGTCACAGCTCCGCAGGTTCTGCCCATACGTCCTATTCCACCGCCAAAGCCACAGGCAATCTTCAGAGCTAATTCTTCATCCAGACCAAACTGTTCGCTATATGTCGACAATACCGAGGGAGCACAAGAAAACCCTTTCTCAAATTGCTTTTCTGCTTCCTTTGCTTTACTCAATTCTCCTTCCTCCAGTCATGTGGCAGGACGATTGCCGTAATGCTGTCGTGCCAGCGCTATTCTCAAGCCGGACAATGTAGTTTGCGACAGACCGTATCGATGCATACCAGCGCCTCATCGATATCTGAGGACGACACCATCCAGTGAGTGACCGCACGAAACGGACGGGTATCACGCAGGCCTACCTTTACCCCTGCCTCTTCCAGACCCCTCATGAACTTACCCACCGACAGCTCCGGCGCCAGTTCGAACATCACGATGTTCGTAGGTACATCGTCCTGAGCCAGTGTTATTCCTTTGATGTCAGCCAGCCCCTGCGCCAGACGCTTGGCATTGGCGTGGTCTTCCGCCAGCCGCTCTACCATTGTTTCCAGGGCCACGATGCCGGCAGCCGCGATAACCCCCGCCTGCCGCATACCACCACCCAGCATCTTACGAAACTTGCGGGCTCGCCCAACAAGATTCTCACTTCCGCACAGCAGCGATCCAACCGGCGCGCCCAGTCCCTTCGAAAGGCACAATGCTACCGAATCGACATTTTTGGCCAGTGCGGACGCCTTGACTCCCTGAGCAACTGCGGCGTTGAAAATGCGCGCACCATCTAGATGCACCTTCAGCCCGTGTGTATGAGCTAGGCTGCAGACTTCATCCGTGTAGGCGGCAGTCAGCACCATCCCACCACAGCGATTATGCGTGTTCTCAAGACAGAGGAGCGTAGTCTCCGGGTAGTGGACATCCTTGGTCCGGATTATCCGCTCAACGTCATCCAGATTGAGACGGCCACAACTATCATTGGGCACTGTGCGCATAGTTACACCGCCCAGAGCGGCCGCTCCACCCACTTCGTACCAGAGCATGTGTGCCTCGTCTCCCACAATGATTTCGTTGCCATGGTGAGTTTGAGCCAGCACAGCAATGAGATTGCCTTGGGTACCGGAGGTAGTGAACAGTGCAGCATCCTTACCCATCATCATCGCCGCCATTGCCTCAAGTCGGTTGACCGTCGGGTCTTCTCGATAAACGTCGTCACCCACTTCCGCCTCAAACATTGCTTTCCGCATCTCAGGCGTGGGATGAGTAACAGTGTCGCTGCGCAGATCAATTACTTTCATCGCCGCCGCTCTCAGGACCCCACCAGGTCGATTGATGGGTAGCCACCCGACTGCTGGGCTTTCTCAAACAAGAGCTTAGCCACAGCTATGTCCTCAACCGCAATTCCAGTCGAATCAAACACGGTGATAGCTTTGTTGTCTGTCCTCCCTTTCTTCTTGCCCACAATCACCTCGGCGAGTGTTCCATAGACTTCGTTGGTACTATAGAGGCCTTTCTGAATGGGGACATTAATCTCCCCGCTGTGGCTTGCCTGTGTCAGGTCATCAACGACCACAATCGCGTCCTTCAATAGGGAAGGGTCCAGCTCTTGTTTGCCCGGTGCATCGGCACCCACCGCATTGATGTGAGTCCCCGGGGTTATCCATTCCTTTTTGACAATAGGGCTGCGAGAAGGCGTCAGCGTGCACACGATATCCGACGCCGCCGCCTCCTGGATGGAACAGCTTCTGATCGAAATCTGCGGCAAAGAATGGCCGAGTCTGTCCACAGCAGCTTTAGAAATGTCAAAGGCTTTTATTGAGATGGGGCTAAACAGCTCAGCATGGCCCAGTATTTGCGTGTATGCTTGATACCCGGCACCGATAACGCCCATCGTATGCGGACCTCGTCGCGCCAGATACTTCGACGCGATAGCCGCTGCAGCGCCGGTCCTGTAGGCCGTGATCTCAGTTGCGTCCATTATTGCCAGGGGATAACCTGTTCCAGGGTCGCTGTAAATCAGCACAGCCATAACCGAAGGCAGACCAAGGGTTGGATTCCGAGGGTGAACGTTCACCCATTTCACACCCGCACATCCCGGCAATGCGGCAGGCATTGCCCTGAAATCACCCTCCTCAAGCGACAAGTATACTTTGGCTGGCATCTTCCCCCTGCCCTCCCCACACATTCTGAAAGCCTCTTCCACCACATTGATAACGTCCACCATCCTCATCAGGGCCTTTACGGCGTTTCTATCTAACACAAGTGTAGGCATAAACCGCTAAACCTCCTGACTGCTATGAGAATTTCGCCTATTGAATTTACTCCACTTCGACCGCGAAATCAAGACGCAAATTCCTTCGCACCTGCTCGTGACCTGCCAATCTAAGGATACTCTTCTGCCGAGAATCACAGCTTGAAATCGTAAGTCCCGACATTCCCTTCATGGTGACATTTGCCTGAGACGTCCGATATCCAGTTGACTACTCTTCGCTCAGATGCTAGCATTCGCCTATAAACATCCGCTCTGCCAAGATTTAGGCAAGAGGCAAAACTAGGAGAGGAGGCTATGTATGAAAGCACTGAAAACTACTAGGACTCTGTTGCATGTACTGCTCGTTCTGACCGTCGCGGTCTTGACCGTCACCGGATGCAGTGCTCCATCAGGGGCGCCTACCATCCCTCCGGAAGACACTTTCGTCATCCCCTTTGACGACTTTGAGAATAGTGGTACGGACGGTTTGATCTCCCTCGCAACGGGCAATCAATCCAACTGGAACTTCGCGGCGCTGGTCGTAGGTGTCTGGAGCACCGTAATCCGAGTCGGCCTTGCGGTACCGGTAGCAGCTTTCCGTGCGTCCTTTCACAATATCCCGCTTCAGCTGCCCGACGGTTCATGGGTCTGGTCATATTCGGTAAATGTCGGTGGCTCCATATACACCGCCAAGCTACACGGACAATTCATCACAGAGGGAGTCCACTGGGCTATGAACATATCGAAAGAAGGCGAGTATGAAGACTTCCAGTGGTACTATGGTGAACACAACCTCCCCGGGACCGACGGCTTCTGGATTCTCAAGAAGAGCCCGGCCGACCCCACCGACCTGGTGCGAATAGACTGGTCCCGTAATATCTCGGCGGGCACACACGCCATCACCTACACAAACATAGTGCCCGACGGTCCAGAGAACGGAGGCTATATAGATACGCAGTATACCAAAGGCATTCCTTACGACCATATCTGGGACCTGTACAACAAGAGCCAGGACAACCATACGTATATCGAGTGGAGCAGCACTACTGGAGAGGGGCGTGTCAAGAACTCCAATTACTTTGGCGATGATGATTGGCACTGTTGGGACAGTGATCGAATAAACGTTGACTGTCCGTGATAGCCGGCGGGATCCCCGCTGGGATACAGCCCTGGGAGTGCAGAGGGTAGTGTGCCGCTCAGGGGCCTTAGCATTGTGTCCGCAGTCATCGGCTATCTTCTCCATTCCTCAATCTGGGACAGGACATTTTTCTCCGGCAAGAGTATAATCTCAGGATAAAATTCATCCCCATCTGACGCGAGAGGAGGTTGCCATGTCTAACGTCTATGAGAGACTTCGTGAAAGACTGGATATGTTCCCCCAGGGATTCCCTAAGACTGAAAGTGGTGTGGAGCTGGAGATACTACAACACCTCTTTTCTCCCGATGAAGCTGAGATAATGTTGCACCTGAAACCCTTCCCACCAGAAAGTGTAGTGGCTATCGCAGAGCGGGCAGGGAAGGACAAGGCAGGACTGGGAGAAACCCTGTACGGGATGTCGAAGAGGGGGCTAATAATGCGTTATACAGCGCCTGACAATGAGCTTTACTACGCCTTGATACCCTGGGTAGTGGGAATCTGGGAACTTCAATTGAATAACCTGACCCACGAAAACATCAAACTCTACGAGAAGTATTTCGAAGAGGGGATGGTGCCTTCACAGCGAAATCGAACACTGGGCGGACTTCGCGTCATCCCTGTCGAGAAAGAGATAGAGGGTAGCACTGAGATTCAGCCCTACGAAAAGGTATCACAAATTATCGAATCACATACCAGATTTGCCGTTGCCGACTGCATCTGCCGGAAAGAAGCCAAAATGCTTGGCCAGGGCTGCGACAAGCTGCTGGAGGCCTGCATGAGCTTCGGAGCATCAGCGGATTTCTACATTGAAAACCGAATCGGCCGGGAGATTTCGAAGGAGGAGGCCAAGAAGATACTCCTGAAAGCTGAGGAGGATGGCCTCATTCACTGCTCCACAAACAGCGCTGGCAACAAAGTATTCATATGCAACTGCTGCGGCTGCTGCTGCAAGTCCATGGCAAACCTCACGAAGTATGGTAATCTGCAGGCCGTAGTAAAATCAAACTACTATGCCACCAAAGACGAAGAGACCTGCACCGACTGCGGTACCTGCGTCGAGCGATGCCAGGTAAGTGCCATCCGAACTGAAAACGACCATACCGTCATTGATGAAGAAAGGTGCATTGGCTGTGGCCTCTGCGCATTTACGTGTCCCACCGGGTCGATCACCATGGTTCGCAAATCACCCGAAGAAGCTTCTCCCATTTTCCCCGGTGGTAAAGCATTGCTGCAGGCGATGGGAAAGGAAACGGGCAAGGTATATCCTTTCGAATAGGACTGGAGACCTGCCGCCCAAGAATCAGTCGAGGAATCGCCGCGCGGTCGGAGATCGGTGTTGAGTACACAGCTTCCCGATACGGTCATAGGACCTGCCACTTCGTACCCACGGAATACATGTTGCCCGATGGCGGTTATCTCACTATAATATTCAAATAGGACTGGACCAAGGTGTACACACTTACTACTCGAGTGCCTGGTGATTAACATGCGAAAGCGTTTCCCATTTGTTGTCTATTTAGCTATTGGGTTCGTGGCGCTTTCCGCAATCCTATATTTCGTTCATTACCTCGTTTTTCGTGATATTCACCATATATTCATTTACCTGCTCGGCGACCTTGCCTTTCTGCCCCTCGAGGTCCTGCTGGTGGTAATCATCATCGAGCGTGTTCTAGCCCGCCGGGAGATGCAAGCAAAACTGGAGAAGCTGAATATGGTGATGGGAGCTTTCTTCAGTGAAATAGGCAACCGCTTGCTTCGAGACCTCCTGACACACTTTGATAACCGCGAGGACATTTCCAGCCGCCTCAACGTTGCTGCCAGCTGGACAAAGAAAGATTTCCGAAAAGCCGACCGCTTTGCTTACCAGCTCAGAGTTGAGGTTGACTGTCGAAACATAGATCTGGGCGGCCTCAAAGCGCTCCTCGAAGAGAAGCGGGAGTTCCTGCTAACGCTGCTCGAGAATCCCAGCTTGCTGGAGCATGACCGCTTTACCGATCTACTCTGGGCGGTTACTCACCTGGATGAAGAGCTTGCGGTCAGGACATCGCTTATCGATCTTCCTGAGAAGGACCTCGAACACCTTGCCGGTGATGTTCGAAGGCTCTACGACCACCTGGCCAGTGAATGGCTGGATTACGTTCAGCACTTGAAATCGAAGTATCCCTTCCTTTTTTCGCTGGTCCTGAGAACGCATCCATTCCAGGAGCATCAGTCGCCCGTAATAACTTGACAGAACCTCAGCACCCCCAGAGGGACACCCTCCCAATCGGACCTGCTACAACTGAGATACTATCTCCCGGAATACTCGCAAACCATCGTTAAAATGATGGCGCCCCCTGCTCCATAAACATACACGGGCCGGGGATCCCCGGCCCGTGTATGTAGTGATCACACCGGGATTATCTGCTCGGTCTGACTTTTCTGTAGCAATCGCTGCAATAGA
>Ga0154672_117_pt5 | contig 29766 bp, 29 predicted proteins | sample Rifle2008BG13ft_FD_116101 | JGI IMG/M metagenome (GOLD analysis project Ga0154672, IMG submission 116101) | Chloroflexi bacterium RBG_13_51_36
AGTCCTGATACCATTCGCTCTCAGGAATCACGTCTTCCAGACATGTGCCATCGAGGCAGTAGTAGTCGTGAAAGTCACGTGTCCGCCAGACGCTGTCTCCAACACAGTAGTACACCCACTCGGTGGTGTAGTCTGAGTCATCACAGTCCTGGACAAACGTCTCGTCGGTGTAGTAGGCATCGACTTCAACGCAGGCCCCACCTACACAGGAAAAGTCGTGGAACATGCGGTGCGTCCACACCTCGTTGCCGACACAGTAATCCTCCCAGTCATCGTAGTAGTCATTGTCATCGCAGCCGTCAATACCGAGGGCTATAGTAGCTTCATCACTATAAAATTCACCGTCATTGACTTTAAAGCCAAAACTATCCGCCACACTGTAGTGGACGCCGGGCTCATAGGTCACGTTGTGAGCTGGATCCGTCACAGTATAGTTGACCGATGTGATTTTAGTTCCGCCCGTCCCTGTGCCATCGTATAGATCGCCGTAAAGCGGTAGAGTGGAAATCATATAGGTCAGGGGGTCGTTTTCAGGGTCGCTTCCCGTAAGAGTTACAGTCAGAGTGTCACAAGAATCAACCGTGAGACCGCTTTGCGAATCAGCCGTTGGTGCCGTGTTGCCGCCCCATTCCTCAAACATGAAGTCGAGGTTAGTGTAAGAGGTCCAACCTGCGCCACTGTCGAGGCTCTGCAACAGAATGCCACCGTCATAGCTGCCGGGGTTGGCGTATCGCCAATAAGCGCGGTCATCGGCAGCGCCACCCGGCGCTCTGACCACGATAGCGTACGTTGTGTTCGCAGAAAGGCTATAGCCGCTGCCCAGAGTTATCTCCCGCCACTCATAATTATCATAGTTAACAACAGCCTTTACCGCTGTTATTCTGATTGCAGGATTGGCGTCAGAGGAACCAACTCCAAAGGCCTGAAGAGGATTACTGCCAACGCCATTTATGTCGTCAACTGTCCAGGGTGAGCCAGTGGCCGGATTATTAGAGTAAGTGTAGGGTCTATCTGCATAGCTTGAACCCGGATTTGCACCACCGTCCGTCGTCAGGTAGTTGGTACCGCCTACTCTCAGGGCTGCTCTCAGATTGTTATTACCAGTGGTCTGGTCCCTGCAGGAGTAGGTAATCTGTAGTGAGGTTATCACTGAGCCCGCCGGAACATCGAACGGAGAAAAGGTGAAGAGGGCATATCCCGCTGCTGTCCCGTGCACTAAGTATGTGGTGTCGCCATCGTTCCAGGGGTCATCATCAACATAACTATACATATTGGTAGTTTTGTCCCAGGTTCCTGAGCGGCTGTGGTCACCGGTTGGCAGGCGAGTCTGACTGGCAGTAGGAAGGGTGTTACCATCCGTAGTTCCGGAACACAAATCGGCCCCGCTGGGAAGTCCATCGATGTCAGTCGCTCTAATGCCCACAGTGATAGTGCCTGGCCCGCTACCAATCTTGCAGAGCTTCAGTTTAACGCTGGTAACAGCATGAGCGACCGAAGGAGTGAATGTTTGTGCGTCCCAGACATCACCATATATTGAAGCCACACTAGTGTCGCCGGTGTTATAGTATTCATAAATACCGGCCGCCAGGGCAGGGGTGCTCATTGGCAGCGCTGTGGCCAGCCCCAGGGTGACCAGCAGCACAAGTGTAAAAAGCATCCAAACAGTCTTCTTCCTCATTTTTTCCTCCTTATCATTCCTTCACTTTTTAGAGTATTGCCCTATTGATTCGTTGATGCGAAATGCCACAACTCATCCCGAGGCTCTTATGGCACAGCACCCATGAGTTCATTCGTCTATGCTTTGACTCCTCGCAAAAACCAGCGGTGACTACCAGACGACCTACCATACAAAAATGCTCATTGTTGTGGCCGTATGTTTGTAGCAAAACCCGTCAGTAGGAAAACCTGTCTGCTATACACCCGCAGTAACTCCACAAGGGTAAATACAAGAATAACTCGTATCAGAGTAGCAGAAACTCAGCAACATGTCAATACCCCATTTGACACGCTCCTTGTCTTTTTGCTCTGATATGTATGTTACCCGATTTTGCCGTGTCCATGTTTTTGTCGAGCCCTTTTTTGAATAGATTATGGTCTCTGCAATGCAGGACTGCATGCCATTGGAGAAAGTAGGTGTTGCTGATTTGCTGGACACAGCAGGCGGTGTTATACTTGGAGTATATTCCAAAGCGAGCAGGGTTCTCGTGAGATAATTAAGGGGGGTAATTGAAGGAACGTGAAAGAAGAACATAAGGCTGCAGAGCTAGATTTAAGATTGTGGCGCCAACTTTACCAGACCTACACCTTGCTTAAGCGGTGCGAGGACAGCATCTTTGAAGAACATGGGCTCACTACGGAGCAGTACGCAGTGCTTGTGAGTATAGAATTTCTGGGCGAGCCTGCAAGAATAACTGACATAGCCCGGTGGCTGGAGCGCAGCACGAATAGCATAAGCATGATAGTCGACCGCATGGTCAAGGCTGGTCTAATCAGAAGGGTAAGAGACAAAGGTGACCGCAGGGTGGTTTTTGTGAGCAAGACCAGCAAGGCGGAATCTCGCTTCAAACCAGCAACTGTGGCGAGTTTTGAGAGTATCCGGAAAATGCTTTCGCCAGTACCTTATGAGGACAGGCACAGCCTTTTCAATCTGCTCGGGGAAGTGAAATACGCAATACTAAGGTGTCTCAATCCGGGAGCGGACATAGAAGAAATCAAGAGAAGTGAGCTCAAGCAGGCAGCCGGCACGAAGGAATGGCTGAAGAAGTATGGTTCGCCCTCTTCTGCTAAGGCCAAAGGTCAGAGCTGTGAGAAGAGAAGGAGCAAGAACAAGAAGAAGACCAAATAGTTGGGGCGGTCAGAGGATTTGTGCTAGCTGGTTCATAGTAGCTCGTCAGAGTTCGCGATAATCACTCAGGGCGGACGATATTCCCAATTTCAAGCCGCATGTTAAACACCTCAACTGACCCTGTCATTTGTGCGCCGTACCCCGGTACACGTCCGGGTGCGTGTCAAATCCACAAATAGGTATAGCTGAACGATATGTTATATAATCTACGGGTATAACTCTGAGAAGGTGGCAGGGAGTTGTCAGGTCGGTCTTATGATGTCATCGTAGTGGGAGCGGGGCCAGCCGGAAGCTATGTAGCTTATGAACTGGCTTCATTGGGTCACGATGTCGCTGTCTTTGAAGAGAAAAGTGCGTCGGGACTCAATGCTTGTTGCACGGGAATAATCAGCACCGAATGTTTCCATTCCTTGGGTCTCGGTACAGATGTAATGCTGACCGAGCTAAACTCAGCCAAGTTTTTCTCACCTTCAGGAAGATGCCTGAAGCTGCAAACTGAGAAGATTCAAGCTTATGTTGTCGATCGGCCTTTACTTGATGAAACACTCGTCTCTAAGGCCCAATCAAAGGGAGCACAATATTTCTGCTCGTCTCATGTCAGCGATGTTATTTCGGCGGGGGATAGTATGCAGGTTGAAATTCTATGCTCCGGAACCAGAGAGATATTTAGTGGTAGAGTTGTGGTCCTGGCGAACGGATTCAGGCCCAGGCTGCCGCAGAAGCTAGGTATGGGCAAGATCAGGAATTTTCTCGTCGGTGCGCAGGCCGAAGTGGAGGCGGGAGACGTGGAGGAATTTGAGGTGCACTTCGGTCAGAAAATAGCGCCGGGGGCGTTTGCCTGGGTTGTGCCAACTTCAACAAATAAAGTCTATGTAGGGCTTTTAGCGACAGCGCAGGCCAGGCTATACTTGCAAGAATTCCTCAACAGTCTGTTTCGTCAGGGTAGAATAACAAGGCGGGAGTCAGAAATCAGGCAGAAAGCTGTGCCTGTGGGAACTTTAGCTCGTAGCTACGGAGATAGAGTATTGGCTATTGGAGACGCCGCCGGGCAAGTGAAGCCAACCACGGGCGGAGGAATATACTTCGGACATGTCGGTGCCAAAATAGCTGCCCAGGTGCTTGATGAGGCTCTCACGCGTGATAATTTGACCGCTGGCCAGCTTTCGCGCTATCAGAAGCTATGGAAGGAGAAGATGGGCAAAGAACTCTCCCGTGGCCACTGGGCAAGATGGGCTTATGCCAAACTGAGTGACCGACAAATCGATGGAATATTCGACATGTTTGATTCTGACGGAGTGGCTGAGGCTTTGCTGAATTCAGGCAACTTTTCATTCGATTGGCACAGCAAGTTAATTTTGGCTGTCTTGAGACAGAGCTCCGCCTATCCCTTGCTGAAAATCAAGCATCTGCTTTCTCGCGAGGCTAGCTTATGACTGAAACGAGTTATCCTCCCCGGCACGTCGCCATTATCATGGATGGCAATGGTCGGTGGGCAAAGAAACGCGGCTTGCCCAGGCTTGCCGGACACAATGCCGGCGGTGACAATATTCGCCCTGTGGTGAAGAGTTTTGCCGATTCTGGAGTAAAATACTTGACCCTTTATATGTTCTCCACAGAGAACTGGAACAGGCCGAGGATAGAGGTCACGGGCTTACTTAGTCTTCTGGCAAGGAAGATTGACCGGGAAACTCGGGCTTTTCATCAAGAGAATATCCGACTGGTTCACCTCGGCAGGCTGGATAGGCTATCTCAGATACTAAGGAAAAAGGTGCAGGCAGCGGTTGACCTCACCAAAGACAATAGCGGGCTTACGCTTTGCCTCGCCTTTGATTATGGAGGGCGAGACGAAATCGTCCAGGCAGCCAAGTGCGTCGCCAGCGCCGGTATTCCCTGTGACAATATAGATGAGTCTGTGCTTGGCCGGTATCTATATCTCCCTGATATTCCCGACCCTGATCTGGTCATACGCACCGGGGGTGAGAGCCGCCTCAGCAATTTTCTCCTCTGGCAGGCCGCCTATAGTGAACTTTACTTCACTCCAGTGCTGTGGCCTGATTTTGGCCGCACAGACATTGACGAAGCGCTTTCTGAATACGAGCGCCGCCAGCGCCGCTTCGGCAGACTATGACGCTAGGCTGATAGAAATCCGCCGTCAACAGGTATCAGCGCGCCGTGAACATAGCTGGATAAATCACTGGCCAGGACGAGGGCAATTCGGGCTACCTCGTCTGGCTGGCCGCCTCTTCTAAGGGGCAACCTGGTGCTAAACAAGACGCCGGTTCTAAGCAGACTCAACCGGAGCTGGGTGATTTCCTTGGCCACGGCCTTCGTGCCGGGGGTTATTATTCCTCCTGGTATGATTGCATTTACCCGGAAACCATCTTTGCCATACTCCTTGGCCAGGGACCTGGTCAAAGCGATGACTCCCGCCTTGCTTATGCTATAAGAAGCCATGCCTTCTACGAACGGCATAAGCGCCTCGATGGAGCCAATGTTGATGATGACTCCGCCTCTCTTCAACCGTCTTCTTATCATGTGCTGGCACATCAAGAGCGTTGATTTCAAATTAATGTCTATCACCTTGCTGAAAAAGGCGTCGTCCACCTCCAGAAAGTTCTTGAACGGGTATATTCCGGCATTGTTAACCAGTATGTCAGGCTCTTTCCCTTTCAACTCCTCCCACAGGGCAATTATCTCTTCTTTTGAGGAAAGGTTCACCTTGTGGATGTAGATTTTTGCTTTGAACTTGGAGAGTTCCTCAGCTACACTTCTTAGCCCCCGTCCGTTTATGTCCACAAGCTCCAAATCAGCACCGGCCTCGGCAAACCTATAGGCCATCGCTTTGCCAATACCCAGGGCAGAACCAGTAATTAAAGCCTTTTTGCCTTTCAGGGAGATGAGTTCGGACAAAGGTCTCGAAGCTTTCGTATTAACACGCTTGGCCATCTGACTATGCCTCCTGTCAACACATTATTATACCATTGCCAGGCGCAGTCGGTGGGCCAGTTTAATACGTAGTTTGGGGCAGACTTCTACGATGGTGCGCCCCATGATAGTATATGATTGAGAAGAAGTATGCCTGTGCATACTTCTCAGTTATGGTCCCGATAATCGTTTTGTTGGTCGTCTTCATCCTGATCGCCGTCCGGCAAATCGGCAGGTTCCGCCTTCAGATATGGCAGGCGATGCTGCTGGGGGCACTGGCGGTATTGCTCACGAGACAAATCTCTCCGGCTGAAGCCGTCAAGGCTATCAATTTGGATGTCATACTTTTCTTGTTCGGCATGTTCGTGGTCGGCCAGGCACTGGAGGAGAGTGGCTACCTCTCTCACCTTTCGTCCCGGCTGTTCGGACGGGCCAAGACAGTGGACAGCCTTCTGTTCCTGATATTGTTTGGTGCAGGGCTGCTGTCAGCTTTCCTGATGAACGATACACTGGCTATTGTCGGCACCCCGGTGATGCTGCAGATTGCCCGCAAGACAGGTATTCGGCCGAAGCTGCTGCTACTATCGCTGGCCTTCTCTGTCACCATCGGCAGCGCCATGAGTCCTATCGGCAATCCGCAAAATCTGCTGGTGGCCATCAACGGAAATATTCCCAATCCGTTCGTAACCTTCCTTCGCTATCTGGCGGCACCCACTCTCATCAATCTTCTTCTAACCTACTTGATTCTCAAGTTTTTCTACAGAGGACAATTGAAGAGCGAGCCGCTGAACTACTCAGCTGACCCCATTACGGACCCGACGCTGGCGCGATTGTCTAAGGTGTCCCTGATTATTATCGTTGTTCTGGTGTTCACCAGGATAACCGTCTCCCTTGTGGGGCTTGCTATTGATTTTCGCCTTGCCTATATTGCCCTGGCAGCGGCTTTGCCCGTCATCTTACTGAGCCCGCGCCGTTTGGGGATAGTCCGTAGAATCGACTGGTCTACCCTGGTTTTCTTTGCGGCTATGTTTGTCCTGATGCAGAGCGTCTGGGACTCAGGGTATTTTCAAAACGTCATAGCTGGTTTATCCCTGAATCTCAATTCCGTTGGTGTCATTCTGGGCGTGAGCGTGGTGTCGAGCCAGCTAATCTCGAATGTCCCGCTGGTTGCCCTCTACTTGCCTGTGCTGAGTCAACTGGGTGCGGCGACCAAGGAGATGATGGCTCTGGCGGCAGGCAGCACAATTGCTGGCAACCTGTCTATCCTCGGCGCCGCGAGCAACGTCATCATCATCCAGAACGCCGAAAAGAAGGCAGGAGAAACCTTGACCTTCTGGGAGTTCATAAAGATAGGCATTCCCATCACGGCAGTGAATGCGCTGGTCTACTGGTTATTCTTTCTGCTTTTCTGATAGTCGAGAGGGAACGTCGTCCGATGACTTTGGAAGGTCAATCAGTTTGAAGCTATATATTGCTAGCTTAATTACCGTTATGGTGGAGCTGAGGGGATTCGAACCCCTGACCTCCTGCTTGCAAAGCAGGCGCTCTCCCGACTAAGCTACAGCCCCACTGGCAAGTATTGTATCAAATACGGTGTGGCGGCAAAAGCTTAATTCTTTCTAGTTTATGGCATAGCTGTTATACTAACAGGAAGGATACATAGATGCCGAGCATAACGTTCTTAACTGCTTTCACCGGGGGAATTCTATCCTTTGTATCACCCTGTATTTTACCGCTGGTTCCGGTATATCTTGCCAACATAGCTGGCGCATCAGTTCTTACTCCAGACCTTCCCGAGCGAAGATATATTTTCCTCCATACCGTCAGCTTCATAGTCGGTTTCTCTCTGGTTTTCATCGCTTTAGGAGCCTCTCTGGGCTTATTAGGAGCTGCGGTGCCGCAGGGGGTGTTGGAGAAGGTGTCCGGTGCGCTGTTAATCGCGTTCGGCATATTCCTGATAGCTGCCACTAAGGTGCCCTGGCTCAATTATGAGAAACGCCTTGACTTTGCCAGGGCCAAAGGTACAGGCTATCTGAGGTCTTTGTTAATAGGGGTAATATTCTCCCTGGGCTGGATTCCCTGTGTCGGCCCGATCCTGGGGGGCGTACTAGCCCTAGCAGCGAGCTCACAAACAGCGTGGCAGGGAGTTTATCTTCTACTTGCTTATTGTTTAGGGCTGGGGCTGCCCTTCATCATAGTTGGCCTGGCACTAGGGACAGCATCACGATACATAAGGTGGCTCAGTCGGCATGCTTTCGTCACCTCAATCGTAGCCGCGGTGCTGCTTATCAGCATAGGGATTCTCATGTTGACCGGTTACTTGGAGTATTTAAGCGGGCTTCTGCCGGGAGGGTACTAATAATGCGCAATAAAGTGTTAATACTGGTGACGCTGATCACTGTAATTTTTGCTGTTGTTGGAGTTGCTCTGAGTTGTGATTCCCCAAGTCCATCGAGCAATGAGGCACCGGACTTTACATTGCCGACCTTGACAGGAACGAATGTGACCCTGTCTGAGTTACGAGGCACACCGGTGGTGCTCAATTTCTGGTCTATTGGATGTTCTTACTGTAGGCAACAGTTGCCCTACCTTGAGGCTGTAGCCCTGCAAGCTGGAGAACAGACGGAAGTCATAGCCATCAATATGGTTGACGGTGCTGCAAGTGTGGAAAGCTTCTTCGGTGATTATGAACCGGCCATGATAGTGGCGCTGGATGGCAACGGAGAGACTTTCGTGACCTACTGCCAGAATTTCAGTAACCCGCGAGGGTATATTCCGTTTACACTATTCGTCGATAGCGAAGGTATGGTACAGTACAAAAAGGTTGGCGCCTTCGCCAGTGAGGAGGAGCTATGGAATACCCTTGAAGACGTTCTTGGAATTACTATTCCTTGAACTTTCTGAAGACAAGGGTGGCATTAACCCCCCCGAATCCAAGGGAGTTGGAAAGAGCTGTATTTACCTGTGCCTTCCTGGCCATATTGGGCACATAATCTAAGTCACATTCAGGGTCCGGAGTATCATAGTTTATGGTGGGCGGTATGGTACTATCCCTGATAGTAAGGATAGTGAAGATAGCTTCTACTGCACCTGCTGCCCCTAATAAATGACCGAACATGGATTTATTTGAGCTTACAGGCACCTTTTTGCTGTGTTCCCCTAAGGCTGCCTTCATAGCCCTGGTCTCAGATAAATCATTGAGAATGGTAGCCGTTCCATGGGCGTTAATGTAGTCAACATCGCCAGGAGAGATAGCGGCGTCATTCAAAGCCAGCTTAAGACACCGTGCTTGATTCTCCCAGTCAGGCTCGGTTATATGAATACCGTCGATGTTGGAGCCATAGCCGACAAGCTCTGCATAGATTTTTGCTCCCCTGCGCAAGGCCGATTCCATCTCCTCCAAGATGACAACTCCGGCACCTTCTCCGACTACGAAACCATCACGGTCTTTCTCAAAGGGACGGCTCGCCTTCTCGGGCTCACTATTCCTTCGGGATAAAGTCCTCATTTTGTCAAATCCAGCGACGGCGATGGGGAGAACGTAGGCATCGCTCCCTCCGGCGATCATGGCGTCCGCCTCTCCATATTGAATGAGCCTTAAAGCGTCACCAATACAATTGTTTCCGGTAGCACAGGCAGTAACCACACATTTGCTCGGTCCCCGGGCACCCAAAGCCATGGAGACCTCCCCTGCCGCCATGTTGGCTATAAATCCAGGAATGAAGAAAGGGGAAACCTTCTCTGCTCCCTCATCGCAAAGGGCATGAAGGTTCTTTTCATACATGTTCATGCCGCCGGCACATGAGCCCAGCACTACTCCTACCCTGCTGGCATTGTTCTCGTTGATGGCGAATCCTGCATCATCTATTGCCATGCGAGCGGCTACCAGCGCATACTGGATGAAGGGGTCCGTCCTTCTGATTTTCTTCTTGTCCAGGAAATCTTCGGGATGAAAATCCTTGAGCTCGGCAGCGATCTGCACGTTAAAACCAGAGGGATCGAACTTGGTGATTCTGGCTACTCCCGATTTGCCCTGGCATAGCTTTCGCCACGATTCCTCAACTCCCGTGCCCAAGGGAGTAACAGCACCGAGTCCGGTGATTACAACTCTTCTTCTAAGTGCCCTGTTCACTCTTGTCTAACATTCATTGTTTGACCTGAAACGCCTCTGAGCCAGTTTCCCAGCTCTGCAAGCATGGTCATAACGGTCGAGGGGGCATTAGTAGTTATTCTGGCGTTGGTTCCCTTCTAGATTTTTGATTCTATGTAGTCGATTGCGTCTTGAACAGTCTGCAAATTCTCAGCGTCCTCATCGGGGATTTCAATCTTGAAGGAGTCTTCCACCGCAGTAATCAACTCAATGAAGTCCAGGCTGTCAGCATTGAAGTCGTCGACGAATGATGCTTCCGGGACCACTTTTGATTCATCAACCTCCAGCAACTCCACGATCAATTTCTTTAGCTGTACAAAGGTCTCGGTCTCACTCATTTTCCTCTTCCCTTTCTGTCATACTTGCCCAAGGTCTGCTCGGGCAATAACTCGTATTATATCATTCCCAAGGCTGCCAATGATGAGTTTCAAGCTCCCCGGGTAGGACTCGAACCTACAACCAAGCGGTTAACAGCCGCCCACTCTACCATTGAGCTACCGGGGAACGAATACCTTAGCGCAACTGCTCAAGTTCGCCAGCACTGATTTTGGCATCTTTTAGGATTTTCCTCAAGATGGCTCTCCCGGGGTTCCCGCCTTAAAGCCCATCCTCGTTTCACTCTATTGCCATAGTCAGTTTGTAGTGTGGCCATACCTAACTGGTCACGGAGCTTCGCTCTGAGAAATGTAACCCCCATCCTCAGGCAGATTCGGCTGCTGGGCAGCTTGCATGGCTAGTTCATCGCAGCGCGTATTCTCAGGGGTTCCGGCGTGCCCCTTGACCCAGCTAAACTGTACTTCATGATGCTCACACAGTTGCAGGAGCCTCTCCCAGAGGTCGGGGTTCAACACCCTTTGTCGCTTATTGCGCTTCCATCCATTTGCCCGCCATCTCTGAGCCCATCCTCTCGCCATCGCGTTGACCAGGTACTGGGAGTCACTATACAACGTCACTTTGCATTTCTCTTTTAGAGCCTGCAGACCCACGGTCGCAGCCATTATTTCCATTCGGTTATTAGTAGTCCTGCGATAGCCGCCTGATAACTCTCTTCTGTGACTCTGATAAAGGAGTATTACTCCGTACCCGCCGGGGCCGGGATTTCCAAGGCATGCCCCATCGGTATATATAGTCACGTGCTTAACATTTTCCATTATTGTTTCTGGTCTGAAATCAATACGTCGAGTCTTTCATTCCTGATTTCGGTTGGCTGCCGGGCCAGGATTCGAACCTGGGCTAAAGGATCCAAAGTCCTCTGTGCTACCGCTACACAACCCGGCACTAACAGCCGTTTACAGCTTAAGCCGTGGTGCCGAAGGTCGGATTCGAACCGACACGGGGGTTGCCCCCCAACAGTTTTTGAGACTGTCGCGTCTACCTTTCCGCCACTTCGGCGTACCTACCTCCGAGGCCTCAGTCTCTTTTCTATGTTCTCTGCGGCGTCCCTTTGTGCAGGCAGGCACTCTACTGTTGGCCTAATCCTCTTTACAACTTCATTGGTGGTGCCGAGGAGCGGAGTCGAACCGCTGACACGCGGATTTTCAGTCCGCTGCTCTACCACCTGAGCTACCTCGGCATCAGGGATATTGTAGCGACTTGTGCGCTCGTAATCAAGGTCATGAGTTAAGCAATAATGTTAAGCAACAACTTGTCGACGCTTTCATTCTATCACGTAGACAAGGGCTGTCAACGAGAAGCATTAAGAACTATCGATTGTATCTTCGACTTGCCACTGACGTTGTTGGGCTTAACGTTACCGGTCAAGAACTACAGCGCTTCGTCGACAGCCGTCAATGCACGCTAGGCGGTAAGCATGCCTACTATCGATGCTTGCACGCTTTCTATTGTTGGCTCTTTTCGTCGAAAAGTGGCTTCGGTCTCGATGCACAGCAGAATCCAATCCTAGCAGTCGAAGCGCCCAAAGTTGACAAGAAGATTCTACCGAGTCTGACACCGGAACAAGTTGACTGTGTGATTGACAAAGCTAGATGCGTGCGTGACAAAGCCATCATATCTCTGTTTGCAGATAGCGGTCTGCGTCTAAGTGAGCTAGCGAACATCTGCACGCACAATATTGACTGGCAACAGCGTCTTATCAAGGTCAAATGCAAAGGCAACAAAGAAGGACTTGCTGTGTTTGGTCAACGAACGGAAACATTGTTGAAGCAATGGCTTACACAATACAATGCCAATGGTCGTCTGTGGGACGTCAATACTAACGGCGTAAACACAGTGCTTCGACGCTTGATGCACGACACCGGACTACCATGTAACGCTCACACTTTCCGAAGAACATTTGCTAGCATTCTAGCCAAGCGCGGCATTGACAGTCTTCACATCATGAGACTTGGTAGATGGGAATCAATCTCGATGGTAGAGCGCTATACACGAAGCGTCAAGTTTGAAGATAGCTTGAAGTTGTATTCGGCGATAGTGAACTAGCACTAAGATTCGTATAATCGATTGCGCGCTTCAATCATCTCTTTACGAAGCTTGTCAAGCTTTCGCTCTGCTTCTCTAATTTCTTTGATAGCAGCGGCATCCAGTGCGCGCTTCGGTGACGAAATCGGTTTACCAACCTCGATTTGAGTACCTGACGCAAATTGACCAAACAATTCTCTATACTTTTCGTGCTCCTCGAAGTATCTTACGACTAGCTCATCGTATTCTTGCTTTAACTCTTTTCTATTCTTCATATGATAATTATATCACAGACGTAGATAGCCAAAAATCTCACACCTAAGCCACGCCAGGCGCGCAAGGTTTGTGCTGTCAGTTCTTGGCTGTGTTCTGAGTAGTCAGTGACATTCAAGACGTCAAGGTCAAAGGCTCAAATGATTCACAGTTCTAGCTGTTTTGCTAGACTGAAATATAGTATGAAAACGATTGCAGACTTGAATGTAATAGCTACACGTGAGCAGCCTACTTGCGAAAGCGACGTGAGTGCGCAGACGAAGTACGCGGCTTGTCGTTGCTATAGCCGACCTTGCGCTCTGCGACGTTGCGCAGACCGACTGTGAGGCAAAGAAATAAATAATTGGAGAGTGAAAGAACTTGGAGAACACAGAAACAAAAGAAGCCATTGACGAGCTAGAAGAAGCCGTCAATAAGGTCGTCAAAGAGACAGACGTCGAACGCGATAGACTGTCTGCATTTACGCGAAAGATACGCTTTCCACAGGATGGCATTGTGTTGCCGAAAGCAAGAGCGCTAAAGCCAGACGAACTGGACTACTGGTCGTTACTGGTGGGAAAGCAACTGTTGGAAGCGCGTCATTCTGTCTTGCCTACGCAGTACGAGGCGCGTCTGCAAGAACTTACGCAGAAGCGCACCATGACGTCTACTGGCACAGGCACAGGCGCGGAGTTGGTCGAGGTCGCGCAGTCGCTGGCATTACTGCGTGACGTCTATCTTGAAACCAAAGTCATGTCAGCGCTACCGGCTGTTCAAATGCCTAGCGGTAAGATGAAGCTATCGCAGATTACGAGCGACGCTATCTTCTATAAGCCAAGCGCTGAAGCGACAGCCGTCACCGCGACAGACCTTGCAACAAAAGAAGCTGAGTTCAACGCCTACACGCTCAAAGCACAGGTCGACTTCAGCGACGAATTCGAGGAGGATTCCCTGTTAGCGCTGCTCCCTTCGCTTCGTAGAATACTTGTTCAGATTGCTGCGCAAGCCATCGACGAAGCCATACTGAACGGTGACGCCAGCACCGGCACGCAGAACATCAACTACTATGCTGCGAGCGGTGGTAGTAGCATATCAACTGCTAGCAGATTCCTGCTAGGCTTCGACGGACTGATACATCTTGCACTGAACGAGGCTTCTAGCATGACAGTTAACGTCGGCACGCTTGAAGCTGCTGACTTCGTCGCCATGCTCGCGAAGATGGAGAAGTACGGAGTCAATCCGAAGTCTGTACTTTTCATTACTGACCTGTGGACGTACTTGAAAGCTATTCAGCTTACAGAGGTGTCCACATACGACAAGATGGGTGAGAAAGCCACAATCAGCACGGGGGAACTGTCGCAGATTTTTGGCATACCAATCATCGTGAGCGAGCAAATGGCGAAGGCAAATGCTACCGGACAAGTCGACCAGACAGCAGAGAACAACACGAAGGGCAGAATAGTTGCCGTGAATCGTGATATGTGGCGTGTTGGACTTGCTCGTCCTGTGCAAGTGCGAAGCGAGCGCAGCGAAAGCAAGACGATGACGTCGTTCGTGGTGTCATTTAGGCTAGCGCTTCAATGCTTTGGCACGCGTTCGAGCGCGAAGCATACTGCCTTAGGCTATGACGTGACGATTTAGTCACTTCGTAGTTGGTGAATGATGATGACGGGAGAGCTAGGCATTTCAGTGTTGCCCGTCCCGTTGCAGTCTAGCGCATAATCGGGTTTATCATCGTCAGGGGGCTAGGGTGTTTGGCAAGCAGCATTCTAGCCCCACACCAAACAGCGCTGAGGCACGCAAGGATTCATGTCAAAGACGTCGCACGTATCTTTTCATCTACTGAGACGTTATCCGTTGACCTCGTCGTCGGGGTGACGCTATGGATGCTTTATTTCGTTATGCTGTCGGGGCGTCACTGCTGAAGCTTATTCACTTATACAACACATTCGCGCAGCAACACGACATGACGCTTGAACAAGTTGTCTCGTATGTCGGGCATCATGCAATACGTCTACAAAGAAGAATCAACGCGAGGTGGATAGAATGTCGCATTTGCTGTCGTCGTTGCGTTATGGCAAAAGGCGAGTATGGCTTCTGTCATGTCGTCTGCAATACCGGTGATACTCTAATCTCAACCAACTACGGACTAATCACAGGCATTGGCACGACGAACACCGACTTCGACTTTCTACACTTCAAGCCGAACGCAACTGCGCTCTATGTAGCCGGCTTAGGTTGTAACTTTCACTGTGACGCGTGTCTGAACGCGTGTATCACACACGTCAAGACAATGAATCGCAACGTTCTAACTGCGCTCGTTAAAGAGCAGCTAGCACCAAGCGCCGTCGTTGACAAGGCTAAGCAAGAAAAGGCGAGTGGTATAGTCTTTGGCGGTAACGAACCGACAGTATGTCTTGACTTCGTTGTTGATACAGCACACCTAGCCAAAGAAGCCGGATTGTTCGTGACGTTTCAGACGAACGGATATCTAACACCAGAAGCGATTGAACTGCTTGCGCCTAACATCGACGCTGTGGTAGTTGGTCTCAAAGCTTTTGGCGATGTCGGAGTATACAAGTGGCTACTTGAACGCAGAATCAACTACGAACACATTCTTGCGTCGGTCAAGGCGTTTCATGAGCGCGGGACCCATGTCGAAGTCACTGCTCTTGTGCTAAAGAGCGACAACGTCGAGACGTTGGCTGAGCAGACGTCTAGATGGCTAGCCACCAACGTCAGTCGCGAGATACCGTTGAGCATTCACAGAATGGAGCGCTTTTATTCAGCGCATTGGCAAGAATCTTACGAGCTACCGGCTGACGACGTGAACAAGATTGCGCAAGTCTGTCGTGACGCTGGCTTGGTCAACGTATATAGTCGAGAAGAAGCGCAGCAAGTACCGACGTATTGTCCTAGCTGTGGCAAGGTAGTCGTTCAAAGAACTGCGCGCGACAAGGCACTAAGCTGCAATGCTGACGGCGTAGTCTCATACAGTCAACACGAATTCGACATTCACTGCGTCGGTCTTAATGTCGTTGAAGGCAGGGGATATTGTGCTAGTTGTAGCAACACCATCTATGGCGCATGGTAGAATAAGATTAAGGAGAACACATGAAGAACACAGAACTTGATTTAGATGCTGCAAAGGAGTTCATTGCCTTACTCTTTGAGAAACTTGACTGTTTTATCGAGTTTCGTTTTGTCAAAGGCAACGAAGTCATTCAGAGGTTCTATCGCGGTACAAAGAGCATCGATTGGGCAGAAATACAGCGCAGAAACATCGCGCACTATAACGTCTTCTTTGGCGTCTGTGGGCGACAACGCGAATCGGGCAAGAAGCAAGATGTCAACGTAGTGCCTGCGTTTTGGGTAGATTTGGACAGTAAGTCGAAGCTTGACGCTGACGTCGTTCTCAGCTACTTCAAGAAGTTCACGCCGGACGAGATATTCTTTCCGTCTTATACCGTCGCAAGCGGTCATGGCGCACATGCGTACTGGTTTCTAGAACAGCCAATCCCTATAACTGACGGCGAAGCTAGAACGAAAGCAGAAGCGTATCTTCTTGGTCTGACTAAGTTGTTTCAAGGCGACAGAGTGCATGACTTAGGTCGCGTTATGCGTCTACCAGAGACTATGAACTGGAAAGACGACAGCGACCCTGTGGCTTGTGTTATCGCTAGCGACGACAGTGTCTTGTATGACGGTCACGTCGAAGCCAGACGCTTCAAGTTAGAGGACTTCCAGCGCTTCTACGTCGACCCGACGTCAAGTGAGTCCGCGCGGCTTACTTTTGACAAGAACACAGTCATGCCTGACCTGTCGAGACTGTCGCATGGAATTAGAAATCTAATCATCAACCCTCCGCCAAAAGGTCAGCGCAGCAACGCGGCGTTCATTGTGATGCAGACTATGAAGAAAGCGGGCTACAGTCCTAGCGAAGTCAAAGCTGTCTTCATGAACAATCCTATTGGAGATAGATATGCAGAATAGAAAAGAACAAAGAGTGACAGACGACATAGAACGTGTCTGGTCTAAGGAAATGAGCGAACAAGCTTCTGGCGACAACCCTTTCATGCATCCGTATTCGCGCGAGTCGTTCGGCACAGACGACAAGGGCGGTGAGCCTGTCGTTGAGAAGATACTCAATCGGCAGGAGATTCTTCAGGTATTCGCACCAAGCGGTGTCGGCAAGAGCATCTATGTCGACAACATAATCGCAGCGCTGCTGTCCGGGGAATCGCTGTTTGGCGAGTTCAAGGTGGTCAAGCCAGTCGACGTGTATCTGATTGATGCTGAAATGTCACCGCGCGAGCGTGGGGAGCGTCTAAGAAGCATTGCACAGAAGTCAGAAAGTCAATTCTACGCCATGAGTCTACTTAGCTCTGGCTACAAATTGAACAACTCACAGCACTTCGCGCAGTTCGCAGAAGCCATGCGTCACTTCAAGCCGGCAGTCATCATCATTGACCCGTGGAAAGCGTCGCACAGCGTCAACGAAAACGAGTCCAGCGAAATCGACCCAATCATCGGCAGCATACGACAGCTTATGTTCGAGATAAACGCCTCTGTCATCATCGTACACCACGCTGGTCGTGACTTCGTGACGCGAACTGGTGAACGTGCGCCAAGACACAGTCGCGGAAGCACTGTGCTTGACGAACGCAGCGACGTCATCTGGGAAATAGAGGAGACGACAGACCAAGACGTCACCACGCTGAGAAGACACAAGCTACGTGGCTTTCGCAAAGAAATGGCAAGAGAATACAAGATACACTATGACCGCGAGACGGGCATCTTGGTGTCGGTGAGCAAGCGCGGTGAACATGCTGACTTCATACGACGCAGGCGACTGGAACTGAAACTAACACAAGAGCAGTTTGCGCAGATGCTGAATGTTACGTCGCGCGCAGTGCGCTATTGGGAAGCTGGCAGGTACAATCCGCCGAACGAAGTAATGAAACGATTGCAGACGTGACTTTCTCCTCGACTTTCTCCTTGACTTTCATACACGCTTTCAAACGACTTTCACATGACTTTCATGTCCTAGCTGACCAAGTCGAGGTTTAGCTTTGAGTCCTATATATTATATATATATATTGTTGTCTGTGTTCTTGAACGTGTTTACTGCCTTAACATGAAAGGCTACGTCGCTACGTTGACGACGCGGCAACGTGGTGCATTGCGCCAGCGAGAACGCGCCGACGTCTTGCGCGGTTACTGAATTATTTCGCAGTCCTATAGTAGACCGCGAACTTCCAGTCCGCTGTTCTGAAGCTGAAAATGAAGCGCCTCGCTTAACACCCCTATGCGAGGTCGGTTTTTTAATGACGTGCATTTCCGCAGAATATTCAAGCTAAATAAACGGCTGTCACGAATGATTTAATTTCGAATTACTGCGAATTTTCGAGACAAGATTTCGAAGTCTACGCCGGATACGAAACGCTACAGTTCGGCTGTGCACCACTCGCCATCTTCGTAGTCCTTTGTTGACAGATTCGAGTTGTTCGAATGTCAGCTTGGTCGGCATAGCCTCTATATTGAAGGCGTGTCCAGACGCTGTCGCTTGTTGTATTATTTGCCCAATGGTATTGCTGTGCCTCATGCGAAATACAGCGTCAGCTAGAGTAAGGCGCACGTCTTCGTCCAAGAACAACAGGTTGCTTTTGTAAGCCTCATAAGCTTCCAGTTTGAATGACCGCGTCCACCACAAGTCAAGTGTTTCAAAGTCTTTGCAGGTTATTAGATTCTCAGCCGTTTCAACGATTAGAGCATCAACTATGGCTAATCTCTGTGCTTTCTCGCGACGTCGTTCTTGCCATACGCTAGCGATAATGCCGGTCACAAAGCCGCCCACAAGCCCTATCACAGCAGCTATTGCGCCTCCGATTATCGCGTCGTTCATTTTCGACCACGAAACTTATTGTACACGAAGGCAACGTCGCAAGCTGCGAGAACGGCATACGTAAAGACTGCCCAGAAGCCGGACATTGTCGAGGCTACTATCGTTCCGGCAATGACATTGCCTAGAACTAAGTAAACTACGTCCATCGGCTTCAATTATAGCACAATGCTACCTAGCGCCAAAGAATAGTTCTCTAGTCGATTACATATAGTCAACACTAGGAACCGCACTACTTGGCGTAGTTCTCTTAGAAGGCTATTTTCGTGCCTTTGACTGCCAGCAAGCCTAGACGAATTTGACGCCTAAATCAATGGCGTCCTACGCTTTAGAATGAAAGGAGGTGATTCAATGACTAAAGAGACAAAGACCAAGCAGCACAAAGTCGAGAAGCCAAAGGTCGAGCAAAACACAGTCTCCAATTTCGACTTAGTGTCGAAAGGCAAGTGTCCACACGACAAGGCTAAACTAGGAGACGAAGCAGCCGGTAGAAAGGTCGGTATAACTCGTGTTTGTTCTAAGTGCAAGCACGTCTGGTATCTAAATCGTAAGATACACACTTGCGCATGTCGAACGTGTCAGAAAGCCAAGAAGAAGGTGTAGTGATGCTGTACGTATTTGGAGTTTGTGAGCGCTGCAAAGAACCGATTGAATTGAGGCTGAACTACGTTACATTGGACAAGAACGCCGACACGACTGCGCGGCTTGTTCTCTATCACAAGCCAGACGCTATCAACAAGACGGTCTGTGGTGGTCGTGTGCGAATCGTCACCGTGTCCGAAGTCGACGACGAAGACATGCGAACAGTGCTGCCGCTTGAACTATGGCAAATGCTTTACGAAGAAGGCACGTCGCTGCGAGGTATTGCTGGCATGTTCAACACGACACAGACAAAGATTCGTCGCGAGCTTACTGCTAGACGACACAAGATTCAGGTTATGCCCTTGCGACGTGTCGGTAGACCTAGCAAATCTAGTCGAATGGAGGTGCAGAGTGAAAACATCATTAAGACAACTAGCTAAGCAACTAGACGTCAGTCCGTCGTATCTATCACAAGTCAAGAATGGTAAAAGACCACCAAGTCAAAAGTTGTTAAGCAATCCGCTTTACAAGCAAACGTCGACGACGCATTTTCAGTCCGCTGCTCTACCACCTGAGCTACCTCGGCATCAGGGATATTGTAGCGACTTGTGCGCTCGTAATCAAGGTCATGAGTTAAGCAATACTGTTAGGTAACCGTGGTGCGGGGTCGATTTTTGACTGCAACTGATTTTTCAAAGAATCCAAGTTGAATATATGCCGATTATGCGTAGCTTAATCCCGAATTTCTGTGACCTTAGGCAAGCAGCATCGTCGTATATTGTTGTATAATGTAACTGGAGCAAATGAGCAAATCTTCCACAAAGCAGTAAGGAGGGTCTGAACATGGTGGCAAATCTTGAACGCGACAGTCTAATCTTAAGGGTATGGTCCCTGCTGCACCGGGTCCGTGACGTGCTTATGAGGTGTGAGGATGAAAGATTCGGTCAATATGGGATTACTTCGGAACAGTATGGAGTTCTTGTGACTTTGAAGTACATTGGTGAGTCTGCGAGGCCAACTGATATAGCCCGGTGGTTAGGACGTAGCCCGAACAGCGTCAGTATGATACTTGACCGCATGGCCAAGGCCGGCCTGGTCAGGAGGGTAAGAAGCAGGAAAGACCGCAGAGAAGTAAGTGTGGTTATGACCAGTAAGGCAGAAAGCGCCCTTAAACCGGCAACTAAGGCCGGTTTGGAGTTCATCCAGAAGGTCATGTCCCCATTGCTGGATGAGGACTTGAGTACCCTTGTCCAGTTACTCGAGATAATAAGACACGCGGGAGTGCAGTGTATGGATCAGGAAGTGACGATAGACGAATTGAGGGGAAATGATATCACCAGTCAGCGTGATTTGATGAAACGGCTGAAGCAGTACACTTTGTCCACCACTTCTCGAACCAAGCGTCAGGGCGGTAAGAAGGGAAAGACCACGCGATAGCCGACACTGGGGACCGAGTTAGAAGTTACTAAGCAGTGCGCTTTGCAGAGCAACGGCGCAGCCCCATTCTCAGTCCGCTGCCCCACCGCCTGAGCTACCTCGGCATGCATGATGGGGAGGCCTTTTTTGACGTCGAGTTTTGACGTCGTCGGCACTCAGCTCAGACTCAGACCTTGCGTTCTCCCAATTTACCACTGGGTTTTATTTCACCACCAACTACTATCTTGGAATCTAGACCATACTTGCCGTCAGGTCTCCTAGATACCCTCGCTCGCCATTCACCCGCCTTATTATAATCTTCGAGCATTCTTCGAACAGTATCTGGGTCAGCAGCCGAATTGACCACTAGGTTCGTGATGAAGTCTAATTGTTCTTTGGTCTCCCTCTTAGTCCGTCGACGTAAGACAATCGCCTGAACAAAGGACGCAATGGCAATACCAGCGGCAGCTATTGAGACTATCAATGCCGAGACTTCTAGAGTCATTCTATGCTGCTTCCTTTGCCCCTTCCAGTTGAGCATGTCGGGTCGCACCAGATGGTATCACATCGTCCAACAGAGCCATCATGTCTTCCTGCATCCCCGATATTATATGAGAGTAGGTGTCCACTGTAAAGGCAACACTAGCATGGCCAAGAGCCTCTGAGATGACCTTGGGCTGCGCTCCACGCAGTAGCGCTAGGCTGGCTTGGTCGGCTTCAAGGTTCATGCCAGAGTAGGCGGCTACCTCATCAGGCCTGCCAATAAGAGCCTCGTGTTGCTCAAAGAGCACGCCTAAAGGCACGACAGGAGTTAAACGGCGGGGCGGGGGGGGTCGCTGGGCCACTCTCTCCGTTACGCTGTGAGAGTCCCAGCCCCCCTTCCCCCCTCTCAGCCCGCTCTAGTATCCATTCTCCGAAATAATCCCAGAGAAAGAGAAAGAGTTCGTTGCGGACTTCGTCGATGGACGCGACGTCTTTCAAAATCTCTTCAACGCTAAGCAGCGAATAATCATCTGATGGGAATCCAGGTTTCTTGCGGTCTTTTCTGCTCCATCTAAACCGATGCGCCTTTCGTTCATCTTCCGTGTCCGAAGACCAAACAGAATGTATCATCCTATTTCGTATCTTGATAGCCTTATCTATCTTCCCGAAAAGGTCAGACAGAAGCTGTATCTTCTCGTCTTGGTTAGGGTCCTTCCTAGAGCGTATCATTTCGGCAGAGCCGAACCTGTAAGCAAATATATGGAACAACGTATCACAGCGTTCCCTACTAGGCAGAGAATCTGCCAATATGCCTCCAAGCTCAGGCTCGCATCCCAGAAGGAGACTGAAGCAGTCTGAGATTGTCTCTTCAAGTCGTGCGGAGGCGGCGACTATCTTGCCGATAGCCATTAGATGCTCATCAGTGGGCAGTCCTTCGCTGACGATAAGACCTGCATGTCTAATGTCCCGTATTGTACTTATCGGGCAGGCCTCTAATTCTAGCTTCTTAACCCATTCATCATAAGACATAGCCTTTCGCTTCTCACCTGTGATATAGCCCATGCAGAGCCCGATACTGTGCAGTGCCTGCTCTTTTGTGCAACCGTATTTGGTAGATAGCTGAGCTGGAGTAAGCTTGTGGCGATAGTAGTCCATAGTCATTTCGCCGTCTCTCCCGCACTGCCGTAGTCTAGCATCGAGTTCCTCCCAAATCTCTTTAGCATGTTTGCTACACTCGGGACAGGTAAAGCCGACGGAAACGTCACCGACGGGGGGATAGCCATCAAAGGATAGAGTCTTCCTGCAACCATTACACGTATAAACCTCACTAGGCATTTCCCTTGTTACCTCCTCAGCCAATTGTGGCTCATATGATATATTATAGCAGGAAAGTAAGTGCGACACTCGCTCAGTGACGACTAGAGATGCGTCACACGAGAGGTTGGAAGAGGCTGGGATATAAGGGGGGAAGACTCGACGCTCCCCCTCTTGATTTTGACGCTTTTTCGTTCGTGACGCTGACGTCGAAACTTTGGGATGCCAGCTTGTGGCCAGGTGTGGTCGTCTCGTATTTAGTCCATCGTGCAGTAAGGATTCTCAGTCCGCTGCCCCACCGCCTGAGCTACCTCGGCATCATGGATGTTGTGGGTTTCCCTCCGTTTCAGTGTCAAGCAAGTGTACCAGTGATTGTAGAGTCATCGCCTTGAGCAAGGGAAATAACGCTAAACGAGCTACTAGCGTGGCGCACCGGGCTTGGTCAGAGGGATGCGGGCAGCACACAGGGGGCATTCCTCAGGTGAATAGACTGTGGTGGGGGCACGAAGACAACTGAACAAGGGCAGTTTGAAGTCCAGACTTTTCTCACTTCGGTCAACAAGCACTCCGATGCCAACAATAGTGCCTCCCAGTTTGTCTACAGCATTCACAGTCTCTTTGAGTGAGCTTCCTGTGGTTAGTATGTCATCAACAACAAGGACATGTTCGCCAGGCGTGATTTCAAAATCGCGCCGGAAGACCCTTGCGCCTCCCTCTTTCTCGGCGAAGATACTCCTCACTCCCAGCTGGCGTGCCGTTTCGAAGGCCAGAATGATGCCGCCGGTGGTTGGTCCGGCCACCACGTCTATTCCCTGCGCTCTGAAGTGCTCGGCGACAAGACGGCATAGTCGCTCAGCAAGGTGCGGATACTGCAGGATGCGAAATTTTTCCCAATAGACAGGTGAGTGCAATCCTGAGGCAAGTAGGAAGTGGCCTTCTTTCATTGCTCCAGCCGTCTTGAATATCTCCAGCGCCTCGTCACCCAAGTTGCACCCCAAACGCACCGGTAAGCGCCATTTCTTGTTGCTCGGGGACCGGAACCCCCGGGTAGCTGTAGTGCTTGGCCACTCTCAGTCTGCCCGGTGGCCAGTAAGTGAACCAGGCCTTGCCGATGATATTATCGCGGGGCACCGTCCACCCCACGTGTGAATCACTGCTGTTGTTGCGGTTATCACCGAGGACAAAATATTCGTTCTCGGGCACTACTATGGCCGCCATCGTATAGTCCGGCCGCTCCTTGATGTATTCGTCCTCATCCAGGGCGGTACCGTTGACAAAGACCTTGCCATCCCTAATCTCCACAGTGTCGCCGGGCAAGCCGATAACGCGTTTGATGAAAGGGTACCGAGACTCCTCGTTTGGCGGGGGTGGATTGAAGACTATTACCTGTCCTCGCTGTGGGCCGGAGGAGCGATAAGTCACCTTGTTAACCATAATGCAGTCGCCTTGGAGGAAAGTGGGTTCCATACTGGACATTACCACAGTGTAACTCTGGACAGTGAGCCGAAGGACGGCAAAAACGGCCACCGCGATGAGAACAGTTATGCCGACCTCACGAAGAATTTTCACTGGCAAGGGTTCATTCTATCACAAGCCATGAAGTAAATTCATCCGTTGTATCTCTACTTGTGTGGGCTGTTCCTTAATGCTAACATTATTACCTCGGGCCGCTAGCTCAATTGGTAGAGCAGCTGACTCTTAATCAGCAGGTTCAGGGTTCGAGACCCTGGCGGCTCACCAAGTAGCCATTTAGCTTCAAAATTGGGTTTGGAGGCACCCGAAAAGGTGCCTTTTTGCTAAATCCGACCGGCTGACTGTCAGGATTTCAGGTGAGTTTCCCACCCAATCCTGAAGCTGAGAGAAGTGTTCGGCAGATTCCAGCGCTGTGGGGGAGGCATTCACTCCATCGTACCAACATATCTTATGCTTTGTCAGATAGAGGAGAGCATCAGCAGTACGCTTCCTAACCTAGTCGGCGACATAGATTCAATCGCCATTGGAGCAACATGGGGATGTATGTTAACCCATGATGAATGGCAGTTCAAGTATTTCAATGCAGTCTATGGCCCATAGTCTCGTGCAATGAGCCATAGTCTTTTCGGTTAGATTCTAGATGATTGAAATCGCAGGCTTCCCTATTTTCTTGAGATAGAAGGGTAGAGCGGCCCGTAAATCTGCCGGGGGCACCACAGAACCCATGATTTTATGGGGTAGAATACATTGGGCAACCACATTTTAAGACTGCCTCTTCCTGCTCCCGCTGTGCGGGCGCATTTTCGTTTGAGTTTCCAATTACTGCTCTGTAGTCTATGCCCCTGTTTTCAGTCTCGGTTAGTAGGGCCAGTGGCTGCTGTAAACGGACAGATTGGACACGCTGGCCAGGGAAATGGCACTACCATGCCAACCTTATCCTCTGTCGTCAATGAGTAATACAGCTCCAGTGCTGCCCGAGGTTACCATCTCGGCATAACGTCTTAAATAACCTTTCTTGACCTTGAACTCAAATTTTGGCAGTTGCACAAGACGGTCGTTTATCTCCGACTCGCTTAGTTCTAGATCCAGCCGGCGATTGGGAATATCTAATCTTATTGCGTCGCCATTGCGTACGGCAGCGATAGGTCCGCTACTGGCTGCCTCTGGCGAGACGTGTCCGATAGAGGCACCGCTCGTTGCCCCGGAGAATCGCCCGTCGGTGACTAGAGCAACTTGTCTATCTAGGCCAAGTCCCTTTAGCAGGTCAGTGCAGGCTATCATCTCCCGCATCCCCGGCCCACCCTTCGGTCCTTCATAACGAATGACTATGACCGCTCCAGGTTTAATGGTTTTGTCGGTTAGGGCTTTTATCGCCTCCTCCTCCGAGTCAAAGACCTGGGCCGGCCCCCGGTGAACCATCATCTCAGGGACTACTGCGGCGCTCTTAACCACGGCACCATCCGGGGCTAAACTGCCAAACAGTGTGGTGATTCCCCCTGTTTGGGCATAAGGGTCTGACAGCGGTCGGATAACGTTTCTATCCCGAACCCGCGCTGTGGCAATGTTTTCGCCCAGAGTTTTCCCTGTCACCGTCCTCACCTCGAGGTTGAGGAGCTGCTCAATCTCGGTCATCAGCGCCGGGACACCGCCAGCTCGGTCGAAGTCTTCCAGAACATAGTCCGATGATGGGTCTATCTTACATACCAGAGGTGTAGTGAGCGTTATATCGGTGATGTCAGAAAGACTGAAAGGAATTTCGGCTTCGTGGGCTATGGCCAAAAGGTGAAGGATAGCATTAGTGCTGCCAGCGAACGCCATAAGCACGGTAAAGGCATTACGCAGTGACTCTTTGGTAATGATATCAGAGGGGCAGAGGTTCTGGGCAACCAGATTCATCACTTGCCTTCCTGCTTGCCTGGCCAGACAAATTCGGGCAGCATTTACTGCGGGGATAGTGCCATTGCCTGGCAATCCCATGCCAATAGCCTCGGTCAAGCAGTTCATGGTGTTAGCAGTCCAAAGTGCGTAACAACTGCCGTATCCCGGGAAACTGATCTTTTCCATCTGAGCCAACTCCGCCTCGCTCCTTTTCCCGCTCATGACCTCACCCGCCACCGCATTTAAATGGCAACTGGTCATCTCGGTCGAACAGCCCCCCGGCGAGCGTCCCCTCATCATCGGTCCGCCGCTTACGAATATGGAAGGAATATCAATCCTCGCTGCCGCCATCAACATACCTGGCACAATCTTATCGCAGTTAGGAATGAATACAAGACCATCAAATCGGTGAGCCTCAACCATGCTCTCTACCGAATCAGCAATGAGTTCCCGGCTTGGCAGCGCGTACTTCATGCCTGCATGACCCTGGGCAATACCATCACAGACAGCAATGGTATTGAACTCGAAGGGAGTGCCACCGGCGCTACGCACACCTTGCTTGACCGCCTCAGCGATGTTTCCCAGGTGAATATGCCCGGGCGAAATTTCGGTAAAGCTATTGACCACACCGACAAATGGTCGGGCTATATCTTCCTCATCACACCCCAGGGCGTACAGCAAAGCACGGTGGGGCGCCTTCCGAATACCAGCTTTTACCATATCGCTTCTCATCTTACCTCCTGTTGATTACACTAGCTCAAAACTTCAATTAGTGTTTCCAATCCTAATTGACCATTGGTATACTCTCGCAGTCATTACTACCTTTCACTTGTACTATCTATTCCCATCCTCTGGCCCGGATACATGCTGTAGCAGTCTGAATGTGAGTCTTCAAAATATCCCCTAACAGTCTCCCTCGCCGCAACTGTTTAGCTGTTCCAAAAATTCTAGCTTGGAATTTCTACTACATCACCCCTCGCACTGTCAAGCGGTTCTTGGCTCCCAAAATCAGAGATTGGAATTTCTGGCTCACTGCACGAAACTATATGTTACTGGCAAATCTTAATGGGATCTTAACATCTTAATGCTACACTATGCTACAATTGTATGGGGCGGAGGATGACACGAAGATTGGGAACGAATCCCGACACCTGACAAGTAAGAAAAGGGAGGTGATGAGTATGAGTCCATGAGCCCATGAGCTAGGATTTGAGGCAAACCCAAGTATCAGACGTAAACTGTGAAGGAGGTAACTAGGTAACATATGAGACATACAAAAAGTAGAAAGATGCGACTTGTCGGTCTGGTGCTGACGGCGGCACTTGTAGCAATCATCATGGTGCTGCCGGCCTGTACGGGAACGCCTACGCCGACCGAAACGAAGATAACGATGGCATTCCACTATCCGATGACGTGGGGCAGCCTGTGGGATCCTGGCACTTCGGGCTCCGGGGATTCAACTGCGGTCCTCACATCGGTTTGGGAAGGCTTGCTTGCACATAACGAGGTTACCGGTGAGCTGGAACCGCGCTTAGCTACGGCCTGGAGCTATACCTCGGGCGGCACTCCCGGGTTGGATTGGTGGGGCTACTATGACTTCACAATCAGGGAGAATGTCCCCTTTCACAACGGGGACAACATGACGGCCGAGGACGTGAAGTACAGCATCCAAAGGGTGCTGGAAACGGACCCTGACCTTGGTTGGTACTGGGCCTCCACAGCCAGGGACCGCATTTCCTTCAACATGACGGGTACAGAAGAATGGGACGTCGAGATACTGCCAGGGGCGGGCGAAGGCGGCAGGGATGTCGTCCGTGTCCACATGGCCAAGCCCTGGTATAGCCTCCCACAGCTTTGCAGCACTGTGCTCGTGATTGTTCCCGAAGGCTACACTGACTGGGCCGACAATCCGGTGGGAACGGGCCCGTTCAAGCTTAATGCAGCAGAATCGACCGAGTTCAAAGTTAGGATGGAGGCCGTGGAAGACCACTGGCGCTACACTCCTAACTATGATGTGTTCGAGTACCAAGTTCTACCTAACCCCGAGACCGAGTATGCCGCGCTGGCAGCGGGCATCGTAGATATAACAATGCTCTGGACAGGGCCGCACGTAGCGGCTGCGGAGGCGGACCCAAGCCTGACCGTAGTCAGTTATGAGGGGAACGCCATCGGCAACCTTCTCTTTATGGACCTGTACGACAGTCCTGACATTATCGGTGACCCTCTCGGGTGGGGTTGGGGTACAGGAGGACGCAATGAAACCCCCTGGCAAGACAAGAGAGTGAGAGAGGCAGCCGTCCTGGCCATAAACAAATCGGCCATCTGCGAGGCACTGGCACAAACCTACATTGAGCCATATGGGGGTTACCTCGTGGACTTTCAACTTGGCTACACAGAGCGCACCCCTGTGGCCTATGACAAGGACGCGGCCATAGCGCTTCTCGGCGCGGTTGCTGACGATCTCGAATTACCCTGGCAAGCTACCCCTCCCTATGGTTGGGAGGACTGGGACTGGGGCACCTTCTGGTCCCTGGACACAGTGATTGACGTGTCCACGATGATAGTTTCCGACTGGGCCGCCGTCGGGATTGACATGGGAGACATTCAACTTATAGACTGGGGGACCGGTTTGATGCAGTGGGCGATAGGGGGGATGCGTGGCGTAACCTTCCATCACACTGCAGCGAACATGGGAAACACAAACCCGGAAGCTTCCCTTGAATCTCGATGTATCGGCATGGGGGCAGTAGAGAGAGCCTTTGCAGGGTTCTGGTTCCCATTGCCAGGACCCGGCGGAACGAATTGGCCTGCTCTGCCGAGCTACTACTGGCCACTAGCATATGCCGACTCAGAGGAGGAGATTGCGGCAGACGCTGAAACGCTCGAGGATGCGATTCTGGACCTTTATGGCGCACCCCCGATCCTGCTTGTAGGCGGGCACTGGGCTTATGGTGAGAGAATCGAGGACTGGACGCCAATACCGGGCGGTGCGGAATGGTTCGCCGGAGCAGAGTATTTCAACTACCAAGAGCCGGCATAGTCGGGACGAATCACTAGTTCCGCCTATACTGCAGCCGTGGCAGGCTTCCTGCCACGGCTGCCCATTTTTAAATCTGGCAGTATTCTCCCCACGCGTGCGCCCCAAAACTGAGCTAGTTCAGATAGATTAGGGACACTATGAGAAGAGATGAAGGGACGTTACAATGGCTGTGCTATGAATGTCTATTGTACAGTGCGAAAATACAGGCGCTTGGCAAGCGTCCCGAAGCTGTCCAGGAAAGCCAGACAAGGACCAAAATGGTTTGACTACTCTAGCTCGCATGGCCACAATGCTCGTCTCACTTGTCCCTATTTTGGCATCTCTCCCCAAACCTTTTATCGTTGGAAAGAGCGACATGACCCCAAGCGTATAGAGAGCTTAGAGGGTCTGTTGCGCCGTCCCAGGCAGCTAAGACAGCCTACCTATTCAGTGCAACTGATTGAGGCTGTGGTTAGCGAGAGGGGAGTATCCCAGATGGGGCAAGGATAAGCTGGTGATACTTCTACGTCGTGAGGGATTTACCTGCTCTGCTTCCACAGTGGGCAGAATTCTTAAGAAGCTAAAAGAGCGCGGTGTACTGAATTAGCCCTCGCCCAATCACATATCGGCTGGAAAGAGCCCGAGGCACCGCCCTTTCGCGGTAAGGAGACCTGAAGATTATGTGGCCAGAGAGCCGGGAGACATTGTGGAATTAAGCTATTTGTATTGCCGCCGCGCTCACCCAAGCTTAACGGACATGTGGAAAGAGCTCAGATGACTCACACTGAAGAATTCTACGAGGTAACGGATACCACGTTCGACATTTCTGAACTTAACCGGGCTCTCCTGAAATGGAAACAGGTGTATAATACCATCCGCCCTCACCAGGCATTGGGCTACCTTACACCACGGCAATTTCTTGAATGTTATCAACAAAATCAAAAGAGGGAGGTGATGTGTCACTAACCATATCAACGAGTACAAAGGTTTGACAGTGGAGTGGGACGAGATTACAATGCTACCGGCTTAGACGGTGCCGGGGCATTAATTCTTCGACTTGAGGTATTTGGCATCTGAATGCAAGGAGAGATTACATAAATGGCTGCGAC
>Ga0154672_130_pt1 | contig 29600 bp, 30 predicted proteins | sample Rifle2008BG13ft_FD_116101 | JGI IMG/M metagenome (GOLD analysis project Ga0154672, IMG submission 116101) | Chloroflexi bacterium RBG_13_51_36
GGCCGATATCTGCAACCCATAAGAGACTGCTCCACTTGAAGCATTCCATTCCAGCCTGGGCGTCAGGCTGGACACCGTTGAGCCACTGGCCGGCGACTTTAATATCGGCACCGCCGGTGGTGGCAGAATGGTTGCCGAAGCCTCGTTGGAGTAGTCAGAATTGCCGGCAGAATTATATGCTCTTACACGATAATAGTAGGTGGCACCAGTACTAAGCCCGCTATTACTGTAACTGGTGACACCGGCATCTACGGTGGCTATCTCAGAATAGGAGCCAGAGCTTGTCCTCCTATCTATTTTGAATCCGGTCTCGTCACCGGAGTTATCTTGCCAGGTAAGGTCAATCTGGGAGGAAGAGACGGGAGTAGCTACTAGGTCGCTCGGCGCGTTGAGCGCTGGTGAGTTCAGCCGGATGATAGTTACTGCAAAATGCTGCATGCCGGAGTAGGTTCCGCCCCAAGTCATCGTATGGCTAGAGTAATCCCATGTATTATGTACATAGATGGTATTTGTGGAGGTGTCGTAACCATATCCTATCATCATATGGCCGGTAACGAGGATAAGTACTGGGCGCCCAGCATCAATTTCAGACTGGAAATCAGAGAAGGTGAAGCCTTTGTTAGGGTCAGTCCCCTGTCCTTGTATCAGCTGGTTAAAATTTGTCATTACCATATAGCCACAGGACTGAGCGAATAACTTCATGCCGTGGCAGCCGTCACGGTAAGTGGGCTCACAACCTGTGTAGTCATAGAGGGGGTCACCGTTAGGATTGAGGTAGAATGTCGTGCCTCCATCAATACTACTGTATCTTGCCTGGTTGGTGCCCATATAATCGCCGACGCAATCAAGTGTATGTTCCGCCCACCCATTAGTAGCGTAAGGGTCAGGGCCGACATTGCCATAGTCTATCCAGTAGTCATCAACGTGCCCTTTTATCGTTCTGCCATCAATGCCATCGTGAGTGGCGCTAAGAGGGCATTCACCACAGGTAACTCTGGGATAAGTTGTGTGACCCCAGACAGAGTTGTCCAGCGGGCAGACACCGCCGCTTGCTGGGCCGGTATACATACTGCTGTAGCCAGTGCGGTCGTAATAGCCGAAAAGCATCGCCGCTGAAGTAGCAGCACAGCCATAGCTCCAGTCAAACGCCGGCACGTTTGGTAGGGTATTGATTGCTCCCACTATACGCACATCTGGCACAGCTGCCACGTCTGCCCTTGTCTTTGACGGGGGCATGGGGAAGATGGCCTGAATAAGCTGACGCCCGCTTGGGTCGGTGACAATCTTTTGATAGGGACTCAGATGCAGTTCCTGTCCAGCGTCGGCAAGAACGGTTTGAGGAGCTAGGCTAACAGCCAAAGAGAATATTAGAAGGAGAGACAGAGTTAATGATGCCCATCTCTTTTGAAGATCCACCTTATGCATATTGAACCCTCCTTTGACTACCGGCCCGAAATGTCAATCATCTTCTCAATAAACTAATGCATCGGCATATCGTCACCGACCATGTTATTGTCAGGTTCCGACCTTCATCAAATCCACAGTCTTCCTATGGAAATTATTGTACTGGTATCTGAAAGACAGTCAATAGGCCGTTTGTACCGTGTTCTAGCCGGAAGGTAAGGTCAAGAAGCAGCAATCCGAAGTTCTGGCCCGAGCTGCGCAATCTAGCCTAATGTTCAGCTCTTAAGCCTGCGTTGGATGGCGTCGCTCTCCAGTTCTCTGATGGCATCGGCAGCAATCCAGCGAGCAGCCTTAGAGTCAAGTCGCTGGATTCCCTTTGCAGTATTTATTGCGGCTTTGTTCAAGTTGAAGTTCCTTTTCCCAATGTTTCTAAGGGCCCAGTTCACGGCTTTTTTGACGAAGTTACGCTCGTCCGTAGCCTCTCGTATTATTACAGGGAACAATTTGATGAATTTGTCGTCGCCCGCCTTCTTATCATGCCATGCCAGACAAGCTATCAGGGAAAAGGCAGCCCTTTTGACAAACTCTTCTTCCCGCTCAGACCAATCGATAATTTTCTTCCAGGCCAGTTGGCTCTTTTCAAAAAGATTCATGCATACCTGGTCGCACACATCCCATGAATTAATGTCTTGCACCCAGTCTTCCATCTGCTCTTCAGTTAGCTTAGCAGGATCGCCAACCATCCCAGCCACGATCCTTGCTTCAGCTATTCGAGTCCTCCACAGATTTAGTGCCAGTTTGTGGTCTTTCCCTACCTCTTTAGCCAGTTTTCGCATATCGGGAACCGAGACGCCCAGTCTCTGCTCAATTGTTATCCCATATTTAGCCATCCCGACCAACTGCTCTGGATTCGCCTTACACTGGAGTTCGCGCAGCACATCATTCACAGAAGCCATTGTTCCCTCCTATTCTAATACTCTAGAACGCGGTACACGTGGCGCTCGAGTATGCACAAGCTCTTTGGACTGCGTAGAAGAGTGTAATGTGACGTATCCCTGCAGTTCATTTTCTGGCTAGGCAACCCAGCACGAATTTATCTCACTAGATAATTAGCAATCCAACCAATGTGAAGGCTGCGATAGGCGGCAGCGCCGGCATCGGCTTCCCTTTTAGGAATATCGCCTGAATCGCGTAGACGCTGACGAGTCCCACCAGTCCAAACGCTGCCACAATAGCCGCCGGCTTAAAGCCGTGGGCAAAATAAACGGAGGCTGTCAACAGACAAGGGAAAGCAACGTCGCCACCACCCAGTATAGAGTATTCCCTCTTCGCCGGATTCACCTCTATCAGCTTCTCTCCGCGCTTTTTTAGGTTTAGGTTCCACTCGGAATAGTCTTTGGGAATGATTAGTGCCGGCAGGGCATTTACCTCGGATAGTCTGTCTGCCATCCAAACCATAAACTTGAAACGAACCGCCAGGAAGTCGTAGACGGCCAGCGCTAAAATGATAGCCATCGCCGTCCAGGGCGTGATGAAGCGACCGAAAACTGCTCCTAAACTACTAACCGCCAGAATCAACACCAGGTTATGTAGCCAGACAAGTGGTATCAAAAACCAGAATGTGCCAAATGCTATGGCGATGGCGACAGCCAGGGGCAGGGGCACGTAGAAGACAGTTGCGATAAACGCACCCCAACTGAACAGCAGGGCAAACAAGAGCCTCAGAAAGACCTTCAAAGCCGTAAGAGGAATCTTGTAGAGCGTAACTCCAAGGACAGCCGCCGCCGCGAAAATATAGATTAGAATCGGCCCTAACGCTGAATTGGCCGGGACTTCGACGACATTCCCATCAGGCAATGTCACTTCCCCGGGCCACCAATATACCGGCTCGGATGGCAGGGTCGGTATTTCTATATCGTTTTTGTCCAGGAATGGATTTATGCGGGGAGCTACAAGAAGAATGAGCATTTGGGCGACAATAAACAGAAGAAGACCCAAATAGACCGTGTTCAGCTTTACCGACCTCTTCGTGCTCATAATAGGGGAGTATTTTACATCGAAGAAGGCTCTATGTCGAAGTATGGTCGTGACCTGGCAACCCAGGCAAATTGAACGATTTCAGTGAGTGCGTACTGACCAATTTCAGACATAAGGTTACGCCTCTTTCAACAACGATGCATAGGCTTCTTCCTCGGTATCGACTATCTTGTTGAGGAATGTTGAGCAGCCCCGACCATCATATTCCAGTGCTCGTTGGCACAACTCCACGATGAGTTCGCCCGATTTTCTGAAGAGACTGGCTGCGTCGCTCCATTCTTTTCTCCGGTATCTCTGCCCCAAGTCGCCGAACACTCGTGCTTGCTCAAATCGTAACCCATCATTGTGAGACAAGTCTTCGGCAATCAGCGGAGGCGTTAATCCGGCATATGCAACCATATGTCTGAAACAATCGGCATTTGTCCAAGAAACAATTTCATTGGCCAATTTTCTCATGGCGGGAATGCCGAACATACCCACAGATGGTCTGAGCATTCGCCTGGCCTTGCAGGCAAAACCTTGTTCGGCAACTTCAAGTTCGGTCGGCATGTTTTGAGGTGGTCGAAAGACTCTGAACGTATTCTTCTTGCTCATGCCCGGGACGTTGACATCTAGAGCCCTCTCGAATTCTATATAAGGAATCTCCTGCACACCATCCACACTGCAGTCGTGAACATGGACTATCTGTCTATTGTCATCATAGCCAACCAGAAGAACATAGTGGATGGGGACATGCTCTCTTCTGTACAGTTCAGGGTAGTAGTGTAAGTAATACATGTCCAGCGCGCCAACCATCACTGGCTCATTATTCTCCAGGTGCTCCTTCATTTTGGGGAATTCATTCTTGAATGATTTACCTTCACCTGTAGTCTGAGTGAACCCAATTATCTCGCCCAGATCTTTAAGCAAGTATTTAGGGCTATTACCCCAGTAAACCATGCAAGGAGGTTCAGCCATCTTGAATTTTAGATAAGCGAACGAAGCCATACCGCCAATGATAGGTAATAGAAAATAATCATACCTGGCTCCTTGCCATTTCAAGACGTCGAATAGGCCGTTGACGTAGCATGTGGATGCGTGAACTTCGTGAGGCATTCTGATCAATTTTGCCATTTTCCTGCCACCTGCAGAATATCACACCGCTTCGCTACAAACAGAAGACCCGAAGATGACCCCAGCAGTCAAAAAGCAGTAAGCTTTTGCATCGTGATTCTTGGCTATTTGCCTCGATACTTCCGCGGTCGTAATGAGTTTCCCTCTTGTCGCCCGCTCCATTATTGTCACTGCTTCCGATGGGTTCACCAGCACGACACCATCCCCCACCTCGGCACCCATCTTCTGCACGGCCTTGTAACAGGGAAACCCCTTCTCCAGCCTGAGCACCTCAGGGAAAGAGGTTCTGTCTTTCCATTTCTCCTGCCACGTCTTCTTCACTATCCCTCCCAGCGATATTTGTGTTTCTTTCGGCGTAGTTCATCAAGATTACATGTATAGCACAGCCCGTTATGGCAGCATATCACCCCACCACACCTCGGGCAGCGCCACTTTGTTGATTCCTTTTCCAGAAATGGTCCAATGCCATAAGTTTTTATGTATTCGAGGTTCTCTATCATGCTCATATGATAGAAAGTGCGGTAGCGCTTATCGAGGGTCTTCAGATGCCGACAGGGAAAATTCGCGCAATCATGGCAAAATCGGATGAGTCCCTTCCTCAATGGTTCACACTCCCTTTTGTAGTGACAGTTCTTACTGCCAGGTAAGCAGCCAGCGCAGTACGTCTTCCTGAACCCCTTCCTCTTCAGGTCGTTCTTCATCGCCAGGTAGCTTGAGCATAAGCTGCAGTTCATTCCGCAGGGAGCGATTAGTTCTTCATCCATGGCTTCCGCAGCAGCATTATATAACACCGGCACCGCCAGACCTTCATTCGATGAGGATAAGAATCAATCTATGCCACGGCCAGAGCGATCAAACTGCACATTCCTGAGCTACGCGCGATGTTGACATAAGTATCTCTGCCTGCAGGACAAGAAATGCAAGGTAATGGGCTAACGGACAGTCTACTAGCACAGCGATTTGACGATAATCTTTCAAAAGGGTATTATTAACATGCAATGTTTTGCACTTACTACAACAACGAAATAAAGAGGGAAAATGTTAGAGCAATATCTATATATCATCGTTGGTCTTGCTCTTGTCTTGGGCATCGGTATTGGATACTTTGTGAGACAATTAGTAGCCAACCGGGAGGTCCAAAGAACAAGAAAAGAGGCACACAAGCTACTAGATGACGCAACAACCAAGTATAATGAACTACTCCGTGCAGCTAGAGAAGAAGCCATCAAGGTCGCCAACGTCGCCGAGGCGGAAAACAGAGAACGTCGCCTTGAAATACAGCGTATAGAAAAACGTGCCAACCAGAAAGCAGAGTCGCTGGAGCGGAAGTTAGAGGGTGTAGAGCGACGTGAGCGTGACCTGGAGAACAAGAAGAAGGACGTCGAGAGGCTAACAGCTGAACTCCAGGAGATCAGAGGAAAGCAGCTGTCGAAGTTGGAATCCCTCTCTGGCACATCCAGTACAGAAGCAAAGACTTTCCTGTTCCAAATGTTAAAGCAAGAGGTTGAAGAAGAGGCCGCGCGACAGGTCAGGGTGTGGGAGGCGCAAATAAAGGAAGAGGCTGACGGGAGAGTCAGAGACATTCTGGCCACAGCTATCCAGAGGTGTGCCACTGACGTTGTTTCGGAGACAACAATCTCCGCTGTTCCCCTGCCCAGTGACGAGATGAAGGGGCGGCTCATCGGACGCGAAGGACGCAATATCCGAGCCTTAGAGCAGGCTACTGGCGTTGACCTTATTATTGACGATACTCCGGAGACGGTTACTGTCTCCAGCTTCGACCCCGTGAGGCGCGAAGTAGCCCGGCTCGCCCTGGGCAGACTTATCCTTGACGGGCGCATTCATCCCGCTCGGATTAAGGAAATAGTGGACAAAACCAAGGCAGAGGTTGAAGCTACTATCCGCAGTGAGGGTGAACGAGCTGCCTACGAAGCTGGGGTACCGGGCTTACATCCCGAACTGGTTAAACTGCTGGGCCAGCTCAAATTTCGCACGAGTTATGGTCAGAATGTCTTGCTGCATAGTCTTGAAGTCTCTCACCTGGCGGGGATGTTGGCCAGTGAGATTGGGGTTAACGTCAGTGCCGCCAGGAAAGCCGGATTGCTGCATGATATTGGCAAGGCGATAGACCATCAAACTCAGGGCCCACACGCTTTGATAGGTGCTGACCTGGTCAAACAGTGGGATAGAAATCCTGAGGTGGTTCAGGCCGTTGCTGAACATCATGGCGAGGCAGAGACCAGTACCGTCATGGGCTTCGTCGTTGCAGCTGCCGATGCCATAAGTGGTTCGCGGCCCGGTGCCAGACGTGAATCCCTGGAGCACTATTTGAAGCGTGTTAAGGACCTGGAGGACATAGCAGCCGATTTCCCCGGTGTAGAAAAGGCTTTTGCTATCCAGGCCGGCCGTGAAGTGCGCGTCATGGTGAAACCAGAAAAAGTTGATGATTTGGCCGCGGTTAGATTGGCTCGGGATATTTCTAAGAAAATAGAGGAGAGTCTGACGTATCCTGGGCAGATAAGAGTAGTAGTCATTCGAGAGACCACAGCAATAGATTACGCTAAGTAAATCTGTCGCGCCCCGTATTACCCCCTGAGATCCCCGGTCAAGTCGGAGACAGTGACGAAGGAAGTCGAAGGAATTGAGAATACTGGCAATAGGCGATATCATCGGCAAGCCCGGCAGGCAAGCGGTGAAGGAAATCCTCCCGGGGCTATGTGATGAATATAACATTGACCTCGTGGTAGGCAACGGTGAGAATGCTGCTGGCGGGTTGGGGTTGACCCCCAATACGGCAGAAGAGCTCTTTGATTCCGGAATTGATGTCATAACTACAGGCAATCATATCTGGGCTTACAACGAGATTATTCCCTATCTCGGCAGTGAGCTTGCTATTCTTCGCCCACTTAATTATCCCCCGCTGAATCCCGGTCGTGGCTACTTGCTAAAGAACAATGTCCTGATAGTTAACCTCGTTGGCCGTGTCTTCATGGCCCACGTCGATTGTCCCTTTCGAGCCATGGACCAGCTGCTGACTGAGTTTGAACATAAGTCAATCCCCATTATTGTTGACTTCCATGCCGAGGCAACCTCGGAGAAAGTGGCCATGGGTAGATACCTCGACGGACGCGTCAGCGCTGTGCTGGGCACCCATACTCACGTGGGCACCATCGATGCCCGCATATTGTCCGGAGGCACCGCCTGTGTAACCGACATAGGCATGGTCGGCCCTATAGATTCGGTTATCGGCGATGACCCGGATTCTGTAATCAACCGCTTCCTCACTCAAATACCGGGCCGGCTGTCGGTCGGCAAAGGAAAAGTCAGCTTCGATGCAATTCTGGTGGAAGTGGATGAAAAGACAGCCAAGGCAGTGGACGTCAAGCGCATCCGAAGAGTAGTGGACTAGGAGGAAAGAGTGCGCATCCAGGAGCTGGTCTAGCTCAAGCCCAACAGTCAAGAAAGCCTTATTTTCTCCATCACCTTGGACATTACCTCGCCAGCCCTACCCCGGACGACCACTTCGGCGTAGTCATCGAAGGGGGTCGGAGTCAAATTAACAATAGCCAACGTTGCTCCGGCCTCTCTGGCATACGTTGGAATATAAGCAGCAGGGTAAATAACAAGAGTGGAGCCAATCACGATAAAAAGATCGCAGTTCTGCGCCCGCCGGATAGCTTCCTGTAACGTCTCTTGCGGCAATGCCTCTCCAAAAAACACCGCGTCCGGCTTCAAAATACCCCGACAGTCAGGGCAATCAGGAACTTCAACCCCCTCCTTTATTTTTTGCAGTACTTCCGGCATTGGAAAGCGTCTGCGGCAGGTTAGGCACACCACCCATCCCATATTGCCATGAAGCTCAAGCACCTTGTCTTCAGGCACTCCAGCCTTCTGGTGCAGGTTGTCGATATTTTGAGTGATGACGCAATCCAACTTACCCAGCTGGTAGAGCTCGGCAATGGCATAGTGGGCGAGATTTGGCTTAGCCTCAGTAAGAAGCCCGCCTTCGATGGACATGTTCCAGATAGTCTTGCGCGCAGCCGGACCACTCAGGAACTTCTGAATGGTGAAGTCCTCAGGGTCATATCTGCTCCAGACTCCCCCCGGGCTCCGAAAATCAGGGATCCCTGACTCCGTGCTTATCCCGGCCCCCGTAAACACAATGACCTTCTGAGATCTTGCGACCAGCTGAGCCAAGCGCTCTGTTTCTTCCATCATTTCACTGCTCCAAGATTGACTTCTTACCTACAACCCGACCTTTACCAGTCGCTCCACTCCGCCCAGGTCCGAAACTAGTTCGATGCTGGCTTGTGGGAAACAGCCCTTCGCCAGTGAAGTCACCATTTCACCTTGCCCTTGGCCTATTTCCAAAAGAAGATAGGCTCTGCGATTGACCTTCCCCGGCGTTTGTTGGAGCATTTGCCGTATTTTGTCCAGGCCGTCTTCGCCGCCAGCCAGGGCGATCATCGGCTCGTAGTCTATTATCTCCGGGCTCAAATCTTTGAATTCAAGACCTTTGATGTAAGGTAAGTTAGCTACCAGTATATCTACAGGTTGAGGCAGCGGCTCAAGCAAATTCCCCTGCAGGAGTTCCACATGATCGCGAACGGCGTGGCGCCGGCAATTCATCTCGGCTATCTGTAGAGCCGAGACTGAAATATCAGTGGCATAAATTCTGGCCTGGGGCAGTGCCAGGGCCAGGCTGATAGCAATAGCTCCGCAGCCTGTGCCTATATCAGCTATGATTACTTGTTCTTCTTGCCGGGAAATGTGACGGGCAAGCTCCACGGCTTCTTCCACCAGAAGTTCCGTTTCTGGCCGAGGGATAAAAGTGCGAGAATCAATCCGGAAGTCGAGTCCGTAAAACTCGCAGTGCCCCAGAATATAGGCAGTAGGTTCGTGGGCAAGGCGACGCCCGATAAGATGGCGGAGACGTTCTGCCTCCGCTGAAGTCAAACTCCTTTCTGGTTCTGTGTAAAGACGCGTCCTGGATATCCCCAAAACGTGGCCCAGCAAAAGCTCTGCCTCGACAGACGCATCAGCGATTCCTGCCCTGTGTAGTGTCTGGGTAGCTGATTGTAGAGCTTCCTGCAAAATCACGTAAGAGCCGCTTCTAATTGTTCCACCTGCTCTTTGCTGATCAGAGCTTCAACGATGTCGTCCAGTTCTCCGTCCAAAATCTGTTGAAGGTTATGAAAACTTGAGTTGATCCGGTGGTCGGTGACCCGATTCTGCGGGAAATTGTAGGTGCGAATCTTCTCCGCCCGCTGTCCACTGCCCACCTGCATCCGCCGCTCTTTGTCTATGCTTTCGGATTGCTTCCGCCGTTGCATATCAAGTAGCCTGGCCCTGAGCACCGCCATGGCCTTCATCCTGTTCTTTATCTGAGATCTCTCATCCTGGCAGGAAGCCATTATGCCTGTGGGCAAGTGCGTAAGGCGGACCGCCGTAGCTACCTTATTCACATTTTGCCCGCCGGCTCCCCGGCTGTGGAAGAATTCCATCTTCAGGTCATCGGGATTGATATTTAGTTCAATCTCCTCTGCCTCGGGTAGCACTGCCACCGTAATTGTCGAGGTGTGAATTCGTCCCGAGGCTTCAGTGACCGGCACCCTTTGCACCCGATGAACGCCATATTCATGCTTGAAGCGGCTGAAGGCGCCTTTACCTTTGATTTCAAATATCAGCTCCTTGAAGCCTCCTTTTTCACTTTGATTGCCGTCGATGATCTCCACGTGCCAGCCCTTGGCCTCGGCATATCGACTATACATGCGGAACAAATCTGCGGCAAAGAGACTTGCCTCATCACCACCGGCGCCGGCCCTTATCTCAACAATGACATCTCTATCGTCATTGGGATCTTTGGGCATCAGGGAAAGCTTGAGTTTGTGAAGTAGTTCATCTTGCCGCTGTTTGAGCCTGCTCACTTCTTCCTTGACCAAAGCCATCATCTCTGCTTCGGCATGGGAATCAAGCAGCGCTTCAAGTTCTGCCAGCTCTTTGCCCTTGGTCTTGTATTCCTGGTACATGTCGACAATATCTTCAAGGGTAGCCCTTTCCTTGCTCAGCTCTTGAAGCCGCCTCCGGTCAATAGCTATCTCTACTTTGGCCAGGAGCTGGCTCAATTCGTCATAGCGCCTTTGTATTAATTCCAGTTTCTCAAACATAACCAATAACATTATAATACAGGGCCATAGCCTGCTCAAACTAGTCTCTAGTTGTCACCCTGAGCGCCAGCGAAGGGCCTCCAGATTCTTCGCTTCGCTCAGAATGACAGGTGGCGAAGAGCTCAGAATAACCTGAGGATGTTAGGCTGCTCAAACTTGGGCGAAGGGAACTAGAGTGAAACTGGCGCCAGGTTGCTACGATTGTCTCCACCGATTGATCCATCAAGCTGCAGAGCTAGCCACGGACGATGCTTCGCTGAGGCAAAGAGCGATCAACGAGGCAATGAAGATATTGGACGGGGAGTTTTCCTACAGCCAATTATCCCTTGTGATTGTCACGAAGATTCATAAGGTAGTAAGAGAGGTGACTCATAATCCCGATCCTTACCGGGTAATGAAGGAACGGGAGATGATGCTTGCCGGTGAACTGTGCTCTGAACTGTCATCGTGGGCAAAGCAACGCAATCCCCATGATGACGAACTTCACGCTTGCATCCAGTTGGCCGCGGCAGCCAATGCTCTCGATTTCTTCAAGGATCTCGGTTCGATTAGAGACGACATCATAAAACCTGTGAGCTTCACCATAGACAACTCCGACCAATTCGAAGCAAAGCTCAAAAATGCCGGCAAGGTTCTGTATCTGGCGGATAATGCCGGGGAACTCTACTTCGACCTGCCTCTGGTCAAGTGGATTAAGCAATTCGCCGAGGTCACCTATGTGGTTAAACCATCGGCTGTTCAAAACGATTTGACATTGGAAGATGTGAAGAGGTCTGGCCTGGAAGCTGAGTTTGGAAGAGTCACAAGCACGGGCGTAGCTTCGCCGGGAATAGTTTTTTCTTTGGCGTCAGCTCAGTTCAAACGGGAATTTGAGTCGGCAGACCTTATAGTCGCCAAGGGAATGGGACATTATGAGGCTTTATCCGAACTTCCTTCCGAAGGGAGATTCTTCTATTGTCTCAAGGCCAAGTGTCACCCTGTGTCAGATTCGTTGGGGGTGTCTATAAATAGCTATGTAGCCATGCTACAATGATTCAGTGAGCAGAGGTACTGGTCTCTTGATAGAGCTCGGTCTTACCTGTATGTTCATTCTGCATACTGGACAGAATCGATGAGGAAACCCACCAAGCGTGAAGCCATCATCGGTGGCATATCTATAGCAGTCACCATAGCTTTATCGTTCTTTATACTTCAGCATCGAACCTACATTGAACAGATATCGCAGTGGGGCTACGTCGGTTTGTTTATCATCAGCGTCCTTACCAACGGGACCTTCATTTTGCCCGGCCTGGGCATTATTATCACATTCACCATGGGCGGAGTATTGGATCCTGCCATAGTTGGTGCTGTAGCTGGAATTGGTGAAGCCGTAGGTGCTATCGGTGCCTACTTCACCGGGTACGCCGGCCGGGGATTATTTCGGGATAGTAACAACGGCTTGTACCTTCGCCTCACCAATATTGTGGAGCGCCACGGTTCAAAGGCCATCTTCTTCGTGTCCGCTGCATTGAGTCCAATCTTCTACCCCTTCGCCGTATGCCTGGGCATGATTCGGTTCGGCTGGGTAAGATTCTTCCTCGCCACATGGGCGGGGAGAACAGTGAAAAGCATGGTACTGGCCTACCTGGGCTACTTGGGTTTGAAAGCCGTCCTGCGATGGTTGGGCGTGGACATTTGACCGAACCCGAGCAGATTTCGCGATTTTCCCGAGACCCTCCTAGTTTTTGGAGCAGATTTGGCGGGGCTGCTCTAACTTGAGTTTCCCAAGCTGTTCTGTTATATTCTTGAACCGGACGGGGCTGTAGCTCAATCGGGAGAGCGTCTGACTGGCAGTCAGAAGGTAGTGGGTTCGAATCCCATCAGCTCCACCAAACCTGTAACTAGAAAGTTCACTAGGCGTACCCTGTGGACATTGATGCTACCTACGGCTAGTAGGGATAACTTTGGCTCGTAGAAAAATCCAGCCAGGTTTGAGACCTGTCGTAGCAGACATAGCTTGCCGACTACTTCTCTTTGGGTCTTGTCTTCACCAGGTTGGTTTCGCAAGCTTCTCGCCAAGCTGTAGTAGTATTGTAAAGTGCCCATCCTTCGTCAACTATATCACTCACCCATACAGCCTTGTGGTAGGTTGGACTACCAGTAAGCCAACTGAAGTATAAAACTATCGCTATGTCATCTCCTACAAGGTCCACGATTTGTCCTTGATATTCAACATAGCCGTCTTCATCAAACGTATGAAAGAACTTCCCTTTGAGCGTCGTCCACTGTACATTTTCACTTGCCCTTTTCTTTCTTTGTGCCATTAGTATCCTCCCATTCTGCTATATATTTCCTAGGAAAGCTTCTAATTCCTACCGTGTCGTCTAGATTCTACCACCATAACCACCCTGGGCGGAAGGCTAAGGAAGGGTGACGTTAGCCCCCCACCTTAGATAATTACCTCTGAAGCTCTCATCCTTTCTACCCGTCCTAAAAACGATTGGGATTTGGACTTTGTTCGCAGGGAGACTGTTCTGTGCCCCGACAAGTCGAGGCTCGCCAGGGCAGCCTTTCTTTGGTAAAAGAGATTTTAGTCAAAAACACCAGCCTGTTCCATCACCCCTGCTCTGGCTCGATCAATCCATAGTTGCCATCGTCGCGGCGGTATAGCAGATTGAGCCTCTCAGTATCGGCGTCCAAGAACAGAAAGAAATTATGCCCCAGGAGCTCCATCTGGTTCATGGCTTCATCCACGGGCATGGGTTTGACCAAGAAATGCTTGGTTTTAACTACCTTCTTGGGAGCCTCGATTTCTTCCTCTTCGACTGCGGCTCCCTGCCGGGCAAAAGAAGTGCCTCTGCTTTTGTCATACAATTTGCCCTTGTATCGCTCTATTCGCTTGGATAATACATCCACCACTTTGTCGATGGCCGTGCGCATATTCTTAGACTTTTCCTGCGCCCTAATCAAGGTGCCCCTACTCTCAAGGGTAGCCTGGACAGTGAATCGCTGCTCAGGTAGTTTTGTACCTTCGCGGGAAATCTCTATCTTGCCTCCGTCAAGGGTAGGTAAGTAGCGCCCCAGCCTGGCGACCTTCTTCTCCACGTACGCCCTTACAGTCTCAGAGACCTCCACATTATTCTTACCGACGACCTGCAGCTTCATTTTTCCTCCTTCAGTTGTGAATCTCCCTTGCCAACGTCAAGCCCCAAACGGACGCAGCTCCCTTGTTCTTAAGAGCTGCGGCGCAGGACTCCAGCGTGGCTCCCGAGGTACATACATCGTCTATAAGGACAACCTGTTTGCCGCCCGACTTTTCGTCCCGGCACACAAAAGCACCGGCCACATTCCTTCGGCGCTCTTCGACATCGACTGCCCTCACCTGTGGCTGGGCCTGCCTGACCCGAACCAGGCAGTCCTCAACCACCGGCAAACCAATTCGCTTGCCCAACTCCCTGGCCAGAAGGCTGGACTGATTATAGCCGCGCTCTCTCAATCGCCGGGGATGAAGTGGGACGCCAACCAGGACTTGTCCAGGCACGGGATTTGCCCTGACATAATCAGCTAACAGCTCAGCCAGGCGGGAAGAGATCGCCTTCAAGTTTCGATACTTCAACTCATGAATGGCTTTCCGCATTACCTCATCAAACCTGAATGGAGAACGGATGCCGTCAATCTCAGTTTTTCTTCGCCGGCAGTCCGGACACACAATACCGCTTGCCTGAGGTCTGCCACAACGGGGACAAAAGGGAGGCAATATTCTTGGCAGTTTTTCAAGACACTCAGGGCACAGAAGACTTCCCCCCTTCCCACAACCAACACATCGGCGCGGGAAGAAAGAGTCAACCGCCAGCTCGATTAACCTACGCGAACGCAGCAAGTCCTCTGCTAAGGAGTGTATTCTCGACGTGGTGTGCGGGTATGAAGTTCGCCACTAAGAACAGGCTCATTAAGGTATATTTCGCCGTTCCTGATCTTCACATTGTATCCACAATCAGGACGGGTACACACCCAGGCCTTGTAGTGAATCGGCGCCCCCTGACTACCGAAGTCAGACAGAGGCACCAGATCCCCCTTTCCGCATTTTTGACACTTTGGGAATGAACCGGTTTCCAAGTTCCACCTCCACAATTAATTTATTGGTTTGTACCAAAACGAATAAGTATATACTATCAGAAATTCATTTTCAAGTGTATTTTCACCGACAAGCCAACTTTCTCTGGATTTTTTTGGCACTCCTAACCACCCAAACCAACCACCGACAAACACGTATAGATAGCCCCGGTCGGCGTCAGCTGGCTTCTCATTAACCTGACAGCTTCGACTTCAATAGCATACTTATCTCCAAAAATGGTAGAGCCTACAAGCTCGCCAAAGCTCTTTTTCTCTGTTGGCGATGTGCCCTCTCTTACGCGAGCCAGGGTTAAATGCGGCACAAAAGGGCGTTCTTCCTTGGCAAACCCCATGGTGGCGAGCGCAGAATCAGTGTTCTGCTGTAACCTGGATAGTTTGTCCATATCCCCCCCGACGCCGACCCACAAAACCCTGGCTTGCCTTAGACTGGGGAAAGCCCCCAGGCCAGAAATTTCTAAATGGAATGGAAGAATCCCCTGCGCCGCTCTTGTCAGGGCTTCAGTTATCTCAGCTACCCGCTCAGAAGGAATATTACCCAGAAACTTCAAGGTCAGGTGAATTCCCGCCGGGTCCACCCACTTGACGAATCTATGCTCGTTCCTCTCCATCTCTCTCCTCAGCCTGGCCAACCCTCTTTTAGCTTCCTCAGACAGTTCAATGGCAACAAAAGAACGGATTTGCTCACGATTATGTGACACTTCTGCTCCCTTGTCCGTCTTCACTCTTACCCTTCGATAAACTCAGGAGACGCTCTTGGTCCTCCGCCCTCAAGGCAGAAACACAATGCTCTATGGCCCGTATCTATTTCGCGTTTGAAAGAAGGACGATGTGGTTCCTTTACTTTGCCTTCTTCTTTTCTTTTTGTTGCTTGGGCTTCTTCACATTCTTTCTTCCCTTGGTTCCCATTTTTCTTTGCCTCCTTCGCTATTCAAGTATTACCGTCGTGTGAAACTCCCGTTCCTGTCATCACAGTATAGCAATTTTCTGGCGTTGGCCCCCAGTATTTTAGCTTTATCTTCTTCCCTAAGCTGGGCAGATTGAACCTGGGCAATCACCCTGTTCTGGTGCATTAGAGGATAGTCTGTGCCGAAAAGGATTCGGTCACTGCCGATGATGCTGCTCACCCGCTCAAAAACTTCGGGCTTGTAAAGGAAAACGGTAGCTGCAGTATCAAAGAAGACGTTGGCTAGGGCACTGGCTACTTCAGGCATCAGTGCATAGAAAGGCAAGCCGCCACCCCAGTGAGCACAGACGAGCTTCAGCTTCGGGAAAGCTGTGATAAAGGAATAGAGAATGTCCGGGGTTATACTACCCTTGCCGGAGTACTCATGCCCTACCGGCTCCGAAGAATGGGTCAGGAGAATCAAATCGTGCTTCAGCACTGCGTCGACAACAGGCTTCATTCTCTTCTTGTCAGCAAAATTGAAGCCCTGCACATCGGACCTTAATTCGCCAATTCCCTTAGCCCCGGCTCTGGCACATCGCTCTACCTCAGTTATGGCAGCATCCTCCGCCAAGGGTTGAACCGCACAAAAGCCGACAAGCCTTGTGGGATGGCGTGATACCGAATCCAAGATATAGTCGTTTGTCTCGACGCAGAGCTCATGGCTTGCCCAGCCCGCGTTAAGAACGACCGACACGTCAATGCCTACCTCATCCATGCTGGCAAGCAGTTCCTCCGCCGTGGCTATCCTGGCTTCGGGCTGAGAATAAAGTGAGGCAAAACAGGGATCGGATTTGGCATATTCGTCACGCCTTTTCCTTAACCAGGGGGGAAATATATGGGTATGAAAATCTATAATCACCTAAGCCATTATACCCAAACACCTCAAAATACAAAACAGTATGGCCGTTTTGTCATTTTGGGCTCCCCGACGTCGCTGCGAGGCAAAACAGCGCCAAACCATGTCAAGGCAACCACGTGAGCTTGGTACGCTTCGCCGGCAATGACAAGTGGGGTGAGAGAGACAGAGTTGCCCCATGTGAAACCAGAAAACATCTGCTGCTACGGGTGATATAATGCGAACCGACATTCTGGAAAAATCAGGCTGTTACCCGGGAGGAACAAAAGATGTTGAACATCCGCGCAGTCAAGAAAGATATCCTCTATGACGTCATGCTACAGCAGATGTATGCACTCAATTACGTGTGGATGAGGCTTGAAGGTCTCATGCAACAGAAAGCTCCCGAAGTGTATGGCAGTGAACAGTATTATCAAATTTACGAAGTCTATGGTTCGGAGGAAGCCAGGCGAGTGGTGAAGGCTCTGGGTTTCCCGAGGGAGGAAATCAAAGACCTGGCCAGATTTCTTGAATACTCTCACTGGGCTATTTTTGAGAATATCGAAATAGCGGAATTGACCGCAAACAGTTTCAGAATGCGCACACTCGATTGCTCCGCGCAACGTGCGGCGAAGCGGTGGGGCCTGGATTATTATGATTGCGGGGCTGGAGGCTTGCGCATTCGGAACGGTTTCTACAAGGGTATCAACCCCAAGGCAAAGGTACAGAGGATTTTTACCCCGCCTGAAGCCGGACCTGAAGGCAGACCTGCTATCGTTTCTTGCGAGTGGCTGGTTTCACTCGAGTGAGACACTTCCCGGCGGACAGAAATATAGAGTTGACCCCTTTCCACAAATAGCACTGACAATTTCTCTGATAGAAATCCAATCATAGTACCATATGCGATAATTTCCTTAATAATATTTTAACAATTGCATCATATAATAATAGTGTCAGTGCCAGAAAGCGCATATAAGACGAGGCGGTAAGTGCATACCCAGGAAACTTGCGGTGGTGAGCCCGTCGTATCCAGACGAGGGAACCGGGCACCTTCAAACATTTGGACTCTGATACTTTGATTTCTGCAAACGGATTTTGCCTTTTGGAATTTGTTGTGGCAACTACAAAAATCTGGAGGTGAAGGATGAAGACAGCGTTTAGTGCAAGGAAACGCCATTACCTGGCCGGAGCTATCATCTTTTCAATTATGGTAGCCCTGATTGCCGGGACGGCAGCTTGTATTCCGTCGGGAGCCGAATACACACCCATGGTGGCGGCTTCGTATCACGTGGTGGGGCTCAAGTCCGACGGTACCGTGGTCGCCGTGGGACACAACTGGTGGGGGGAGTGTAACGTCGGCAGCTGGCATGACATCACCCAGGTCGCCGCAGGCGGGTATCATACGGTAGCGCTTAGGTACGACCACACTGTAATCACAGTGGGATCGAACTTGCAGGGGCAGCGGAACGGTGCGGGCAACTGGACAGACATCACCCAGGTGGCCGCAGGCGAGTTTCATACGGTGGCGCTTAAGTCGGACGGCACCGTGGTCGCCACGGGTGCCGTGGGGTATGACTACGGGCAGTGCAATGTCGGCAACTGGACGGATATCACACAGGTAGCCGCGGGCGGGTATCACACCGTGGCGCTTAAGAATAACCACACCGTGCTCGCCGTAGGACATAACGACTGGGGACAGTGCGATATCGACGACTGGACGGATATCACACAGATAGCAGCAGGTTATTCTCACACGGTGGGACTTAAGTCAGACGGCACTGTGGTCGCCGCAGGATACAACGTGGACGGGCAGTGCAATGTGAGCGGCTGGACGAACATCGTCCAGGTTTCCGCAGGTTATTCCCACACAGCGGGACTTAAATCCGACGGCACCGTATTCGCCGTGGGATATAACATAGACGGACAGTGCGAGGTCGGCAGCTGGACAAATATCACACAGGTAGCCGCAGGCGTTTTTTGCACAGTGGGACTTAAATCCGACGGCACCGTGGTCGCCACAGGAGGAAGTGACTCCGGCCAGTGTGATGTCGGCACCTGGGAGAACATCATCAAGAGCGCTGCGGGCCGCTATCACACGGTGGGGCTTAAGTCTGACGGCACCGTGGTCGCGGTGGGAGATAACTGGGGCGGGCAGTGCGATGTCGGTAACTGGACTGACATCAGCCAGATCGCTGCAGGCTACTGGCACACAGTGGGAAATAAGACAGACGGTACCGTGGTCGCCGTGGGGTGGAACGACGATGGACAGTGTGATGTCGGCGACTGGGGAAATATCACGCAGGTCGCCGCAGGCGAATTACACACAGTGGGGCTTAAGTCCGACCACACCGTGGTCGCCGTGGGCGCCGACAGCGACGGCCAGTGCGATGTCGAGGACTGGACCGATATCATCCAGGTCGCCGCAGGCAAATTGCACACTGTAGGGCTTGAGTCCGACGGCACCATGGTGGCCACGGGAGATAACGACTACCTGCAGTGTGACGTCGGCAGCTGGGGGAATATAACCCAGGTCGCCGCGGGCGAGAGGCACACAGTAGGGCTCAAGTCCGACGGCACGGTAATTGCCGTGGGAACTAATGACTATAGGCAGTGTGATGTTGACGACTGGACGGACGTTATCCAAGTCGCCGCACATCGCTATTGCACAGTGGGGCTCAAGTCCGATGGCACTGTGGTAGCCGTGGGATATAATGGCTACGGGCAGCTTGAGGTCGGCGACTGGGCGGACATCAATCAAGTCGCCGCAGGCCGCTATCACACGGTTGGGGTCAAATCCGACGGCACCGTGGTTGCCGCGAGTCTTACGGTCGAGCTTGCCAGATGGAATCTGGGCGCACCGCCTGAAGCATAAGGATTCTGACGAGACTGGACTATCAGAGAGGGAGTGGAATATGAAAATGACAATTAGTCCGGGGAGACACCATTACCTGGCCAGAGTTGGCATTTTCCTGGTTACGGCAATCTTAGTTGCCGGAATGGTAGGCTGTAGTGGAGCAGCTCCTTCTGCCCCTTACTACGAACTTACCATCAACGTTACCCCTGGAGGGTCGGTGATCACCCCTGGAGAGGGGATTTTTGAACATGAGCCGGGAGAATCAGTCGACCTGGTGGCCAGGGCCGAGGAGGGCTATCGTTTCGTCGAATGGACCGGCGATGTCGGCAGCATTGGCGATGCCGATGCCGCCGAAACCTACATAATCGTGAGCGACAACTATTCCATAACAGCCAGCTTTGTGCCCAAACGCACCCCTATGGTGGCGGCGGGCACCTGGTACACGATGGGACTTCAGGCCAACGGAAGGGTGGTCGCTGTGGGAGACAACTACTACGGGCAGTGTGATGTTGACAGCTGGAGGAACGTCACTCGGATTGCTGCAGGCTACTGGCACGCGGTAGGCCTTGAGTCCGACGGCACCGTGGTCGCCGCGGGACGGAATGCATCTGAGCAATGCAATGTGAGCAACTGGACGGACATCAAGCAGGTCGCCGCAGGCGGCTGGCACACGCTGGGGCTTAAGTCCGACGGCACCCTGGTCGCTGTAGGATTGAACACCTCCGCCCAGTGCGATGTCGGCAACTGGACGGATATCGTGCAGGTTGCTGCGGGCGCCGGGCATACGGTGGGTCTTAAGTCCGACGGCACCGTGGTCGCCGTCGGTGAAAACGGCGACGGGCAGTGTGATGCAGGCAACTGGACGGGGATTATCTACGTAGCCGCAGGCATCGCTCACACCGTGGGACTCAGGTCCGATGGCACTGTGGTCGCCGTGGGACAGAACTATGACGGGCAGTGCGATGTCACCGGCTGGACAGGCATTACCCAGGTGGCCGCAGGCGGGCTTCACACAGTCGGGCTTAAGGACGACAGCACAGTGGTTGCCGTGGGAAGCAACTCATACGGGCAGTGCGACGTGGACAGCCAGAGCTGGACGGACATCGTCCAGGTCACCGCAGGCGCAACTCACACGGTCGGTATTAAGTCGGACGGCTGGGTAATCGCCGTGGGAGAGAACGGCTGGGGACAGTGCAATGTCGGCTGGACGGATATCACCCAGGTCGCCATGGGCGGGTATCATCTGGTCGGGCTGAAGTCTGACGATAGCGTGGTGGCCGTGGGAGACAACGACTACGGGCAGTGCGATGTCGGCGGCTGGGCAAACATTACCCAGGTCGCCGCTGGCTATCATCATACAGCGGGGCTCAAGTCCAACGGCACCGTAGTGGCCGTGGGAGACAACTATAATGGGCAATGCAATGTCGTCGGCTGGGGGAATATCACCCAGGTCGCCGCGGGCGGCGGCCACACGGTGGGACTCAGCTCCGACGGCACCGTCGTCGCCGTGGGAGACAACGATTACGGTCAGTGCGATGTCGGAGGCTGGACAAACATCACTCAGGTCGCCGCAGGCTACGATCACACGGTGGGGCTCCAATCTGATGGCAGAGTGGTCGCCGTGGGACGAAACCACAAGGGGCAGCGCAATGTCGCGTACTGGACAGACATCATCCAAATCGCCGCAGGCTACGACCATACAGTGGGACTCAAGTCCACCGGCAGGGTAGTCGCAACGGGTGATAATGACTACGGCCAGTGCAATATCAGCGACTGGACAGACATCACCCAGGTGGCCGCAGGCAATTATCACACTGTGGGACTTAGGTCCAATGGCACCGTCAAGGCGGTGGGAGACGACTACAGCGGGCAGTGCGATGTGGGCAACTGGGAGGACATCATTCAGACCGCCGCAGGCCGGTTTCGCACGGTGGGGCTCGAAGATGATGGTACATTGGTCGCCACAAGCCTACTTGTCCACTGGAATCTGTCACTTTCATTGCCACCACTGCGGTATCCGCCGCCTGCTCCACTCCCACCTGGCGGGGGCGATTGTTTCATTGCCACTGCAGCTTATGGCACGCCAATTGCTGAGGAAATACAAATTCTTCGCGAGTTCAGAGACAAATATCTGCTGGCGAACCCGTTTGGACAAGCTCTGGTAGACATCTATTACAGAGTCAGTCCGCCGATAGCCGAGTTCATAACGGAGCATCCCAGCCTGAAGCCGATAGTGAGAGCTGGACTGGGGCCTGTCGTGGCATTGAGTACCCTGGTCGTGAGCACTACTCCGGCCTAGAAGATGGCCATATTAGGCCTCTTGGCGCTGGTTTCGGCGGCGATGGTGGTATGGGCGATGAGGCAGCGAAGTAGAGGTCCACAGTACATCTCAGGGTGGAATTCTGTATTTAGAGCAAGAGCCAAAAGATTGTAATGCGGCGGCTACAGCGGGGATGTTAGGTCCGACCAGAGGTGACCAGTCATATTGCCACCGTCCCACCTTCGGTGGGCAGGATGATGTCTATCCCGCTGTCGCGTAGATTGTCTACGTAGAATTCGGGCTTCTCGGAGTGCACCGGTATAAGCATCTCCGGTCGAATTTCACGGGCAACTCGCAACAGGTCGGGACCACAGGCATGTCCTGAGGCGTGCAGCCCCCTCTCTTCTTCAGGTATCTCCCATTCACCGCCCCTTGCCAGAGGAAGGCCAAATGCCCGTAACTGGAAATGCTTCAGCCAGTGGTGCAGACGCCAGAAGTCCATCTGCTGCTCTTCGTCGTGAGGCTCGCTCGAGCTGAAGACATAAAGACTGCCGGCCCGGGGTTGTATGCTGGGCAGTTCGTTCAAATCCCAGAAGCTGAAACTGAGGATGAAATCACCCTGGTTGGCACCGACGTCTCTGGCCAGGACGATTTTGCCGGAGTAATCATCGTAGATACTTCGCAACCAGGCAGCGGGGCTTTTGGCCGCTGTTGTCTCCTGGTAAATGGCCAGGTTGCCATCTGCGGCCAGGTCCGGTATCTCTGGCTCGAGAAGTCGCATGGTCTTCAGAAGATACGCATCCTTGGGCAAGATTGCCAGCTTTCTTTTCGTGTCTCTGGCAACCTGCAAAAAGGTAAGCAGGCGATTTACATCTCTGGGAGAAAAATCGGCAATCACCAGGCCTCGGGCATCTCTGATAGCTTTGAAGGCATTCTCATACACTTCCTGCTCGGAGACGTTTGCTGCTCTGTTGACATTAGTGCCTTCCAGAATTAATGCCCTGGGACGCAGCCGCGCGGCCTCCTTTATCATCGACTCGGTAAGTCTACCCTCTCTCCCATGGAGCCGCAGGTCGCCGCTGTAAATCACCCAGCCGGAGCTTGTTTCAATACCCCAGGCACAGGCACCGGGAATGGAGTGGTCTACGGGGAAGCAACACAGATTGAAGCCGCACTTACTAATATCATCCAGCGGCTGCCAGACAAATTTCTTCCGGCCGGTAGCTTTCTCCCAGAATTTCTCGGCCTCCTGGCTCAGTTTTGACCTGTCAGCCACGCAGAAGCGACGCTGACGGTCGCCGGCGCTGCTGGCAATATACGCCCCCTGTTTAAGCCCCTCGGCACATTCCTCTATCCTCGGGGTGAAATAGCATACCTGCTGGTCATAAGATGCCTTGCCCGAGTCCTGTATTGCCTTGGCGATAAAGGCTGTGGTCGCCGTGGCATATACCGGGATGTCATCTCTCAGGAAAGCTATGTGGCCTGAGTGGTCGAGATGGGCGTGGGTCAACAGAATTCCATCTATGTCTTCAAGCTTGCGATAATGCTCGGCTTGACGAAACCGTTGCCACAGGTCTTCTCTTTCCAGATCGGTGCGGTAAATGCCTTCCAGCTTGGGAAGCAGCCCCATCACCAACATGTCAAGGAGCCCGGCTCCAGGGCGAGGCTTCAAGTACTCCTCATAAAAGTCTCGGTATTTCTTATAGGGATAGCCAAAATCCAGGAAAAGCTTTCCTTTATCGTCTTCCAGGAGGATTTTGTTGCCCCCGATTTCCCTGACGCCGCCGTAGAACGTAAGCTTGGCCACATCCGTAGTGTACCATAGGAAAAGGGGACAACTCTATTTCTCCCCCGTCATTGCCACACCGAGGTTGCTTCGTCGCTACGCCCCAGACAACGTCAGAAGAAGAAGGTTCCTCCCAACGATAGAAACCCGAGTGAGGGGTGATAAGTGCCAACTTTTCCAGTATACTTACGGCGATGAACAAGATGTTCCTGGTGGACAAACCTACAGGGATTACCTCATCCCGGGTGGTAGAGCGGATAAAGAAGAAATTCAACGTGAAAACCGGTCACACTGGAACCCTGGATCCCCTGGCCACGGGGCTTCTGATTGTTCTCACCGGCAAGTTCACAAAGAACGCGTCGTCGTTCCTCAAGCTCGACAAGGCTTACGAGGTTAAGGCTGTTCTCGGTATCGAGACAGATACCTTTGACTCTGAGGGAACGGTTTTGCGGCAGTGCGCCACCGAAGTGACCAGACAGGAATTGGAAACAGTCTTGAAGGAATTTGCCGGCGATATCTGGCAGACCCCTCCGCTGTTTTCGGCCAAGAAGATGGCGGGACAGAAGGCTTACCAGCTAGCCAGAAAAGGCATTAGTGTGGACATGCCTCCCAAGAAAGTAAGTATTCATTCTCTGGAACTCAAAGAGTTCCAGTTTCCCTATTTCACCATCACTTGCGAGGTGTCTTCGGGATTTTACGTTAGAAGCCTTGCTCATGATATCGGAGACAGGCTCGGGGTGGGCGCTACTGTGATAGGAGTCCGCCGAACCAGAGTAGGTCCCTATCACGTGGAACAGGCTAGAAGCCTGGAGGAGACCCTGGGCTGTAAGTAGAAAGAATTCGCTTTTCAAGGAAAGTGGTGAACTCAGGCAAATTGCCACGCCAGAAAAGCATGGCCCTCGCGCTATTTCTCATTGATTGGGTTATAGACGTCGTGATACAATATCCACACAGTGGCTACTGAAAAAGAAAAGGCAGTCGAATTAGCCATAGAGCAAATCGAGAGGCAATATGGCAAAGGTTCGATTATGAAGTTGGGGGAAATCCCCGCTAGATTAATTGGAGATGCCATTCCCACCGGGGCACTGTCTCTCGACCTGGCCTTGGGAATAGGTGGCATACCCAGAGGACGGGTCACCGAGATATTTGGCTCTGAGGCTTCGGGTAAGACTACACTCGCCCAGCACATAATCGCTGAAGCTCAGAAAGCCGGCGGCATTGCTGCATATATCGACGCCGAGCATGCCTTCGACCCCAGATATGCGGCTAACTGCGGCGTTAATCTGCGCGACTTATACGTGTCGCAGCCCGATACCGGCGAACAAGCCCTGGAAATCACCGAACACCTGGTGAGAAGCAGCGGTGTAGACGTAATAATCATAGATAGCGTAGCCGCCCTGGCGCCCAGGGCTGAGATAGAGGGAGAGATGGGCGATGCCCATGTTGGTCTGCAGGCACGGTTGATGTCCCAGGCACTGAGAAAGTTGAGTGGCGCCATCAGTAAGTCCAAAACAGCGGTCATTTTCATTAACCAGTTGCGGGAAAAGGTGGGCATTGTTTTCGGCAATCCGGAAGTAACTCCCGGGGGCAGGGCACTCAAGTTTTACAGTTCGGTGCGGATAGATTTGAGACGCGGCGACTCCATCAAGCAGGGCACAGAAATGGTGGGCTCAAGGGTGAAGGCCAGGGTGGTCAAGAACAAGGTAGCTCCTCCCTTTCGCAGTGCTGAATTTGATATCATGTTCAATCACGGGATAAGCAAAGAGGGAAGCCTGGTTGACCTCGGAGTAGCAACGGGCTTGATAAAGAAAGCGGGCGCCTTCTTTGCTTATGGCGACACTAAGCTGGGGCAGGGCAGGGAAAACGCCAAGGATTACCTGAGGCAGCATCCTGAACTGGCTGCGCAACTAGAAGAGAAGATAAGAGCTTCAAAAGCTATTCCCAGTATCTCTCTCGGAGAAGGTTCAGAAGCCCTCTCGCAAGAAGCCTGACACAGCTCAGAAAGAAGCCAGTTGACAGATAGTAATGCCTTGCAAGATTGCCTCGATGCGGCCTACTATTATCTCAGCTATCGCCCGCGCAGCGAGGGAGAAATCAGACAGTGGCTTGACAAACGTGGGTTTGCTAGCGAAGTGGTAGAGACAGCAATTGGCAAACTCAGGGAGCAAAACTTGAGCGATGATTTCGCCTTCGCCAAATTCTGGAGGGACGACCGCCTGTCCTTCAGACCTAAGAGCAAGAGGTTGATAAAAAGGGAATTAAGGGACAAGAAAGTAGCTTCAGACATCATTGAACAGGTGACTAGCGACATAGACGACGAAGAGATTGCCTACAAGCTAGGCTCGAGCCGGCTGCCGACCCTCGTTCACTTGGATTATCCAGCCTTTTACCGCCGCCTGACAAGTTACCTCGCTTACCGCGGCTTTAATTACGAAGTCATAAAGCGTACCGCGTCCCTTCTCTGGCAGCAAAAGGAACAAGGCTAATATGTACTGGAATCCGGCTGACGGCGCTTATGATACTAACCAGGTTAATGCAGATAGCAGGCTAGATTCTGATTTGTGGGAGGATAGGTATGATTGATTGGGCTATAGTTGCCAAACTGTGGAGTGCCTATGGCGTAAACATTATCGTCCTGATTATTCTGCTGCTCATTGCCTGGATTACAGGGCTGGTGATACAGAGATCACGGGGCAAAGGCAAAGAGGTTTCAAAGAAAGGATAAGACGATGTTCGGTTTGTATGAAATGGCTTTCGGATCACTAACCTGGGGCAACATCATTATGATCCTGCTCGGTGGCCTTATGATTTACCTGGGCGTCGTCAAGGATTTTGAACCTCTGTTGTTAGTGTCCATCGGCTTCGGTATGATTCTGGTCAATATCCCTCTCGGTGGTTTGATGATCTACTCTCCCGACGGTTTCCCCGCTGAGTCAACAACCCTCGGCCAATTACTGCAGGATATCGGTGATGGCAAAGTCGGTTTACTGAATGTTCTATTTGCCTATGGGATCAAGACTGAGATTATTCCTCTCCTCATCTTCGTGGGTTTAGGCGCTTTGATTGATTTCAGCCCTACCATTGCCCGTCCCATATCCTTTTTCTTCGGAGCTACTGCCCAACTTGGTGTCTTTGTGGCCTTCTCTATTGCCTATGCCTCTGGCTTGTTCACGGTAAACGAGGCTGCCTGCATCGGTATTATTGGCGGCTCTGACGGTCCGCCGACAGTCTACCTTACCGTTGCCCTGGCTCCCCAAATCCTTGGCCCTGTTGCTCTAGCTGCCTACTCCTACATGGCGCTGGTGCCGATTATCCAGCCTCCCATAATAAGGCTACTTACCACCAAGAAAGAGCGGGCCATATATATGAAGCCGCAAGTGCGCGAGGTGTCTAAGCTTGAACTCGTTCTTTTCCCGATTATCATCTTCATTGTGGCCGTACTGTTTGTCCCCAAGTGTGCGCCCATTATTGGCATGCTTATGTTTGGCAATTTGCTCCGCGTTACCGGTGTTACCGATAGGCTGGCTCAGTCTGCGAGTACCGTATTCATTGACGTTCTCACTTTCCTATTAGCATTAACGGTAGGCGGGTTGATGACTGCGGAGGCGTTTCTGAGGCCTCAGACCCTGGCTATCATCGGTCTGGCGGCTGTTGCCTTTGTCTTCTCCACTGTTGGGGGATTGCTGGGAGCCAAGCTGGTTAATCTGTTCCTGAAAGAAAAGATTAACCCCATGATAGGTGCTGCCGGCGTCTCGGCTGTCCCAATGGCAGCTAGGGTAGTGCAGAAGATGGGACAGAAAGCCAATCCGAGGAATTTTCTGCTGATGCACGCCATGGGTCCCAACACCGCCGGCGTCATTGGAACCGCAGTGGTAACCGGGATACTATACGGCATGCTAGTGAAATAGCCTGGCTATAACCACGGTCCGGCTAGCTTGACAGCCACTCCCACAAAAGCTATATTCTTTCTGTCGAGGGCCATTAGCTCAGTTGGTTAGAGCACAGTCCTGATAAGACTGGGGTCTGTGGTTCGAATCCACAATGGCCCACTTTCCATTTCCAGTAATGCACAGTTAGTTTACGATGACTTAATAGCCAGGGGTAGGCGGGTTGAGACTGCTAGGGAGTGGCGTTCGTTAGTCCAGAGATTCGAAGCCTGCTGCGGTGTTAAGGACTCGTATGATAGAGCTGATGTTGTGAGGTTTGTTGCTGGGCTTCGGCAAGAGGGTATGAGGCAGAACTCCATCAATGCCCGGTTAAAAGCGCTGCGGTTGTTGTGCCAGATTCAAAATTGGCATGGCGGTTTTCCACGGGTGGCTATGCCAAGGGTTAAGGATAGTGAGGTAAACCGTCCTTTCTTCACTGCGGACCAGGTCATTCACATCATAGGTAGGGCAAAAGAGGTCTGCACCGAGCGTGAGTTGGGTTTTCTTGCTGCTGCCTCTGTGTATGGCCTGAGGCGTGAGGAGATAGGTACGCTGGAAGTGTGTGACGGTCATGTCAAGGTGCATACTGGTAAAGGTGACGAGGTAAATTCTCAAATAATCCCGGATGGAATCAAGGATTACATGAAGGGTTATCGGACATGTAAAGATGTGAGGTATATGACCAGGGTGTTTCAACGTATCATGGGCAAGGTTGGATTGGAAGTGAATAGAGGCTACGGGTGGCACTCTATAAGACGTGCGTTGGCTACTGAGCTATTGCTACGAGATGTTTCGGTTCTAAATATTGTAAGGTTCATGCGGTGGTCTGATGCTAGCGTCAAAAGTGAGTTTGGTATGCTGGCTATTTATGACAGACGTGAGCAGGATAAAATAGATAGGGATACCTTTGGGATACATCCGTTCCTGTCTGCTTGGTCAAGTGGCGAAGGTTGTAAAGCTGAACGAAGTGTCAGCGTGCCTTGACTACGCAGGATAATACGTATAATTAGAATGGGGGGCGTGTAGCGTCCCCTTATTAGAATATTGGTTTTGTAGCATTGATGTTGTACAGACAATCTCAGTTAGATATAATTGGTTGCTATGGCAGAGGATGCAGAAGAGTTCCTGCGTAGAAACCGGGAAATAGAGGAAATAAGAGACCTAAAAGAAAGAATTGGGGTCCTAGATGATAGGGTTAGTGGTGTTCAGAGAGCCCTAGTAGAGTTCAAAGCTCTCAATATTAGCCAGACCATAAGCAATAATTTGTGGATGAAGGGTGTTGGCGTTTATTTAAATGAGGGAACTGCAGATAATGATACGGCTGAGAAGTATAATGAAATTACTAGTGAATTGAGAGTTGCACTTGCATCTTTGAGGGGAAAACTTGCTGAAGAAGCAATACCAGAAGATGCATACAAGGATTGGATAAAAGATGCACGAAGACGTTTATCTAAAATAGTTGGTGCTAATGAAGCGGATTCTTTAATCGGGGGGTCTTACGACTGGGGGAAAATAATTGGATTGCGTGATATAGAGTGGGAGGAATAGGCAAGCGTAATTCTGGGTGAAGGTTGGTTCCTTGAGGGCGTTAAATCTTTGGTATCGCAGGTTCGGCAGTTAACTTCGTTAGAGGTCAGTTTATCTCGTGGAGGTATTGTTTGGGTTGGTTTGTCCCGTTGGTAGTAGGACCAGAGTGAGAGGGCGGAGGTGTTGGGATTAGGAGGAAGGCAAATGGCATTTGTTGAAACAATAAGTCTGGGAGAGGTAGTTGTTGGTGCGGGAACGTTAATTCTCGCTGTCGTTACGGTCGTCATAACAGGGTGGCAGATAAGAGAGGCTAGGCGAGTTTGGAAGCGAGGAGTCGACCGTGAATATAAGCGTAAATTGCTGGATGAATTCGAAGGTTGGCTACAGAGCGTAATCAGAGCACTAAATGAAGACCCTTATCGGGCAAGGAACTGGGCCAGGGGTGATGAGGAGGATTATTTCAATGAAAAGGCTAAGCTATTAGAGAAGTTGCTACATCTATCAGACCCGGCTTTTTATCTTAGCAAAAAGATAGAAAGGCCGTTTCAGGAATATGACCTGGCGGAAAGATTTGAGAAACTAAGGGATAAATATGGGGATTGTACTGATATGTTACATGATATTGTAGCAAA
>Ga0154672_101_pt1 | contig 28223 bp, 25 predicted proteins | sample Rifle2008BG13ft_FD_116101 | JGI IMG/M metagenome (GOLD analysis project Ga0154672, IMG submission 116101) | Chloroflexi bacterium RBG_13_51_36
TGCCGCCATGAGGCGCTGACTCGCTTTTTTGCCCGTGCCCTGGGTATTGACCAGGAGACTGCCGAAGAAGATGCCTGCAAGGTTGAGCATGTCATCGGTCCCCTGAGCATGGAGAGACTGTCAAAATTTGTGGAGTTCATCGAGGCCTGTCCATTGGGGAAAGCTAATTTTCCGAGCAGGTATGAGTACTACTTGGAACACGGAGAGCTCCCTCAGGATTGCTCGAAAAGGGGTTTGAAGAAGAGGAAATAGGCCAAACAAGAGAAGGCAAAAAAATTTGGAATGTGTGAGTTAGATGAGACTAACTTTTGAAGATAGAGGATAGACTATGATCATGCATCAAAACAATCAGCTGACCCTGGCCGAGATGAAAACCGGACAGACGGGCACTGTGGTCGGAGTCCTGGGAGGACACGGCTTGATTCGGCGTCTGGACGGCCTGGGTATCAGGCCAGGAAAAAAAGTGACCAAACTGAGTTCGACGCTATTCCATGGCCCGGTTATTCTCAGGGCGGATAGTACGCAGGTGGCTGTCGGCTTTGGCATGGCCAGAAAGATAATAGTTGAACTAGATAAATATCTACCGCGAACTCCCTGACATGATGCGTATCCTGCTTGTGGGTAATCCCAATGTGGGCAAAAGCGCCCTTTTTTCTCGACTGACGGGAACACACATTATCGCTTCCAACTATCCCGGCACGACCGTGGGGTTCACGAAAGGGTATCTGAAGCTAGGGCAAGAACAGGCTGAGGTCATTGACGTCCCCGGCAGCTATACTCTTGAACCAAGTTCCAGGGCGGAAGAGGTCACTGTGGAAATGCTCAGAGAAGGAGACGTGGTTATCAATGTCGTCGACGCCACCAATTTGGAGAGAAATCTCAATCTGACTTTACAGTTGCTGGAAAGACAGACTCCAGTAATAGTCGCCCTCAATTTGTGGGATGACACCCGGCACCGCGGGATAAGCATAGATGTGGCCAAATTGGAGGAGCTTCTCGGAGTGCCCGTTGTCCCCACAGCAGGCATTACCGGGCAGGGAATCAGGGAGTTGGTTGGGCGTCTTCCCGAGGCGAGGGTACCCAGAAACGCTCGCATTTATGCCAATAGCGATGAACGGTGGTTGAAGGTGGGTGACATCGTGAGCCAGGTGCAATCGTTGAGCCATCGCCACCATACCTGGTACGAGCGTCTGGAGGATGCCAGCAGCCATCCGGTCGGCGGGATAATCATCGCCCTGCTTGTCCTTTTTGCCACGTTCTGGTTTGTGCGGTTCGTCGGTGAGGGAATAATCGGCTACATAGCTGAGCCTATCTTCGAAGGGCTGTGGACACCGGTGCTAATGAAATTGAGTCTGGCTTTGGGAGGAGGAGGGTTTTTGCACAACGTCTTGATAGGTGAACTTGTCGGCGGGGGAATTGACTATTCTCAGTCCTTCGGCTTGCTCAGCACGGGACTCTATATTCCTCTGGGTGCCGTGTTGCCCTATATCATTGCTTTTTACCTGGTATTGGGAATACTTGAAGATGTCGGCTATCTGCCCCGCCTGGCGGTGTTGATGGACGCCATAATGCACCGGTTGGGGCTCCACGGTTATGCCATCATCCCCACTATTCTGGGCTTTGGATGTAACGTGCCCGGCATCATGGCAACCCGTATTCTGGAGAGCCGTAAACAGAGGTTTATTGCCTCGACCTTGATTTCTATCGGCGTTCCCTGCGCTGCCTTGCAGGCTATGATAATCGGAGTGGTGGGGAAGCAGGGCGTGGCATACGTGGCTATGGTTTACGGGAGCCTGTTCATATCGTGGGTTGTTATAGGGCTCATCCTTAATCGTGCTGTCAGAGGATTCAACCCGGAACTCCTGGTGGAAATTCCACCCTATCGCCTGCCGCCGTGGCGGGTCGTCGGCCAAAAGCTCTGGCTAAGGGTCTCAGGCTTTATTAGAGAAGCTTTGCCAATAGTGCTCGGCACCGTGCTGGTGGTAAACATCCTATACACTTTAGGAGTCTTCCGTGCCATTGCCGACATCGCCGCCCCGGTATTGACCGGGCTGTGGGGGTTGCCCAAGGAGACAATCGCACCCCTCGTTATTGGCTTTCTACGTAAGGACGCGGCTATGGGCATGCTGGCTTCCTTAGGCCTGACTGCCAGGCAACTGGTTATCAGCAGCACGGTCTTGGCTATGTTTTTCCCCTGTGTAGCTACCTTTGTGATATTGGCCCGGGAACTGGGCGTAAGAGACCTCTTCAAGGCTATTGGCGTAATGCTGGTTGCAGTACTGATAATGGGTAGCTTACAGAACCTGATTCTCTAGGCCGAGATTCACAGGCTCATCCAACAGACAGAAGCTCTCTCAGAATCTGCGAAATGTCTTTGACAGCCAGCCTGCCATCCAGGTTTTCGGCCTTCACGGCATCCGTGAGCATCGTTAGACAACTGGGACAGGTGACTGCTAACGTGTCGGCTCCGGTATCGTAAGCTTCTCTGACCCTGATCCGTGCCGGGCTATCCGCGCTGCCCGCCAGAAGGTCGGTAACGAAATTGCCACTGCCGCCGCCACAGCAAAAAGCATCTTTCCTGTTCCGTGCCATCTCCACCAGATCAATGCCGGGAATACTCTGCAATATCTGCCTTGGCTCGTCATAGATGTTGTTATAACGCCCCAGGAAGCAGGGGTCGTGGTAAGTAACCTTTGCTTTAAGTTGTGAGGGTTTTATCTTGTTGTTCTTAACAAAATCATTCAGGATTTGGGTGTAGTGGTACACCTCGAAGTTTCCACCCGATACCGGGTAGACGTTCTTCATAATGTTGTAGGAATGCGGGCAAAGCGTAATCACCTTACTGACGCCAAGCTCTTTGAATTTCTGGTTGTTTTTCTCGACTAGGTTCTGAAAGAGTCCCGTCTCACCCAGCATGTATATCTCATTGCCGCAGCACTCTTCCTCTTCGCCGAGTATCCCGAAGGAAACCCCGGAGGCGTTTAAGATATCCACCAGGCTCCTGGCCATTTTCTGTCCGTTTTCGTCGTACGAGCCCAGACAGCCGACATACAGGAGATACTCGTCTCCTGCCTTATACTTTTTCGTTCCGTTCGCCCAGGCAGCCCTGTCGCTCCTGAGCTGCTTGAAAGGATTTCCATAGCTATAGACAGCTTCGAAAAAGCGTGCCACACGGGGCGGTATCTTCCCTTTCTCGACCATATCGCTCCTGGCTCCAACAATCCAGTCAACAATATCAGGAGCGAACTTCATGGGACATTGCTCGGTGCAGTTCTTGCAGGTCGTGCAGGCGTAAAGGATTTCAGCGAAGTGCTCCGACCATTCGATTTCGCCCTTCAGCCAGGCATAAATAAGCCAGAGCCGTCCGCCGGTGGAGTAGCTATCAAACCTGAACCTTCTGTAGGAGGGACAATTAAAGCTCGAGTAGTCGGTGGGAAACTTGCAGTACCCGCACCTGAAACATCTATGGATCTGGCTGACATATTTCTGCATCATTTCACCTCCCAGTTTCCAGGGTTCATGATTCCGTTGGGGTCCAGGAGCTGCTTTATCTTCTTCATAAGGGCAAGTGTATTCGGGTCCATCCTGTCCATGAGCAGCTTCTGTTCGTAAATGTCTGCCTTCCAGAGCACGCCGCCTTCCTCCAGGGCGAATTTGCTGCACTCGTCCAGAGCCTCTTTAGCTCTGACCATCTCGTCAGCATTGGCTCTACTAAAGGAAAAGGAGAATGAGAACATCATGCAGTGCCCGGCGCCGATGAGCCGGGTGGCGGATGAATAGAAGACATTATATTTTGCAGCCACCTCCTCCAGTTTCTTAATGAAAGCCGGAAATTTCTCAATCGGGGTTATAGGCCCGGCATATTGAAATCCACCCCCTTTCGACACATCAGCGAACCGGCATGTGTCTTTGGAGGGCATTGACATCAGAGGGGCTTTCATGTCCGGCGAGAGGCTCAAGAACCCTACGTCCCGGTTTTCAAAGTGCTCCCAGATGGAATCCCAGACCATCTTGCGCTTAAACTCCATTTCTTCATCGGAATCGCCGGTTATGTAAGGCGTTACCCAGAAAGTTCCCCTGAATCTCAAAGGCAGCGGTTGAGCCGACACCACCACGTCTTCTATCATCTCGGTGTGGCTGAGCTTCAGCATAATGTCCGGGATCAGCTCGGACTTATCTGTCAGGAAGACCATCACATCCCTCATCTTCTTGCAGGGGTAGAGCTTCAGTCCCAACTTGGTGATTATGCCTGTGGTGCCGAACCAGCCCAGAAATAGTCCGGACAAATCTGGCAACGGCGCTCCCTTCGAGAACCAGTATGAAGATACCGAACACGAACCGATGCGGCAGAGTTCCCCCGTGGGCAGGATCACTTCCAGGCCGGAGACCATGTCGGAGTTGAACCCGTGCTGCTGCGACAGTCGCCCCTGCCCGTGGATTACCGCGTTGGCGACTATCGTGGCTATCGGTGGAGCGTCGGGTATGCTGTGCCGTAGGCGTGGGTGGTGTTTCTGCAAATAGCTCTTTAGCACACCGTGTGTAACGCCGGCTTCAACGACGACATATCTGGCTTTCTCATTTACCTCCAGGATCCTGTCCATCCGCTTCATATCCAGTACAATGCCTCCTCGCTGAGGGATAACCAGACCGGTCAATGCCAGACCTGACCCTTTGGGAACAAGTGGCATCTTCTCCTTGTTTGCCAGCTTTACTATTTCCTGCACCTCCTCAGTCGTTTCGGGCATTACCACAAAGTCGGGTTCATGCGGGGGCATGAGGCCCCCGTCTCTGGCATAGAAATAGCGCTCCTCCTTCCGGTCGGAGACGAAATCCTTCCCAACTATCTTAACCAACGAATCGTATAAGGTACTGGTAATGGCCATAATCACACCTCCACGGCTAATTCAGGCAGCCTCAACGCTTGCTCTTCGCCTATGCCAAGTTTACACAGGTCAATCATGTGTATCGGCTTTATGCCTTGCTTGACAACCTTATGCGCTAGCGAGTCCCAGCAAGCCGGACAATTGAACACGCAGTACTCCGCGCCAGACTTCGCCATATCGTCTATGTTTCTCTTCTGAACATCGTCGGCCAGCGCCGGTCCCTTCTCCATTCTGAAAATCTCGGCGCAGCACAGGGCACTTTCTTTGTCATACTTCCGCTTGACCCGCTCTACCCCAAACAGCCCGAATATTTCATCCACATAGTGGTCTGTCTCGGGGCACAGGCGGGCTGAACAGTTTCTCTGGTAGGCGGCTTTAACATTGAGCGGTTTGATCTGGTCTTTGAGCTCCTTTAGCCTGCCATACAGATACTCATAGTAGTGAATGGGCTTGAATGGTATGTCTATACCGTAAGCGGGTGCCAGCGATGTGAAGGTGCCATAACATTCGTCATGCAGACATACAAGCTCTTTGACTCCCTGGTTCTTAATATTCTCGACTATCCCGGGCAGCCTGTCCTTTATTACTGATGCTCTTGCGTAATGCAGATAAACAGCATTGCAGAAAAACTCCTGGCCGAAGATTACAGACCAGGCGATGCCGTCGAAAAGCTTCCCTTTGACCAGTGTGTTGAAGTGGGGCAAAAAGCAGTACGATAGTGCCTTTTCCTCAACTTTGCCCACTATGAATTTACCCACCGGCTGACACTGGTTAACCCACATTGTGACGGTCGGCCTCGGCGCTGGTAGTATCCCTTTCTTTTCCTGTTGCTCGACAATCAAGTAGAACGGATGGTTCCCATATGGGCAGTATTCCTCACAGGCATAACATGTGGTGCATGCCTCCTGCACAGACGAATCCTCACCGTTGATTACTTTCTGCCATTCCTTCTTCGCTTTGTCTTTGTCCTTGAAATCCATGTACTGGCATTTGGTAAGGCAACTGATGGTTTTGCACCTGGCACATTTTGTCCTGTCAAATTTCAATTCGGGCAATGGCATGTCCCTCCCTTCAATTCTATATATATGCTGCTCAGAATCAGCCGAGTTTGCGTAATTCGGCTCTCAACACCTTGCCTAAAATGTTCCTGGGCAAGGACTTCATAAATTGCACCTTCTTTGGCCGCTTGAAGGTAGGTAAGCAGTCTTTGCAGTAGGCGATCAGTTCCTCTTCGTTTACACATTTCTCCGGCTTTATGACGACGAAAGCTTTTATCTCTTCTCCGTACACGGCATCTGGGACGCCCACCACTCCCGCTTCTGTGACTGCTGGATGCTGCAGAAGGACCTCCTCAACTTCCATCGGTGATACGTTCTCTCCCCCTCTGATGATGATATCCTTCTTGCGGCCGGTGATGTAGAAATAGCCATCCTCATCCACATAACCTATATCGCCGGTATGAAGCCATCCGCCTTTGATGGTTTTGGCTGTTTCGTCTGGCAGGTTCCAGTAGCCTTTCATCAGTGTGGGCCCCTTGACTACTATCTCGCCCTGCTGTCCCGGTAGAAGCTCCTGCCCTTTCTCGTCGAAAACTTTGATTGTGTTGCATTTCAGCAGGCACTTACCAATGGAGCCGTACTTTGGTGGAAGGTCGCCTGGCTGCCCTGTAGTGGTGGCTCCTGATTCGGTCAGGCCCCACCCCTCTCGAATATCCACTCCCACCTTTTCCCTCCATCTCAGGGCCACTTCTACGGGCAACGGTGCTGCCCCACACTGGCAGTCCTCAAGCGAGCTCAAGTCATACTCATCCAGCTCGGGGGATTCTAATATCTGGATATACATTGTAGGGACCGCTGCCATTTGAGTAACCCGGAATCTCTCAATGGCTTTCAGGGTCTCTTCGACATTCCACCACCGCAGCAGAATCGTTTTCCCACCTACGAAGTTACTGGTGTTGCTGAAGGCAATACCATAAGAGTGCGACAAAGGCAGCACCCCCAGGCTGACCATGGCTCGGTTCACACCGGAAACCCGTTGACTAGCCTCGTTGAAGTGTAGTGTTTTCGGATCAAGCGCGCAACTATTAAACTGCAGAGTTGTGGACCTGTGCACCAGAATATATTCATAGAAGAATAACGCATTGATATAGAGCGAGTAATGCGTGTGCATCACTCCTTTGGGCGGTCCTGTGGTGCCGGCGGTGTACATCAGAGCGGCGATATCACCATTATCGGTCTCGGCAACCGCCAATTGATCGTAAGTACTTGACATAATATCACAATACGGAATAGTTCCTGGAACATCATCCCCGTCTGCGAGAATCACGTGCTGCAAATTCGGCGTTTGCCTTTGCGCCTCTAGTACCCGGCCGACAAAATCCGGGCTAGTGAGAATGACTTTGGCACCGCAGTCACGGTATATGTAGGCGGCCTCATCGGGCCGTAACAGGGGATTCAGGGGGACGGCGACAGCAGCTATCTTGTATATGGCAGGAAAGGCAGAAAGCACCACCGGACTGTTGGGCATTTGTACTGCCACCCGGTCTCCTTTGTTTATGCCGAGTCTCTTGAGTGCATTCCCCAGCAGGTTGGCGCTGCGACTTATCTCGACATTTGTGTACCATCTTCCTTCAAAATAGAGGGCTTCGTATTCGCCGAACCTCTTGACGTTATCCTCTATGCCACTGCCAATGTTCATAATACGTCCCTCCCAATTTGGTATTTTACTATATTTCACTGCTCAGGATTTAACTGTCTTTCGTCAGCTGATAATGACGAGAAGATCATCGTTATCGGGTCATTTTCAACGTTGTCAAGGTTTGACATCACGCAGTTTTTGTGCCATAGTCTCTTGTTCCCAGAAGCTCGCGTGAGGAGGTCAATCGATGGTCGGCATAAAGTCTTATGGAGCCTACATCCCGCGGTATCGAATGAATCACAATACTCTCTTTATGGCTGTTGCGTTTTTGGGGTCTTTTCCAGCGCCCGGTGAGAATGCGGTTGCCAATCATGATGAAGATGCTCTCACCATGGCGGTAGCCGCGGGAATTGATTGTTTGAGTAGTGTAAAACGGGAGATGGTTGATGGCCTGTATCTTGCTACCACCAGTCAACCTTATATGGTGAGGCAAAATTCAGCCCTGGTAGCTACCGCTCTTGATTTGCGGTCTAGTATAAGGACTGCAGATTTCATTGGCTCCACGAAATCAGGGACCACTGCGCTCCTTTCGGCCCTGGACACAGTAAAGGGAGAGACGTCAGGCAATGTTCTCATCTGTGCTTCTGACTGCCGGTTGAGCAAACCGGGCAGTCCTCAAGAGTCTCTCTACGGAGATGGCGCTGCGTCGCTTCTTGTTGGCAGTGATGCGTGTATCCCGGTCTGTACGCACGAGAGCACGGGGCCATAGCCAAGAGGTTGGGCGCTGACCCTGCTCAGCTTCAGGATACGTTGCTTAGCACAGTCGGTGATACTGGCTCAGCTTCACCTTTGATGATGTTAGTGGCGGCATTGGAGGATGCCAAGCCCGGCGACAAAATACTGGTCGCCAGCTTTGGAAATGGCGGCGACGCAATGTTCTTCCAGGTGACCGAGAAGATAAAGAATGTGGCTGACAAGAGGGCAGTGAAGAAACACGTCGCTGCCAAAAAGGATCTTGCCAGCTATGAGAAGTATCTTGCCTTCAGAAATTTGGCACCGATGGACTTGGGTATGCGTGGCGAGATAAGCATTAAGACGCCGATGTCGGCGTTGTTCAGGGAAAGGAAAGTAATTCTGTCTCTTTGTGGTTCGAAATGCAAGAAGTGCGGGACGCCGCAATATCCATATCAAAGAGTATGTGTCAATCCTGATTGCGGAGCCATTGACCAGATGGAAGATTATCGCTTTTCGGACAAGAAAGCCGTCATATTTACTTATACCGGCGATAATCTGGCCGCCAGTATTGACCCACCTTCGATATATGGCCTGGTGGATTTTGATGGTGGCGGCAGGTTCTGGTTTGATTTCACCGATTGTGATCTGGATTCGGTCAAAGTAGGCATGCCTGTTGAGATGACCTTCCGCAGGCGATATGTTGATGAGCCAAGCGGTGTTCACGGTTATTCATGGAAGGCAGCGCCTATACGTGCCTGACTGCGGTACGCGATAACAAGATTTACGGAGGGATCAAGAATGGCAGAAGGTATCAAAGACAAAGTCGCTATCATAGGGATGGGTTGCACCAAGTTTGGAGAGTTATGGGATAAGAGCGCCGAAGACCTCATGGTGGATGCTTTCAAGGAATGTATGGAGGACGCGGGCATAGAAAAGAAGGACATCAACGCGGCCTGGTTTGGCGTGCACTTTGAGGAACAGAGTGTAGGAAAAGGGGCCACATCTCTGGCTTTAGCATTGAAGTTGCCCTTTATTCCTGTGACCAGGACGGAAAACTTTTGTGCCACTGCCACGGAAGCTTTCAGGGGGGCATGCTACGGTGTAGCGTCGGGAGCTTATGACATTGCTCTGGCTCTGGGTGTCGAAAAGCTCAAAGACACGGGATATGGCGGGCTTCCCGGTGGCCCTAGTCTTATGGGGACAAAAAATGCACTGATTATGCCTAAATTGACCGCCCCCGGGGCTTTTGCCATGATGGCGACCAGATACTTTGCCGTATATGGTCTCAAGCCGGAGGAAGGCAAGAGAATGCTGGCCAAGGTGTCAGTTAAAAGCCATTACAACGGAGCCCGGAACCCGAAGGCACATTTGCGCCGCGAAGTAACCGAGGAACAGATAATAAATGCGCCCATCATTGCCTGGCCATTGGGGCTTTTCGACTGCTGTGGAGTCAGTGATGGTTCAGCGGCTGCAATTGTAACCAGAGCCGACATGGCCAAGAAGTTTCGACCAGACCCCGTATATGTCAAGGCACTACAGGTGGCTTTAAGTTCAGGCGAGGAATTAATGTATACCAAATGGGATGGGGCTCATGTTGAGACCACTTATCGCGCTGGCAAGCAAGCTTATAAAGAGGCTGGAGTAAAGAATCCACGTGAAGAGATAAGCATGGCTGAGGTGCACGATTGCTTCTCCATAACTGAGGCAGTGACCATGGAGGACCTGCAATTCAGCCCCAGGGGAAAAGTCAAGGAAGACATCGAGGCCGGCCGTTTCAACCATGATGGCCCGCAGCCCATTCAGCCCGACGGTGGATTGAAGTGCTTCGGACATCCTATCGGGGCGTCTGGTCTCCGGATGATATACGAGATGTACAAACAATTGCAGGGCAAAGTCCAGTTACCGGAACGACAGCTCAAGAATCCTAAGCTGGGGCTGACCCACAATCTAGGCGGTTTTCCACCCATGAACATCGTTAGTATTGCTATCGTAGGATCGTAGAAGCAAATGAATCAGGGAGGCTAGCTATGGCTAATGGCAGTCTGATTACAGAGGAATTGCGTAAGCTGATAGGTGTGACCCTGGACACTATCGTTTTCAAGGTCGAAGAAGGGGCAATCCAGAGGTATGGACAGGCTATAGGCGATCCAAACCCTCTATATAATGATCCGGACTTTGCCAGAAAAACCAAGTATGGACGGTTGATAGCTCCTCCCGGTTTCACTGGTTGGCCAGTCAAAGTTGGGCGTCCTACGGAGAAACTGTTCGCATTTCTGGTAAAAGCTGGAGCGCCTCCGAGGATTCTCGACGGAGGTATTGAGTTCGAATTTGTTGAACCCATTGGTGCTGGTGATGTCTTGACTGCCACGACTAAGATTGCCAAGGTGGGCGAACGCGAAACCAGACTGGGCAAGACCATGTTCACCACAGCAGAGGTCACTTTTGTGAACCAGAAGGGCAACGTTGTACTGAGAAGCTGGGCAACGATAATCCAGTTCTAGTTTTTGAACTACTTTGTTTTGGGAGGAAAGATGGCTAAACAAGTTTGCTATGAGGACGTTGAGCTGGGCACTGAGGTAACACCATTGGCGAAGATCGCTACAACTCGTATGTTGGTCCAATGGGCAGGGGCATCGGGGGATTTCAATCCTCTACATTATGATGAAGATTTCGCTAAGGCTATGGGCGTGGGTGCTCCTATTGTACATGGCGCACTTAAGCGTGCTTGGTTGGGACAATTGATGACTGATTGGATTGGAGAGGATGGGAGACTCAAGAAACTGTCCTGCCAGTACCGCGGAATGGATTATCCCCGGAAAATGAAGACGATGGAAGAGCCTCGTGACGGCGAAACCTGGTGGTGTAAAGGCAAAGTGATCAAGAAATATGAAGAAGGTGGCGAGCATCTTGTTGAGTGCGAGATTTGGGTGGAGAATGGAAAGGGAGACAGGACGACGCCTGGCTCGGCTCTGGTCGCCTTACCCGCACGAAAGAAGAAATAAGCTAGAGTATTGGTTTTGACAGTTGCTTAGAAGCGGTTTCTAGGAATAGTGAATCAAGCCCGTGTTATTGATAGAACGAATCTCAAGGAGGTGAAAAATGGGAAGACTAGATGGAAAGGTGGCGGTTATCACAGGGGCGGCTCGCGGCATAGGTAAAGCCGATGCTCTGTTGTTTGCCAAAGAAGGTGCGGCTGTTTTTGTGAGTGATATTGATGAGGCGCCGCTTATGGAGGCAGTCAAGGAAATTGCAGCTACTGGAGGCAAAGCCGATGGCTGCGCTGGCGATGTGACTAAGCTGGAGGACTGCCAGAAGGTTATGGACAAAGCAGTCGAAAAATTTGGCAAGATAGATATTTTGGTGAATAATGCCGGACTTACGAGGGACGCTTTGATAAATAGGATGACGGATGCTCAGTGGGATATATGTGTTGATATTAGTCTCAAGGGGACCTTTAACTGTATCAGAGCAGCTTCGAAGTATATGATGAAGGCGGGACACAATGGCAGAATAGTTAACGTAGCTTCGGTAGCGGGACTGATGGGAAACGTCGGGCAGATCAATTACTCTGCCGCTAAGTCAGGTCTCATCGGGTTGAGCAAAACCGTAGCCAGGGAGTGGGGACGCTTTGGTATTACCTGCAATGTGATTGCCTACGGATTTGTAGATACACGGTTGACCAGAGAAAAAGAAACACAGCAGGAACAGGTAGCTGGCGAAGCAGTGGGTATCCCAAAGAAGGTAAGGGATATGATGCTCCTTCAAGTTAAGCCGATGACGCCTGAAGATGCTGCGAAGCCTGTTCTATTCCTGGCTTCAGATGATGCTGCTTTTATTACGGGACAGGTGCTGAACGTTTCCTCTGGGATTTATATGTAGGTGTAGGGGTTTGACTCCCTCGTGACCAAGTCTTTACGGGGTATGATCTGTCGCCTATTTGGAAATCGGGAAAGAACATATGAGGAGTTCGACAATGGGAAAGAGGCTTGCAGGTAAAGTAGCTATCGTCACCGGGGCCGGACGAGGCATTGGTCGAGGAGAAGCCATGGCCTTGGCCTCGGAAGGGGCCAAAGTAGTGGTAAATGATCTGGGGGGTGCTGTTGATGGTTCCGGGGCAGCGCGTTCACCAGCGGATGAGGTGGTGGCAGAGATTAAGAAACTGGGCGGAGAGGCAGTGGCTGACTATGACTCAGTGGCCACTATGCAGGGTGGCGAGAACATTGTAAAGACTGCCGTGGACAATTTTGGGAAGGTCGATATACTGGTCAACAATGCGGGAATTCTGCGTGATAGGATGTTGTTCAATATGAGCGAAGAGGACTGGGATATAGTGCTCAAGGTGCATTTGTATGGTCATTTCCATACCATTAGGGCGGTGAGTCCCTTCTTCCGCCAGCAGATGTGCGGACGAATCATAAATACATCATCTGTGGCAGGGCTCAATGCTACCACTTATGGGCAGGCTAACTACGGTGCAGCCAAGGAGGGGATCGTTGGCTTAACGAGAAAAGTGGCGCGGGATATGGGCCGGTATGGTGTGACGTGTAATTGTATTCGGCCTAACGCCGGTACCCGGCTTACCCTCAGCGATGAAATGAAAAAGGCTCGGCCGGAAGCTATGGCCAGGTTTGACCAAATGAAGCCTGAAGATATCGCTCCTCTAGTGGTATGGCTCGCTTCTAATGATGCTGCTAACGTCAACGGGCGGGCATTCTATGTAGAAAGAGGCCGAATTGGGCTCTATTCAGAGCCCGTACTGGAGAAGCAACTGGTTAAGGCTGGCGGATGGACGATTGATGAGCTATTCATGTTCATGCCGGTGGCCATGACCAAGGATTTGGTCAACCCAGACCCGCCCCGGTCCAAGTAATGGCTCGGTGTATGCTGCCGTCGGTTTCTCGGCTGGTTGCCTGAAAGTCTGAACAGTAACGGTTATCACTATGACTTGGTCTATGTAATGTGCCTCGTTGTCTGAGTTATCGCTCGCGGTGTAATGAGGGGAGATATGCAATCCTCCACTGATTGGTTTTCGGGAAAGTAAAATGGACTTTAGACTGGGCGAAAAAGAACTGGCATTGAAGGAAGAAATTCGCAAGTTTGCCAAAGCCGAGCTACCTCCGGATTTGGTGCGCAACACCGTAATTGACGGCGAATTCAGGGATTTCGACTTCGAAATATCCATGTCCCGAAAACTGGCCCGGAGGGGCTGGCTCGTTATGAGCTGGCCAGAGAAGTATGGCGGACGTGATGCCTCTCTCCTGGAGCAAACAATATACGAGATGGAGATAGCCTACTGGGGAATACCAGGGGCATGGATGGGCATAAGCGGGATACAATGGGTAGGCCCTTGCTTGATGATGTTCGGTACCGAAGAGCAAAGAGGAAAGTATTTGCCCTTAATTGCATCGGGCGAAAAAGATGGTGTCTGGTGCACTGGTTACAGTGAACCAAATGCCGGCTCAGACTTCGCCAATATTCGGACTCGAGCGGTGAGGGATGGGGATGACTATATAATAAATGGACAAAAGGTGTGGACAAGTGCTGCTCACCGGGCAAGATGGTGCTGGCTGGCTGTCAGAACAGCCCCCAATGCCACTAAGAAACATCAGGGAATCAGTATCTTCATTGTGGACATGAAGAGCCCAGGTGTCACAGTTAATCCCATTTTGAACTATTACGGGCGACATCACTTTAATGAAGTGTTCTTCGATAATGTGAGAGTGCCAGCTTCCAACCTGGTGGGAGAGGAAAATAGAGGCTGGTATTATCTTATGCAGTCACTGGCTTTTGAGCGACGCAGCATAGCGCCTACCACCTATGGTAGTCTAAAGAGGATTCTAGAAGAGCTGGCCAAGTATGCTGGTCAAACCGAGTATGAAGGCCAACCACTGTCTAAGAACCCTGTGGTTCGTGCCAAGCTAGCTGACCTCGCTATCAACCTGGAGGCGCTGAAGATGTTCGCCTTTCAACTTGCTTGGCGTATAAGTCAAGGTCAAATTCCTATCTATGAGTCCTCCAGAAACAAGATAATGGGTGACGATTTGATGAAACAGGGGGCTATCACTGGGGCTGAGATTCTGGGGATATATTCTCAGGTTGACCCGGATTCCGAGTGGGCCAAACTCAATGGCGCCATACAGGGAGCGTATCTGGGATTTCCCGGTCAGGCGATTGCTGCAGGCACCGCTGAAATCGAAAAAAGTATTATCGGACAGTTTAGATTGGGATTACCCAAATCATATTAGAGTCTCTTAGAGTGGATATTTTAGAGCGTTATTATGAATTTTAGTTTTACCGAAGAGCAGGACATGCTACGGATTTCGGCCAGAGATTTCCTGGCCAAGGAATGTCCCAAAGCTAAAGTCAGGGAGATGGCCAGGGACGAAAGGGGCTATGACCCACAGATGTGGCGTAGTATGGCAGAACTGGGCTGGATGGGGCTCATCTTTCCGGAAGAATACGGAGGCACGAATGCCAGCTTTATGGATCTGGTCATCTTGATGGAGGAGATGGGAAGGAATATCGTGCCGGGTCCTTTCTTCTCCACCATCGCCCTTTGTGCTCTGCCACTACTTGAATATGGAAGCAGTGGGCAAAAAACTAAATTTCTGCCGCAAATCGTTCAGGGCGAGGGTATTTGGACTTTTGCTCTGGTCGAGTCATCAGGCAAATATGAAGCTTCTGGGATAAAGCTTGGTGCTGTACTGAAGGGGACAAACCATGTTCTTCAGGGCTACAAGCTTTTTGTTACCGATGCCCATGTCGCTGATCATATCGTGGTAGCGGGCAGGACCGGAGAAGGCAAGAGACCGGAAGACGGCATCACACTGTTCATTGTTGATGTTAGAGCATCCAATGTGAAAATAGAGGAAATCCCGACCATAGGCGGTGACAGGCAATTCAAAGTCAGCTTTGATAGCGTGGTGGTGCCTGGAGACGATATTCTGGGCAAAATAGGCGATGGCTGGGCTATAGTGGACTTAGTATTACAGCGGGCGGCCGTGCTGAAGTGCGCTGAGATGTCCGGAGCGTGTCAGGCTGTCTTGGACATGACAGGTAGCTATGCCAAGGAACGAATTCAGTTCGACCGGCCGATAGGCTCTTTTCAAGCGATACAGCACAAATTGGCTGACATGCTGATCGATGTGGAGGCGGTTCAGTATTTACTCTATCAAGCAGCCTGGGGAATAAGCATTGGTTCACCATCGCCGTGGCAGATTTCAGCAGCCAAAGCTAAGGCCAATGAAGCCTACCAGCGAATTTGCATTGAGGCCATTGCTGCCCATGGGGCCATCGGATATACCATGGACCATGATGTCGGCCTCTACTACCGGCGTGTGAAGGCGGCACAGTTCGCTGCCGGCGATACTGACTTGCACAGGGAAGTGGTAGTCACTGAACTGGGGCTTTAGTTTTGCCAGATGAGGAGGCTCGTTGACCGGATGAATTGCGATGCCTTCTCCCTTGTGATGCTTGCACAGGATCTGGTTGATGAGCCAAATATTCTAGCTATTGAGTATAGTTTCAATCATCAGTATACGTCTATTGATCATGTCGCCCGTGGGTTACGTTGAGAGAAACTTGCAGAATATACTGCTGTGTGCTACGATGCGGATAGCCAGAGGTCTTGACAAAATTAGATCATGATGTTATACTTACCAGTTTGCGTTATGTTCCCTTTCTCTATTTGGTCTGGTTATCCTAAGTTTTTCCAGTTAATGCCTTCAAGAAATTGTTTTGAAGAATCAGAGTCGTTTTTTCTATGCTTAAGCACAAGTCGCTGAAGTCTTTCGCCGAATTGCCCGAGACTTTAGAAATACCCGACCTTATTCAGGTCCAGCTTGATTCCTTTCGCTGGTTTCAAGAGGAAGGTTTGCGGGAGCTGTTTGAGGAAATATCACCAATTCAAGATTACACGGGCACCAGGCTGGAATTACATTTCGTCGATTATGAGTTTCGAGAACCACTCCACTCTATTCCCGAGTGTCTTGAACGAGGTCTGACCTATTCCTCTCCGATTCACGTCACTGCACAACTGGTGGTTAAAGAAACGGGGGAGATCAAGCAACAGGAATTATACTTCAGCGATTTCCCCTTAATGACCGATGCCGGCACTTTCATCATTTCCGGAGTGGAGCGGGTGGTGGTCAATCAGTTGACTCGTTTTCCTGGAGTTTATTTCACGCTGGAAAGAGACCCTTCCAGTGGGCGGGAATTATGTGTTGCCAAGCTTGTTGCCGAGCACGGGGCGTGGCTTGACTTTGACACTTCTAATCGAGACGTAATCTCGGTCAAAGTGAGTGGTAAACGGAAGATACCGGTTACGACCTTGCTACGTGCCATAGGCTTTGAAGACAATGAGACATTGGTTTCTCTTTTTCAAGATATAGACAACTCGCCCGAGCATGCTTTCATCCGCTCTACAATAGACCGAGACCCTCTGGTGAAAAGTAAAGCTGAGGCTCTGTTAGATATCTACAGGAAACTATCTTCTGGCGAAGCTCCCAGTCTTAGCAGTGCTCAAGCCTTGCTGAACAATTTCCTGTTTAACCCTCGCCGTTATAGCTTGGGCAAGGTTGGTCGCTACAAGCTCAACAAGAAGCTAGGCCTAAGTATCCCCGGAAATTGCACTGGCTTGACCTCTGAAGACTTGGTGCAAATAGTCCGCCGTATTATTTCGGTCAACCTTGGCAATGAAACTCCCGATGACATCGACCATCTAGGCAATCGAAGGGCCCAGGCGGTAGGTTTTCTGATACAAAAACAGTTTCGCATTGGCTTGCTGAGACTGGAAAGAGCTATCAAAGAGCGGATGAGTATTCTTGGTCCGGAGGCGGCAACACCTGCCGCTCTGATAAACATTCGCCCTGTAGCAGTTGCTGTGAGGGAGTTCTTTGGTCGGTCGCAGCTATCTCAATTCATGGATCAGACCAATCCGCTAGCTGAGCTAACTCACAAGCGCCGTCTTTCTGCTATGGGGCCGGGAGGCCTCTCGAGGAAACAGGCTGGATTTGAAGTCCGCGATGTACATCATTCTCATTACGGTAGGATTTGTCCTATAGAAACGCCCGAGGGGCCAAATATCGGTCTTATTGGCTCTCTCGCCACTTACGCTTCAGTCAATGAATTTGGTTTCATAGAAACGCCATATCTCAGAGTTGTCCACGATGTTCCCAATACTGTGAAAGAGTTGGTGGGAAGGACGGTCTGGGAAGATACAAGAAGTAAGGGCAAACTTATGGCCAAAGCTGGAACATTAATCACGAAAACACTAGCTCAAAAATTATCTTCTCTTCGGACTCGGAATATCAAGGTAATTCCTTTTGTTTCCAGTGAGATGGTCTACCTGACCGCCGACGAAGAAGGTCAATACGCCATCGCCCAAGCCAATGCTCCTCTTAATGAAAGGAATGAGTTCACTTATGACAAAGTTGAGGTCAAGAGAGGAGACAGATATTTCAAGGAATCAATAGACAGGGTAAGCTTCATTGATGTTTCACCAAAACAGCTGTTTAGCATAGCTGCCTGTCTTATTCCCTTTCTTGAGCATGATGATGCTAACCGGGCTTTGATGGGCTGCAATATGCAACGGCAAGCGGTGCCATTATTACGCCCGGAGTGTCCTCTGGTGGCCACGGGTATGGAAAAAGAGGTGGCCAAATATAGTGGGCAGGCGCTATTTGCCTCTGATGATGGTGTGGTTACTTCGGCAACGGGCTCACAAATCGTGATCAGAAACAAGAAAGGCAAAGAGTACGTGTTCAATTTGATGAAGTTTGCCAGGACTAACCAAGGGACGTGTATCAATCAGCGTCCTATTGTGAGCAAAGGCGACAAGGTTAAGAAGGGGCAGGTGTTGGTAGATAGTTTTTCTCTAGATAGCGGGTCCCTAGCTCTAGGACAAAATGTCATTTGTGCCTTTATGAGCTGGGAAGGATACAACTTTGAAGATGCCATTATTATCAGCAAGAGACTGGTCAAGGATGATGCCTATACTTCCGTTCACATTGAAAAATATGAGATAGAGGAGCGTGATACCAAGCTCGGTCCTGAAGAAATCACCAGGGATATACCCAATGTAAGCGAAGAAAGCCTGTCCAACCTTGATGAAATAGGTATTGTACGTGTTGGAGCTGAGGTGAAGCCCAACGATATCTTAGTCGGGAAGATTACTCCCAAGGGTGAGACTGAACCTTCAGCAGAAGAGAAGTTGCTAAGAGCTATTTTTGGTGAAAAGACGCGGGAGGTGAAGGATAGCTCTCTCAGGATGCCGTCAGGAGAGTGGGGCAGGGTGATCAGGACTATAATCTTTTCTCGTGAAAACCATGACGAACTACCTGCTGGAGTGAACAAACTTATACAGGCATGGGTTGCTCAGAAGCGCAAAATCTCAGTGGGAGACAAGATGTCAGGGAGGCACGGCAATAAAGGAGTGATTTCCATCGTATTGCCGGAGGAAGATATGCCATTCCTGCCAGATGGCACGCCTGTGGATATTGTCCTTAATCCTCTAGGCGTTCCCTCCCGTATGAATATTGGGCAGGTTTTGGAGGCCCATTTGGGATGGGCAGCGCAGACGCTGGGTTTTGAGGCGGTTAATCCCATTTTTGACGGTGCCGATTCCCTGACCATTGAGGATGCCCTGGCGAAGACTTGGATAGCTTGGAAGGCAGGCGCTGTCGACTTCAGCCCTGAAGACCCCGGGAATGCCCGGACCGATCTGGAAAAGGTCGGAGAATGGCTGTCCAGTCGTGGTTTTGATGCCTCAAAAATAATGAGTGATGGGAATAAAGGCGCGGCAAGAGAAGCTGCTCTCTGTCTGTGGCTTGAAGAACTGGGCATGGGTGATAATGACCAGCTTAGAGCTCTTAGTGATGAAGATTTAGAGCAGCTAGCACGGAAAGTCTATAAAGAGCGAAGGCTTTATCCTCCCACTTTTGGGAAAATGGAACTTCGAGACGGTAGAACCGGCAAACTGTTCGACAAACCAGTGACTGTGGGCAATATATACATGATGAAACTGATTCATCTTGTTGGGGATAAGGTACATGCTCGTTCCACTGGTCCATATTCGCTCATCACTCAGCAGCCACTGGGAGGGAAAGCTCAATTTGGTGGTCAGAGATTTGGAGAGATGGAGGTGTGGGCATTGGAGGGGCACGGCGCCGCGCATACACTCCAAGAAATGCTTACCATAAAATCAGACGATGTGATGGGACGGGCTAAAGCTTACGAGTCTCTTGTTAAAGGCGAAGATATTCAACAACTTGGTATTCCGGAATCGACCAAGGTTTTATTCATGGAGCTACGTAGTTTAGGTTTTGCCGTCGAACTACTTAGCGAGGGGGAAAATGTCTCAATTTGATGGCATTAATGGTATCCGAATCAGTCTTGCTTCACCGGAACAAATCAGGAGCTGGTCTCATGGTGAAGTAACTAAGGCGGAGACGATCAACTACCGTACTTTGAAGCCAGAAAGAGATGGTCTATTTTGTGAAAAGATTTTCGGCCCTGTCAAAGACTTTGAATGCCACTGTGGGAAATACAAAAAGGCGAGGTACAAGGGAGTTATCTGTGACAAGTGTGGTGTTGAAGTAGCTCATTCCAGTGTCCGGCGGGAACGCACAGGACATATAGAGCTGGCTGCGCCAGTTACCCATATCTGGTTTGTCAAGCTAGTACCTAGTAGGCTCGGGCTGCTGCTTGATCTTTCTCCACGGGAGTTGGAGAACGTCATTTATTTTGCTCGGTATATAGTCATCTCTGTGGACAAGGATACCAAGGAGAAAAAGCTTCACAAAATTGAGGATGAGGGGAATCGAAAAATTGCTGAGCAAGAAGAACGCCTGAACAAGAAAATCGAGGAATTGGAGGCCGCGGATGTGGAAGAAGAGGCTAAGATACAACAGGTAAATGAGCTTCGTGCTAGATTTGTAGAAAAGAGGGAGAAGCTTGGAGAAGAACTGAAGACGAGCATTGCAGAGCTAGAAGGTCTTCAGCCGCTGAAATTACTTAACGAAGAAGGATACAGGAGACTCAAAGATAAGTACGGTGATATTTTTGAAGCTGGTATGGGAGCTGAGGCTATTCTACAAGTCTTGAAACAGATTGATGTGGATGCTTTGCACCAGGAGCTTCGTGACCAGGTCCGTAGCACCTCGGGAGGGTACCGCAAAAGGGTCAGTCAACGGCTACAACTGGTTGAAGCCTTTAAGCTCAGTGGCAACAAGCCCGAGTGGGTGGTTTTGACTGTGCTTCCTGTACTGCCTCCGGCGCTTCGCCCTATAGTCCAGTTGGATGGTGGTCGCTTTGTTATTAGCGATCTTAACGACCTCTATAGGAGAGTGATTAATCGCAACAATCGTCTCCGCCGTCTTATGAAACTAGGTGCGCCGGAAATAATCATCCGAAATGAGAAACGCATGTTACAGGAGGCCGTTGATGCTCTTATCGACAATGGACGAAGAGGACGCGCAGTTGTTACTGGTAATAAGCACGCCTTGAAATCTCTTGCTGATATTCTTAAGGGGAAACAAGGGCGGTTTCGGCAAAATCTTCTCGGTAAGCGGGTAGACTACAGCGGTCGCTCGGTCATCGTCGTTGGTCCCAAACTCAAACTCCATCAGTGTGGTTTGCCGCGCTATGTTGCTTTAGAGTTGTTCAAGCCTTCAGTTATGCACAAACTGATAGCGAATGGGTATGCCAATAACCTGAAGAGTGCCCGGCGCCTGGTGGAAAAAGGTAGCCCTGAGGTTTGGGATGCACTGTATGAAGTAGTTAAGGAGCGTCCTGTATTGCTTAATCGTGCTCCCACTCTGCATCGGCTTAGCATTCAAGCCTTTGAACCCGTGTTAATCGATGGCGATGCCTTCCAGCTCCACCCATTGGTTTGCACTGCCTTTAATGCCGACTTCGATGGTGACCAGATGGCGGTTCATGTGCCATTGTCCAGGGCTGCGGTTAAGGAAGCCAGGGAGCACATGCTTAGTCCTTATAATATGTTGCTACCGAGTTCTGGTGAGCCTGCTACAACACCCACCCTGGATATGGTTCTGGGCTGCTATTATCTCACCATTTCCAAGGCTGGAGCCAGAGGGGAAGGAAAGTCTTTCAGCAGTTTTGACGAGGCCAAGTTAGCCTACGAACTGGGTATTATCGAGCTCGGTGCCGAAATCCTTGTGCGAGATCCTTCGCTTCGTTCAGATGGGGGACAGATAAATACTACCGTGGGTAGAATCATATTCAATGACGCTTTGCCCCCACAGCTTCGATTCTGCAACAAAACGGCAGACAAAGCTTCTTTGAGGGCGCTGGTCTCTAATTGCGTTGACCTATTGGGCAATGAGAGTGCTGCTGGAGTCCTCGATAGGCTTAAGGAATTGGGGTTTGACTATGCTACAAAGTCGGGCATTTCCATTGCTATGAATGATATTGAAGAGCCTCCTGAGAGGGTCAGGCTTCTCAAGGAATCCGACGAAAAGGTCAGCCTCATTGAGGATCAATTCAACCGTGGCTTGATTACTGAGGATGAGAAATATGAAAACACAGTTCAAGTGTGGATGGAGGCTTCAGATAAGGTTGCCGAAAATATATCCCGTACGCTGGATCCTTATGGCAGCGTTTATATGATGGCTACATCGGGTGCCAAAGGTAATATTTCTCAGATTAGACAAATGGCGGGGATGCGCGGGCTGATGACCGACCCCTCGGGGAGAATAATAGATTTTCCCATCAAGTCGAGTCTGCGCGATGGGCTGACACCCATGGAGTATTTCATTTCCACCCATGGCGCTCGTAAAGGGCTAGCTGATACTGCCTTGAGGACATCAGACAGCGGCTATCTCACCAGGCGCCTTGTCGATATAGCTCAGGATGTCATTGTAACTGAGACGGATTGTGGTACCGCCGACGGGGTCTGGATATCCAGGGAAACTACCGATGTATCTCTTCCCCCGTTTGAGAACCGGATTACTGGTTACTCAGCGGCTACCCCTATTGTTGACCCGACTACAAATGAAATCATCGTCGATCGTAACGAGGAGATTAGCGAAGACAAAGTGCGACGAATTACGGGGACTGATATTACTCGGGTACATGTGCGGTCGCCTCTTACTTGCCGGTCCCGATTTGGCGTCTGTCAAAACTGCTATGGAAGGGACTTGGGGAAGAAGAAATTGGTGAAGATTGGCACTGCGGTAGGAGTCATTGCTGCGCAGAGCATCGGTGAGCCTGGAACTCAACTTACCCTGCGCACGTTCCATACGGGGGGTGTGGTAGGTGTTGATATCACCACCGGACTGCCTCGTGTAGAAGAGCTTTTCGAGGCTAGAACGCCAGATGGCAGTGCCATCATCTCTGAGATTGATGGTGCTGTTGAAGTGACTCACAACGATGGAACAAGCACAATCAAGGTGATTAGCTCTGAATTCTATTTGGATGAATACACCATGCCGCCAGGAGCGGAGCTGGCCGTAACTGATGGGCAATCGATAGATGCCGGGAGCGTCCTATTCTCTCTGCCGGAGAAAAAAACCAGCAAGAAACTGCCTGCTGTTAGCCGTGGTGCAGCAGGAAAATCTTCATCTGTAGCAGCTAGAGTAACTGGTCAAGTTGTCATTGAGCGTGATCGCGTTTCTGTCAGGTACGAAGAGAGGGAAGAGAGGGAATACAGTGTCACTCGAGGTACATATTTGCTTGTTCAGTCAGGAGACAAGGTCAGAGCGGGTGACAGGCTCACCAGAGGTCCCGTCGACCCTCACGATATCTTGCGCATTACAGGGAAGGACGCAGTCCAGCAGTATCTGATTGACGAAATACAGAAAGTATATCGCACGCAAGGGGTAACCATACATGATAAACATATTGCTGTGATTGTTCGGCAAATGTTGAGCAACGTGAGAATTGTTTCCTCGGGAGATACGAAACTTCTGCCCGGCGAGTTGGTTAATCGATTTGACTACGAAGACATAAATGGCAAGGTGTTGGCTGAGGGCGGTGAGCCGGCAACGGCTCAAGCTGCTTTTCTCGGGATTACCAGAGCTAGCTTAAGCAAGGACAGTTGGCTGGCAGCTGCTTCTTTCCAGGAAACCGGCCGTGTTCTTGTCGATGCCGCTATCAAAGGCAAGGTGGACGGGCTTCGTGGTCTCAAGGAGAATGTCATTCTCGGCAAGCTCATCCCATCGCGGGTTCTTTATTCAGGTGCTGATGAGGAGAAAGACTTAAAGGCAGCAGGACCTGATGAAAAGGGGGCTGCGCCTTTAGAATTAGAGAGCCAGCAAGATGTCCCCGTCCCCGATTGAGTCGGGGCAAAGGTTAGCGATGCGGCTTGTCTCAGGTAGAATAGCAACCGAGGATAGTCTTATTGACTCTGACCTTCGTCCCAGACGCCTCAGCGAATTCATAGGTCAAGAGAAAATCAAAGATAACCTGAGAATAGCTATTCTCGCTGCTCAGAAAAGAGGCGAGCCGCTAGACCACGCTATTCTCTATGGTTCTCCTGGTCTGGGCAAGACCACCCTTGCCTACATTATCGCTGCTGAGATGGGGGTTGACATCAAAGTCAGTTCCGGGCCGGCGATAGAACGCACCGGCGATTTGGCAGCCATCCTCACCAATCTGCATAAAGGGGACATCCTTTTCATCGATGAGATACACAGGCTTAGCCATACGATTGAAGAAAAACTCTATCCGGCAATGGAAGATTTCGTTTTTGACATCTTCTTGGGAAAAGGTCCAGCTGCTAGGAACCTACGGTTGAATTTGCCGCACTTCACTTTGATTGGGGCTACGACGCGCTTGTCTCTACTGAGTCCTCCCCTCCGCGACAGATTTGGGGTACCGTATCATCTTGATTTCTACGACGAAGCAGCAATACAGGCGATCTTGGAAAGATCAGCAACTATCCTTAAGGTGAAAGCAGAGAAAGAGGGGCTTGTCCCGATTGCCCAGCGTGCTAGGGGTACCCCTCGGGTAGCCAATCGTCTCTTAAAGAGAATAAGAGACTACGTTCAGGTGATGGCAGACGGAGTAGTGACCAAGGAAGCAGCTCTGGAAGGACTTTTAAAGCTGGAGATAGATTCTGCGGGTCTGGATGACGTAGACCACAAAGTGTTGCATACAATAATCGACAAATTCGATGGTGGGCCTGTAGGCCTGGACACCATTGCTGCTTCTATCAACGAGGATGCTGATACTATTATGGATGTTTATGAGCCATATCTTCTTCAGTTAGGTTTTCTGGAACGGACGCCTCGCGGCAGAGTAGCAGCCAGGCTTGCTTATGAACATCTAGGACTGCCCTACAACCGGGCACCCAAGGCCGTGGATGCTCGAGAGTCCCAACCTGACTTGTGGAGTCAGAAACAGAGTTAGTATTTGGTCATTTACACTTAAACACATAAGTGTTTAGTCTTTGAAGTCCCAAGCACTAAATCCCGAGAAAATTCAAATCGCCAATTTCAACAGCCGAGACGGGTTCGGATATTTGAGATTCGAACTTCGAACTTGTTCGGGGTTCTGGATTGTCCGTCCCTGCAGCGGAGGCTATTCGTAGGCTCTGGCTTGCATCCAAAGTGGGATGGCAAAGGCGGACAAAGAAAAGAGCAACAGCAGCCACCCCCAGGATCCGATGCTCCCCCCGCTCGCGGCAATTACCGCGGATAGGACCACAAGCGGCGGAATCAGTAGACTGATAATCTTATACCTGCGCTGCTTGAGGCGGATGAAGGCGACAGTTGCAGCTGCTAAGGCAACAAAGCTAATAACTATCCACAGCGCATTTGATTGTAACCTCGCTGCCCAGTCACTTGCTAGAAGCTCATTTCCTTTGCCCAAGGATGAAAACCAGGTGAATGTCACAAGCATAGGGGCTATCATCAGTGATGCGTATAGCCAATCTCGCCTTGCAGTTTGTCTCACTATATGGATAAAGACAAAAAGAGCCAGAGGGATATAGATGAGCGCCGCTATCCATCCCCAACCTTCGGGGAGCGAAAGCAGCAGTATACCACTGACTACTACTGGCAGCAGATAGTACCCTAGCCAGGGGAAAAGCCATATTGGCTTGCCTCGAAGCCAACCATAGATTGCTATGCCCACCGTTAGTGTCAATATAATTGATGCGTAGACTATGTTTTGCCAGTAATATGAAGTGAAGAGCAAAGCAACGAGAAGGTGGGGGGAGGCGCTTAGAAGTGCCTCCTTCCAGCTACCTTGAGCGTGCGTTTCATAGATCTGCTCGGCAATTAATTCGGGAGAGCCTAGAGATTGTACCGCGATTTTGCTCGCTTCCTCCCTGCTGAGCCCCTTCTCTTCTAGCTCCCGAATTCTATCTTCCAGATGCGCGCGAAGTTCCTGAGCCACGCCGTCTCTTATAGTATGGTCAATCTTGAGGCTAGACTTAAATCTGTTTAGATAATGGCTTATGCTACTCACTATACTGGCCTTATGTCGTTTCCGGTTGTATAACTGATTTAACTGCCGTAGAGAAGTCCTGCCATGTAGCGAGCCGTTTAGCTAGAACCTGCTGTCCTCTTTCAGTTATATAGTAATAACGTCTTTGCTGTCCATTGGGCAGTATCTGCCATTTACCGCTGATGAGATTGTCTCGCTCGAGCCGATGGAGAGCAGGGTAAAGAGTGCCTTCTTTGAACTGAAAATACCCATTACTCCTCTTCTCCAGTTCCTTTACTATCTGGTATCCATACGTAGGCTCTCGACTAATCAAGCACAGCAGCAACGAATCGGTATTTCCCTTCAATAGCTCACGCCCGTAGTTCATTCTTACACCTCATTCAGTATGCTACCACTTTCACTATAGCATCGGGCACTAGGAGTGTCAATACCGGTGGCAATAGTGGTCTGGCTACAGTTGTCGCAGGGAGCTCCGGTCGCTAAAATATCATTTCAGGAGAATACATCACGGCAAAAAGGACTGTTATTCTGTTAGAATTAGGAGTTAGGATATGGGTGCCTTTGAGGATTTTGTTGAAGTAGTAAAGAAGACCGAGACTATGCAAGCCTTGTTCCAGAGCTTGGAGAGAGAGCCGGCTAAGCTCCTGGCTGCTCTTTGCCGAGAGTATGAAGTGACCCACAAAGCGGTTCCTGACCATCACCTTAATTTGAGCGGGTACTTTGGCGAGGCAATTTTGCGGGCATTGGTATCGGCAAATCTAATCACCAGGGAGCGAGAAGACAGGTTTGCTCTTTATGGCTACAAGCCGACTGAATTGGGGCTTAAGTATTACAAGGCCATGCTTGACGAGAAGAACATCTAGTGCATAACCTCATCGATACACATGCTCATCTCGACGAACTGAAGAATCTCGATTTGGCACTCGAGGAAGCTGAGAAAGTCGGCATTGTTGCCATAGTGGCTGTCGGATCAGACCACCAATCGAACATAAAAACGTTGGAGATATCACAGGAACATCGCCATTTTGTCTATCCTGCTTTGGGTTTGCATCCCTGGAAACTGGCTAATCTGGGGACTTCTCAGATAGATGATAGTCTGCGGTCTATTGAGCGAAATATTGGTGCGGCCGTGGCTGTTGGCGAAATAGGTTTGGACTATGACAAAAGGGTATTGAAGGTAGCGTCTAAAGGATTACAGCAAGAAGTTCTAGGTAGGCTTCTGAATATAGCTAAGGAATGTGATAAGCCCGCAATAATTCACAGTAGATATGCCTGGAAAGATGCACTGCACTTGATTCAGGATGTCGGCGTAGATAAGGCCGTTTTTCACTGGTTCACTGGCTTTTCCAGTGTTCTTAGGGATATAATTAACGGCGGCTATTTTGTTTCAGCCACGCCGGCTGCTGAGTATCATGAAGAGCATAGAAGGGCAGTCAAAGAAGCGCCTTTGCACAGGTTACTTCTGGAGACAGATTGCCCTGTCACTTATGGAAGGGCAGCACGGTATGAGTCTCAGCCCGCCGATGTCCTGAGAAGCATGAAGGCTGTGTCCCAGCTTGTAGGAATTGATGAAGCTACAATTGCGGAACAGACAACGAGAAATGCCATTAACTTCTTTTCTTTGGACATAGAATTTGAGCAAGGAGGTCAAACCCATGATACAACCGATAGTCGGTGAGGACAGTTTCAAGAAAACAGTTTTACAGGCGAAGTCGCCGGTTTTGGTAGATTTCTGGGCGCAATGGTGCGGCCCTTGCCGCGCTACTGCTCCTATTCTGGAGGAATTGGCGAAAGACTACACCGGCAAAATAGACTTCGCCAAAGTGGACGTGGATGCCAATGGTCCCTTGGCCGCCAAGTACGGAATAGCTTCCATTCCTACTATGATTGTATTCAAAGGCGGTCAACCTGTTCAGCAAGTTATCGGCTACAAGCCCAAGAAAGAACTCCAGAAGGTATTAGACGGCGTTCTTGAAGGGTGAAATACACGCTAGCTCGTAGCAAAGAAGTCGCGGATGAAGTCGAATTCCGCAGGCAGAAGTGCCAATAGCAGGGGAAATCCATCCATCAAGAATCTGGCTAGTCCCGATCGACTGATAACTGCCTCCGCGCCTGGGTAATACGTGAGTACAATAGCAAGAACAGCAGCGCATATCAGGCCTCCTATGAACACCCCAAGAATAAAGCCCACAAGTCTATCCAGCCAGCCAAGCATGGCAAAATGAACCAGCTTGGCTATAAGCCAGCCAACTACACCAGCTACAAGCAAAGTAGCCAACAAGATGATGACGTAGGCGGCTATGTGGGCCCCAGTACCGCCGGCGGGAAAAAGCGCTGCCGCAAGGTTGTCGTAGTAACGCCCGGCTAAAACTATGCCAGCTATTAACCCGGCAATGCCGAATACTGTCCTGATGATTCCTTGCCGCAAGCCTGCCAGACCCAGCAAAACTGCCACGACTACTATGACAATGTCTAACCAATTCATTGCTCACCCCTCCAATCCTTCATTGTATCATACATAACCGACTACTCGCTCGATGTTCTTTTTGACCTCAT
>Ga0154672_113_pt1 | contig 26032 bp, 24 predicted proteins | sample Rifle2008BG13ft_FD_116101 | JGI IMG/M metagenome (GOLD analysis project Ga0154672, IMG submission 116101) | Chloroflexi bacterium RBG_13_51_36
GGAAAGCCCTGCCGGATGTGGGAACAACCGTTGTGAGCAAACCTCGCTTCAGTCGCCGCGGCATGCTTTTGGGAGTCTTTCCATTGAGGCTTACCGATCTTTCCCTGGATACTTTTACCCTCGAACAATGGAAGGAATACCTGGATTTTCTTCGAGAATTGGGATGCAACTACATAGTACCCCTGCTCTCAGAGTTCCATTATTCTGATTACCCTTCGACTAACAAGTATCGCTGGATGTGCGAGACATGCAAGGAGGCACTTGGTTACGCCAGGGAACTCGGGATGACTACTGGCATACATCTGGTCTATAACCAGGTGCCTGCAGAATACTATTGGCGTCACCCTGAGCGCAGAGCGAGATGTCTCGGTTATTTTGGGGTCGTGTCATGGGACAAGGCTAAAGACGATATCCGCCGTATCCACGATTTCCTCTACCGTTATTTTTCCGTGGATGAGCTTATGCTTATGGCCTTCGATGGCGGAGGGAGCACGATGGACCGGTTTATGGAGGAGCCAAACCGGGTACTTGAAGAAGCATTTCACGCCAGTGCCCACGACTTCCGTTCCGTGGTACCAGACGGCACCATAAGTTTCTTCGGGTTTGGTGCAGTAGTATTGCAGCTAAGGGCCAAAAAGGCGGGCTACGATATGAAACTCGACATGGAGAAATTGATGGCGTCGATGCCGGCAAATACACGTTATATGGACTCATCGGCTAACCTGGCGCGAAGGTATGGATTAGACGTCCCGGAGCATCTAAATATGGCTTCAAAGGTAGGGCTAGCGGTGGACAACTTCTTCTTTGTCATGGACCCGGAGGCAGGTATGGAAATTAATTGCTCCGTGCTGCCATTTCCCAAGCTCACCGCCATTAAGAATGAGATGGATTATACCGTGGAACATTTGTCAGCCGGTGGTGTGGCTGGTTACAGGATGAGCCCACCTATTCAGGTCATCGGAGATTATGCTTTTCTGCGATGGGCATGGGACCCAACGCTGGACTCCTCGGAGATTGTAGATGAAGCAGCCAGATACATGAATCAAGGTGGTGAAGGGGCAGGTGATATAGCCCATGCCATCAGATTGCTGGAAGAGTTCTGGGCTTCCTGCGATTTACATAAACTTGATGAGTGTTACCGGATCCTGGAAGGCCCCGGGGCCAGTTCTACCGCCGATTTGGTGAACTTGCGTGATGGAGTTGCCGTTCTCAGGGTTGTAGCCCGTGCTGCGTTTGAGACCGAACCCAACTCTGAGGGCAGGGAGCTTATGTTTCAGCAACTCGTAGATCTAATTCAAGCAATGCCTGTTTATAAAGGGTACACAACTGACGAGGTGTGGATTGGCAGGATAAGTGAGTTTCTGAGGCTGAAGAGTGGGTGGTGGATGAAATTCCTGCGCTCGCTGAGGGAAGAAGAGGAAACATGGATGAAATGAGACTAGGCAGAACCGGGATGATGGTCTCCAAGCTGGGTTTTGGTGGTATTCCCATCATGCGGGTCCCTGAGGATGAAGCCGTGGCCGTCGTTCAGAAGTGCTTGGATCTGGGTATCACCTTTCTTGATACGGCCAACGCTTACACCACCAGCGAGGCAAGTATTGGCAAGGCTGTCAAGGGGAAGAGAGAGAAGCTCGTGGTAGCGACCAAGTCTGCGTCCCGAAGTCGTGAAGGTCTGGAGCGGCACCTTAGTATGAGCTTGGATCGTCTTGGGCTCGACTACATCGATCTGTATCAGTTCCACCGGGTCGATGACTTCAAGTCTCTGGAGATAGTCCTTGACCGCAAAGGACCGATGGCGGTGTTGGAGGAAGCCAAAAGAACCAGAGTGATAAGACACATCGGCGTTACCTCGCACCAGATAGACGTGGCTGAAGAAGCCGTCAAGTCAGACTGTTTCGAGACATTGATGTTTCCCTTCAACTTCATTACCTGCGAAGCGGCGGACCGACTCTTGCCGCTATGTCGCAAGCACGATGTGGGGTTTATAGCCATGAAACCGCTGGCTGGTGGGGCGCTGGAGAATGTAATTATCGCCTTCAAATACCTCTTCCAGTTCGCTGACGTATTGCCAATACCGGGCATTGAGAAGCCCCATGAGATAGAGCAGATTGTGAAGGTATTACAGGGATCGCGGGACATGACCGATGCCGAGCGAACTGAGATGCAGAGACTGAAAGATGAACTGGGTAGCAGGTTCTGTCGTCGCTGTGACTACTGCCAGCCCTGTACCCAAGAAATACCGATATCTACGGTGATGGTCATCACGAGCGTCATTAGACGGATGCCGCCGGAACTGGTGTTCACAGGTATCTTCGCTGATGCGGTGGAAAAGGCAGCCAACTGCACTGAATGCGGTGACTGCGAGGAAAGGTGTCCCTATCGGCTTCCTATTAGGGAAATGCTGCGTGAACAGGTCCAGTTTTTCCAGGTAGCAAAGCAGAAATATGATAGATCGATGGGTACCTAGTGTATCTTTCCCAAAGAAGGTAGCTGGTCTTCTTTTGGGAATGTCAACACCCGGAATTTCATACGGCCAGAAAGCGATCACTGGATCAGGAATCAGACGTTCACAGCGTGCTGCTATGGATACCATAGCTATCAAAGGACTAGCGGAAGCGCTAATTGAACATCGCGTGATGGATTTGTACAATGGGAGGCATAGTGGGTCTTTTGAAGCTGGCCCTCTCAAGAAGCACTTACTAATATTGGGCAGGAGACAAACGAAATAGTTAAGAAACACTGGACATAACAGGAATACCTGACCCTTCCTGAAAAGACAAGGATCACGATCGATGGCTTAGATCTGGCTTACATTGAACTGGGTGAAGATAACAAAGAGGTTATTCTGATGACCCATTTCTACTACGAGTCATTTCAGGGGCTTCTACAGGCTTTGGTCAAGGATTTCCACGTTTACGCGCTGAACGCAAGAACTCTTGGAAATATCAAGAAACTTCCCAACGGTACACATGATTGGCTCGCACAATGGGCTGATGATTCCGTCATGTTTGTGCGACACATGGGCTTTGCTCCGTATATCCATGTTAGACAGAGCCATGGCAATATGCTTGGCTGGCAGATTCTCATGACTTACCCTGACACACTTAAGGCTTATGTGTCGTTGGCCGGATTTGCGCCTTTGATTATCGAAGACCCTGAGAACGCGAAACATATTGCTCAGACAGTCGCACAGATTAGGGCGAAGGAAGGGAAATCATTATTCACCGTGTAGTAGGAGCCCTCTTGGAGCATAATATGCCAATCTCCCGCTGGGTCAGGTGCTTGAATGATTTGACACGGCGGCTGGGTCAATGAAGATGGCAGGCGACAAAGTGCCCGCTGGATACCTCTTTTAGCGGAGGGTCCTGCTCGGAGCAGACGGGCCTGGCATAGAGGCAGCGGCGGTACAAGCGGCAGCCGGGCGGCGGGTTGAAAGGAGTTGACACTTCACCGGGGAGAACTATCTCCTCCCTCTGCTCGTCGGGATGTGAGGGCAGAGCCGCCGATAGGAGTGCCTGCGTATAGGGATGCAGGGGGTGGAGGTAGAGCTCTTGACTCTCAACAACCTCCACGAGCTTCCCCATATACATGACCCCGGTCACCTTGCTCATATGCTTAACCACTGCCAGGTTGTGGGCAATGAGCAGGTAGCTGACACCGAGCTTCTGCTGAATATCGTAGAGCAGGTTCATTATCTGGGCCCGGATTGAAACATCCAGGGCGGATACCGGCTCATCGAGTATGATGAGCTTGGGGTTGGAAGCCAGCGCCCTGGCGATGGCTATTCTCTGCCGTTGACCGCCGCTGAATTCGTGAGGATACAGTTCCATGGCATCACGCCTCAGCCCGACCATTTTAATCACTTGGGCTATCCTGTCCTTGATCCCGTTTGTGGAGATGGCGCCACCGATTACTACGGGCTCAGCAATGATGGTGCCGACGCGCATTCTCGGGCTGAGGGAGCTATAGGGATCCTGAAAAACGGCCTGTACCGAGGCACGGTATTTTCTAAGCTCCGGCCCGGATAATTCGCTGGTGTCCTTGCCATCAAAGAAGATGGTGCCACCGGTTAAGGTCTCCAAGAGCAATATGAGCCTGGCCGTTGTGGTCTTGCCACAACCCGACTCGCCAACCAGTCCGAAGGTCTCCCCTTTGCCAATGGTGAAGCTTACGCCATCAACAGCTTTTATATCCCCAAGGTGCTTAAGAACGATAACTCCCCTGTTAACAGGGAAGTATTTCTTGACGTCTCTTGCTTCTACCAGGATTTCGCCCATTAATCATGCCTTTCTGGCAGCGAATAGCCAGCAACTGGTGCAGTGACCATCCTTGATTATCGACTGTGGCGGGTATTCTTGCTTGCAGATCTCCTGGACATCGGGGCAGCGCGGGGCAAAGCTGCATCCCGGTGGCAGAGCGTGGAGTTCAGGCGGCTGACCCTCGATGGTGTAGAGCTTTTCTTGTCTTTCCTCCATCTTGGGCAGGGAGCCGAGCAGGGCTTTCGTATAGGGATGGGCAGGACGGTAGAAGATTTCCCTCACATCTCCACACTCGACAATCTTTCCCGCATACATTACTGCCACGCGGTCGCATACCTTGGCCACAATGCCCAGGTCGTGAGTAACCATTATCATCGCCAGGTTCTCTTTCTGTTGCACCTCTTTGAGCAGCCTGAGATACTGGGCCTGGATGGTGACATCCAGTGACGTAGTGGGCTCGTCGGCGATCAGGAGACGTGGCTGGCAGGACAGCGCTATTCCCCCCACCACCCTTTGCCTCATCCCTCCACTCATCTGGTGAGGATACTCCCTTATCCTTATCTCGGGAGATGGGATGCTCATCAGCCTCAGCATCTCCTTGACCTTTTCCCAGACCAGTCGCCGGCTAAGCTTTTGATGAATTCGCACCGGCTCGGCCATCTGGTTGCCAATTGTGAAAACCGGGTTCAGGGAGACCATAGGGTCCTGCAGAATCATAGATACCTTCTTCCCCCGAATACGTCTCATGGCTTTTTCGCTCTTGGACAACAGGTCATCACCATCGAGGATAACCTCTCCACCGACAATCCGCCCGGCCGGGCCGGGCACCAGCCTCAAAATGGAAAGGCAGGTGATGGTCTTCCCGCACCCCGACTCACCCACCAGCCCCAGGGTTTCCCCTTCCTTGAGCTCGAAGCTCACCCCGTCAACAGCTTTCACCACCCCACGGCCGGTAAAAAAATATGTCTTGAGGTCTTTTACTTCCAGGACATTTCCCGAACTAATCTTCTGCTCCACAGATTTCATCGTAACTTATAGCTGCCTGAATTTGGGGTCCAGGCGAACCCTGAGCCAGTCGCCCAGAAGGTTAGTGCTCATTACCACCAGGACAATGGCCACCCCGGGCAAGACGGCGAGCCACCACTGGGTGAATATGTACCCTACTCCGTCGGCAGCCATTGCGCCCCAGGCCGGCCGGGGTGGCGGAACCCCCACCCCTATAAAGCTTAGCCCGGCTTCGGCAAGGATGATCGATCCTACTTGCAGGGTGGAGATGACGACCAACGTGTTGACTATGTTGGGGAAGATGTGCCGCAGCATAATTCGCGCCTTACTGGCTCCGGCCACTACTGCCAGCCGCACGAAATCGCCCTGTTTTATGCGGAGTACTTCCCCGCGGAGCACCCTGGCATAACCCGGCCAGGCGAATATCGATAGAATGATGATAATATTGCGCACACCCGCTCCCACGATGGAGGCGAAAACAAGAGCAATTATTATCCAGGGCATGGACATAATTATGTCAACCAACCTCATTAGAATCGTATCCACCCAACCACCGAGATATCCTGCCACAACGGCAACCAAAGCCCCTATAGAAGCGGCAACGGCAATCACAACCAGGCTCACCTGCAGCGAGACACCGCTGCCCACAATCAGCCGGCTCAGCACATCTCTCCCCAGGTGGTCTGTGCCCAGAGGGTATTGCAGACTTCCGCCCTTCATAAAGAAGAGCGGTAGTAGACGTATTTCTATGTCGATCTTCAGCGGGTCGTGAGGCGCCAGCTGCCTCCCGAATACTCCGACTACAACAAAAAGCACCATAATCACCAGTGGAAACCATGGCACCCCCTTGAGCGATTTCCTTATCCTCGGCCAACTGGCGTATCTAGTAACCCTGCGTAAACTCCCTATTATCATCTGTCTGCCTTCCAGAGTTTCTATATGTCTTTTCTGAAGGTCACTGGTATCTTATCCGGGGGTCTATGTAAGCGTAGAGCATATCGACCGCGAGGTTGATGGCGATGAACAGGACGGAGGTCATCAGGGCACAGGCCTGCACCACTGGAAAATCCCGGTTCCGGGCGCCCTCCACTGCCAGCCAGCCTATTCCCGGCCAGGCAAAGATAAACTCGATTATCACTGTGCCGCTGAATAACACCATGAACTGGAGTGCTGCCATGGTTACGATGGGTATCAACGCATTCTTCAAGGCATGTTTGGCAATAACCTTATATTCAGGAACCCCCTTTACTCTGGCCAGCTTTATATATTCGGCATCCAGCACGTCGAGCATAGCTGAGCGGGTTAAGCGGAGCTGCCCGGCAGAAGATGCCCAGGCCAGTGTAAAGGCCGGCATAATCAGATGTCGCCAGGTCCCCGTACCGTAGACAGGAAGCCAGTGCAGCTTGACGGCGAAGATTATGATAAGCACTATCGCTGTCAGGAAGACAGGCACGGATATTCCCAGGAAAGACACTGTCTTGCCGAGTCTATCAAACCAGCTGCCCGGCTTGACAGCCGCGATTACGCCGCCGACGACACCGGCGACGGTGGCAATGGCGAAGCTTACCCCCGCAAGGAGCAAGGTATTGGGGAGTCTGCCCAGCCAAAGGGCCATGACGGGCGCGTGATATCTCAGAGACAAACCCAGGTCACCGTGTACTGCATTGGAGATAAAACGCCAGTATTGAACGATCATGGGCAGGTCCAGACCCCACTTTTGTCTCAGCGCCAGGATATCTTCCAACCTTGCCCCAGGACCGAGCATCACGAGAGCTGGGTCGCCAGTGAGGCGAGCTAACACGAAGACTATGACGCTCACGCCAAGAATGCAAATCACTGCTTGCAGCAGACGCTTTAAGATGTAGCGCCACATATTGACAGGTCCTTACATATACATTGATGCTATGGGGCTAGATGCTTTCCTTATTGCTAGCCGCCGGTCCGTAACGATCATAAGAATCTTATCTTGCCCAAGATCGTATGGTTGTGAAATGTAGCATGCCCCCACAGCATTGTCAATTTTCTGTACTCGTTGGTAGCGTATCATATTTTGTGTAAATCTAATTTTAAAGATAAAGGGCGTATCCTTTCATAAACAACAACAAAATATGAAAGGAGGAATACGCCCCACGGTCATGGTAAAAGACCTGACCCAGCTCACATTAAATGATTCATGGAAGGAGGTCAGGGACGAAGAGGACTGGTGGGGAGATATCAATGAGCGGGTGTTAGGAATGGTAAAGGTCACTCTTGAAGGCAGTTTAGAGGCGGAGCTTTTGGAGGAGCTTCAGGTTAGCAGATACAAAAGGAGCAGTTCCAAAAGAGATTATCGCAACGGACACTACCTGAGGAATCTCTATACCATGTACGGTGTCATCAAGTCCTTAAGAGTGCCTTGTGCTCGGGGAAATTATGAATCAAGCATACTGCCACGTTATCAACACCGCCAGGAGGAGATCAATGGGATTGTGAAACGAATGTTCTTAGCTGGCGTGAGGGAAGCAATCCTGAGAGATAGGCGAAATGATTGCACCCTTGATGTCGATGCTTCGATAATAGCATCGAAAAAGGAAGTACCTAAAGTTACCTATAAAGGGGAAAAGGGTTACCAGCCCCAGATGGGTTTTCTCTTCGAAGTGATAGTGCCTATTATCAGGCTGGGGTAATAAACCTCTGTTTTGAACGTAATAAGCTGTTCACTATCACCGCCGACCAGGACAGAGGAGTGAAGGAGAATATAAAAACGATAAGGGAATGGCGACCCTATCACGGAGATAGAGAAATTGGTGAAACGATTCACAGTACCAGAGGGATCAAGTAGAGAATTACATTAAAGAGCTTAAGAGTGGCTTTGGTATGGAATGGATGCCGTGCGGTGAAACCTACGCCAATGCTGTTTTCTTCAGGATAGGCGTGATTGCCTACAACCTATTTCTGGCCATGAGACTTTTAGCCTTACCACCCTGGTATCGGACTTTTACTATTTCCACCATGAGGTGGCGGCTTTATCAAATCGCCGGGGCCGTGGTCAGGCATGCCCACCAGTTCCTGCTTAAGTTAGTTCCGCCTCTAAATAAGATAATCCTGTTTCATAAATTTCGCTTGAGATGCTGTGAATTAGCCTTTGGTTAGCCTGGGTGCCACTTAAGGCAAGCTTTACTTCGGACCTGGATTTCCAGGAGGGAGGTTTTTTGTTCTATTACACAAACTGAGCCTATCTGATGCCTGTAAAGGAAGCCAGTAAGCCATCCTGGATATAGCCCGGGCATTGCAGACCCGGCCTCAAAGCCCCAGAAGAGGGAAATTCCAGGCAGAAACTAAGGATTTTGGGAGATAACTTCTTCAATCGCTATTTTCGGTGACCTTTGCTTGGTTGAGCGATTCTGGAGAAAAATAGTATACTTATCTTGACCGCTACGGGAGTAGCAGTCCTGGTCAATCCGGCCGAGGTAGTGGCCTGGCTGGCAAATAAATTGTATGAATGTGACATTCCCTTGCGAAAAGGTGAAATGATCATGCTCGGTAGCTTTGTTCGAGCTTTAGACATAGAACCGGGATTGTTGTTTAGAGCAACTTTTGTAGAAGTTTTTTCTTGTGCGAAGTCACTGGAGTATATTGATTTATAGGAGGCAAAATGATGAACATTGCGACATACCCAAAAGGCTCTCGCGTAGTTCTCCAGGGCAATGAGGCTATTGCCAGAGGAGCACTAGAAGCAGGTGTACAATTCTGTGCGGGTTATCCAGGAACACCTTCAACAGAGATTATTGGCACGCTGGCCGCGGTTGCCAAAGATGCTGACATCCACGTTGAATGGTCTATCAACGAGAAGGTAGCTACGGAGGTAGCGGGTGCGGCTGCCTTCGCTGGATTGAGAAGCCTGGCCGCTATGAAAAATGCCGGACTGTATGTGGCCGTAGACTACCTGCTACATCTCAATTTGTCGACCCTTGGCGATAGAAGGGGAGGGCTTGTGATAGTAGTTTGTGATGATCCACAAGCTCATTCAAGCGGCGACGAAACGGATACCCGCTGGATAGCTAAAATGGCTGATGTTCCACTTCTGGAACCAAGCAATATCCAAGAAGCCAAAGATATGGTCATATGGGCATTTGAGCTATCTGAGAAGCTTGGTTGCTATTCTTTTGTCAGGAGCTATACACGTCTGTCCCATTCGCGTAGTAGCATCATCCTCGGGAATATCCCCAAGCGAAAAAGAAAGGCGATGTTTGACACATCTAAATGTTATTCCCCTTATATAGCCACTCCAAAGCATGCAGCTTTACATGAGCAGCTAACCAAGGTCCAGGAGATCTTCGAGTCTTCTCCCTTCAACTCATACACCGGACCAGAGCAACCGGAATTGCTGATAATCTGCAGTGGCAACGGCGAATCATGTTCTGTGGATGCCATAGACATATTGAACCTGACGGAGCTGGTAGGTGTTTTGAAGCTGGGAACGCTCTGGCCATTTCCCAAAGAGCTAGTCAAGAAACACCTGACAAGGGCAGGCAAAATCCTCGTGGTGGAGGAGGTAGATCCTTTCGTTGAAATACATGTAAAAGAAGCGGCAGCTGATCTCTCAGCGGTGGGGAAACCACCAGAGATATACGGAAAAGGCTCCGGGCACATGGATAGCTATGGTGAAGTTACACCGGACGCAGTGATCGAGGCTTTATCTAGAATTTTCAAGTTGGAATATCAAGCAAGAGATTCCAACTACGAGCAGAAAGCACAGGATGCCAAGGGTTTAGTCATTGGGCGAGGCGCTATCTGGTGTGCCGGATGCCCGCATCGGGCTAGCTTTTTCGCCCTGAGTGACGCAATAAAACGAGATAGAAGGCAGGGCATGGTTATTGGAGATATCGGCTGCTATGTGCTGGATGTGTTTCCGTATGGCACGCATCGGACCAATGTGTTGCATTGTATGGGCTCGGGAGCAGGCCAAGCCTGCGGCTTTGGAGAACTTGGTCGATTTGGGTTTGAGCAGCCTGTCATAGGAATATGCGGCGATGCAACTTTCTTCCATGCATCAGTTCCAGCGCTAATGAATGCGGTGCACAACAAAGCAAACATGACGCTGCTGATACTGGACAATTCGACCACAGCGATGACCGGGTTCCAGCCTCATCCTGGAACAGAGCATACCGCTACCAGGGATGCGGCCACAGTAATAGATACGGAAGCTCTCTGTCGTACTCTGGGATGCAGGGTGGAGGTGAGAGACCCATTCGACATAAAGGAGACTTCAGCCACTCTCCGTGAGTTGATGCGGGACGAGAACGGAGTTAAGGTATTGATTCTACGCAGAAAATGCGAATTAGTCAGAATGAGGCAGGAGCAGACGTACCCGTACAAGATTTGGGTTGACCACGAGAAGTGCAAAGGCGACAAGTGCGGCTATTGTTACAAGGTCTTTCAGTGTCCTGGTATATCGTGGGATAAAGAGAGCGACAAGGCTCAACTACAGGCAGCGGTTTGCGTTGGGTGTGGAGTTTGCGCTGACATATGTCCGACTAGAGCTATTATTAAGGAGGATATAGGATAGATGACTACTTCCAGAGACGCGTTAAACCTGATTATTTGCGGAGTGGGAGGCCAAGGAAATATTTTGCTTTCCGACCTGATAGGTAGTACGTTGGCTAAGAAGGGTTACCATGTCACCGTAGCGGAAACCTTCGGGGTGGCTCAAAGAGGTGGGGCAGTTTTCAGCAGCGTCAGAATATCCCAAAACAGGGCTTGCGGACCGTTAATTCCAGAGGGCAAGGCTCATCTTGTCCTTGGCCTTGAGCCTCTGGAAACCTTGAGGACGCTGCAAAAATACGGCAACCCGGAAACAGTATGCGTAACCAATACTTATCCCCTTCTCCCAATCGGAGTACTTGCAGGAAAAGAAGAGTATCCCGACCGTGACGAACTTAAAAAAACAATCAAGGCCCTTTCTAAAGCAGCCTGGTTCATAGATGCGACTAGCATAGCTTTGGAACTGGGTGTTAGGATAGCGGCAAATATCGTAATGCTGGGTGCCTTAATCAGTTCAGGTGAGCTTCCCCTGACAAAGAAAGATATTGAGGACGAAATGCGGGATACGTTCCCCCCCCAGAGAATAGAGTTGAATATAAAGGCTCTTGATCTGGGAGCCAGTGCACTGCGTTCCCATAATTAGAACTCGTGAACGCACAGTATCGACTGTCTCGTGTTCAGAGTCTGCTCTAAAGCAGCTCACTTTTCTGTGTTGATTTTGGTTGGGACTCACGCTGAAGAGCGCCAACGATGAGTTGTGGCAAACTAATCGCTGGTCTCTAAATCTTAGAAGGGAGAAATCCGTTGTATGAAGCAGCTCGGGAGGCATTCGACATTATTTGACTCTTGGGAATTCTTTTGACGGGGGTCGGTAACAGACTGCACCATTCGGCTATCCCACCATATTCGTACCTTTGATGCATCCCTTTCTACGTCACGGACTAGACGAACTTCAACCTCCCCTCGTAGTGGCAAGTATGGGATCGGTATGTCATGATTGAATACAGATATCTTCCGATAGCGATTCACCGTTGGTTTTTCTCGTAAGTAGAACACCTCCTTTTTGGATAAGGCTGATAACAACCCAGGCTTTTTGCCCGGGCGACGATAGTAGGCGAGGATACCCTTATGTCGCGCTTAATCAAGCGACCCCTGATAGCAGCGTAGTTATAATTAGCAATGGGCAGGGTGCAGTCATCGATCAAGTTTTTCTCCAGCATTAGTTCTTTCCCAATCTCAGTATCAACGCAAGCTGGGAGTCCAGGCCGGCTCGCCCTTTCATAGGTAATGCAAAACCCGTTCGGCTCATGGAGATACTTGTTCAAAAGTGCAAAGAACCGGCCTCTGTCAATGTCCAAAATCTACTCAATTGATGGCCTATCTAACAACCCCTGGCAGTACTCTTTGAACACCGCCTTCACCTGCTAAGTAGTCAACCGTTTGTGAACTTGGTCCATTCAATTCTTCCTTTTGGAGAAAAATGTACCAAAGTCAGCCTCCACATGGCCTTGACGATTCCCTTGAAGAAGTTTATCATAGGTAGAGACTTCATTCAGTACTTGGTTACCATGCACCCAACGAATTCTAGGAGGTATTGTTGAGTCGAAAACTAATGAGACCCCCCGCCAGATTCTCCCGACTCTACCCGGCCAATCATAGGGGTGCAGTCCAGACCAAAAATTTCTCTAGGAGGTAGAACTATGGCTCAGCTTATCACAGGAGGCACAGGTTTCGTTGGAGCTGAACTAGCGCGATTGCTTGTTGAACGAGGTGAAAGTGTAGTCTTGTTTGATAGCGCTCCAAATTATAACCGTATCGAAGGAACTGAAAATAAAGCAAAGGTGATACAGGGAGATTTAAGGGTTTGGCCTGAAGTGTTCAATGTTATTAAGCAAAACAATATTGAGGGTATTTACCATTTGGGCTCGATGCTGAGTGTCGCCTCGGAAATTAACCCCTGGGCCTCTTTCCAGGTAAATGTGCTGGGGACCATGCATGTGCTGGAGGCTGCCCGACTCTTTGGGGTGAAAGAGTTAGTGTTTGCTAGCAGTGCCGCCACTTATGGGTTAGGAACTACAGGGGTAATTACCGATGACACACTGCAGCGACCTACTTCCATGTATGGATGTGGTAAGGTATACTGTGAGCTTCTAGGCCAATTCTATCGGAGAAACTTCGACCTGGATTTCCGCTCCGTCCGTTATCCTTCGGTTATCGGGCCAGGTGTTAGAACTCCAGGTGTAGCACAGTATAATGCCTGGATGATTGAGGAAACAGCCTTGGGTAAACCTTATGAATGTTACGTTACCGAAGACACCAAGGCCCCGGTGATATATTTTAAGGATGCCGCCCATTGTGCCTATAAGTGTTATAAGGCGCCTAAGGAGCGGATTAAGACAGTGAATTACAATGTTTCCGGCGTAACGCCGGCCCGAACAGCCAAAGAGCTGGAGCAAGTTGTAAAGAGATTCATCCCCAAAGCAAAGATCAGTTACAAGCCAGACCCCAATACTATGTCCTTTTTCCGAAATCTAGCCGTAGATGTATTCGACGATAGCAAGGCCAGAGAAGAATGGGGCTGGGAGCCTCTCTACCCCAATTTGGAAGAGGTGGTAAAGGATTTCATCCAGGAGATGCGCCAGAATGCCAAACGCTATGGAATAGGGTAGAATATAAAGAAAACAAGGAGCTAGAATATAAGTAAGATGATTATCACGGCAGCGATCACAGGTTCTATCCACACGCCAACTATGAGCCCTTATTTGCCTATTACACCAAAGCAGATTGCAGAGGATGCAATCAGAGCATATGAAGCTGGAGCTGCGATGGTTCATATTCATGTACGCAATCCAGAAACAGGTACGCCGGTTTCAGACATGGATCTCTTTCGTGAAGTGCTAACCCTGATAAAAAGCAGATGCAATGTAATCATAAACACAACTACTGGTGGCGGTTTGGGAATGACTCCCGAAGAAAGGCTAAAAGTAGTTCCCACATTTAAACCCGAAATAGCCTCCTTTAATGCTGGCTCGATAAACTTTGGCCTTTTCGATATCCCGGAGCGAATGAAGATGCCGGAATGGAAGTATCCCTGGGAAAAGGCAATGCTTGAAATGACTAAGGACTATATATTCCCCAACACGTTCAAATCACTGGAGTATTTTGCCCGGACATTTGCCCAGAATGGCACCAAAGCAGAGGCAGAGATTTACGATACTGCCATGATTAACAACGTAGCCTATTTGGTCGCGAAAGGATATCTCAAGAAACCAGTTTATCTCCAGTTTGTGCTAGGCATAATGGGCGCTATGCCAGCCAACGTTCAAAACGTGGTTTTCTTATATGAGACAGCCAGGAGAAGCTTTGGTGACGACTTCATTTGGTCATTATGTGCTGCCGGTCGAGACCAACTACCTATGTGCACCACTGCACTAGCCATGGGTAGCAACGTCAGGGTTGGCATGGAAGATAGTTTGTTTGCTGGCAAAGGAATAATGGCCAAGAGCAGTGCTGACCAAGTAGAGAAAATCGCTCGCATTGCCAGGGAGCTGAGCGTTGATGTAGCTACCCCCGATGAGGCAAGGCAGATTCTTAGCCTGAAAGGGCTGGACAAGGTTGCCTACTAGGCAAAAAGTGGGCACCTCTGTCTTCTACTGGAATCTCCCCGAGTAAAAAGGGAATATAGATGCCAAACTAGCCGAGCCATACTGCGCTTATGAGGGAAAAGGAAGAACCCAACATATTGACCCCCACAAGACGTTAGTACCTCGTATAGTCAGGTCTTATATGATGCAACAAACGGCTGTTGGGTTCAATGCTTGAATAATTCGATCCTGAGTCACAACGTGGTTAGACCCAGCATCACTTGAATAATAAACCCTTCAAGTGCCAACGATACCATGTACAAAAAGCTTCGGTGGTGCTGGTACTTAGTTAGTTTTTACCCGCCCCACAGGATACGCATGATAAGCACCTCGTCACCGTCCTCCAGAGAAGTATCACGATCCGCGTTCTTCTTATTCACCATGAAGGTGCCTGCTTTAAAAACATTGGCGGCAGTGGCATCACCAAGGCCATGTTCTTGTTGTATATAGCCAAGAAGATGACCAAGCGTCGCACCGGCAGGCAGGTTCACTGTCTCTTTGTCAGATTTAAGAATAGCAGATACCAGACCTAGATATTTCACCTCTATCTTCACCTCTACATCGCCTCACTCTTTTTCTGGTTTATCGTAGAATAGTCCTAAACCAAGGCTTCTTCAACCGCTTGATTCAACAGCTCTAGAAAGCGCGGGAAAGGTGTTCGCTGGTAATTGAGAATTGCCTGAGATTCATCCGTATCATACCAATCGCAGTAGACTGGTCTTTCGGGATATTCAGCATCTTTCGCTGGGATGTCTAGGATAGAATAGAGCTCAGCAACCAACTCCTTACCCCTCATTTGCCAACTTCTGCCGCCGGCGATATGAAAGATCTTTCCTGCAGCCGCTTCTTCCACAGAAGCCAAAAGGGCGGCAACAACATCGGCACGGCTAATGAATTCTACCCGTTGCTCAGGCATAAAAGGCCACTTCGGCGGATCCATTAATACCGGCATCACCACTCCCGACACTCTAAGAATAGTGTGAGGAATCTTTGCGCTAATAAGTTGCTTTTCCGCTTCAACCTTCGTTTCACTGTAAACTGTATTCGGCCGCTGCGGGTGATTTACCCGAATAGGCGGTTCATCAGCAGTCGTATCGCCATAAGTGGCTACTGTAGAAGTAAGAATCATTCGCGCGCGAGCACCATCGTCCACTATGGCATCCACCAGGCGTGAGGTGCCGTCAACATTCACTGCAAAAGTCTTCTCCCTAGATATCTCACTGACCGGCGGCAAAAGTGCCGCTAAATGCAGTACTAGATCGCAGCCCTTTACCGCCTTCCTAACAGAGCTCCGGTCGGTAATATCGCCTTTCATAACTTCTACACCATGATTATCAAGCCCTGAAAAATCCGCCTGCGGAATATCAAAAGCTCTTACTTGATACCCTTTTCGGGCAAGTGATGTGACTAGCTCCTTACCTATGCTTCCGGCGCCACCGGTAATGAGAAGTTTACTGCCCTGCAAGAAACCTGCTTCTAACCCATAATGCAGTTAAGGACTGCCGATTGGGTTATTCTCCGAACGCTAACTCTTATTCTCTCCGTTATCTGTAGCAACGATGTAGGCTATTGCTCATTTCCCGCCCTGGCACCTACACTACATCGCCGTACATGTCTTTGGCTACCTCTTCAAGACCAAGTTTGCGCAAAGATCCTAGTGTTGGCTTACCGGTGCTCATGTCCCAGCCAAGAAAGTTAAAGAAGTTGCGCGCAAGTCGATCACTATCTAGCTTGACATTGGCCAGAGGCCCCTTGGACAGTGGAGGATGACCCACAGCTCGTTTGGGAAGGACAAAGTCTGCAGGCTTCAATCCTTCACGAATGTTAAAAGCATGCCGCATATTCAAAATACGCAACCCGGTAATCAAGCTATGCTGCGACTTAAATGTCCATCCGGTTATCGCTTCAATATAGTCGTTCTGTGCTCCATCTGGAAAAGCAACACCCACAAATAAGCAGAAACCGGCGCAGTTCTGGACTTCCTGAATGGTGGTAAGCAAAACATCCAGGAAACCGGTAGTCTTGTAGTCGTGTTTATCCCCGATAGGAGCGCCCGCTGCATGCGCCATCCCTAGTCCACCTTTTACATGTCGAGCTGGAGTGGGATCAAACTGATATGTTCGAGCATAACCAGGAGCATGCCTTGGGTCATGCATCGGCAACTCAATGCCACGTACGGTTTGCAGAAACTCAGCACCTTTACCCCATTTTCTCGCTGCTGCCTCAGAGCCGTGGGCCAAGACTGCTCCGCACCCTTCCATTTTGGCGATCTTCTCCGTAATAGCTACGACTGCCTCGCCATTACCCCATTTAAGCTCAACGCCATCCAGGTCTTTCTTGGAAAGAACGCCTTCCTCATAACACTCCATGGCCCAGGCCACCGTACAGCCGGTCGAAATAGTGTCCAGCCCGTAGCGATTACAGATATCGTTTGCCTTAATAATGGCATCGATATCACTAGTCAGCGTCATGGTGCCAAAAGCAGCAGCGGTTTCGTACTCGGGGCGATCAGTCTCCCCTACAGGCCATCGCCCCGATTTTACCTCGTAATGGGCACCGCAACCTACTGGGCAGCCGAAGCAAGCATACTTCTTAGATTTGTATTTGTCACCCTCTGCTGAAGCGATTTTCTTCGCTGCTTCTTCGCCAAAGTCCAGAAGTCCAACACCGCCCCAGTTCTTTACCGGCGAATCACCGCTGAGCGCTGAGTCGCCGGTACCAGCACCTGTTCCCATCTCTGAGACGGCAGTAACCAGTGCACTTAGGGGGCCGCTCTTCATACTAATTCTCAACTTACGATTAAGGTCTTTGATGCGCTCCGGATCAGCAACAGGTATCTCTCTGCTACCGCGAACAGCGATCGCTTTCAGCTTTTTGGAACCCATTACGGCCCCACCACCACCGCGTCCCGGCGCTCGGTGGCCATCATTGATCGGACAGGACATGAGGGCCATTTTTTCGCCTGCCGGCCCGATTGCCACAACTCTCACCTTTTTGTCATTGAGTTCACTCATGAGTGCCGACCACGTATCCTTGGTGTCTTTACCCCACAGATGGCTTGCATCTCTGATCTCGGCTTTGCCGTCATTGATCCAAAGATAAACTGGCTTGCTCGACGCCCCGGTTACAAATACAGCATCATAACCAGCCTTCTTTAGCTCCGGCCCGAAAAAACCTCCGGAATTGGCATCATTCCATGTCCCGCCAACCGGAGATTTATGCACCAGAGTGTAGCGGGACCCACCAAAGGCGCTTGTTCCGGTTGCAGGACCGGTAATAAAGCCAAGAATGTTATCGGGCCCCAACGGGTCAACCCCAGGATCCATCATATCATAAAGCACCTTTGCACCTATTCCGTATCCTCCAATAAAGGTTCGCGCCATTTCCTCCGTGAGTTCTTTTTCCTCTATCTTGCCGTTGCTGAGATTCACAAACAGCATTTTCCCCATATATCCACCTGTCATCGCTATCTTCCCTCCTTTACTTTGATTAATACGCGAGCCGGTTTCCGTGGTGATTAACTCCCGTCTAAATATCCCTATTCCTCTTCACCCAATTCCTGAATAGACAAATCCTTAACCTTACCTTTCGGTTTTGTGGACAGTTCCGTCATCGACAGCCGAAGTCCATCGTAACAGTAAGGGTACTCCGGCTTCCAGTTTTGTTTAGCTACCCATTCACGGTTGACATAGCCCCATGGATTATCCGGAGTATAAGGCTCAAACCAGAACTCGTATTCAGAAGCAGGTTCAGATACAATCAGGTTATACTCACTCGTTCCTAATCTGTTGTAAACAGCGGCGTTGATTTGTGCCCACTGGCTGACTTTTGCTAGCGCAGACAAGTTGGTAAACCGCTCCGTTTCCGGTTCCAGAAAACCGAACTCTTCGGCCTTCGACTCCGGCATCCCCGCTGAAGCCTCAACTGCCTCCATACAAGCCATATCGATAGCTACAGGGTCCTTGGACGCAAAAACTCCGATATTGGGTACCAAAGCCCTATCGTGGAAATTACCACAGTCGCACCAGGGAGTTATATCCATGGCGTAATTTAGGTAAATGAATCTATCGGATCCGATAGCATTCACATAGCCAGCACAGGCATCAGCGATAGTCGGGGGCCAAAAGAATGTGATCTCTGGTGGAAACTGCCAGATTCCGCCAAAAGCGCCCAGGGCCGCACATGTGGCACACTGGCGACATTTATCTTCATAATACTTCAATACTTTACCCTGCTTTTCCATGGCCCCAAAGGGACAGCCCTTCACCAGATATTCAGCAGCATTGGGGCTTGGCTGTTCCGCCCAAGCTGCGAAGGCTGCCTGATTGATAGCAAATACTTTGCGCCCGTATACAGGATGATTAATGTAATGGGTTAGTATCTTTCCTCGCTTGGAGCCCATACCGATACCGACATTCTTGATAGCTCCGCCAAATACGCCCATTGGATGTCCCTTGAAGTGAGTAACTACCACGCAGGCATCTAGCTCCAGCAGCTTCTTGCCCATATAGGAGAATTTCAAAGCCACGCCGTTAGGAATATCCACTTTCACATCATCAAAGCCGTATTCTCCATCACAAATCCAAATTGGACAGCCCAGTACCTCTTCAGTAAATCCATGCCGCGCTACACAACGAAGGTGATCTTTTCTGGTTGCTCGGGAGGTAAACGGGCCGAAAGGCATCGTAGTGCACTCAACAACCACAGGCTTGCCTCCCAACCTCTTTATTTCGTCAGCAACCGACCGAACCCACTGTGGACGAGTGTTAAAGACGTTACCATGTTCGCCCATATGCACCTTTATACCAACGACATCACCCGGTTTGAAGAGATTAGCCAAGCCAGCATCCCGCAATAGCTTTACCGCCTTGTACTGGATACCCTCGGCTAAACCGCTGGCACGGTCGTTCATGAAAAATACATTTGATGCCATTATTGTCCCTCCTTTAAAGATTATTCGCCTTCATAATAATCACTTTCATAATCCATCCCCAACAAACAACCATACCACTAAACACGCCTCGTCTGGTTCTACGTCAGCACAGTTGCCTTGCTGGCAATTATCTTAGCCAGGGATTCCAACTGCATTGACAAATTTAGTGCCGCTTCGCAGGCCACAGAGGCATCAGTTAAGTGTTTCCTGAGTTCTTCTGCCTCGTCCTTGCAGCCTTGGGCCAGATCTGTCCCCTCCTTGGAGCGCAGCCAAACTTTGTTCTGGCATTTCTGGACCCACTTCAAACAAACTCCAACATCCTTCTTCAAATCTTCAAAACGATTATCTTTCTGCCGTTCCAATTCTTCACTTACTTCTTTGATAATCTTATACGTCTCATTTATGATTTGGCGGCCGTCACCCATCTCAACTCTCTCCTTTCCCGACTTTATGTGTGCATTTCACTGCACCGAAAGCTTAGATTAGCGTTTTGTTTTTGTCAATCGTTTGGGTCGTAAAACAGTGTTTTGGAGTTCCGAAGATTATATCCCTGCTTATTATAGGTTGTCTAGGGTGCCAAAACGGGTTTGAAAAGTGGATGCGACGGGTATATCATTAGTGTCAGGACTAAAGAAGGCTAAAGTCACTTCAATTAGAGTTGATATAGGAAATCCTGGTATAAATGTGAAAGCAGAATTGACTTAACCAACTATTTAAAATTGGAGGTCAAAAATGGATAAACTATTGACAGGCCAGTTCCTTGAACCGTATGTTGAAAACATTCCTTGTCAGTTTTCATCAGAGATTATGTCTTTGGCCATTGATACAAAGATTCCAGCGGAGGTGCATTAATGGGCGCATTAAGTTTATCGCTGGAAGACAAAGTCGCACTGGTTACGGGGAGCCGGCGGGGCATAGGTAAGGCAATCGCCCTGACGTTTGCCGCAGCCGGGGCTGATGTGGCTGTCAGCGATTGTGTGATTGACGACGGTGAGCTTAAGGCTGTGGCGGAGCAAATCACAAAGCTGGGTCAACGTGCCTTGGTTATCAAAGCAGACGTATCACAGAAAAAAGATGTTGAGGATATGGTCAGGTCGGTGATGGATAAGTTCGGTGTGATTGATATTCTGGTAAATAACGCTGGCATTGTTCTTCCTGTCCCTGTGCTTGAGGTTACAGAGGTGCTGGAAGTTCCGGACGACAACTGGAATAGAATGATTGAAGTTAATCTCAAGGGGTGCTATCTGTGTTCTCAGGCTATAGGAAAGATAATGGTGAAACAGAAGCAGGGTAATATTGTCAATATAGCGTCAGTGTCCGGGCTCGCCGTAGCCAATACTTTGAACGTTGTTTATAACATTACTAAGGCGGGCGTAATTATGCTTACCAGAACGCTGGCTAAGGAGTTAGCCGGGTATAACATTCGGGCTAATGCCATCGCTCCTGGTGGGGTTAGAACCGATTTGTCGAAACCAGTCTGGACTAACCCAGAATACCTGAAACGTGTGGAAGCCAGCATTCCGATGAAACGGATAGCTGAACCCGTAGAAATTGCCAATGTGGCTCTGTTTTTGGCCTCCGAGGCTTCCAGCTATATAACTGGACAGGTTATTCCAGTAGACGGAGGACTTTTGGCATAAGCACGTTTGATTAAGTTTTGCAGCGCAAATTGGAGCGAAGTTTATAAATAGAAATTCAAGTCACTTCACGGAGGTAAGCTATGAATAAGGCTATTCGCTTAAATCTGCGCTATCGGACAGACCCGGAGCGCATCCGGAGGGTACTTCCACCCCTACTTGAGCCAGATGATGAGGCTGTGGTTTTGGTTGATTATGCTCTGATTGATTTAGAGGAGGCTTTTCGTAATATCTTCGTGCCCGGACCGTATTACGAATCCGGTTTTCATGTTTCGGCAAAGTACCGGGGTAAGCGGGGTGTGTTTCAGATTGGGATGCCTCTTAACCATGACTGGGGCAGGACGATGGGTCGTGAGTATGTTGGTTATCACAAGAAAGATGGGAAAGTAGAAATAGAGGTTGAAGGCGATACAGTGCGGGCTTGCTTGTGGCGTCGTGGCGCTCTAATTCATCGTATTGAGAGTGTAACTACTAATAAGCCAGCTCACCCGCTGAACTGGTTCCGCGAATTCGGCTATGGCGCTTTCTTATACCGTTTCCGACTCAATTCTGACTGGCGGCAGGGGCCACTCAGTAATGGTCCGGTTGAGCTATGGCGGCTGGGCGGGAATGACCATGAATATCCGACTGAAATGATAATTGGTGATAGCTTGCCGTCTGCCTGTGACCTCAAACTCACCAAGTTCGAATTTGTCGATCCTTCACCGCTTGACCCGTGCTGTGAATTTCCACCGCTGGAGTTGCTGGCGGTAACCTATCACGGTGTATTTTGGGAGAAGCAGTTGCTACCACCAAGGATAGCAGCACGCCCGGGTAGTGCTGAGGAGGGGATGTTCGGGCCAGGCTCGGTTTTTTTGGAAGCGGTTGATAAGACTGCCTTTGAGCCATGGACATTCATCGGACATGACCGGCCTATTACTAAAGGAAGGTCTTGGTGTCCGGCGGGGTGGCCGGATTCGACCACCGCCATGAGACTTACAGCCCAAGAAGTGCAAGATTATCGTTCCCGGCAATGTATTAGTCTTGCTCCAGTCAATCTGATTGATATTGAGATGGAGGTCACCCCGGAGAACCATGCCAGAACGCTTCCGCCGCAATGCAAGCGGGGGGACAGGCCGGTGGTGCGTATATTGGCAGTTCAGGTTGGTGCCAGTGATATCTCAAGTTTGCCGTTTAATGAGTTGTGGCTATTCAGTCGCTGTGAAGCAGATGGTAAACCAGCTTACTACGCATTATCTCACATCGTTGATGGCGGGGGTGATGTAATTTATGGGCGCGAGACTCTGGGTTATCCTTCAAAGATGGGCACGATTGAGTTGAAGCTGGAGAATAACAATATTGCTGTTTATGGAAGACGCCTCGACCGTGATTTCTTTCACTGTGCTGCAACAATATCGCCAAAAGCAAAGCCATCTAGGAAAGATGAATTGGCGGTGCTTGGTATACAGATGCAACCCTTCAAGACAGAGCAAGCACCGTATGCTGAGCTGATGCTCCAACCGTGGGAAGTGCATTGTGGAAACTTGCGTGAGGCTGTTGCCGGGGATGTCAAGATAGACTTTCCGGATTCCCAGTCGCCCGGATTTATCGGACGCCCTGACCCATGGTTTGAATTACAGCCGTGTCGTGTGATCAGACTCAGCATGAGTCAGGGAGAAATACACCGCAGGCCAGCTAAAAGCCTGGGGGCATTGCCGAACTTCCTTCCCTATTACATCGAGCGTTACGATGGTATATTCGGCGCTAACCTCGATAAGTTAATACTGGAAGGTTCTAAGGCGTCCTTTTTTGTGGACAAGAATCTTAAGACTCTTGGAGTAGCCTGATTGCGGATAAAGGTGGGTCACATGCATGGTTTTGATAGTGCTAAGCCTTATAGTTTCTTTATGAGCGGCCCTAAGACTTTCACTGTGGCGTCTAACTCACGGCAGGCTTCTTCAAAGCGGTCTTCGAATAATGCACGGTTGGCTTTGGGGGGCATGGGGTCTGATGTCAATAGTAGACAAGCAAAGTCTCATGCTGCCACCAGCCCGTCATGACATTTCCGTATTGCCTTAACAGGTCCTGATACCGACGACTGCAGTATTGACTGCCGCGATCGGAGTGGTGCAGTAGACCTTTCTCCGACCTCCTGGTGCTTACCGCTTGCAGCAAACACTGATTGATCATGTTTCGAGTCAGTCTCTCTTCCATGGCGTAACCCACAATCTCACCGGCAAAGAGATCCTTGTGCCCAGCCAAGTACAGCCAGCCTTCATCAGTTGGTACATAGGTCATATCATGACGCACACGGAATTCGGTTCACATACCGTAAAAAAGCTGCTTAAGTAAGTTCTCAGCCGCCGGCAGTCTGTGCTTGGAGTCAGTGGTAACCTTGAATTTTCGCTTCTGCTTGCAGCGTAAACCCAGCTTCCTCTGATATGCTCGATACGGCAGATGCCTGCCCTTATTCCATTCTCCGCCAATTCACGCTGTGGTCTCTCTGCCCCATAGGTCTCCCGAATCTGCCTGTGCGTTGCCTTGATTGCCTCCGGTCGCGTTGCTTCCTTTGCCCACAGGCGGAGCGACCGCTGAGTCCAGGCGTAGAAACCGCTGGCTGAGACCCCCGGAATTTGGCTCAGGAGCGGTATGGGGTAGTGGAGCCGCATCTGATCGCCGCGTACCGTGTAGCGACTCCCTCGCAAAGTGGGCGGCTGCTTTCTTTAATATGTCCCGCTCCATCTTCACTTCTACTAGCTTTTTCTTCGTCCGAGCTAGCTCCATCTCGACTTCAGTTAAGGGCTTGCGTGTATTACCGATTTCTCCCAGTTTGCCTGCCTTATAGGCTTTGACCCAGTAAGCGAGTGTTGAGAAAGGCAGGGACAGACGGCGAGCTGCCTCAGGTAACGATGGCTTTTCCTTAGTGACCAGCCTCACCGTCTCATGGCGGAATTCCCGGGTGTGCCTTCCTTGTGGTATAGCCTTCAATCTGACACCTCCGGTTTTCTATTCTATCTGACCTTGGTGTCCACTAAATCCATCCTACCCCATGCTGGGTCGTAAAACAGTGTTTTGGAGTTCCGAGGATCATATCCCGGCTTGTTATGGGTTGTCCCGGCGGCCAAAACGGGTTTGAAAAGTGATTGCGATGGGTATATCATTAGTGTCAAGACTAAAGTCATCTCAACCAGAGTTGATATGGGAAATTCCGGTCAAAGCGGCGGCGAAATGAAGAAAGGAGAAGTGTACTGTGAAGCTAGTTGATTTGACAATGCCATTGAATAAGAGGACACCGGTATTCCCTGGGAACCCTAAACCGAGCTTCAAGAGAGTTGCTTATGTTGACAAGGATGGTTACAACGCGCACAGAATATGCACAAACACACATTTTGGAACGCACATAGATTCTCCATGGCATATGTTGGGAGATGGAAAAAGGTTGACAGATTTCAGTATAGAGAGATTTATTGGTCAAGCTATACTATTTGACGTGAGAGGACAAAGAGAAATTGATATAGAATTGAAAGATGTTAAGGAAAACGACATTGTAATCTTTAGAACTGACCATACGAAAAAAGCTTATACATCGGGTTTCTTTGAGAAGACTCCCGTTATAAGCAGGAAACTCGCAGAAGAACTTGTCGAAAGGAGGGTAAACATCGTTGGGATCGATTCATTTACGCTGGATGAACCACCTTGTGATATCCATAAACTATTCTTTAGACACGAGATTCTAATCTTGGAGAACCTCGTTGAGCTGGGCAATATCCCAGTAAGAATATGTAAGATATATGTATTTCCAATAAAGTATGACAGGATTGATGGCGCTCCATGCAGAGTAATAGCCCAGATTGAATAGTATTAGGTAACGAAAACCTGGGTAATTAGAAATGGAAACAAGGAATTGACGAATCTGTACGAAACGCACAAACTGATTGAATATGTTTTTGTAGGATTGAGTCATGGAGCAACCCTGTCTGTAGCGCATTCGAGTCTATAGTTTCCGGGTGGCGTTGCTCACCCATAAAGAGGAGCCCCGTTCCCCTCTCACAAAGAGGCGGTACTGCGAAATCTCGTGATGGTTGGAAACGCCAAGTCCGATGCATTCTACTTGTGCTTCACTTGATTATGGGAGGCTAACGCATCTCCACCTTCACCAAAAGGGGTATCCTACCAGTCCGTTCCGTCGTGTTCCATATATACCCTGTCTTGCTCAACCTTTGTTGATACCACATACCCTTTCGCTTCGCGGTCCTCCAAAAGCACGGATATTGAAGTCCATTACCTCATACATATCGTGCCAGACACCGGTAGTCGAGCTTCGTTATGACCCATGACTATGCGCGAGATGAATGGCAGGGACTCTTTGATGACCATATCCCCGACAATAGCGCCCTGAACCGACTGGTCAATGTCAGCTGCCCGATCATCATCGAGGGCACCAGCTATCGTGAGCCTCTGTCTCCGGATCGCAGAAAGGAGGTGTTGCCTAGTATGGAAGCGACGTGACAAAATTGTTGAACCGGATGGGTCATTGTCTGTAGTGAAGGGTGGATCATAGATGGGTATGATTGATATTAGCCACCCCCGTCTATGGTAGTATGCAGTTCAAGCTCAGCAACGTTTTCACACTCAGCCACGAGTTGTTACGCGTTTCTCCAGGCGCTCAAAGCTAGCGCGATTTCATGGGGAAAATTCATAGAGAAGCCCTGGGTTTTAATAAACTCTCCTTTGTCCCAGTCTTTTTCAGAAACTCATAGTAGCGTTTATGCAAATCTTTCACGACTGCATTATTGTCACTGGCAATATTTTTCGCCTGGAAAGGATCAGATTTTATGTCATAAAGCTCTATTGGCGCATTTTCTCGCGCATAGAGAAGAGTCCATCGGTCAGTGACAATAGTAGCAGGTAAGAAATTCTTCACCATGCGTAAAGAGTCATCTACCGCTCGGGTAAGCGCCCCCGGATTCTGTAACGGCATTGTGGACACTACAAATTCTTGATGAGTATCTTTTTCTCCCTTAATTACTGGCAAAAAGGAGCTGCCCTGAA
>Ga0154672_103_pt1 | contig 23729 bp, 23 predicted proteins | sample Rifle2008BG13ft_FD_116101 | JGI IMG/M metagenome (GOLD analysis project Ga0154672, IMG submission 116101) | Chloroflexi bacterium RBG_13_51_36
TTATGAACTCTGCTATTGGTGGACTGACTTTGTAGTAGAGGTCTACGAGGGCTTGTCCGGCAGGGTTGGTCACCAGATATTCATCTCTGAACTCACGTAGGATTTCTACTTCTTCGGCCATTGGAGTGCCGTAGGCTGCGGTGGCGATGAAGCATGCCCCTACTCCTCCTTCTGCTTCTGTGATTGCATAGAGCCTACCATCGTCAGAGCCCACATAGATGGTGCCGTCAGCCCCTATGGCAGGGGAGGACATGATTTGGCCACCTGTGCTGAAGCTCCACCTCAGGTTGCCACCGGGGTTCATGGCGTAGATCTTATTATCACAGGAGCCCACATAGATGGTGCCGTCAGCTCCGACGGCAGGAGAGGAATTGACCCAATACCCAGTGGTGAAGCTCCATTTCAGGGTACCATTGGGGTTCATGGCATAGAGTTTACTATCCTGCCAACCGGCGCCCGCATAGATGGTGCCGTCGGCCCCTATGGCTGGAGAGGAGCGAACCGTACCCTCTGTGATGTATCTCCACTTCAGAGAGCCGTTGGAGTTTATGGCGTAGAGTCTCCTATCATCAGAGCCCACATAGATGGTACCGTCAGCTCCGACGGCTGGAGAGGAATAGATAGACCCATCCGTACTGTATCTCCACATCTCGTTCCCGTCGGGGTCTACGGCATAGAGGTTGTAGTCGGTTGAACCCACATATACGGTGCCATCAGCCCCTATGGCAGGGGAAGACCGGATTTCGGCAGTCGCGTTGAAGCTCCATTCCAGGTTGCCATCGTGGTTTATTGCATAGAGCTTGCCATCATTAGAGCCCACATAGATGGTGCCATCAGCCCCTATGGCAGGGGACGACTCGACTCCGCCAGCTGTGTTGAAGCTCCACCTCAAGATGCCGTCGGGGTTTATGGCATAGAGATTGTTGTCACCGGAGCCTACATAGATGACCCCGTCAGCTCCTACGGTGGGAGAGGAAGTGACAGCACCACCTGTGCTGTATTTCCACTTTTTGATTCCACTGAGGGTTATGGCATAGAGATTGCCATCGACAGAACCTACATAGATGGTACCGTCAACCACTATTACGGGGGAGGATTCGACCCAATCCCCAGCGGGGAAACTCCACTTCAGCTTCGGTGCCGGAGGCCCAATGTAGGGGCTTCCACCAGTATTTCGCGGGTCCCGGTGGAACTTGAGCCAAGGGCCTTCACTAACAGCATAGAGCTTGCTGTCACCGGAGCCCACATAGATGGTGCCATCAGCGCCTATGGCTGGGGAAGACCTGACTTCGCCCTCTGTGGGCAAGCTCCACTTCGGGGTGCCGTCGGGGTTTATGGCATAGAGATTATCACCGGAGCCCACATAGATGGTGCCATCGCCCCCTATGGCTGGGGAGGAATTAACCTCGCCGGTAGTGTTGAAACTCCACTTCAGGGTGCCACTGGGGTCTATGGCATAGAGATTGTTGTCAGTAGAACCCACGTAGATAGTGCCATCAGCCCCTATTGCGGGGGAGGAACTAACCTCGCCAGTTGTATTGAAGCTCCACCTCAGTGTGCCATTGGGATACACTGCGTAAAGCTTGTTGTCATTAGAGCCGACATAGATGGTGCTATCAGCCCCTATGGCAGGGGAAGACTCAACAGCGCCACCGGTGGCGTAGCTCCATTTCTCTCCGCCGGTGCTGGGGTACACGGCATAGAGCTTACCATCACTGGAACCCACGTAGACCACGCCATTTGTCGCTACCGCTGGGGAGGACAAGATAGCCCCACCCGTGGTGAAGTTCCATTTTGGGCTACCAGCAGGATCCATAGCATAAAGATCGCTGTCCGCTGAACCCACATAGATGGTGCCATCAGTCCCTATCGCGGGAGAGGAGCTTACCTGGCCACCGGTAGCGAAGCTCCATTTCAGGGTACCACTGGGGTTCACAGCATAGAGCTTATTATCATTAGCTCCGACATAGATGGTGCCATCAGTGTCTATGGCAGGCGAAGACAAGACAGCGTCACTTATGGGCCAAAACCACTTCACGGTGCCGTCGGGGTTTATGGCGTAGAAGTCATCAGAGCCCACATAGATGGTACCATCAGCCCCTATCGCGGGAGAGGAGCCGACTTCGCCATCGGTATCGAAGCTCCATTTCAGTACCGGCGTCTCAGGGCCGGTGTAAAGACTTCTGCGGGTGTGCTGCAGGTTCCAGCCGAACATAGGCCAGGGGGCATTAACATCAAGCTGAGCCTGGGCGGTGCTCGCTGGTATAAGCGTGATAACAGAGGGCAGCACCAGGCAGAGGATAACCCACAAGACTAGGGAAAATCTTGCCCCGTTTATAGAGCATCTTTCACACATTGTCTTCACTTTCCTTCTCTCCTGACACTACTCAGCTATGTTATACTATGGTATAAGATAATATGACTCATGTTTTGAAGAGCGTCAATCACTCATTAGTAATAGGAATATAGTACCAACTTCACCATCCCTCTTCCCCTGAATCCCGAGGTCTCTTCGCTCCAAATCCTAAACGGTAGATTTCAGGATTTCGGCTCCATTTGGACTCTGATTATTTGCCGCTGCTTGGCTTCTATCCCTCGGTAAGCACGAAGAACGACTCCCCACCTAGTGAAACCAGAAGCTGGGGCATAATCCCATCCGCTCTGTACGAGGTCGCTTGGGCTGACCTGCACATCCTCTAAGCGACCGGAGGGAGAGAGCTCGGAATGACATCAGGGAATCACCTATTCTCGCCGATTGGAGAGACACCTGCTGACTACCTGCATACCTCCTAATTGCATCTCGAGCCCTAAATCATTCAAGCCAGGAAGTGCCGACGCGTGAATTATTGCGCCGGCCACAAAGGCTTGCTAAAATAGCCAGGAACTCAGAGGGAGCGAACTGAATTCCCGCAGCGAATTTGATATAGATGGGCTGTAATATGATAAATGCTCCTGTTTTGGTACTTAATCAGAGCTATGAGCCCCTCAACTTATGCCGCACGCGTCGGGCCATAGTGCTAGTGTTTCGGGGCAAAGCCGAAGTGCTGGAGAACAACAGAGGCGAGTTGCACTCGGCTGAGCGCGTATTTCAGATACCTTCTGTCATCCGACTCGTCTATATGGTCAGTCGTCCTCGTCATCAGAAGAAACTGAGCAGGTCCGAGGTATTTAATCGTGACCAATATACCTGCCAGTATTGTGGCCGTCAAACTAAGGAACTTACCTTAGACCACGTCACTCCACGGCGGCGAGGCGGAAAGCACGCCTGGGACAATGTGGTGAGCGCCTGCATTCCCTGCAACAGGCACAAAGGCGGGCGTACGCCGGACGAAGCAAGGATGAAATTGTTGCACCAGCCACATCCTCCTCGCAATGATGGTTTCTATATCCCCTATCACCTCCTTAACAACCACGGTGAGTGGCAGAAATATCTGCCCTCCTTGAACTAACGTAGCCCCAGTCTGTTCTAAGCGCCGTCGGTTTCCTGAGAAGACCGCGGCGTCTCCTGCGGATGAACCAATTCGCTGAGCGCTATCTCTTTCGTTGCCCCGTCTTCCAGTTGTACTGTTACCGTTTCCTTCAGGACGTTGACGCTGACTACCATGGCCTTGCCCCAGGGAGTCGATATTTCCTGTTTCGGATGAGGCATCTGCTTCTTCATAGCTGCATAATCCTTGCTTTCATATGCCAGGCAGCAAAGAAGCCTTCCACAGATGCCCGAAATCTTCATAGGATTCAGGGCCAAGCTCTGCTCCTTAGCCATTTTGATAGAGACCGAGGCAAAGCTGGTAAGGAAGTTCTGACAGCATAGAGGGTAGCCACACTTGCCCATGCAACCCAGCAGTTTAGCCTCATCCCTTGCCCCCACCTGCCGCAACTCCACCCGTCTTTCCAAGGCATGGCTCAATTTCCGAACCAGATCCCGGAAGTCCACCCTCTCCTCGGCGCTGAAGAATATGGTCATGTGTTCATTCTGGACATCATAGCGAGCCGCCAGCGGCTTCATCTTCAGGCCAAGTTGGGCCGCCATCTCATGGCACTTGCTCAGGGCTTCTTCTTCCAAGTTCCGCCGAGATTCCTCCAAATCCTCTGGACTAGCCGGGCGCATTACCTTTATTAATTGCTCGTCCAATTGAGACGGGGCTTCCAGAGTAACAACTTTGGCCACGTCCAGACCATGACCGGTATCTACCACTACATAGTCGTTCAATTGCAGTAATAGCTCATCAGCGTCACAGTAGACCAATTTCCCCCTAGAGCGGAATTTGACTCCAATTATGTTAGCCATTGAGATACATTATATTCCAAACTCGGCAATCGCATTCTCTTTCAGTGTTTTGCACGCAGCTTTCTGCTCGGCAAGTTGAGCATCAGCCATTCCCACGCCAAACGGGGGTTAACGTTCTTAGAGATCCTCTCCTGTAGCAAGCCGAGAGCAGTCAGAGACTCTTCGATTTCGGCTAGGCTTAGTCCCCGGGCTTGTTCTGCCAGAATTGTCTCATAATCTACGTTGATGATGGCCTCCTGACAGCCACCCTTAATGAGCATCACATCACGCCACCAATCAAGCCAGATCTCTAGTATCTCCGCCCCAACTTTCCGACTCTGGCCAAACTGGTTGGCCAGCTCCTGGGCATAGCCAAATCTCTGCTCTAAGCTGGCAGCTAATAAGGAACTCAGCTTGGCTATCCTCTGCGACCGCTGCTCCAATATATCTTCATTCACTAGAACGGACAGTGCCCAACCCAGGCGACCATGGCACAATTGAGCCAAAAGCTTCGCTTTGTGGGCATCGACTTTATGTAAATTGATGAGTACCTCCTGTATGCGCTCGGATGGCACAGGCTTCAATTCCAGCCTTTGACAACGTGAAATAATTGTCGACAAGAGACGTTCTTCCTCAGCGGCCAATAAGAGCCAAACTATTTTTGGTGGCGGCTCCTCCAATATTTTGAGCAAGGAGTTAGCCGCCTCAGTAGACAGATATTCCGCGTCGTCGATGATGAACACCTTGTACTTACCTTCATACGGTGGGAGGTTGGCTAGGCGCTGCAGCCCTCGAATGTCATCAATGCCAATCTCCGTTCTGGAATCCAGTCCAATAGGTGTGACGTCGGCGTGCTTGCCCTCCCGGATTCGCTGGCAGGAATTACATTGACCGCAAGGCAGTTCGGCGGCGTCGCAATTGAGAGCTTGCGCCAGATTCATGGCTAAGGTCCCTTTCCCCACATGCCGCGGCCCCACCATAAGATAGGCGTGGGCTATGGCATTGGATTTGAGGCCGTAATCCAGCAAAGATAGAATTTTGTCCTGTCCTATGACTTGCCACATGTTAGATTAAGTCCAGACTCATCATATCCTGATAGGTCTCCCGACGCCGAATAAGACGCGCTCCACCTTCTTTCAGCATGACTATAGCCGGCCTGGGCAGGGCATTATAGTTGCTCGACATGGGGATGGAATAAGCACCACAAACTGGAACGGCTATGATGTCGCCGGCATGCACTGAAGCCAAATTGATATCCTTGACCAAAATATCACCAGACTCACAGAGCTTACCAGCTATGGTAACCGCTTTCCCTGTCGTCCTCACAACCTTGTTAGCGACCAGAGCCTCATATTTGGCTCCATAGAGAGCCGGCCGGATATTGTCGCTCATGCCTCCATCAACACAGACATATTTCTTTATGCCCGCTATCTCCTTGATCGCTCCGACCTTGTATAACGCCACTCCGGCCTGGCCGACAATTGCCCTCCCAGGCTCGACAATGAGCCGGGGGCGACTCAGTTCTAGTTCCGAAATAAGACTATCCAGCTTGCCAATTAGAGCCCGGGCATACTCAGCTATTGTGGGTACTCGGGAGTCCAGAGTGTAGGGGACAGCAAATCCACCACCGATGTCGAATTCGCTAAGTTCGAAATCGAACTTTCGGCTCGCTTCCCGGGCGAAGCGAAGCACAAGCTCCATAGCCAGCTCATAAGGCTGAATCTCAGACACGGGAGATCCCAGATGGAAATGAAACCCCAGAAGGTTGAGATTGGAGGCTGACGAGGCCTGATTTACTGCCTCTTCAGCCTGTCCGGTAGCCAGAGGAAAGCCAAATTTGGTCTCTATCGTTCCGGTCGTAGTATACTGGTGAGTATGAGGGTCGACCCCCGGAGTGAGACGAAGCAAGATATCTTGGGTGATTCCTTTCTTCCTAGCAAGTTTGTTAAGTAATTCAAGTTCATAGAAGTTGTCGACCACGATTTTGCCTACTCCCCAATCCAGAGCCAGATTTAACTCTTGCGGCGTCTTGTTGTTGCCGTGGAAATAGACCTTGTCCGGAGGAAAATCCACGGACTGGGCTATGCTAAGTTCTCCCCCAGAGACAACATCGAGTCCCAACCCTTCTTCCTTAAATATGAGAGCCAGAGCCCTATTCAAGAAGGCCTTACAGGCATAAATGACCATGGTATCGGGATATCGTTTGCCGAACTCTCCCTTGAATTCACGGCACCTTTGGCGAATGGTGGACTCATCTAAGAGATAGAGCGGCGTGCCGAATTCAGTAACCACGTCGACAACGTCGCAGCCACCTATGCAGAGGTGACTTTGCTTGCTTACTTCAGTGGTGAGAGGGAAAAGAGCTAGCGCAGGCAAAGTCTTCGCGCTCATGGTGATATGGTAACTTGTAACGCCCACCAAGTCAAAAGACCTCAAATGAATTCTCGCCGGCTGGCCACAGAGCCGGATCCCATGCCACTTTTCTCGCCCATCTTAAACCTATGCGGGAGCAATCCCGCTAAGGATACCCTTAAGGATTCTAGCTCTGGTTTTGGTATCGTTTGGTTTGATGTTGTCCGTTTTGACTTTCTGAATTGCTTTGTCCACTGAATTCTCAAGAGCAGCCAAATCAAGCAAAGTTGCTGACTTGCAGTAGAAACTTCTCGATCTTCCATCATCAAAATCAGCTATCATTGCCTCAAGCAATTTTATTCGTTTTTGCTGCTGTCCTATGAACGCTTCAGTTCCGTGTTCTTTTGCGAAATTCAGATTCGGCATAACTCTTTTGTACGACGGGTAAGAAGAAGATTCTTTCAATTGTTGATACTCTTCATTACTTCTGAATTTAGAACACGGAAAGTCTAAACATTCGGCGCAGACCTCAAGATTCTTTTTCTTGACACAACAGGTTATGAACGAACATGATGGATGCTTGCTGAAGAATTCAGGGCCGCAACAACCAGGACATCTTGAAGCCCCCACCGTATAGTATCTCGGGCATAGACCGCAATCAAGGCCGCATACACCAATTGTTGGATAGATCTTTACATGCTCATTCATTTTGTTCGCTATACTGGCTACGATCAATACTTCAGCTTCGCTATCACGGCGTCGGCGACCTGGCTGGTGCCTACGGCAGTGACAGGGTCGAGCTTCAAATCATAGGTGACATTCTTGCCCTCGGCTATGACTTCCGCTATTGCGCTTTCCAGCCTGTCGGCGCTCTCCTCCTCTCCCAGATAACGGAGCATCATCACCCCGGAGAGCATCGTGGCCATGGGATTGACTCTGTTTTGTCCGGCGTATTTAGGAGCACTGCCGTGGGTGGGCTCAAAGATAGCTGCCTCATCCCCGATGTTGGCTCCCGGAGCTACACCCATTCCACCGACCAGCCCGGCACAGAGATCGGAAACTATGTCGCCGTACAAATTGGGCAGTACGAGAACATCGAACGTCTGGGGCTTCCTGACCAGCTCCATGCAGATGGCGTCCACCAGTATGTCGTTAAATGCTATGTCTTCATACTCTTTGGCTACTTCACGGGCAGTGTCCAGGAAGAGCCCATCGGAAAACTTTAGTATATTGGCCTTGTGAACCGCAGTCACCTTCCTTCTGCCGTTCTGTCTAGCATATTCAAAAGCGAATTTGGCAATTCGGCGGCTCGCTGTTTGAGATACGACCTTCAAGCTCACAGCGGAGTCTTTCTTCAGCTCTTTTCCCGTGGCATCATGCACAAGGTCCAGCAATTTCCTGGTGACTGAATCACCCCTGGCAAATTCGATACCGGCATACAGGTCTTCGGTATTCTCTCTGACCACCACTATATCCACGCCTTTGAATGGCGTTCTTATACCAGGATACACTTTATAGGGACGCAGGCAGACATAAAGGTCTAGGGCCTGTCTCAAAGCGACATTGACGCTCCGGAAGCCTGTGCCAATGGGCGTGGTCACCGGTCCCTTTAGAGCGACCCTGTTTTTCCTTATGGACTGTATAGCCTGGTCAGGGAGAGGCGTGCCGAACTTCTCCTGAGCCTGACTTCCTATGATAAAAGTGTCCCACTGGAACTTGACCCCGGTAGCCTCCACCACGCGCCGTGCCGCGTTGGCCACTTCCGGCCCTATGCCATCACCAGGGATGAAAGTTACTTTGTGTTTCGTAATAGCCGTCACCCTCACCTTGGTCCTCTCCCGTCAAGGGAGAAGAAAATTAGCCTGTAATAACAAAATCCTTATGCTTTTGTATATAGGGGATGAGGCCGCCTTCTTTGAGTATGGCGGACATAATCGGCGGCATCTTGCTACAGCTTAACGTAACGCCGGACATCAGATTACTAATCTTACCCCCAGTCACGTTTATCTCCAGCTTATCGCCATCACCAATCTTGTCGGTATCGCAAAGCAGAACTGGCAAACCCTGATTTATGGCGTTCCGGAAGAAGATTCGCGCTGCCGATTTGGCCAAAATAGCGCCGATCCCCGACATCTTGATTACCACAGGGGCATGTTCCCGGCTGGAACCCAGACCAAGATTCTTGCCGGCCACAAAGATTGCTATGCCTGCACCTGCCGCTGACAAGGCCCTTACTCTCGAGGCAAATTCAGGCGCAGTATCCTCCAGGACATGCTTGGCGAGCTCAGGCAAGTTGCTCCTCAGATGGGCGAATCTGCCGGAAATAATGTCATCTGTGGAGATATTATCTCCAAGCTTAACGGCTCTGCCCTTCAGCACCAGATCCGACATTACATGACCTCCCGAGGGTCAGTAATCTCGCCCTTTATAGCTGAGGCGGCGGCAGTAGCCGGGCTAGCCAAATATATCATGGACTCAGGGTTGCCCATCCTTCCCTTGAAGTTGCGGTTGGCGGTCGAAACGCAAACCTCGCCATCTCCCAATACACCCTGGTGGAGACCAAGGCAAGCGGCACAACCCGGCGGGAGGATAGCTGCCCCGGCCTCAATCAGAGCCCGAACGTAACCTTCGTCCATAGCTTGAATGAGAACCTGTCTCGAAGCTGGCGCTATTAGCAGCCTAGTACCGGGATGTCTCTTTTTGCCCTTAAGAATCTCCGCAGCCACGGCCAAATCCTCCACACGCCCGTTAGTACAAGTGCCGATAAATGCCTGCTGGATTTTGACCCCTTTTACCTGAGCCGCAGGACGAACGCTATCCACAGCGTGGGGAAGAGAGAGCATCGGCTCAAGCTGGTCGAGATTCACGGGTATGACTCGTTCATAATTTGCCCCGCCATCGGGAGATAGTGGCTTATATTTGTCGCCCCGGCCATGCTCTTTGAGAAAGTCCCGCGTGATTCTATCACTGGGAAACAGGCCAACCTTGGCCCCGGCCTCCACAGCCATATTGGCAATAGTGAGGCGTTGTGACATGGTTATCTGAGCCAGTGCCTTGCCGCCAAACTCTAAGGCCTTGTAGGTGGCACCGTCGGCACCGATCTGGCCGATTAGATATAGAATCAAGTCCTTGACATAAACTCCCCGAGGGAGGACGCCACTGAGCTCAATGAGAAGACTCTCCGGCACCCGAAACCAAGTTTTGCCCAGGGCTAGGGCTACGGCAACATCACTGGAACCCATGCCAGTGGCAAGGGCTCCTAACGCACCAGCGGTGACAGTATGAGAATCCGCACCGATAATCACATCCCCGGGATTGGCGAAATTCTCCACCACCAACTCATGACATATGCCCTCGCCGACCTCATAGATGCGGCAGCCGGTCTCCTCAGCGAAGCGGCGCAGGAGAATATGGTCATTGGAAATCTGTCGAGCGGGACTGGGGGCAGCATGGTCCAGAAATATTATTGCTTGTTGCGGCTTAGCTAGAGCTTTAAACCCGCTTTCTTTGAACTGTCTTATGGTCAAGGGCCCTGTAGTATCCTGGACAAAAGCTAAGTCAACATCAGCGATCACCACATCCCCAGCTCGGGCCTCGCTATGCGATTTGAGGCTTAGAATCTTCTCGGCTAATGTCTTACCCATATATGGCCCGAATCCCAAGTTCAAACACCGAAACGGTGTTGTCTCAATTTGCTCTGCTATTTTAATCGTTTCCTTCTGCTATAATCAATAATATGCCCGACTACAAACCAGGCAACCTGGGTTCCTCTCGATGCGGCAGCAGCGTTTTTCGCTGGGGCCAGCGCACCTACATCATGGGAGTGGTAAATGTCTCCCCGGACTCGTTCTCTGGCGATGGAATACGCGATGCTGAAGAAGCTGTAGCCAAGGCAAAGCAATTAGCCTCTGAAGGAGCTGACATAATTGACATTGGCGGGGAATCCACCCGTCCCAACTCAACCCCGGTTCCCACCGACGAAGAGCTACGGCGCGTAGTTCCTGTTGTGGAGAAGTTGGCCACGGAGGTTTCGGTACCCCTGAGTGTGGATACATATAAACTGGAAGTAGCCCGCCAGGCTTTAAGCGCCGGAGCCAACATGATAAACGATATATGGGGACTGCAGAAAGAGCCCGGGCTGGCTGAATTGGCGGCCCAGAAGGGTGTGCCCATTGTCTTGATGAGCAATCAGCGGGACTCTTCATGCCAAGATATTATCCCTGCGGTTGTTTCCGACTTGAAAAGAGCCATCAAGCAAGCGCTAAGCGCTGGAGTGCTCTGGGAGAATATAATCATCGACCCGGGCATAGGTTTCGGTAAGACACAGGAGCAAAATCTGGAAATCTTAGAGCGCCTGGAGGAATTCAAAATGCTGGGCAGGCCCATCCTCCTGGGTAGCTCACGCAAGTCTTTTATAGGCTGGGTACTCGACTTAACTCCTGAACAAAGGCCGAACCAAGTGACATTCGTTCCACCCGGCGACCAGCGGCTGGAAGGAACGGCGGCCACCATAGCCATTGGCATCGCCAAGGGCGCTGATATTGTTCGGGTACATGATGTCAAAGAGATGGCACGCGTGTGCAAGATGAGCGATGCTATTGTAAGAGGCGTGTAAGCGAATTGACCACTGCCTATCTCTGCCTGGGCTCAAACCTGGGAGAACGGGAAGAAAACATCCGCCAGGCTTTGACATTGCTGTCCGCAAAAGTAAATCTCGAGGACGTCTCATCTGTTTACGAAACCGAGCCAGTCGGTCATAAGGAGCAGCCATTATTTCTCAACTTGGTTTGTCGAATTACCACCAATTTGCTGGCTGCGGAGCTTCTTCGCCTCGCCAAAGAGGTTGAAACCGGTATGGGCAGGCTCCCCAGCTTTCCCAACGCATCCCGCATCATAGATATAGATATCCTTTTCTACAACAACAAGATTATGAGCAGTCAGAACTTGACCATTCCGCACCCTCGTCTGCAAGACCGGGCTTTCGTGCTGGTGCCGTTGGCCGAAATCGCCCCGGATTTAGTTCATCCCAGGCTGGGCAAGAGCATCGCTCAATTGGCCAATGATGTTGAGGGCCGTAAGGGAATACGGAAATTCGAAGGAGGATTCGATGTATCAGCTATTTGTGGAAGAGCACTTTGACGCTGCTCATTATCTACCGAACTACCGTGGTAAGTGTGAGAAGCTACATGGCCACCGCTTCAAGGTAGTAGCTCGTTTAGAAGCAGCCAAGCTCGATGAGACTGGCTTGGCCTACGATTTCGCCCAGCTAAAGCAGCACCTGAGGGAAGTCCTGGCTCGATTCGACCATACCTGCCTGAATGATGTGCCGCCCCTTGATAAGATTGGACCGTCCAGCGAGAATATCGCCGTCACTATATATGATGCGCTCCGGAGTCGCTTTGCCAAGTCCCCGGTGAAGTTGGCAAGTGTCGAGGTCTGGGAATCGCCCACAGCAGGCGTGGCATATAGTCCCTGAGTTAAGTCTGCTGTTCTGGCGGCAGCAAATTGGGAATTGTATCTACGATCGGGTAAGAATAGTTGCACTTAGAACAGCGCAGCGAACCCGTGACTATTTCTTCCCCTTTTTCCTCATCCACCCTGAGCTCCAGGTCCCCTTTACATACTGGACAGGCCAAGATTTGCATCAGTTCCCTTTTCATTTCAGATTCCAATTATAGCATATGAGCCGGGAAACCAAGATAAGAAAGTGCTATAATGTTCAGCAGGAGAACAAAATGACAATCCAGATTAAGAAGACTTATCGAGGCTTAAGTCCTGGCATGCTCTGCGATGAGGTACGAGGCCTGCTGCAGAAACAAGGGATTATAACTGCGGAGACTGAGTCGCAGACATATGCCCTGCCCAGTGGCGACACCCAGTCGCGTACCACGCTGACATTGAAAACACAGGCCGAGCACGAGAAGGACCAGAGGACATTCGGTAGCGTACATATTCTAGGCTCACCACAGGACGAGACAAAAATGCTACTTGACATAGATGAAACCCTCTTCCCCCGGGAAAGACTTTCCGCTTTTCAAGGGGAGCTCGATTTTATTCTAGGCTCATACGAAACCAAGTGGTGAACGATCAGCTTTCAGATCGGAACCAGTCCGCCACGGAAACCAAGCAAGAACGAAGAGAAAGGCGGCGTGCCAAGGAAAAGGCCAAGATGCTCCAGCACGGCAAGAGCCTGGTACGGATATATAAGGACGCTGTACTTAAGAGAGCAAAACCTTCGAAAGTCCCCAAGCAGTCGGGCTAAAGCTTGGCGGCTATGATGAAGAAACTCCTTCTCCGCGGTCCAATCATAGTCTTGATTTGCCTGGCAATTGGCTTCGCCATAGTTTATGGGGGCGGGTGGCTGTTCCAGCAATTTGGGTGCTCAGGACCCTGACCCTTGGTTTTGCCTGAGTTTGAAATAGCCAGGACGTCACTCTCTATTAGCCGGTTCGTCGTTTCGAGCAGATTGCGGAGCACCGTTCACATTCGTTGTCACACGGCTCAGCATGAATGATCACACTGGCTTCGAGGAGCACACTTCGTATCTCGACCTCAACCCGGTCGCATATTTGATGAGCCTGCTCCAAGCTGATGCCGCTGGCCATCACCAGATGAAGGTCTATATAGCTCTGGCTTCCAGCCCGACGAGTCCGCAGTGCATGGAAGCCGGACACCTCGCGGCTATGTTTCCTTAAACAGTCTTCGATAACTGCTTGTTGTGAAGGAGGCAGCTTCTCGTCAAGCAGTCCAGATATCGGCTTACGGATAGTATCGACGGCTACTTTCACGATGTAAATAGCAACTCCGATAGCGAGGATAGGGTCGATGATATCGAGCCCGGTGAACTGTAGTATTGTCAGTCCCACGAGCACGGCTGAAGTAGAGTAGACATCGGTGGAAATATTGCGAGCATTGGCCTCCAAAGCTATAGAGCCAGTGCGCCGGGCAACTCCGGACAGATGACGAGATAGGAAGATGCTGACCACTATGGAAACCGCCATCACAGCTATCCCAGCTTCGGTGTGTTGAATACTAGAGCCTTTTATTATCCGGCCTATTGCCGAATAGATTATCAGTCCGCCGGCGATAAAGATAAGAATTCCCTGTCCAACGCCGGCGATGTCCTCCGCTTTACCATGACCATACGGATGTTCAGCATCGGCTGGCTTAGCTGCAATGCGAATCGCCGAGAAGGTGATTATCGCAGCAAACAAATCTAGCAGACTGTCGGCGGCCTGAGCCAGTATGCTGATGCCACCGGTCAACCAGCCAACGACTACCTTGAATATTATTAGACCGACGACTACACCAATCAGTAGCTTGGTAGCCCCGGCTTTAGTCGAAAACATGCTTTGCGCTCTCCTGCCTTCAATCATGTAAACTAAAGGGAGCTAGAAGTTTACAGCGATATTGTGGCCAAAGCAACTGTTAGCTAGTGAATTGTCCCGCGCCCGGGACTAGAAGAATTCTCAATTAATAGGCTAAAATGGCCGATTATGAATGATCCCGTGGGTAATGGCACCGGTAAAAGACTGGTACTTCTCGTAGCGACGATTGCGTCGTTCATTTTTCCTTTCATGGCCTCCACTGTGAACATTGCTCTTCCTTCACTCGGGAAAGAACTCTCACTGGACGCAGTCACATTAGGCTGGATTGCTACCGCTTACCTCCTGTCCTCGGCAGCCCTGCTTGTCCCCTTCGGCAGAATAGCAGACATATATGGCAGGAAGAAGATTTTTACCCTCGGCATAGGTATCTTCACACTCTCATCCCTTCTTTCGGGACTGGCAGACTCCGCCACCATGCTCATTGCATGGCGGGTCTTGCAGGGAATCGGCGGTGCCATGCTGGCCGGGACCGTAGTAGCATTGCTTATCACAGTATTTCCGGCCAACGAGAGGGGAAAAGTCCTGGGGATAATTGTCGCAGCATCATATATTGGCCTCTCCCTGGGTCCGCTTCTGGGCGGGGTTCTCACGCAGCATCTTGGCTGGAGAAGCATCTTCTTCCTGGGTACGGTCCTGGGATCGTTGGTTATTGGTGTCGTTCTATGGAAGCTAAAAGGTGAGTGGACAGGAGCAAAGGGCGAGAGATTTGATTTTGCCGGTTCCGTAATCTATGTCCTTGGACTGGTAGCGCTGGTATACGGTTTCACGCTTCTGCCAACGATGTCAGGAGTGTGGTTGATTGTGGGAGGCATCATAGGACTCTCGGTGTTCATCTGGTGGGAGATGCAAACAAGAAGCCCGGTCCTGGACATGAACCTCTTCAAGAACAGCAAAGTCTTCACCCTTTCCAATCTGGCAGCGTTGATCAATTACAGTGCCACATATGCCGTAACTTTCCTCATAAGTCTTTACCTGCAGTATCTGAAGGAATTCAGCCCCGGGCGCGCTGGCTTGATTCTGGTCGCCATGCCCGCTGTGCAGGCGATTTTTTCGCCGCTTACCGGCAGGCTTTCGGACAGGATCGAACCAAGGTTAATTGCCTCAGCAGGAATGGTATTGAACACGGTAGGAATTGTCCTCTTCATCTTTGTAAATGAAGAGACCCCCTTGAAGCTCATCATCGGCAATTTGATTCTGATTGGTTTTGGGTATGCACTCTTCGTGTCTCCCAATACCAACGCGATTATGAGTTCTGCACCGAAGACAGCTTACGGGGTAGCTTCGGCGACCCTGGCAACAATGCGACAGGTTGGCATGGTCCTAAGCATGGGAATCGCCATGGTGATGTTTGCCCTGTACGTCGGGAGAGTTCAGATTACGCCTGAATATTATCCGCTTTTCCAGCAAAGTATGAAGACATCGTTCATAATTTTCGCTATTCTCTGCTTCGGCGGTATATTCGCCTCGCTCGCCAGAGGGAAGGTGCGCTAGCTATTCACGTTTCTGCGGAGCAGGGGCCGTTTATAGTTCGACTGATGGGCCTCCCCTAGAGATTGCTTTGCCCTTGCCACACCTCGCTCGCAGGGTGAGCACTGTGCTCCCTGCAATGAGAATGAAGTGTCACTCTTGCGCTAAATCAGAAGCGATTCTACCCAATGCCCAAGATTATGAGTTCGGTCCTGGCGATGATACACTGGTCAGGTCAGCACAACTTCGTAACAGGCCTGCTTTCTAGCCCACAGCAACCAGCTCTCTCTTCTGCATCGGCCTGCGCCGTCTCTTCCAACCCAGTACTTCCAGGAAGTCACCGACCTCTTTGTCCTGCAACATTTCATCGGGGAGGCACAAATCAGGATTGATTCGATACCTCAGACGTCTGCCTTCTCTAATCTTGGTAACGTAGCCATCAGTTTCGAGGTCAGTGATTATCCTGTGTATTGCCTTCTCAGTAATGCCTATCGTCTGAGAAAGCTCCCTGATAGTAATCCGTGGTTGTTGAGCAATCTGGCAAAGTACCAGAGCGTGGTTTGTAACAAATTTCCATCCCGGCATAGTCACATCCCCTTTTCACAATCAGGCTCTGTCACTCCCCCCAAAAAAATTTTCACAGAATTTTTTCCCCAAGGCTAAAACCTCTTGACAACTTCAACAATGCATGTACAATTAAGTCAAGAAATCTATTTCATATAGTTGAAAACATGTAGATTGTAACATGAAAAGGAATTCAGGTCAAGTAATTCCTGTATATGGCAGGAATTGGTTAAGGAAAGGGGATAAGATAAGCGACAGGACAGACAATGTAGACCGAAGGGCTGATCAAGTCAGTTAGATCGACCATAGATTTTTTTGTAACGGAGGAAAAGGAAACTAAATTGAAAACAGCATCAGTGAAACTCAAACGTCAACCGGTGTATGAATCAGAGAAACGCTGTCCGGAAAGTTGTAGCAACAACGACTCTGAAGAGGAACCCCCAGGCAGGCGCAGCATCTCTGATGATCTGGAGGAGGAGCCTCCAGGTAGACACAGCATCTGTTGTGTGCTGACAGAGGAACCTCCAAGTAAAATAGCCACAACCAGGTACAGATTCTTCCGAGATATTCCAGACAGCCTCTGGAATGACTGGAAGTGGCAGTTCCGAAACAGAATCACCCGCATCGAGCAACTAGTTCAATTCATTCCTTTATCAATCGAAGACCAAGCTCAGCTTAGATTAGTAACCATGCGCTATCCCCTGTCTGTGACTCCTTATTATCTATCGCTGATCAACCCAGATGATCCCGATGACCCCATAAGAAAGCAGGCGATACCTTCTCCTCTGGAAATGATCATGGGGTCGATGGGTTTAGAAGACCCACTGGATGAGAAAAGAGACACAGTAGTTCCTGGGCTGGTCCACCGCTACCCCGACCGGGTGCTTCTAGTGCTTACTGACATCTGCCCCATGCTCTGCCGACACTGCACCCGCAAGAGAGAATGGCGAAATGGCGGCTGGGTGCGGTCGCCTGCTGAAGTCGAAGCTATGCTGGACTATATAAGCCATCACAAGTCTATCCGGGATGTCATTATCTCCGGTGGTGACCCCTTGACGCTTTCCACTCGCCACCTCGAGTCCGTTATTAGCCGGATAAGAAAGATAAAGCACGTCGAAATTATCCGTATCGGCACCAGATTCCCGGTGGTGCTGCCCCAGCGCATAGACAATGAACTATGTAGTATGCTGGCTAAGTATGGGCCTATATGGCTTAATACACATTTCAACCATGTTCGGGAGATAACTCCCGAAGCTGCCAAAGCCTGCGACCGTCTGCTGCGGAGTGGTGTTCCGGTAAATAACCAGTCAGTCCTGCTGCGCGGCATTAATGACAGCGTTGAAGCTCAGACGAAGCTTTGCCACGGGCTCCTGAAAATCAAGGTGCGTCCCTACTATCTCTTTCAGTGCGACGAAGTACAGGGCACTGAGCACCTGCGCACACCTGTGGAGACGGGTATAAAGATAATTGAGGGAATGCGTGGACATACGTCAGGACTTGCCACTCCAACCTTCGTGATAGACCTGCCCCAGAGCGGCGGCAAGGTCCCTCTCCAACCCAACTATATCCTGGCACAGTCCGAAGGTGAACTGGTGCTACGGAATTATGAGGAACGCGTTTTCCACTATCGAAACCCCAGAACGCCAGCACGCACGGAATCCCCTGTTGAGGCACTATGTCCGGCCGGTCGTGCCACTGCTGGCTTGCCTCAAGAAGGGACTGCCAATTTGGGTTAGAAAGAATTAGATATGCGAATAGGTTTGTCATACGACCTTAAGGAAGCAATAGCGACACAGCAGGCCATCTGCGACGACGCTTGTGAGGAGTACGACTCCCCGGAAACCGTGGGGCTAATAGCCTCATCTCTTGGGGCGGAAGGGCACACGGTAGTCATGCTTGGCGGCGGCCGCGAGTTTCTGGACAAAATTCTTCACGATAAGGTGGACTTCGTCTTTAACATCGCCGAGGGGCGAGGCACTTACCGTGGCCGGGAAGCCCAGGTGCCTTCAATTCTCGAGATGCTGGATATACCCTATTCCGGTTCAGACCCGCAGTGTCTGGCCATCTGTCTGGACAAACCTCTGACCAAGAAGCTGGTGGCATCAGCTGTGGTGAATACGCCGAACTGGCTTGTGATCAGTGATAGACAAGACATTCGTCAGATAGACAGTCGGGATTTTCATTTTCCGGCCATCGTCAAGCCCGCATACGAAGGCTCAAGCAAGGGGATTCGCCTCACTTCAGTGGTGGAAGATGCAAGACAGGCCATTGAGGTAATAGAGAGCTTACTTGAGAAATACCGCCAACCAGCGATGCTGGAGGAGGTCATCTTGGGTGATGAGGTCACTGTGGGCATCATAGGCAACTCCCAACCCAAGGTCCTGGGTATCATGCGCATACTGCCAAAACAAACGAACGGCTATTTCCTCTACACCCTTGAGGTGAAACGCAATTACATGGAGTTGGTTGATTACGAGTGCCCTGCAGCTCTTGAGGAAAGGGTACTGCAACGTATACAAAGCTCAAGCCTTCGGGCATTTAAGACTCTGGGGTGCCGCGACTTTGCCCGGCTGGACTTCAGGGTTAGCACAGCGGGGGTGCCCTACTTTCTGGAAATCAACCCTCTGCCCGGACTCGGCACTCACAGCGACCTGGTCATTATGGCTACAAAGATGGGACGGACTCATGGGCAGCTGATAAGCGCTGTGCTTAGTGCTGCACTGGAGAGATACCCACAATGCGTATGCGTGTAGCCATAGTTTATAACGAGCCACAACATTCTCACTATGATGAGGTTGGAGAAGAGAAGTCAGTATTGGGTGTGCTTGAGGCAGTGAACGCTGTGCATCAAGCCTTGCTTGAGCTTGATTTTGACGTCACCCGGGTTCCTCTCGTGCCGCCGCTTGAGCAAGCTGAGAGGGAGCTGAGAAACCTTGATACGGACTTAGTCTTCAACCTTTTCGAGGGTTTCTGTGATTGCCCTGAGACCGAAGCTGTGATGGCAGAAACCCTATCCAAGATGGGTATTCCTGTTACTGGTTGTCCCGCACCTGTGCTAAGTCTGGCTCTCGATAAAGCTAAGACCAAGCTAATCCTCACAGCTGCCGGAATCAAGACGCCGGACTTTCAGCTGCTGAATCCCAAGACCGTAAACACATTTCGTCTGGACTATCCCTGCATTGTCAAGCCTCGCTGCGACGATGCCAGCAACAACCTGTCAGCGGAGAGTGTGGTCAACGACCTTTCGGCCCTGGAAAAACAGGTTAGCGTGATATGCGACTTTTACGGTGACAGTGTCATTGTTGAAACATTCATCACCGGTCGTGAGTTCAACGCCACTGTTATGGGTAACTCTGAACTCATTGCCCTACCTGTGTCAGAAATCGTCTATTCTCTACCTCCCGGGATGCCGGAGATTCTTACTTTCGACGCCAAATGGGAGACTGATAGCCTTTACTTTGAAGGCACGAAGCCAGTCTGCCCGGCTGAGATCAAGGCCGAAGAGCAGCAACGCATTGCTGAAACAATAACAACGGTTTACAGATTGCTTGGCTGCCGGGGCTATGCCAGGGTGGACCTCCGGATGGACCAGGAGGGTGAGCTAAATGTCATCGAGGTGAACCCCAACCCTGACATTTCTCCGGGAACCGGGGCAGCCCGACAGGCGGAAGCGGCCGGGATGACATATACTCAATTCGTTGACAGAATTGTACAACTGGCTGTTGATGGTAAAGACGATGAAAATCGCTATCCGCTTTATGTCTCACGAAGACAAGCCTCACGTAATAGAAATACTGCGCGGCACACCAGAATTCAAACCGTTTGAAGTGGCGGTAGCCGAGGAACTAATCGACAGCTACCTTCAAGACCCGTCCGGCTCAGGCTATCACATCCTCGTTGCCGAGGTTGACTCGACTGTAACAGGCTATATTTGCTACGGCCCCACTCCTCTAACCGAGGGGACGTGGGATATCTACTGGTTGGCTGTGACGCGAGGAAAGCAAGGCCAGGGTATAGGCAGTGCGCTCATGAGGTCCGCCGAAAAGGAGATTGCCAGAGCTAAGGGAAGACTATCTATAATTGAGACATCTTCCACGCCATCCTATGAGAAAACGAGGCATTTTCATCTCAATCAGGGCTACGAGATAGTAGCCTGCATCCCGGACTTCTATGCACCCGGCGATGATAGGCTAATCCTGCAAAAGCGGCTGAAATGAAATCACGGGGAAGCGTCTCCTTCGGGAATGAGTAGTACCCACAACGCTATCTACTTGGAAAGAACTCCTGTTTCAGGGCAGGTGGGTTATCTCGGTGGACGGTTTCTTGCGTAGCTCAAACTCTATTTCAGCTTCCCGGAACAAGTCCATAAAGGAATCATCAGCGTAGCTGCCGAAGGTTACGAAGCGCTTTATCTTGGCATTGACCAGCATCTTGGCACAGAGTATACACGGCGAATGGGTAACATAAATCGTGGCGGCCTCAAGACTCACCCCGTGGAGTGAAGCCTGTATAATTACATTCTGCTCGGCGTGAATACCCCGGCATATTTCTTGCCTGGTCCCAGATGCTATGCCCCGCTCGTCCCTGAGGCAGCCGAGTTCCAGACAATCTTTGAGTCCGGCTGCAGCCCCATTGTATCCGGTGGCTAATATGTGCTTGTCCTTCACCGCCACAGCTCCTACATGATGGCGCTGGCAAGTGGAACGTTCCGCTACCACAGAAGCTATCTTGAGAAAATACTCATCAACGTCCGGCCTGGTTGCCTTTTTCATCTCAAAGCAGCTAGAACTCGCTCCGTCTCCTTTTTCAACTCTTCCATTGAGTTTTCATTTACTATAGTGAAGTCGGCCATGGCAATTGGCCCGCCCTTGTTAATACTCTCTATCTCAGACTTATCTCGACCGGCTGCTTCTTCAAGCGTCAAGGGGCGTTTTGTTCTATGGCCAAGTCTGGCATGCCTGGTGGCTGGCGAGGCCCAGACAGCAATCACACTGAGCCTTTCCCCATAGCGTTCCTTCAATAAAATATACTCTTCCCATGAGTAAAGCCCGTCCACCACAACATTCGATGATTTCAGTGGACTATCGATCCTGGGTAGATTCAATTTTGCGTAGGCAGCCATCCCATGTTTCCTTCTCAGTTGCTGTCTGATACGGCGCTCATTCTCCTCATTCGGCTCTAGTCCCCTGTTCCCGAGTTCTTCGTCCGTAATATCCCCAAATCGCACTTTCTTAAAGCCATGTTCTTCAAACACCCTGGCCACTTCTGACTTGCCCGCACCTGTCATACCCACAATTGCCAACACTTTCACGGTTTACTCGTAATCAGCAGATGAACTGCAACAGTATCTAATATTAACAGGATTTGCGCAACTAGCATACGGAAAATCTCAGCCCTTGTCGAAAAGCTGACCACCCTTTTCCTTCGACAAACTTGGCCCAGACTCCAAACCCTATCCCGTCAGAGGAGAAGGGGAGTACCTTGTCTGGCGGTTCAGCACGGACTATACTAAACGTCAATAACTTCGGTTACGTCGGCCCGGGCCGTAGGTAAAATAAGTGTTTGGCATCCTCTCCAGAGAAGACATCGTTAAGATGCTGGGGGCAAGTCCTCCCCTGGTGGAGAACTTATGTGATGTCCAGCAACAGGTTCAACCCAATGGCATAGACTTGACCCTCAAAGAAACAGCTTTGTTCTCTTCGCCGGGCAGCCTCGGGTCGGGCACTGAAAGCAGAGTCCTTTCCACTACTTCCCCTCTCGTTTTCGATGGTCTCGGCCGCGTAGACCTGCTGCCAGGCTGTTATCTAGTTACATACAACGAGGTAGTCAATCTTCCCAAGAATATAATGGCTCTGGCACTGCCCCGGTCGAGTCTTCTGCGCTGCGGGGTCAGCATCCACAATGCGGTTTGGGACGCCGGCTATTCGGGCCGGTCGCAGTCTCTCATGATGGTCTACAATTCACAGGGATTTCGACTATACAGGAACGCTCGGATTGTTCAGATGGTCTTTTTCTTCCTGAGCCGCGAGGTAGCCCTGGGCTATCAGGGCATGTTTCAAGGCGAGAACATTTGACCAGGATCCCAAATTGGGATTAACTCTGTTTGCCTACTCGCTCCAACCTGTGGATATCACTACCCAGGGAAACACGTACTTTCTCGGCCACCTTGCGGAAGTGGAATCCCTGAACAGCCAGCGTTATGGATAAAGGGAAAGTCTTTGGCTTTCTCAGCAAGGTCCAGATAACCAGCTTCCAATAATGTATCCTCCCTTTTTCCTTGAATCCCAAAGCCCATGTGGACCTTATCAGTGCTATCAGCTGGACAAGAGAAATCTTGAATCTTCCTTTATTGCCAGGTTTATATTCTTTTAGAAAGGTTTTGATACGCTCATAGTATTGCTTGGGGGCGTAGATTGTATCTACCACGTGCCTATAGCCGCTGGCAAGCGCTTCGCGACCCATTTTGGGTATGAAGTTGGTTGACCCATCCGTATTATCGCCGGAGCCCTTTGGCAGTATGCGGTTCTCCTTCATCAGACGTTTATATAGTCTTGTCTCTGGAGGAGCCATCAGCACACCGACCATAGCCATAACAATGCCACTCTTTTGGATGAAATCGATCTGGCTTTTGAAGATGGAAAGTGGGTCACTATCAAACCCAACGATAAATCCTCCCTGCACCTGCAAGCCATAGTTCTGCATCTTTTTGACCGAGGCCAACAAATCACGGTTCTTATTCTGCAGCTTATTACATTCGACCAGACTTTCCTCACTGGGGCTTTCGATGCCCACAAACACCATGTTGAATCCTGCCTCAGTCATGAGACGCATTAGCTCGTCGTCATCGGCAAGATTTATAGATGCTTCCGTATAAAATGTGAAGGGCCGGTTCCTCTCCTCCATCCATTCAATTATTGCCGGCAGAATCTCCGCCTTTAGCTTCCGTTTGTTGCCAATGAAATTATCGTCAACAAAGAATACCCCACCTCGCCATCCCCTATCGTATAACGCATCCAGTTCGGCTATCACCTGACTTTTGTCCTTGGTTCGTGGTTTATGCCCGTTCAGTATGACGATATCGCAGAATTCACAATTGAAAGGACAGCCACGCGAATACTGGATACTCATTGATTGGTATCTTCTACTGTTGATGAGTGACCACAAAGGCCCGGGAGTCTTCCCTATATCCGGGAATTCTCCAGACGCGTAGATGTGCTTGGCACAGCCTCTTTCTAAATCCTCTAAAAAGAGAGGCAGTATATCCTCAGCCTCGCCAAATATAAGATGGTCTATATCATCAAACCCCCAATCTTCATACCCGCGGTTGAAAAAGGGACCACCGGCAACAATCTTGGTCCCTAACTTTTTGCACCTGTCGATGACCTCTCTCGCCGAATCTTGCTGCGCCACCATGGCGCTGAGAAACACATAATCGGCCCACTTAAGGTCTTTGTCTACCAGGGTTGTGGTATTCAGATCCACAAGCTTCTTCTCCCATTTCTCGGGAAGCATGGCAGCCACAGTCAATAAGCCCAGGGGAGGAAAAGCAGCCTTTTTGAAAATGAATTTCAAAGCATGCTTAAAACTCCAGAAGGTATCCGGATACCGGGGATAAACCAATAATATTTTCAACTTACGCTCCTTTGTGCGCTCTTTTCAACATAGTATGAGCGATAATAACATAACACAAA
>Ga0154672_132_pt1 | contig 21471 bp, 20 predicted proteins | sample Rifle2008BG13ft_FD_116101 | JGI IMG/M metagenome (GOLD analysis project Ga0154672, IMG submission 116101) | Chloroflexi bacterium RBG_13_51_36
GCCGCCGGTGCTGAATATCTCGATGCCCAGTTCTTTTAGACCCCGGGCAAAATCGACCACCCCCGATTTATCCGAAACACTGATTATGGCGCGCACCTAGTTGTCTCCGAGAGTCAAACGTGTTTACTTAGTCTAAGATTACTCTCCGCTCCCCCTCCACAATCTCGCCAATCGCGAAGGCTTCGGGAACTGAGGCAACAAAGTCATTGGCGTCTGTGGGCGATAGCACTATTGCCATACCGATGCCCATGTTAAATGTGCGGAACATCTCGTCTTCAGCCACAGGACCAGCCTTCTCTATGATGCGGAACAGTGGCGGCACTTCCCAGCTCGCTTTGTGTATGTGAGCTGCAAATCCCTTCGGCAAAGTACGAGTCAAATTCACAGGCAGACCGCCGCCTGTTATGTGTGCTAGGCCCTTGAGTTTCTTGTTTTGCCATCCTTCTTTTGTCTTCTTCGGCAACCATGGCTTCAATTGCCCCAAATAGCAGCGGTGGGGCTCGAGAAGTGCTGCGCCCAAGGTGTTCCCCAATTCTGGATAGAATCTCTGCAAAGGCGATTTGTCATTATCTAAATTGAACACCGTGCGCACCAGAGAGTAGCCATTGGTGTGCAATCCACTGGACGGTAGCGCAACAATAATATCACCAGGGGCGATTGTGTTGATATCTATTATGGCATCTTCTTCTGCAGCTCCCACAATGAAGCCTACTATGTCAACCTCTCCAGGATAATAGACTCCTGGCATCTCGGCGGTCTCGCCGCCGATGAGGGCGCAGCCAACCTCTAGGCAGGCTTGAGCTAACCCCTGAACAATGGCCTCTACTTGCGTCGGTGCCAACTTCCCCATAGCGATGTAGTCCAAGAAGAACAATGGAATTGCGCCACGTATCAGAATGTCATTAACACTGTGATGAACTAGGTCGAAGCCGAGCGAGCCATAATTGTTCATGGCCGCCGCTATCTTGGTTTTGGTACCGACTCCATCAACACTAGACACTAGGAGAGCCCCCTTGAAACGAAATAGGGCTTTGAACCTTTTGAATCTGGTTGGGTCGAAGAAAAGCCCTAGCTCGTCGTGAAGGGCGAAGACTTGTTTGTTGAACGTGGACTCAGCGAGCTTCCCTATTCTTTCTTTCAAGCTGACAGCTTCCTGAATATCCACACCCGCATCTGCATATGTCTTAGGCACCATCAATACCCTCCGTTTGAATAATGCTTATTATATTATTATATCCAATTCTGCGCAAAACCTGTACCTTCATAGATACGTATTACGTTGGGTCACGTCGGAGGAACAAATCCGCAGGTTGGCTCGGAATACCAGAGCGGAAAGTAGTGCGAGCTTGTCCTGCAATGACTTTTTTTACTTTGTCAGCAAGACTGATGTCTACACCAGAGAGCGCATAGGCCTTTTTAGTGGTCGGCTCCAATGAGGTCCTCCTGGGGAAGGGCTTCCAAGGCCAGCTTATCCATTTCTATTTGGACTGGAATCGGATATTCTCCGGTAAAACAGGCAAGACAGAAGATATCTCTGGGGAGGCCCACAGCCCGAATCAAGCCGTCAAGGCTAAGATATCCCAGCGAATCAGCACCGAGGTGCTCCCTGATTTCCGGGACAGTCTTTCTGGCGGCGATGAGTTCCCATTTGGTAGCCATATCTACTCCAAAGAAGCAGGGGTAGCGGATAGGTGGAGCGCAGATGCGGAGATGAACCTCTGCGGCGCCGGCTTTTCTGAGCATGCCAACCACACGGGGAGTAGTGGTACCGCGGACAATGCTGTCGTCGACGACCACTAGCCTTTTCCCAGCAATTACGCTGGAAAGGGGATTGAATTTCAGTTGGACACCAAGCTCTCGTATCCTTTGTTCAGGCTCAATAAAGGTACGTCCTACATAGCGGTTTTTTAACAGGCATTCGCAATACGGGATTCCTGAGGCATGAGAATAGCCAATGCCGGCGGCAGTTGCCGAATCAGGAACACCCATGGCGAAATCTGCATCGACGGGATATTCTTCGGCCAATATTCTACCCATGGCTTCCCTGGCCGGGTAGAGTAGTTTGCCCTGGATGATGCTGTCGGGACGGGCGAAGTAGATGTACTCAAAGATGCATAAGGCCTTTCTATCGCCTTCCTCCCTAAAGCTGTGAACTCCCTCGTTATCAATAATGAGAATCTCACCGGGCTCGATCTCCCTTATGAATTGGGCACCTATATGGTCCAGGGCGCAGCTTTCCGAGGCAATGCACCATCCGCCGTCAATAGTTCCCAGGCATAGAGGACGAACACCGAAGGGGTCACGAACTCCAATCAGTTTATTCTCAGTTAATATTGCCAAGGAATAAGCTCCCTTGAGGCGGTGCATGGCGTGTCCTATCTTTTCCTGCCAGTTCTGGCCGGGGGAGGCCAGAATCAGCTTGGCGATGACTTCAGAATCACTGCTGGTATGGAACTGATAGCCTCGCTGTTGGAGCTCATCGCGAAGCAGTTTTGCGTTGATGATGTTGCCATTATGTGCGATGGCAATGGTCGATCCCTCCGATTCTGCTATGATGGGCTGGGCATTCATCGGTTTGCTTGACCCTGTAGTGGAGTAGCGATTATGGCCGACGCTGATATGTCCTTGGAGCAAAGCGAGGTCAGTTTCCGTGAATGCCTGCGACACCAAGCCCATACGAGTATGTACCTTCACTCCACTGCCATCGGTGACAGCGATGCCGGCACTCTCCTGGCCACGATGTTGTAAGGCAAACAAGGCAAAAAACGTAGTTTGAGCTACATTTATGCCTGGAGCGTAAACACCAAAAACGCCGCAACTTTCGTGCATAAAAAGTTGCCTTTACTGGCCAATTATAAGGCATCTACCTCTCAAGGTCAATTTCTATACAAGTTTCTTTTGTCGTGATATGATATAGGGCATTATTAAATTAGGGAGTTTGTGATAGTGGATAAAGAAAGAAAAGGAGAAATCATCACCCAGTTTAGACTTAGGGAAAATGATGGCGGGTCTGTCGAGGTCCAGGTCGCTCTGCTTAGCGAGAGGATAAATCGGCTAACGGAACACCTTAAGCTGTATCCTCAGGACCGACACTGTCGGCATGCACTCCATGGAGTGATAGGCAAGCGCAGGCGTTTTCTGGGCTACCTGAACAGAACGGCGCCGGAACGGTATTATTCTCTTATTACCAGATTGAGCTTGAGGGAATAATATGTCTGATGTTTTTGAGCGTTCAGTAGCTGGCAGAACACTTAGCATCCGGGTAGGGGAATTCGCTCACCAAGCCAATGGTGCTGTCACTGTTCAATATGGCAACACGGTTGTCCTGGTTACCGCCTGTTCGAGTTCTGAACCCCGAGAGGGGGTAGATTTTGCTCTACTAACAGTAGACTACGAGGAAAGACTCTATGCCGCGGGTAAAATACCTGGCAGCTTTATCAGACGGGAAGGACGGCCTACTGAGGAAGCGGTCATAACCAGTCGACTCATCGATCGTTCCCTGCGCCCTCTCCTTTCCAAAGAGTTTCATTATGATGTCCAGGTTGTGGCGACGGTGCTATCTGTGGACCAGGAAAATGACCCTGATATTTGTGCCCTTATCGGGGCTTCGGCAGCCTTGACATTATCGGATATCCCGTTCTCCGGTCCCATATCGGCGGTGCACGTCGGCTATCTAAACGATGCTCTAGTCGTGAATCCTCCCTTGGCTCAAATAGAGAATAGCTTGCTCGATTTGATTGTTGCCAGTACTGGTAAAGACATTGTGATGGTGGAAGCGGGCGCAAAAGAGGTTTCCGAAGGAATATTGGTCGAGGCAATCAAGTTAGGACGTGAGGCGAATCGGGAGGTCATTAAACTTCAAGAGGAGATACAGCAAACTCACGGCAAGACCAAGGTAAGAATCGAATCTAAGGAGCTTGCTCCTGAGCTTTTGTCTCAAGTCATCTCCATGCTCGGTGAGAGATTGAGCCGGGTTTTGGAGGAACCAGAGAAGCTGCAAAGAGATAAAGCTTTGACGTCTCTCAGGGAAGAAGTAAAGAGTAAGTTAGTTGAATCTTTCCCGGAGAATGATATCAAGGTTACTTTTGAAACCCAACTTAAAGCTACCGTCAGGGAAAAGATATTGCAGACGAGGCAGCACGTTGATGGTCGCCAGACCAAGGAAATTCGTCCTATCAGCTGTCAAGTTGGCATCCTTCCTCGAACCCATGGTTCGGGATTGTTTGCCCGTGGAGAAACCCAGGTGTTGACTATCACTACTCTGGGGTCTACAAGTCGGGAGCAGCTTCTGGACGGCTTGGGATTGGAAGAAACCAAGCGCTTTATGCATCATTACAATTTTCCTCCCTTTTCTACAGGCGAGGTGAAACGAATAGGAACTACCGGGAGGCGCGAGATAGGCCATGGTGCTTTGGTGGAACGGGCCATTGCACCGGTGTTGCCGTCGGAGGCGGATTTTCCTTACACCATACGCTTGGTTTCCGAGGTACTTAGCTCTCACGGAAGCACGTCCATGGCTAGCGCTTGTGCTTCGACCCTGTCTTTGATGGATGCGGGTGTGCCCGTAAAGGCGCCTGTGGCTGGCATAGCCATGGGTTTGGTTACGGGAAGAGATGGCAGCTATGTCATTTTGACTGACATTGTGGGCATGGAAGACGCCTATGGCGACATGGATTTCAAAGTCGCTGGCACAGCTCGTGGGGTCACGGCTTTGCAGCTTGATATCAAGCTGCAGGGAATAAGCTACGACATTTTGGCTGAAGGTTTGAATCAGGCTCGCGAGGCCAGGCTGGAAATACTGGGGAAGATGGGTCTAGCTATTGATGCTAGTCGCTCTGAACTTAGTCCCTATGCTCCCAGGATGTATGAAATAACGATTGATCAGAGCAAGATTGGGAGCGTCATCGGTCCTGGAGGCAGGATTATCAGGTCTATTATAGAGGAGACCAAAACAACTATAGACATAAAGAATGATGGTAAGGTTCTCGTCGGTTCTCCAAATGAAGAGGCGGCGCAGAAAGCAATCAAAATAATTCAGGACTTGACTCGGGAAGTGGAGCAGGGAGAGATTTACACCGGGAAAGTAACCAGGTTGTTCAATTTTGGGGCCATGGTAGAGATTCTGCCGGGAAAGGAAGGCCTGGTTCATATCAGCGAGCTTGCCGATTATCATGTACCGCAAGTCGAAGACGTGGTCAAAGTGGGGGATGAAATAATGGTGAAGGTCATCGGCATTGACGGTTCCGGCAGGATAAATTTATCGCGCAAAGCAATATTGGAGGGGCTTCCCAACGTCCCTGGCGCCAGAGTCAAGAATTCCTCGGCTCCCGGGGACCATCGTAGGAAATTTGTTCACTCCCGTGAGAGGGATGAACAGCGTGACAGACGCACCAAATAAATTGCTTTGCTGATGGGGGGGGAGAAAGGAACATGGCTGCTTCTTTAGAACCGATAAGAGTGGTGATCAATGGCGCTTTGGGTAGGATGGGGCAAGAGATAACTAAAGCTGTGGTTTGCGAGCCCGGATTAAGGGCAGTAGGCGCCGTAGAAAAGGAAGTAACCCAGCAATACCTCCCTTTGACTGAGGCTCCCGAACTGATACCCCTTTCTTCCGATTTGGACTCGCTCTTGAACAACTGTGATGCGGATGTGGTGGTAGATTTCACTAATGCGGAGGTCTCAATGACAGCCACCCGCGTTGCTACTAGAAGGAAAGTCAACATGGTCATAGGCACCACTGGCCTTTCCCAGGAGAATCTGGCAGAGATTGAAGACCTGTGTCGGAGGCATAAGGTAGGAGCGGTGGTGGCACCCAATTTCTCTGTGGGTGCGGCACTTCTGATACGTCTATCCAAATTGGCTGCCGAGTTTTTTGATCACGCCGAGATTATCGAGATGCATCACGACAAGAAAGCTGATGCTCCTTCGGGGACTGCTATCGCCACGGCCAGAGCAATGTCGCAAGCGCATGGCAAACCATTCACCCATCCGGAAGTTGCACACGAAGTACTCAGCAATACTCGAGGAGGAGAAATGGATGGCATAGCTATCCATAGCTTGAGGTTGCCGGGTTTCATGGCTGGACAAGAAGTTGTATTTAGCGGAACAGGTGAGACTCTTAGCTTACGTCACAATGCCATAAGTCGCGAGTGTTATCTGCCTGGCGTTGTCCTGGCAATCAAGGAAGTGATGAAACGTAAGGGGCTGACTTGCGGGTTGGATGCCCTGCTAAAGATATAGGAAACGTCATGGAAGGATTCAATGTGGCCATTGTCGGCGCTACCGACATTGTGGGGCAGGAAATTGTCAAGGTACTTGAGCAACATAAGTTTCCCGTAGCTTCCATCCAATTGCTGTCGCCCCAGTATTCTTCCGGGGTGAAACTACTCTTCAATCATCAAAGAATCGAAGTTAAGGAAGCGAAACCGGAACTGTTTCGCGATGTTGACATCGCCTTCTTCTCTGTCAGTGCTGATATAAGCCGTAGGTTAGCGCCCTTGGCCGCTGAAACTGGTGCGGTGGTCATTGATGATAGTGGTGCTTTCGATATGAGTTCTACGGTCCCATTGGTAGTCCCCGAAGTCAATCCTGAGGATATGGAATGGCATAAGGGGATAATCGCCAGTCCGAGGTGCTCCACAATCGAAATGGTCGTAGCGCTTCATCCCTTGCACAAGGTCAATCCCATAAAGAGGATTGTGCTGAGCACTTATGAGTCGGTCTCAAGCAGCGGCAGTGCCGCACTGAAAGAAATGACAAATCAGGCACGATTAGTCTTGGAAGGGCGCCGTATTTGTCCTCATGTCTATTCTCATCAAATAGCCTTCAATGTATTGCCGGAGATCGGCGTGTTTTTGGATAACGGATATACCAGGGAGGAACAGAGAATAGCAGAACAGGCGCGGAGGATATGGCATACCGAAAACATAGCTATTTCAGCCACCTGTGTCCGGGTTCCAGTTTGGTTTGGACATAGCCAGGCAGTTACCGTAGAATTCGGTTCACCCATCACTCCTGATGAAGCAAAGAAGATTCTGGCTCAGGCTGCGGGAGTCAGGGTACTTGACGACCCCACCGTCAGTTTCTACCCTCAACCGTGGGCTGCCAGTGGGTCAGACCACGTATTCGTAGGGCGAATCAGAAAAGATGTCTCGCACCCAAACGGACTAGTTATGTGGATAGTGGCTGATAATGTGCGTAAGGGTGCGGCTCTAAACGCTGTGCAGATTGCTGAGACAGGTATAGAGAGGGACTGGGTGGGCGTTAAGCAAAGTCTAGCCAGTTTGAATGAATAAGGCCAGAATCTCCGGAGGCCCCGCGAATTCTTCAGGGAAGCACAGGCTTGGTCGCTTGCTGACAGCCATGGTAACGCCTTTTGATGCTCGGGGTGAGATTGACTATCGACTAGCTGGGAAGCTCGCGTTGTCTTTGCTGGATTCGGGTAGCGATGGATTGGTGGTCTCGGGCACCACCGGCGAGTGCCCCACTTTGAACATGGAAGAGAAATTGCGGCTTTTCGCCGAAATAAAATCAGTAGTAGGCGACCGTGGAGCAGTGGTTGCCGGCACAGGCAACTACGACACCAAAGAAAGCCAGGAGTTGACCAAGGAAGCGGAAAAGATCGGGGTTGATGCTTGTCTCTTGGTAGTTCCCTACTACAATCGGCCGACCCAGCAAGGATTATGGGAACATTTCAAAACCATTGCCCGGAGTACTACCTTGCCTTGCATCATCTACAATGTGCCGTCACGTACGGTCACCAATCTTGCTGCTGATACGCTAATCAAACTGAGCCAGATTGATAACATCATGGGTGTGAAGGAGGCCAGCGGTAATTTCGGACAGATAGCTGAGATTATTCAGGGGGTCAGGGAAGATTTCCTCGTCTACAGTGGTAACGACAGCGATACCCTCCACATACTGACTCTGGGTGGTTACGGCGTGATTAGTGTTGCCTCTCACCTGGTAGGAATCCAGATAAAGAACATGATAGAGAAGTTCCTCAACGGCAAACATGGAGAAGCAGCCAAGATTCACAGACACTTATTATCTCTGGTGAATGCCCTGTTTATTGTTTCCAATCCAGTACCTGTTAAGTGGGCACTGAACTATCTAGGTTTTCCGGTGGGTAAACCTCGCTTGCCTCTGGTTGAGCCTGATGAAAAATCGGCCGATCTCATAAAGACAACACTGAAGAACTATAAGATAGATCTGCCTATTTCTGGATAGATTGCAGGTCCTGATTCCTAAGCTCCAAACGAATCCAAATATCTAAACTCAAATACCAAAAGCGTTGTGGTAGTTTGTGTTTTGATGAGAGGGGTTAATCTCCGCTTTCTAACGTTTAGTATTTCGCACTGCGGATTTCGGATTTCTTTCAATGATTTCCGTCCTATCTGGTCCTACGGAAACGAGATTGATGGGACAAGAAAGGAGGTCTTCAAGGCGGGACACGTAATTGCTAGCCTCAGAGGGCAGCTTCTCGAAACTTCGGGCCTGATTTATTGATTCTTGCCAGCCGTCCAATTTCTCGTAGACAGGTCGGCATTTTTCTAACACGGAGATGTCGCTAGGGAAGGAAGTCAGAAGCTGGCCTTCGAATCTGTAGGCGGTGCATACTTTAATTGAGGCGAAACCATCGTAGATATCGAGGTGAGTTAGAGCTATGTCGCTAAGGCCATTTATTTGAACACTGAAGCGGCCTGCCACGGCATCGAACCAGCCGCATCTTCGTGGCCTTCCTGTGGTAGCGCCGTACTCGCCGGCCTTTTCGCGTATTAGGTCACCAGTTTTGTCTTTAAGTTCTGTGGGCATGGGTCCGGCACCCACTCTGGTGTTATACGCCTTAAATATGCCCAGCACACGGTCAATTCCCCGTGGCCCCAGACCCGCTCCGACGCAGCTTGCCCCGGCCAGTGGTGAAGATGAGGTCACATAGGGATAGGTGCCAAAATCAGGGTCAAGCAAGGCTCCCTGCGCACCTTCCAGTAAAACCAGCTGCCCCTTTGCCGCCGCTTCGCGAATCATGGAACTGGTTTCCCGGACGAAAGGGACGAGCCGCTCCCCATAGTGGCAATATTGCTGGTAGATCTCATCCAGGGATAGGGGCGAAGCTCGATACACTTTGGTCAGGATAATATTCTTCAGTTCCAGGGCAGACTTCAGGCGACTCATGAATACGCCCTTATTTAACAAATCTCCGGCACGAATTCCAATACGGGCTACTTTGTCAGCAAAGACAGGTCCGATTCCTCTGAGCGTGGTACCCAATGCGCCTTTACTGCGCCTTTCTTCTTCCAGTTTGTCGAGTATGGTGTGATAGGGCATGATCAAGTGAGCGCGGTCACTTATGAAGAGGCGACTTATGCCGATACTATGGCTTTGTAGGTCATCTATTTCTTGAAGGAGTACTGCCGGGTTAATAGCCACGCCATTGCCGATAATACAGGTTACTTGGGGATAAAAAATGCCCGAAGGGACGAGATGCAGACGGAACTTGCCATAAGGGTTGATCACAGTGTGGCCAGCATTATCTCCCCCGGAGAAGCGAGCCACTATCTTCGCTTTCTCAGCTAACAGGTCAATTATCTTTCCTTTGCCTTCGTCACCCCACTGCCCTCCCACTATAGCTACAACGGACACCTAATCTCCTTTAACTTTTCCTTGCTTCCATACGTAAACCAGCCTTTGAATCACCGTAATAACGACAAAGACCGCCAGAATACATAGAGCAATGAGAATCTGATTTATCAATAAACCTATTGCTAATACTATAACCCGTTCTGCTCTAGTAAACAAGCCAACCTGGCATTGCCAACCGACGCCTTCTGCCCGAGCCCTTATATAGCTGATCAGGAAGGAACCAATCAAAACCACAATAATAAGCATGATTTCTAGACTGGCCTCTTCTTGTGGCGCATACCAGATCAAGAGGCCACAAAGAGTCGCCGCTTCGGAAATGCGGTCAACTGTTGAATCCAGGACGGCGCCAAACTTCGTACTTTGTTTGGTGAAGCGAGCCAAAGCTCCGTCAAGAAGGTCGAACAAGCCTGAAACCAGGACCAAAACCCCACCGAGAACAAAGTGCCCTGTAGCGATAACATAGGCTGCAACCATGCTCAGAGCCAGATTGATAAAGGTAAGAGCATTGGGAGTTATCCCACTTCTGCCAAGAATCTCGACTATGGGATTAGCGATTCGGTAGGCTAGACTCCGTCGAATATCCGTCAAATTCATTGAGCTCTTCCCACTAGTTTAGTATTCCTATCTTGCCAAGAGATTTGACCACTCCCTGCAGCTGCTCCTCATCGTTCCATTCGCCGATTTCACAGACTCTTATGATTCCAGCCGGCAAATACTCGGCCACCATTTCCCAATTCATATTTCCCTTTCCCGGTCCTTGGTGATCGGAGATGCCGCGGATATCGTACAAGTGGACTCCGCCCATCCTGTCTTTGAACCGTGAAAGCCATTCTTCATGCGAGGCAAATCCGAGAAGCTGTTGCACTTCAGCACGTCCTACGTCATGCCAGTAGCCAATCAGACTCTCTGATACTTCGTTAAGTAGTTCTGCCATCTCACCCATATTCGGTATCTCGTTGAAGTGGAATCTGGTCTCGAGCCCCAGTATTATACCCTTTTGCTGGCTATATTCACCAAGCTCTTGAAGACTTGTTCTTGCTGTATCAAGGCAAGGAGGAGCCTGGAAAATGCGCTGGTGAACTAACTTCTCTTTAACCTTGCTATATTCTTGGGTTTGCGTGTAGCCTCCGTCGTGAAGCTTATATAACCTGTCCTGCAAGCTCAGATCGACTGGCACTTCACCCATATGAAGGACAACGGCCTGAGCACCTACGTTTGCCGCAAGGTCTATTGTTCTCTTGGTGAAGCTAACAGCCTCTATTCGCTCGCTCCCATTCAGAGAACTTAAAGAAAGGTTATTCGTGGGGATTCCTCTGGATGATAATAGTGACGGACAGGGAGAGTGAATGCTTGAGATAGGAGCTGCGGTCTTGATAAGTTCATCGAACATTTCTGGGGAAATTGAGGTATTTGCCTCTATATGAGTGAAGCCCAATTCTCTAGCTTTGGTGGCAAATTCCGCCATGTGGCTAAATCTACCTTTGGCCCACATGGTGGAGAGGGAAACTTGGGGTAACCTGCTACCTCTGGCTTGTGCCAGACTCAAAGTCTGGCCCTGGTCTCGTAGCCTACGTTGCTTAAAGCTGGCATTATTGCCACGAGAGTGACTTATCCCTTGACCTCGATTGGGTGCAGTTCAGGCAAGCAGACGGGCCCTTCATGCTCTTGTCCCGTGATAAATGCTTCGGTTCTTATACGAGCTTCCTCATCGGAATACTGAATTGGCGGAGATTTCATAAAATAGGCTGCCGGACCCACTATGGTCCCGCCTAAGCCGCGGTCAAGGGCTAGTTTGCAGCATCTTATGGCATCAATAACTACGCCGGCTGAATTCGGGCTATCCCATACTTCCAGCTTCAGTTCTAGCTTTAGAGGTACATCGCCGAAGGTACGACCTTCCATCTGAAGGTAACAGAATTTGCGGTCATCTAGCCAGGGCACGTAATCGCTAGGACCGATGTGGATGTTGTCATGACCGATGTCGTAGTCTAGCTGTGAGGTAACAGCGTTTGTCTTGGAAATCTTCTTGGACTCGAGGCGCTCTCGTTCCAGCATATTTAAGAAATCGGTATTGCCGCCAAAGTTTAGCTGGTAGGTTCGCTCCAGTTTAACACCGCGGTCGCGAAAGAGTTTGGTTAGTATTCTGTGAGTAATTGTAGCGCCTACTTGGGACTTAATATCATCGCCGATGACAGGCAATCCTCGCTCAGCAAACCTGCCCTGCCAATAGCTTTCACGGCCAATGAAAACAGGCATGCAGTTGATTAAGCCGCAGCCGGCAGTCAACACTTGTTCTACATACCATTTTGTCGCCTCCTCGCTTCCTACTGGCAGATAATTGAGCACGACATCAGTTTCGGTCTTCTTGAGTATGTCTACAATATTGGCGGTCGGGCCGGGCGCCTTGGTGATAATCTGAGACAGATACTTGCCCAATCCATCGTGGGTCATACCCCGCTCAACTCGGACGCCTGTCTTAGGCACGTCACAGAATTTAATAGTATTATTCGGTTTGGTGAAAATAGCCTGAGCTAAATCCTTGCCCACTTTATTTTTGTCAATATCAAATGCAGCCACAAAATTGATGTCAGATATGTGATATCCTCCCAGGTTGACATGCATTAGTCCGGGGATGAATTCATCTTCTTTGGCATCCTTGTAGTAATGAACTCCTTGGACTAAAGATGAGGCGCAGTTACCGACGCCTACTATGGCCACGTTTATTGGTTCCATTCTCACCTCCTTTGTCGCGGTGCAGACTATTACGGGAGCTAATTTTATGATCTTCGTCAGTGTTTAGCTCACTGATCAATTTGAGTAATCTCGCCCCTCGCTCGATAGAATCATCATAGTGGAAACTAAGCTGCGGCATCTGTCTTAATCCTAAGTGCGCCGCAAGTTCTTTGCGTAAGAATCCTGAAGCTTTGTTAAAGCCTGCCAGCAAATCCTCTTTGTTTGTTTCGGTCTCCAGGGTGCTAACGTACACCTTGGCATACTGAAGGTCAGGAGAAAGGACGACTTCCGTCACCGAGACAAACTTGCTTAGTCTGGGGTCATTAACCTGACGCTCGAGCAGTCCAGAGATTTCTCGCTGGATCAGTTTGCCTGTTCGTTCACTTCGCCTGCTCACTTGAATCGCCCCTCCGGGAAGCGCAGTTAGCTTATCCTTTCCCTTCTATAGGATTCGATGATATCGCCAATCTGAAAATCTATGGTCCCCTCTACACCCAGGCCACATTCGAGACCGGCAGAGACTTCGGCGACGTCTTCTTTAAAACGTTTTAGGCTGGAGATCCGAGAGCTACCGATGACTTTGTTTTGGCGCAATACTTTGACTTGGGCATCTCTTGATATCCTCCCTTCCACGACGTAGACGCCCGCCACTTTGCCCATCTTACCGCGAGGGAAGACAGCCCTTACCTCACCACGCCCGCTGAGTACTTCAGCATAAGTGGGCTCAAGCATCCCCTTCAGTGCCTTGTCCACGTCTTCTATTAGCTTATAGATTACATCATAGTGTTGGATGCTCACCCCTTCCGCATCAGCTAACTGTGTCGTTCCAGGTGAGGTGGGAGTATTGAAACCGATGATAATGCCATTCGAGGCTGAAGCCAGAAGCACATCACTCTCTGTGATGCTCCCGCTAGCAGTGTGGATGACTCTTGCCTTTGTCTTCTCTGTGCCCAACTTTTCTATGGAGTTCTTTATGGGTTCAATGCTGCCCTCGACATCTGTCTTCAGAACTATGTTGAGTTCCTTTATTCGCCCCTCGCTTATTTGGCTGGAGAGAGTACTCAAACTGAGTGTAAGACGCGGTCTAGGATATTTTTGTTTTTCAACAATGCTTCGTGCTTCACGTTCGTCGGGAAGCACAATGAAATGGTCTCCCGCTGTTGCCACTTCATTTAAGCCGAGGACTTCCACCGGGGCAGAAGGTTCAGCCTTGTGAACTCGCTTTCCTGTATCATCGAACATGGCTTTTATTTTCCCCCAGGCGCTGCCAGCCGCCACAACGTCGCCTCGCTTAAGGGTGCCCTTCTGGACAAGAAGGGTAGCCAAAGGACCCTTGGTTTTATCGAGCTTGGCCTCGATGATTACCCCTTCCGCAGCGCTGTCAGGATCGGCTTTCAGTTCCAGTATGTCGGCAACCAAGAATAGGTTTTCCAACAAATCGGATATTCCCTTTCCTTGCTTGGCTGATATCGGTACACAGACCGTATCGCCACCCCACTCTTCAATAACCAGACCCAAATCGACAAGTTGTTGTTTTACACGCTCGGGATTAGCATCAGCTTTGTCAGTCTTATTGAGTGCCACTACTATGGGCACCTTGGCAGCCTTGGCGTGGTCTATAGCTTCTATAGTCTGGGGCATAACACCGTCATCAGCGGCCACCACCAAGGTTACAATATCAGTAACTTGTGTCCCCCGGGCTCGCATGGCAGTGAAGGCCTCGTGTCCCGGCGTATCCAGAAAAGTGATCTTGCGTTCGTTCACCAGTGCCTGGTAGGCACCAATATGCTGAGTGATTGCTCCTGCCTCGCGAGCAGTTACATTGGTCTTTCTGATGACATCGAGAAGGGTGGTTTTGCCGTGGTCAACATGTCCCATGACGGTAACTACCGGAGGGCGAACCGGCAGTTTTCCTTTTCCCTTCCCCTTTTCCTTTCGGGAAGGCGCCGCTTTGCGGTCTTTTGCTGCTTTGGCATCATAGCCAAAATCTGCGGCTGTCGCGCTTGCAGTGGCAAAGTCGATGCTCTGGTTAACGTTGGCCATCATGCCCCTGCGCATGAGTTGTTTGATTACTCTGGTGGGCTCTGCTTTTAATAGGTCGGCCAGTTGCTTCACAGTTATGGAAGGCGGAAGCTCAACTTGGGGTGGGCCTTTTTTCGATCCTTGCTTACTGTCGTCCAAGTTCAGCTTTCCTCCAGGTTACGGCCGTACTCGCGTAGGGCTTGTCGATTGTCATCACGAAGTCTTGTTCGCAGAGCATAATCCAGTCGATCCTTCCTCAACGCTGACTCCCAGCAGGTTTTTTGGGGACATAAGTAAGCACCTCTGCCCGGCTTCTTCGCAAGTACATCTATCTCCACAATGCCCTTCTCTGTCTTCACCAAGCGAATCAGAGCTTTCTTTCCCCTAACCTGTCGACAAGCTATGCAGGTGCGCTGAGGTAGATTCTTACTGTTCACTGTCATCATCTATGACATCAATAAGATGTTCGTCTTCCTTTCTATACTTTACCACCTTTCCCTTTCTCTTGCCTTTGGTTTCACTCTTTGTCTTGTCTGGCGCCTTTGCTTTTGATGTCCCTACCAGGATATCTTCAGCAAAGCGAATGTGTTTATCTACGGCCTTCTCAGATGGAGCTTCTAAGATGGCTGGAATCTCAATCGACTCTTCCTCTTCAATCTCCTCAGCCGGCTCTGCTTCAACTGGCTTCCTTCCCTTAACTTCACGGGGAATCGCTGGCTCAACAATCTCTGGCTCTTGTACAGCAGCCTTTTCCGCCTCAATAGCAGAGACGCTCTTGATGTCTATTCTCCAGCCCGTGAGTTTCGCCGCTAGTCTGGCGTTTTGTCCTTCTTTGCCTATAGCCAGGGAAAGCTGCTTATCAGGAACGACCACGGTAGCTGTGTTCGTTTGTTCATCGGTCTTGATATTTGATACTTGAGCGGGGCTAAGAGCGTTAGCGATAAACACCCCGGGGTCGGGATGCCATTGGATTACGTCTATTTTTTCGCCATTTAATTCATTGATGATACTCTGGAGCCTGATGCCCCGCGGGCCGAGACAGGAACCCACAGGATCAACGTTTTCCTGCACGGTTGCCACTGCCACTTTGGTCCTATGTCCAGCCTCGCGGGCCAGGCCCTTCAATTCCACGATCCCGTTATGAACCTCGGGAATCTCCAGCTCAAAGAGGCCACGTATCAGGTTAGGATGAGAGCGAGACACTATTACTTGAGGCTCTTTGTCCCTCTGAACCATCTCAATAAGATAGAACTTGAGCCGCTGCCCTCTGTAATAGTGCTCACTAGGAACCTGCTCACCCACAGGAAGTATCGCTTCTATCCTGTTCAGTCTGACATAGATTCGTTTAGGTTCGATGAACTGAATTGATCCACTAACAACCTTGCCTTCCCGGTCGGTGAACTCTTCATAGACAATGCGGTGTTCCGCCTCCCGCAAGCGTTGGAGAACCACTTGTTTTGCCGCCTGAACAGCGATACGGCCAATATTCTGGGGTGTGCATTCTATGCTTATTACATCAGCAAGTTGTGCTGTGGCTCTCAGCTTTCGAGCTTCTTTGATGGAGATTTCGTGATTCGGATTGGTGACTGACTCGACTACAGCTTTTTGGATATAGAAATTGATCTCGCCGCTCTCAGGGTTGACTTTTACCAGCACGTCCTGTTCCAGGGCAGACATGCTTTTTTTATATGCTGAGGCCAGCGCTGATTCCAGGGCAGCCAGGACTACTTCCTTCGGCAAGTTCCGCTCCGCCGAAAGCTGAGTGATCGCAGCCTTAAGCTCTGTTTTCATCTTCCCGTTCCCCTTTGGTTTCTTGCATCTAGTAAAAAGGTGGGTCAACCCCACCTTGAGTTGCGTATATTTCCTCTAATTTACCATATTCAGGCCGAAAATGCAAAAGACTGACTAAATAGCTTATAATGGGCAATTAATCAGTTCGGGAGAAGACATGTTAGCTCTGGAAGGTGTCAAGATTCTGGATTTATCGAGGTTGGTTCCGGGTGCATTCTGCACCATGCTCCTGGGAGATATGGGAGCGGAGGTGGTCAAAATCGAAGCGCCGGGGGTAACCGGGATTGGCAGCTCACCGGGAGCAGTCTCAAGGGGAGAAAATAGCAGGGCAGCGGCCTACTATGCCCCGGATCGCAACAAGAAAAGCATCGTGGTCAACCTGAAGTCGGAGGCGGGACGGGAAATATTTTATCGGCTTTGCCGTGGCGCAGATGTCATTGTCGAGGGTTTCAGACCCGGAGTAGCCAAACGCTTGAAGATAGACTACGAGACTATAAACAAGCTGAATCCCAGGATCATTTACTGCTCGCTTAGCGGTTATGGCCAGGACGGGCCTTATCATGCCTTTCCCGGACATGATGTTAACTATATAGCTATGGCCGGCGTGCTGGGCTTGATTGGGTCCAGCGAAAGACCTCCAGCCATCCCCTTGAATCTGGTTGCCGACTTCGCGGGAGCTGCATTGTATGGAGCTTTGGGCATTTCAATAGCTTTGGTGGCCCGAAACAAGACGGGCAAAGGACAGTATGTGGATGTGGCCTACATGGATGGAGCAATATCGCTCATGACCTGGTTCAACTGCGGTCACTTTTTCGACGGCTCAACGTTGAAGAGGGGTGAATCATGGCTGCATGGTGCCTATCCCTATTACGGAGTATACGAGACCAAGGACGGTAAATATATTACCATCGGCTGCCTCGAGCCACATTTCTGGGAAAATCTGTGCCGATTTCTGGGCAAGGAAGAATATATTCCATATCACTTCGCCCTGGAGCACACATTTCATAAACCGGAGAACGAGAAGTGGGATGAAATCCGCTCTTTCCTAAGGCAGATTTTCCTCACCAGGACAAGAGACGAATGGTTTGACTTGTTAATTCGCAATGATGTACCGGCTGGCAAGGTCTATACGCCGGACGAGGTCTTTGGTGACCCCCAGGTGCTTCATCGCCAGATGGTGATAGAGGTGGAACACCCTGCTTTGGGCAAGATCAAGCAGGTTGGCATAGCTCCTAAGCTCTCAAACACACCAGGCAGGGTGAGAAGCCTACCTCCACTGGCGGGGGAGCATACCGATGAAATATTGCAGGGATTGGGCTACAAACGACAGGAGATTGAGAATCTACGACAGGAAGGCGTAGTATGTTGAAGGAGTTGGATTATGAGCGAAGAATGTATTTTTTGTCGAATTGTTGCCGGTGAGCTGCCTGCCGACATAGTCTATAAAGATGAAGATTTCCTAGCTTTCAGGGACATCATGCCTAAAGCACCTACACACGTACTCATTATACCCAAGGCCCATACTGCATCTGTGGGTGAACTTACCGATGGGCAACAAGAGCTGGCCGGACGTCTGATAATCCTGGCTAAGAATCTGGCCAAGAAAGAAGGCATAGCGGGGAAAGGTTATCGCCTGGTAATAAACTGTGGCCCTGAAGGAGGACAGGTGGTGCCTCATCTTCATCTTCACCTCCTTGGCGGCAGGCAGATGGATGCCAGGCTCGGCTAGAAATTACAGAGATCTCAGTTTGTCTATTAACTCTTCCACCGCCTCATCCGGAGTAGATGCGCCGGCGGTAATACCGATCTGGCGCTTACGGGCTAGCCAGGAAGACTTGACTTCGTCGGCTGTTTCCACCGAATGGGTTTCCACGAGAGCAGAACATATTTCAACAAGGTGCCGGGTATTGGCACTGTTACTTCCGCCTATCACTATCATGAGTTGACTCTTGCGAGCTAATGCCAGGGCAGCCTCCTGTTGACTCTGTGTCACTTGACATAAAGTATTAACGAGGCGTATTTCCTCAATCTCAGGTCCCACTTGCCCCATAACCTCTCTGACAAATTCCATAAAGGCGGGCTGGGTCTGAGTTGTCTGGGAGATGATGCCCAGACGTGACGATGTTTTTACCGTTCTGGCTATCTGCTTGATGTCGAGGGCAGCCATGCCTTTGTCCGCTGCCCAACCCAATAGTCCTTTGACCTCAGAGTGCTCTGCATCTCCGAATATGATGACGTCGAAACCAGCTTCGGACAATTCCCTGGCTGCGTTTTGAGCTTTGCGAACTATCGGACAGGTAGTGTCAATGACACGGATGCGACGGGTCTTAATCTCGGATAACACCGCCGGGCTTGTACCGTGAGTGGTGATGGCCAGAATTCTGCCCTGGGCCTGGTCGAGATGGCTTATAGGCTTCACTCCCAGGTTGGCCAGGTCCTCCACCAGCAGGCGGTTGTGCGCTACGGGTCCCAGTGTTTCTATTTCTCCGTACTTGGTGGCTGCCTCCTTCAGCAGCTTGATGGCCCGCCTAACGCCAAAGCACAGGCCTAGCTTCTCGGCCTTCTCAATCTTCATGTTTCTCATACGCGCCCTGATATTCGGGCGGCAGTAGAGCAGCGATTTCGCTCATCAGCTTCGTGGTCAATAACTGCATTTGTGATTTACTGATCCTATTGTTGGCTGGAGGTAGCTTGAATGGCTTGCCAATCCTGACGACTATACGGGGGCGTTTCCATAGCCAGCTTATGCCGTGAACCCTGTCTGTGCCGACCACGCCGACGGGAAGCAGGGGGACGTCTGCTTTCGAGGCTATGACTGCGGAGCCCGGCTTGCCTCTTCTGAGCTTGCCGTCGTGGCTTCTGCCGCCCTCCGGGAACATTCCCAGAATCAGTCCTTCGTCCAGTGCCTTCCTGGCGCCCTCGAGTATCCTTTGTTTCTCTCCCACCTTACCATCACGTTGCAGGGGCAGAGACCCCGCCCAGCGGAGCCAGAGCCGCAGGAAGAGAGAGTGAAACAGTTCCTGTTTGGCCACGAAGGTAATCCATCGCGGAAAACCAAATACGAGAAGAATCGGGTCGATGACATGCACATGGTTGGCCACCAAAATCACTGGCCCGGTCAACGGTACGTTTTCTCTTCCCTCGACCTTCCAGGAGAAACAGATGTTGAGCAAAGGTCTCAATACGACCAGGACAATCTTTTGAGAGAGGGTCAGGGGCTTGCCGCTAGAGTACATATTTTGTCTACAACTTGCTCCAGGCTAAGGTTCTCCGTATTGATTATTATGGCATCTTCCGCCGGTTTCAGCGGCGAGATGGCTCTATTGATGTCCATCTCATCGCGCTTTTTCAGATCGGCCAGGACGGTTTCCAGGCTCGAATTCTCCCCCCGTCTTGACAGCTCTAGGTGGCGGCGCCTAGCTCTTTCTTCGGTGGAGGCGGTGAGAAAAATCTTCAGTTCCGCCCAGGGCAAGACCACGGTGCCGATGTCTCTGCCGGCCATCACCACCTTTCCTCGCTGCGCTAACTTGCGCTGCTCCGATACCATCGCCTGGCGCACTTCGGCCACTTTTGCCGCCACGGCAACCAGTCTCTCTATTTCAGGGGAGAGTAACCTGGATGAGACGTCTTCCCCATCAATGAAGACTGAGAGGACACCTTCTTTCGAGGGCACGAAATTGAATTCAGTGGCAGTGACCAGCTCACAAAGTTTTCCCTTATCCTCTGCCGAAACGCCTGATTTGAGCACCTTCCAGGTAAACGCCCGGTAAATCATGCCGGTGTCGAAGAAAACATAGCCTAATTTTTTTGCTAGCAGTGAGCCGACGCTGCTCTTGCCGACTGCCACAGGGCCGTCTAAAGCGATTAGCGGTGGTTTCAAATTTCCCTCCATAATATCATTCCACGCTAGGCTGTCAAGCTTCTCACACCAAGGAGTTTGGCAAGAGCCGGTGGCGTGTCAGAAATGATTGACGTGATTATACTAGAAAACTCCTTTCGCTGGTGGTTCGATAGACCGTCAAGTCTCAGGAATAACACCACCGCTCAAGGGGTTGCCTTCGTCGCGGATTCCGTTTAAAATAACTTTCCTCGTAACGAGTTTAATTCGGGAGGAGGAGTTCATATGGGCAGAGTTGTCGACCGGTTGAAGGAACTGAAGAACAAAGAGAAAAAGCTAAAAGCCCTGGGAGGTCCGGAGCGGATAGAGAAGCAGCACAAATCGGGGAAATCGACTGCCCGGGAGAGGCTTGACCTGTTTTTTGACCCTGGCAGCTTTCACGAGCTCGATTTGTTTGTTCAGCACCGGGCCACGCTTTTCGGCATGGACAAAGTCGTCGTCCCTGCCGAAGGGGTTATCACCGGATACGGGACGGTGAACGGTCGCCCCGTATGTGCTTTTTCCCAGGACTTCACCTCCATGGGAGGGACGCTGGGCGAGATGCATGCCAAAAAGATATGCAAGGTAATGGACCTGGCCATGAAGTGCGGCGTCCCCATAGTAGGCTTCAATGACTCAGGTGGTGCCCGGATCCAGGAGGGAGTCGATGCCCTTTCGGGCTACGGTCAGATATTCTTCCGGAATTCCGCAGCCTCGGGGGTTATTCCTCAGGTCTCAGCAATCATGGGGCCCACTGCCGGAGGGGCAGTCTATTCACCCGCCATGACCGACTGGGTGTTCATGGTAAAGGGGACAAGCTATATGCACATCACCGGCCCGGCAGTTATCAAACAGGTCACCGGAGAGGAAATCACCTCCGAGGAGCTGGGCGGCGCCATTACTCATGCCACCAGGAGCGGCGTCTGCCATTTCGCCTGCGATAGCGATGCCCAGGCTATCGAATTCATCAAGAAACTTCTGGGTTACCTCCCTTCTAGTAATGAGGAAGACCCCCCTTCGATGGAGCCTGCAGATAAACCGGACCGCGTTGATCCTGCTCTCGACACCATCATCCCGGATGAGCCCAGCAGGGTCTACGATATGAGGGATGTCATTACATCCATTGTGGATAACGGCGAAATACTCGAGCCCCATCATCATTATGCTCAGAACGCTATTATTTGCTTTGCCCGGTTTAACGGTAAACCGGTGGGCATTATCGCCAATCAACCGATGCACCTTGCCGGATGTCTTGACGTCAATGCCGCGGATAAAATTACCCGGTTCATCAGGTTCTGCGATGCTTTTAACATCCCGTTGCTCACCATTGCCGACGTCCCCGGTTACCTGCCGGGTAAGGACCAGGAATGGCTGGGAATAATAAGGCACGGGGCCAAGGTTCTGTG
>Ga0154672_135_pt1 | contig 21450 bp, 22 predicted proteins | sample Rifle2008BG13ft_FD_116101 | JGI IMG/M metagenome (GOLD analysis project Ga0154672, IMG submission 116101) | Chloroflexi bacterium RBG_13_51_36
CCTCCCACCCGAGGAAGGAAAAGGACTGGAGAAATCAGTCAAGAAACACAGCCTTGATCTTGTTTATCTTCTCAGCCCGGCTAGCACCGAAGAACGCATCAGACTGGTGACCAACAGGTCGACTGGCTTCATCTACCTGGTTTCACTGACGGGTGTCACTGGAACCAGAAATAGGCTCCCCGAGCAACTGGAAAGCTTCGTATCAAGTGTGAGAGAAGGGACCGAGAAGCCTCTCTGCGTCGGCTTTGGTGTCTCAACACCCGAGCAAGCGCGGAGAGTGGGCAAGGTAGCTGATGGCGTCATTGTGGGCAGCCGTATCATACAGTTGCTCAACCAGGATAAATCACTCAGAAACGCCCGCTCTTTTGTCAAATCTCTGAGAGAGGCCTTATTGTAGAAGGAGGTCAATATGTAGGGTACTCAACTTGAGATGCAAGCCGAATTAGGAAGGAGGATAAATGGATACAAAGGTTATATTAACCGAAAAAGAGATGCCCACTCGTTGGTACAATATTCAAGCCGACCTCCCCGCGCCTTTGCCGCCGCTCCGGCATCCGGCGACAAAAGAGCCCACGCGCCTGCCCCCTCCCCTCTTCCCCGAAGCCCTGAACGAACAAGAGTTCAGCAAGGAAAGATGGATTGAGATTCCGGAGGAAATTCAGGAGGTTTATAAATTATGGCGACCCACCCCTTTGATAAGAGCTCACCGCCTGGAGAAGGCGCTGGGAACCCCAGCCAGGATTTACTACAAGTACGAAGGGGTGAGCCCGGCCGGCAGCCATAAGCCCAACACCGCTGTAGCCCAGGCTTACTACAACAAGAAAGAGGGCGTTAAACGACTAACTACCGAGACCGGTGCTGGTCAATGGGGCAGCGCTCTGGCTATGGGCTGTATGTTCTTGGGTCTTGAGTGCAAGGTCTATATGGTCAAGGCAAGCTATTACCAGAAACCGTATCGCCGGGTAATGATGGAGACCTGGGGAGCCAAGGTAGTACCCAGCCCCAGCCAGGAAACTGAGATAGGAAGAAAGATCTTCAAGGATGACCCTGATTGCACTGGAAGCCTGGGAATCGCTATCAGCGAGGCCTGTGAGGAGGCTTTTGCCCGCGACGACACCAAGTATTCTTTGGGCAGCGTGCTGAACCACGTCCTGATGCACCAGACCATAATAGGACAGGAAGCCAAAAAGCAGCTCGAAAAGATCGATGTTTACCCGGACATGATCGTGGGCTGCATTGGTGGCGGCTCCAATTTCGCTGGGACTTTTCTACCTTTCGTCACAGACAAGATTAAGGGAAAGAAGCCCAAGCTTCAGATTATCTGTGTCGAGCCCCAGGCTTGTCCCACGGTCACCAAAGGCCCCTATGCCTGGGACTACGGTGATGTGGCTGGGTTGGCGCCAATTGCCCTGATGTACACACTGGGACACAGCTTCGTCCCGCCTCCAGTCCATGCCGGTGGATTAAGGTACCACGGCATGGCGCCTATTGTATGCCATCTTCATAAGCTGGGTTTCATAGAGGCACGTGCCGAGTATCAGATCCCCGTTTTCAAAGCGGCGGTGCAATTCGCTCGCGCCGAAGGCATCATACCGGCACCGGAGCCATCTCATGCCATCAAGGTTGTCATTGATGAAGCTTTGAAGTGTAAGGAATCAGGAGAGAAGAAGGATATTCTCCTAGCCCTGAGCGGCCACGGGCACTTCGACCTGGGTGCCTATGATGAGTACTTATCAGGCAGGCTCCAGGATTACGAATATCCCAAGGAGATGGTAGAGAAGGCTTTGGCCGACTTACCGAAGGTAACATGAAACAATGGCTGGCGCCATGGTCAGAAATGTCGCCGTGGCGCCAGTTCTGAATATTTGCCCGAAGAAGAGAATAGGTTCACTCCGCGGGTGGCGGTTACAGGGTGATCTTCATGTCTTCGTAGCCCAGGCTTATGTCAGCTTCCAGTTCCTGAGCCACCTGAGCTACTTCTTCCTTTATCTCCTGCTCATAGGGATTCCCAATATGAACGACAATGACGCGAGGTAAATGCCCCTTGAGTCGGCGAAATTGTGTGAGTTCCTCTTTCAGAAGCCTTGGGCAAAGATGACCAGCCTTCTTGAGCCAGTCTTCGTACTTGTCGGGGCCGGAGACTTCCGTAACAAGCAGTTGCGGAGAAACATGCTGCCAGCAGTCTGATATTGCCACTGTAGTGTCGCCGGTGTAGAACAGGCTTTTGCCGTCCGAAGAGGTGATTTGATAGCCAACTGCAGGCGCGGAATGCTTCACCGGCACTGCCAAAACATCATACCCGGCAATGGCTTTTCTGCTGTGAGGCTCGATAGCCTCAAGTATGAGAGTCGGTTTCTCTTTGCTGGGATATTCAAAAAAATTGGTATACAACTTGCCCTCAAGAAGACAGTCAGCGACAATATCCAGCGTCTGACGCAGACCATAAACCGCCAATTGCTTTCGCCAGTAATAGCCGGCGTTAGCAGCCAGGGTAACCAGGTCACGGGTGTGGTCGAAGTGGTGATGGGTAAGCAGAACGGTTTCTATCTTCTTCTGTTCGGGCAGAGAGAGGGCAGAGGTGAGTCCACCGGCATCTACAACCAAAACACCATCAATTAATAGAGATGTTAGTCGTGCCCCTTTTACCTCAGCTAGATGGGCACCCAGGATCTGGACTTCCACTTTACTGGCTGTCTATGACTCTCTCAGTAGCACCAAAGAATTTCTGCCATTGAGCTAATTCTTCAGCCAGAATCTGACGACCCTTCTCGGTCAATTGGTAGCATCTGCGCTTCTGCTTAGAAATCTGCTGCCACGTACTGGACACAAGCCCTCTCTTCTCCAAACGGCGTAATGCCGAGTAAAGAGTGCTTGCTGTAAGATTGAAATAGCCTTCGCTCCTGCGCTCCAGCTCTCTGGAAATCTCGTAGCCGTGTATGGGCACCAATTCGTCTATAATGAACAACAACAAAGGCTCCACAACGCCCCGCAACGATTGATACAGATAAGACCGAGACATAGCCTTCTCAGTATACCATTTCTCGAAAATAAAAACATCTTGATTTGAATCGACGCGCCCCAATATGTGAATACGTATTCAACCCTCCTAACGTGTCACTCAGCTATAAATTGACTACTGAGACTCTTTCTTCCCCTCCTGGCTGCAAAACCTGAGAACCTCAGCAAAATTATTGATTTTCGTCAGGTTATTGCTTTCCACAAAGCCGTCATAGGTGAGGTTAATCCACGGTTTGCGATAGATGGCACTGAACTTCTCGGACATGGCAGCCACGATTCCACCGGGCATACAGCCATGGGGCATTACCGATATCACACCGGCAAACTCAGGATTCTCCATCCATTCGATGCCGCTACCGATACTGAGAACTGCCTCACTTCCGCATCTCGGGGAAAGCCAGTGGCTTGTTTGCGCCAGCAGCTTTCCCGTTGAGGGCTCTTTCTCATCAATCAGTTTCTCGAAGTGTTTGATTACGGTGTGCTCGTCATGCTCCCAGACGCGCTTTATCGTGTAGCTAATCAACGCCTTCAGGAATTTGCGGTCCCTGACAGCGTCTTCAACATGCCTGTAGAAGATATATTTCATCCACTCACTGATCGAAGAAACGACGACCTCGAGCCCGGCTTTTTCGCACTCTTTGACCATGTCCTGGTTGCTGAATCTGTTGGAGCGCAGAAATATTTCGCCGTTAATGCCCACCAGAGGTCTGCGGGGCAAGTCCGGGTCAATCAGAGACTTGAAATCAGAAGTGGCCCGGCGCAGGACGTCATCGAAACCTTCTTTCTTACGAACGCAACCGACAACTCTGCCAAGATATTCGTCAAACAGTTCGTCTGCCGAGCCTGGCCGCTTTTCATAGGGGCGGGTGTGCCAGAGCGACCTCTGGAGATAGTCAACAGCCACGCAGCCCTTCCAGGCGAGGCGGGCAAACCCAGGGCTGATTTCTGTGTCCCGATACGCATTATTCGACACAGTGGTCCGTATGGGAAGGGCAAAGCCCACATCGTCAAGTATCTTGATTTGTTCCAGCGCGTATTTCCCAAAGCGACAGGGACCGTACGCCCCGGCCATAACTGCTTCGACATTTTTCAGGTCGGTACCGTCTTCGTAACAGAACCTCAGAAAGTCGCCCAGAGTTACCCGGTAAGGCAAACATTCCACGCCCGATGTTATCTTATCAGCATACAATAGGTTGCGTTCATTGGCTTCAGGAAGCACCCTTGCCCTGAAGCCGCTGCCCTCTAGAAGCGCAGCTACAAGCTCAATGTGCGGCGCCATCCTGGGAATAATAAAAATCTTCGTGTTATCAATGACGGGCGGAAATGCTTTTCGATAGACATCTTCTTTACTTGGCGCTTCTTGCTTTCCGGCAGAACGGGCAAATCCTTGAATGGTGTCGACGAAGGCTTCCAGGCGAGTAACGAGGCCAGCCTCGGCGGCATGTTCATCTATTTCCAGTTGTCCCAGAGGCTTGCCTCCCATGATATCTTCCACAAGGTGGAGGATGAAGGAGTTAGGGCCGCATCCAAAGTTCGTTAGCCACAATCCATACAGCTGCGGGTCGGAGGCCGTTATAGCCGCAGCAGCCACATACTTATTCTCATAGTACCAGTAAGGACGGTCGGAGTAATCCTTGGCATTCACGGACTCCAGGGGCAAAAAGTCCAGCGGTATGGGAACCACCCCAAGCTGAGCGAGCTTCTCTGCTATGCCTAGATTTGCCCCGGCATCCTGCGACATATAAGACCTGGCTAGGAGGACCACGCCCAACTGGTCACTTCGGCGCAGCTGCCCCAACAGCTCCCGACCCAGCACCGCCTGGTCGGACTCAAACCTCCGCTGAGATTCAATGCCCGTCATGGCTGCTTCTTTCCCTTTCTTTCCGCTGAACCCCATCTTCACGGCGACATCCGCAAGGTTCTTGACAACATCGTCATCGCCCCGACTGAAATCAATTATGGGTATTAGTAGCCGTTCGCCAAAGCCCAGCACATTGCGTATAATGAACGGAGAGGCCTGGACCAAAGGACAGGAGTATTTCTGGTTCGCATCACTGTCCTTTCTACCCAGACGAATGGCACAGGGGTAGAGGACATAATCCACATCCTTAAGCATTGCCGCATGCCCATGGAGAAGCTTGACCGGGAAACAACTGTCGGTGTAGCCCAACTCGATAGCCTGCTCCATGATTTCGTTGTTGGTCTGGCTGGAAAGTACAACCTTGGCATCCAGTGCGTTGAGGAAACCGATGAGCAGCGGAGCGTAGTCATACACCAGAAGTCCTCTGGGGATGCCCACCTTGGGTCCTGTGCCGGAATCCTTCTTGTACTCCCGGAACAGCAATTGCTCCCGCTTATCGAAGAAGGTTTCTTTCTTGGCGTGGCTGGCTATGGCATCGTACTTATCACACCTGCTGCCATAGAAACTGGCCTCTTCACCGGGCATCTCCATCCGGGTGATAGTGCAATTGTTGTCACAACCTTTACAGACGAACGTAGTAAGCTTGCACTCTCTGTCCACGACCTCTCGAAAGCCTTTGAATTTCGATCTCTGGTCAGCCACGGCCTCCTTGGCCAGCAGGGCTGCGCCTATGGCGCCGCTGACCTCCTTGTGCTCAGGCACGGTCAACTTCTTCCCTTCCAGCTGGCGGTGGAAGGCGGAGACTACAGCCTGATTGTAGAATACCGCTCCCGTGAGGATAACCTTGTCCCCCAGCCTTCTGTGTTCTACCACCTTGGAGAGATAGTTCTTGGCTATGGAATTGGCCAGGCTGGCCGTGATTATTTCCAGGGGCACTCCTTCCTGCTGTGCCGAAGCCACTGCCTGGCCCATGAACGCCGCACACCTCGTCCCTAAGTCAATAGTGTGAGGAGCAGTAAATGCCAGGTCGGCAAATTGACCACTGGTGACGGAAACCCCCAACATCTCAGCCAGCTCATCAATGAAGCTTCCTGTCCCGGCGGCACAGGCTTTGTTCATGTGATAGTCCACGACAATGCCATTTCTTTTGATGACCAGCTTGGAGTCCTGCCCACCGATCTCGATAATGTCGGCTTCAGTGTCTACCTCGGCAGCAGCTCTGGTCTGTGCCGTTATCTCGTTTTTGATCAGGTCTGCCCCGATGAAACCACCGACCAGATATCTACCCGAGCCAGTAACGCCAACACCAGCTATCCTGACTTTGTCTGCGCCCTCCCCAAGCAAGTTTCTGAAGACTTGTCTGACAGCGTCAACCGGCCTGCCCGCGGTCATCAGATAGTTCTTCGCCAGCACTCGTTTGCCTGTCTCATCAAGTATCACGGCCTTGGTGCTGGTGGAGCCCACGTCAACCCCGAGGTAGCCGACACATTTTTCTTCTATCCTCTGCCCGTCTTTCTTATCCTGAACGCCAACGATCTCCAGTCTAGGCATCTCAAAATAGCGCTGCTTGACATCGATCTCCGGCAGGATGACTCCTTGAGAAGTCTTCCCTATAGAAAGCAACGCTGAACCCAGGGACTCCATGTGGAGATAGTCGGGAGGAATGATTACCTCAACCGGATGCCCGTTCCTGGCAGAAATCATGTCGTTGAGCGATTTGGCCACGGCGGGATTGGCAGCCACACCGCCCACAAAGTATACGGGCTCCTGAAAAGTTCCTTTTTTCAGAGAAGCCACCATTCGAGCCACGCTTTCGCAAAGTGCGTAGAGCATGGCGTCCAGCGGGACGCCCTTCTGCTGGAGGTGAATGAGGTCGGTCTTGGCAAAGACGCTGCACCGGGCGGCTATCCTGGGTGCGGTGCCCTCAAATTTGAGCGCCAGGCTGGCGAAGTCCTCCATGCTGATGCCAATCCGGTATGCCTGTTGCTCCAGGAATCTTCCTGTGCCTGCGGCACAAAGTGGATTCGATGCTACCTTCCACGGCTTCTTCAAGCCATCTTCAAGCTCTATCACTAATGTGCTCTGTCCGCCGATTTGTATGATAGTTCTGACGTCGGGGCAACGATGGAGCAGCCCGGAAGCAATGGCCAGTGAGCTACTGTGTTCCGCCCAGCCCAACTCTTTGGGGATAACACCTTTGCCCGAGCCAGATACGCCAGCGGCGATAACCTCTTTGAGATTGAACTTCTCGTTCAGTCTGGCGATGAGCGAACTGACGGCGGCTCTGGGACTGGCAGTCACCTTTTCGGTGTCGAACTGCACGACCCTGCCATTCTCATCTAGGAGAGCCAGCTTAGCATTGACTGAGCCAATATCTACGCCTAAGTAGTAACCCATTTTCCGGCGTTCAATTGTAGCAAAAAACACACTTTCTTCAAAGGACATCTCATCTCCCTTGACGGGAGAGGACTAAGGAGAGGGTGATGAAAAACCTACCAAGTTACGTCTCTTCATTTTGCCATTGCTGGCAACCGGACAGGTGCGCGGCAATCCCCAGGATTACCTCACCGCCCTGGGCAGCGTAGCACCGATGGTCCCATTCGCCTTGAGGCGTATTCCAGTATTTGAACGCCGCCTCGTCGCCCATATGGCCACCGCCACTGCAGCCAGTACCACCAGTGCCGCTACGGCTCCCTTCTCGGCCGGAGAAGTGTTGACGACTATGGTGCTCATGGCTATGGCAGGCAACAGTGCAACCCTCACCAGCGACCCTGCGCCGGGATGTTCACTTATGAACTCGGCTACCGGCGGACTCACTCTGTAGTAGAAGTCCACCAGGGCTCGTCCTGCCGGGTTGGTCAGCATAAACCCGTCTCTGAACTCGCGCAAAACCTGTATTTCCTCGGCCATAGGAGTGCCGGATACGGCGGTGGCGATGAAACACAACCCGCCTCCGCTGAAATTAGCTGTGATACTATACGGCATGTCCATTGTGATGGTGGTCGAGGCAGCATAGACATCAAAAATAGTGTCAACATCGCCCGACCATCTGATAAACTCGTGGCCTTCGTCAGGTTGAGCAACAAGGGTGACCTTCTCCCCGAGGGAATAATACTTTGTCCCTTCGCCCGGCACGATTACTGAGCCGCCGCTGGTACTGGATATGATTAACTGCTCCGTGGCCTCGGGATACAGCCAGTCAAATAAGGCAGTGATTGAGTAGGAGGCGTTCATGGTGACGGTGGTCGAAGCAGCGTAAATATCAGCGATAGTACTTACGTTGCCGGTCCACTTCAGAAATTTGTAGCCTTCGTCTGGCTCAGCCGCAATGGGAACGGTTGTGTTCGCGGCATAGACAAAATTCCCCTCACCTGGGGTAGTTACCGTGCCGCCTTCAGTGCTGGAGGTAGTGAGGCGATACCAGCCGGGGTCCAGTTCGAAGTCGGCGGTGACGGAATAGGAGGCATTCATGGTGATGGTAGTTGCAGGTGCAGTGACATTCCCGACGGTGCTCACATCACCAGTCCATTCCGCAAAGTGGCAGTGTGTCTCATTTACGGCAACAAGGCCCACCGTCGCGTTGGCAGCATATACAAAAATCCCTTCACCCGGGGTAGCTACCGAGCCGCCCAGAGTGCTGGAAACGATCAGGCCGTACCAACCGGGGTCCAGCTCAAATTCGGCAGTAATTGAGTAAGAGCCGTTCATGGTGATGGCGGTCGAGGCAGCATAGCGATTGCCGATGGTGCCCACGTCCCCAGTCCATTCTACAAAGTGGTAGTGTTCAGCGGGCACAGCCACGAGGTTGACAACAGTCCCGGGATCGTAGAAGTGCCTCCCCTCGTTGGGGGTGGTTGAACCGCCAGGGGTTCCGGAGATAGTCAGGCTATACTGACCTTCCGTAGGTTCAAGAGCGATACCGAGCCCATCGATAATGTGCTGTGCCTTGCAGATGACCGCACTGTCCGCAGAGCCGGCAAAAAGCAGCCCCACGAACTTTCCATTCTTGTCCACTGCCGAGCCAGAATCGCCTGGACCTGCAAAGGACCAGTTCTCTTGTTCTACAGTAATCTGGTCCTCGAAGTAGGCCCACTCGTCGCCATAGTAAACCCTGACAGAGACATTAGTGTGAAGCACTTCGGCCGTAGTCACGCCGGTCGTCCGCCCGGATTTTCGCACCGTGTTCCCTTCGGAGACATTGGTCCAGTCTTGAATCCAATAATCGCCTGTCTCGGAGAACTGCCGGCCAGGAGATGCCTCAACTCCGTAATCAATGCTGCCTATAGCAGCATCTGCATAGTTCGGTACGCCAGGGTCAAAGCTAATAGGTATATATGCCTCGAGTTCTCCCACTCGCTCATCCGGCGGTCTGCCTCCGTCGCCGGTTCCAGGCTGGAGGATGGGTGTTCCTGTGGGGAGAAACGCACCCGTCTCCGGGTTCATAGCGATAACGTGAGCGTTGGATAGAACCTTGTCATCATAGGTGATCATGCCCAGAGTTCCAGAGTACTGGTATATGGCTTGCCCCTTGGTGACGTAGGCTGACAGGCTTGTCCCGCCTACTAAAGGCCTGACCACTGCTTTCCTCTCATCGCTAACGTCAATCAAGGGCTCCGCTACCTGAGTTGAAAATGCCTGTATCTTCCCGGTAACTTCCGTCCGCACCTTGTAGCCGTCAAAGGAACGAGGCATTTTCTGCTTCGCCTGTTCATCCTCGACAAAGAGGATTACCTCGCCTTCATTCTCGGAGTGTGTGATGCCCACGAAAGCTGCCCCGGCCTGAGACAGAAGTTCCTGTTCCAGGGCTTTTCTGGCTTCCCCGAGTGACTTTCCATGACCGGGGTTGGCGCCCGCCAAAGCAGATACAGAGCTAAAAAGCAGCGCCCCGACAACGACCAGCACTAAGAACAGTGGAATTATCTTTTCTTTCTTCATCTCTAGTGTTACCTCGAACAGCCCATAGTATAGCATCACATCGTGGCTAACCGTTAATTCGGGATTCGCCCCGGAATTTCATTCGCATCCGGCAGACAAATTAGCATGTCGCTAACGGCGGAGTCACCCGGAGTTCAAGGGGAATTATGATTTGGCCTGATTACACCTAGTGTTGACACCATTATAGAGCCGGGGCCACACCACAGAAAGAGCAATTCGCGTGATGCAGCCCCCGGTTCGAGTTAACTCATCTGAACCTGCCTTGTGTTTCTTATCAGATCTTCCCTTTCTTCAAGGTCCCAGTGGGCTCGAACGATTTGATACTATACTTCTTGGCAAGGTCCTCGCATATCTTAGCCAATTTGTCGTATCCTATGCTCTTTCCGAGCTGGAAAGGACCAAAGGCCGAACCGCCGCCGTTTACCATGGCCTTGTCGATTTCCTCCGCATTCTTGACCACTCCGCCCTCGAGCAGTTTCGTCGCCTCGTTGACCTGAATGGCAATCAACAAGGTGGGATCGAAATCCTCTTTCGCCTTGGACAAGTCTATCTCTGGCCTGCCCTTGGACCAGTCAAAAATGCCCTTGCCTGTCTTCTTCCCCAGCGTACCAGCATCAATCTTGGCTTTCAACCAGCTGGGTGGTGCATAGTCGCGAGAAAGTTTCTCAGCAAAATAAAGGGCGCTGTGATAGGCAACGTCCAGACCTACATAATCCATCAGCTCATACGGCCCCATAGGCATACCTATCTTTCTCATCTTGGCATCGATTTCCATAGGGGCGGCCTCGCCTTTCTCTAATATGAGGTTAAGTAGAATGGCAGTCGGCGCCTGGATCCGGTTATACACAAACCCGATAGAGTCCTTCTCAACCCTGACTGGCGCCTTGTTCATCTTCAGCGCCAGATTGTATGCCACCTGCATCGTCTCCTCGCTCGTCTTTCCTCCCTTTGTGACCTCGACCAGCTTCATCAGGACCGCCGGGTTAAAGAAATGAAACCCGACGACCTGCCCCGGCCTGCTGGTAACCGCAGCGATCTCCGTGATGCTCATATTGGAGGTATTGGAAGCCAGTATGGCATGCTTAGGAGCGGCTTTGTCCAGTGCCTGGAAAACCTGCTTCTTGAGGTCCATAATCTCGGGAACTGCCTCGATAACAAAATCAGCGTCCTTAACGGACTCGGCGATATCAACAAAGGTCTTGATATTAGCCAGCATCGCCTTTTGGTTATCGGCAGTGATTTTTTGCTTTTCCACGAGCTTGTCCAAGCTCCCCTTAATCCTGGATAGCCCTTTGTCGACAAACCTCTGCTCAATATCTCGCATTGCCACCTTGTAACCGGCAAGCAGCGCCACCTCGGCAATGCCATGCCCCATATCCCCGGCCCCCATCACTGCAACCTTCTTGACGTCTTCAACTTTCATATTGGAAAACCTCCTTCTATTCTATACTTTCGCCCAAGAAGCTACTCTCCGGTGAAGACCGGCTCTCGCTTCTGGATGAAGGCTATCGCGCCTTCCATGGCGTCCTTCGTCTTGCTTACTCGCTGCGAGCCTTCCAGTTCTATTTTCACGCCCTGGTCGGTGGTGGCCTCAAGTCCGCGGGTCACTGCATCGAGGATTATCTGGACGGCAATCGGAGCCTTCCTTGACAGCGTATTCGCGAGCTCCTTAGCATCATTCATCAACTGTCCCGGCTGAGATACTCTGGTTACGAGACCGATGCTCAAAGCTTCGGGGGCATGGACTCTCGTGCCCAGTAGAAGCATCTCAAGCGCCTTGGTCTTACCCACCAGCCTGGGCAACCGTTGAGTGCCACCCCACCCAGGTATAATACCCCGGTCAATTTCTGGTTGCCCCATCACCACTTGCTCGGAGTTGAGCATTATCCTGAAGTGACACGCCATCGCCAGCTCACAACCGCCACCAAGGGCGAAGCCGTTTATAGCAGCAATAACGGGCTTGGTGTACTTCTCGATACGGCCGAACACCTCCTGCCCCCGTGACATAGCCTTCTCGCCATCGGGCGTCCCGGCTGTTTTTAAGTCAAAGCCGGCTGAAAATCCCCTTTCGCCGGCTCCGGTGATGATTGTAGCCCTCACCGCCTTATCCTTTTCCCACTTGGCCAACACCTCATCCAGCTCATTAAGCACAGCTAGATTTATCGGATTCGCCGGTGGCCGATTCAAGGTGATTAGGCCAACATTCTCCTCTTGCCCCACGATTAAATTCTCATAAGCCATGAGATCCTCCTTGTTTTGAGATTTTTTGACGGCGCTACGATTCTTCTAATATCGGTATGCCACCTCCTTTCAATCAACTAGCTCGCAAACCGTCGTACCGATGGAAACAGCCAGATTTTAACAGCCACAGAGGTGCCTCGTCAATAAGCAAAAATACAGTGTGCCTTTTCGAGAATCCCAGCTTGTGACGCGGCCCTCCTGCGTGGTTTGGTCATCCAGAAGCAGGTTTTGACAATTAGTTTGGAGGCGAAGTCGGATTGCCAAAAACCGTGAATCGAGAATAGAATACACTCAAGAAGTAAGCTTGATTGAGACCAATCAACCATGGACACAAAATGAGCCGTACGATAATCCTGGGCATTGGCAATCGGCTGGGCGGCGATGACGCCGCCGGCCCTGCTGTGGTTGACAGGCTTAACCAGAGGCGACAGAGAGCCGGAGCTCCCCTCTCCACCGACATTATGGCCATAGACGCCGGCACCGCTCCGGAAAGCTATACCTCGGTTATCCGTCAGCACCAGCCTGACTTGCTGATACTGGTAGATGCCGCCGATATGGGTTTGCCAGCCGGGGCTCTGCGCGTAATCCCACCCAAGAAAATCAGCGTGTTATCCTTTTCCACCCACCACATGCCCCTCTCCATGTTCATATCTTATGTAGAGGAATCTTGCGGAAAGGTCCTGCTTATTGGAGTGCAGCCTGAGCGAACAGAGATGGGCGGGCCCATTTCCAAAGCGGTGCGCAAAAGCATGATGGAATTAGTCGAGGCTATTCTGGAAGGACAGGTAGCTGAGATTCCATTGCTGGAGTAAGTAGCTAGTCTTGCTGGGCTGTCGTCTCCGCGCCTTCGCCGTCTGATTTCTTTCTTTTCTTCGCGCCCGGCAGCTCACCGCTGTCAACTACCACCAGCTCGTCGGCATACTTGTCGTAGTTGGCGAGCAGAAACTCCTCCGTCATGGCCAGCGTATTCACCGGGCAAACATCAACGCACTGAGCGCAGAAACAACAACGTGAGACGAATATCTTGACCTTCTTCTCTTCGGGTAGCCACTCGATGGCTCTGGTGGGGCATATCTTGTAGCACTGCTGGCAACCTGTGCAGTTCTCGCGGTCATAAGCGATTTTTCCCCGGAACCCGGGCGGCACCGGCACCGGCGGAATCAACTTCAGTTCGCCTTTGGTAACGCCGTCCAGGAATTGAATGGTTGATGCCGGGGCGTACTTCGCCGGAAACAAATTCGTCGCCGGATTCAGAAAGAGCTGTTTTAATATCGTTTTTGCTGCTTCAAACATCTTCGCTACACCATCAAATCGGCTGCTACCAGTATCAACCCGACCAGACCGATAACGGTCAGGGCTATTATATAGACCCAGCTTGCCTGACTTATCTTAAATCGTGCCATCGCCGTACGTATCAGAGATATACTGACAAACATCACAACAAACACCTTGACCAGAAAGAATAAGCCCTCTACTATGCCAGAGGGGACTGGCCCACCAACTCCAACTAGAGGAGAGAGGTTATATGGGATGAATAGGGCCACTACCAACGCTGACACTGCAAAAGCCTTGATTATGTCGGCGACGTAGAACAAACACAGGTTTCTGCCCGAATACTCAACCAGTATTCCACCAGCGATTTCAGTCTCGGCCTCGGCCATATCAAATGGCACCTTGGCACCTTTGCCGGATGTAGCCACCAGGAGAGCAAATAGCAGAATCAGCGAGCCAATTACTCCCAGTGGGCCAACCAGGCTCCATATAGGATGTTCGGCAATCGTAGAAAACATAAAGGGATTGGCGGCGGTAACCTGACCGATGCGCCAGCCCAGTGAGACTACAGACACTGCCAAGGGAAACTCAAGGCTCATCAAGAGAACCATCTCCCGCTGTGCGCCCACGGTGGCATATGGCGAACTGGATGCAAAACCGCCTGCGGCAAGAGCCAGAGACGGTAGTATCAATAAGTAGACTACCAGTAGTGCATCACCAAATCCTGGTACACCATCAAATCCACCTAGAAGCGCCGGCTGCCCAAACATAGGTATGTAGAGCAATAGTAGAGCCGAAGTTATCAGACAGATGAATGGGGCTGCCTTAAACAGCCATTGGACAGCACCATCAGGTATGATGCTCTCTTTCATCATCAGCTTTTGGACGTCTCGGAAGGGCTGCACTATGGGAGGCCCCACCCTCCCCTGCATATGCGCCACCAGCTTGCGGTCAATACCACGGTAGAGCATACTGAAAACGCCGCCGACGAGCACCATTAGGGCGGATCCAAAAATGATAACCACAAAGTTCATAGTTGCAGTTCCTTCGTCTTTTCTATGGAAAGTTGGTGGAGTCTCTCATAGTCCATCACCGACTTCCGGCCGACGGCTCTGTCCGTTACCACAACTCGGTTGGTGCAGGACATGCAAGGGTCAAGCGAGGCAAAGGTAATAGGCACGTCGGCAATCTGCATGCCTTTGAGTATAGTGGGAACCGACATCAGGTTAACATAGGTGGGCGCCCTCACCTTCCAGGTAGCCAATGTCTCCCTCCCGGCTTCCATACGAACATAATGTACGACCTCACCCCTGGGCGCCTCGGCACGCCCGATACCTTCACCCTCTGCCTTGGTCAGCGTCTTGAGAAGGACGGCTATCTTTGGCTGTGCCAGTAATGGACCAGGTGGCATTTTCTCCATACACTGCTCGATGATTTCAATCGACTGCTTAACCTCCAGTAATCGAACGATAATCCGGTCATACACATCGCCGACTACAGTGCCCGTGAGGATATCGGGAGTAATGGCTTTAACATCGAGGTCGGCATAGGCAGCGTAGGGCTGGTCCTGCCTCACATCTTTGGGGACGCCGCTTGCCCTACCTGATGGTCCACATGTGAGCAATTTCAACGCATCTTCCCTCTTCAGGATGCCCACATTTTTTGTCCGCATCCGTATCGTCTTGTCGTCCAGGAATACCTTTTTTAGCTGGTCAAATATGCTCTTATAGTAGTCCAGCGATTGTCTAATCCTGGGAAATTGCTCTTCGGTAATATCTCTCCGCACGCCACCAATTTGGAACATAGCCTTGGTGACCCGGTTTCCGGTCACATATTCAATTAAATCCATTATTTCTTCTCTGACCCGCCAAGCAAGATGAAAAATAGTGTCAAAGCCTATCTCGTGAGCGGCAACCCCTGCCCACAACAGGTGGGAGTGTATGCGCTCCATTTCAGCGGTAATCGCCCTTATATAGTCAGCACGCGGCGGTGGAGTGATTCCGGTGGCGTGCTCGACAGCCATAACAAATGAGAACGGGTGACAAATGTTGCAGATGCCACATATCCGTTCCGCTGTGTAGATGCTCTGGATAGGGTTATTTCTATTCATACCGAGCCACTCGATACCGCGGTGAACCTGTCCCACAAAGACATCCGCATCCACAATCTCTTCACCATCAACGGTGAGAGCAAGCCGAATCGGTTCCTTCAGCGCTGGATGAATTGGACCTACAGGGATGGTAAAGGTCGCCTTTTCCGTCTCACCAACTGCCATTCTCTTTATCCCTTTTTATCCTTTCCTTTCGGTTTTCTCCCCGGCAGTACTCTCAGTAGTTTCTCCGGTCCGGTCTCGTCCTTTCGCCAGGGATAGATGCCTTCCGGCACGTTCTCCGTGATGAACAATCTCCTTCCGTCCGGTATGTCCACTACCTCCACTCCCATCATCTCCTGAGTCTCCCGCTCAGTGAATATGGCTCCGGGGATGAGGTCGGTAATCGTGGGTATCGTCAGGTCATTCTTAGGCAGCTTCACCCGCAGCCCCAGGCTCAACTCCTGCAGGTGATAGCCATAGTAGATGGTGAAGTGGTAGATGAGCTCTACCTCGGTGCCCAGATCGCTCGAGGAGATAATGGCCAGGTGCGGGTATTCCTGGAGGCGACAGATATGCTCAACAGCGTGACGGAAGGCGCTCTTTTTCACTTCGATCCAGAGACTTCGGAACTTATTCTTCTTGACGGCTACCTCGCACTCACGGATTGAGCCGCCAAAGAAGCCATCCCCCAGTTCTGTAACGAAACTGTCGATGATTGCCTGCGGGGTGAGTTTTTCCATTAAGCCACTCCCTGCTTGGCCGACTTTTCCAGCTTTACCCACGCCATGGCCACCCCGTGAATGATGGCCTCCGGCCGTGGCGGGCATCCCGGGACATAGACATCCACCGGTATAATCTGGTCTATCGGTCCCGCCAGACTATACGATTCGTGGAATACATCTCCTTCTATGCCACAATTGCCGACCGCCATGACCAGCTTGGGGTCAGGCGTTTGTTCGTATATACGCTTTGTTCTTGCCACCATCTGCCTGACCACCGGACCCGTCACCAGCAATACGTCGGCATGGCGCGGCGAGCCCACCAGCTTGATACCAAAGCGCTCGGCATCGTAGCGGGGTGTAAGCACGGCCAAAATCTCGATATCACACCCGTTACACGAGCCCGTGTTGAGATGATAGACCCACAATGCTCTTTTGAATGCCGTTAAGCTCAAATCTCTCTCCTATACTTCAGCTCAGATTATCTGACCAGCCCAGCCACAACTAGTATTATGGCACTTACCACCGTGACAGCTACGAACCAGAGCATATAGTCATTTACTATTCCAGTATGGATCCTTAGCATCTGCTTATAGTATTCCTTGAGCGTTTCAAAGAATCCCCAGTATATGTTGCCTACCCTTATGTGGCGTTCCCCTGCTTCGGGAACCTCTTCCCCGGAGAGAAAGATCCGTGCTTGATCCGTATCCTTCTTATATCCCTTCTGCCCACTTCTCCTGAAGAAGTAGACCATTATCGCCACTACTAGAAAAACAATAATCCAGATGAGAGGATTCCAGAAAGTGTAACCAGATTCAAAGATGAACGTCATGGTACAGCTCCCATAACCGCGTTGATATATGCTCCGTGGTCTATCAAAGCATCGGCAGCAGGATGCAGTGCCCAACTGACAATTAGCGATGGAAACAGAGTAATCAAGACAATGCCCGCGGCCAGTATCACCATGCCGATTATCATAGACTTCGGAACCTCTTTCCCTCCTTTGTACTCGGGCAGTTCTGCCCCCATAAACGCCGAATGGAAAGCCTTGGTGAAGGATGCCAGAGTCAGAATCGAGACTATTATACCTACTATAGTAAGGATCGGATTGAAACGGAATACAGACTCATAAATGAGTATTTTTGATGAAAATCCGTTAAGAGGAGGAATACCGGATATCGACAGGGTTCCAATTATGTACAATACAGTAGTCCACTTCATCTTGTGGGCCAAGCCACCCATTTTGGCAAGGTCTCTGGTACCGGTGTAGTAGAACAGCGCACCACCGGTAAAGAATAGAAGTGGCTTATACATGGCGTGATTCAAGATATGGAAAATACCTCCCGTCATAGCGTCTCTACCATAGGCTAGAAGTGCCGGGGTGCCCAAAACGGCCAGCCCTACACCTACTCCGACCCACATATACCCAAGCTGAGATATAGCATGGTAGGACATGAAGCGCATGACGTCTTTTTGATAGACAGCCATGGTAACTCCAACAAACATAGTCAGTAGTCCAAGGATTATTATTATCCAACCCACCACAAGCCCGTCTATCACACCTCCATACAGCGTAAAGCAAACTCTGAATGCAGCGTACATGCACGCGTGGCTTGTTATTACCAGCATGCCAGTTATGCTCGCCGGGGCAACGGAATAGGCATCGGGGAACCACAGATGTAAGGGTACCATCCCCGTTTTCATAGCAAACGCTATCAAAAACAGGGCTAAGGCTATCTTGTCCAGCGTGGTATATTGAATTGCCTGGGCGAGAAACGCCATATTCAGCGAGTTATACTGGGCGTAAAGTATGCCGGTCCCAAGTAGGACCATCAGCCCGGCAACGGCAGATACAACTATGTACTTGAACGCGCCCTCCTGGGTATCGCCAAACCTGTTCCTGAAACCTATCAGTGCCCCGCCGGCAATAGAAGCTATCTCCAAGAAGACAAACAAATTGAATAAGTCACCCGTGAGCATCATCCCAAAGCCGCCAGCCACCATAAGTAATAGGAGCGTAAAGAACCTAATCTGCCCCGTCTCACTCGCTATATGAGAAAAAGAATATATAGCCGCCGCCAGGGACACAATTGCCCAAATTATGCCGAAGAATATGGACATGCCATCCACTTCCAGGATTATCCGCACCGGGAACATAAATCCTGTGGGCTCAGTAAGGCCAGGAGCAGTTGCACCAAGAGTATAGACGCGGATGCCAGTGATGGAGATATCTCTGGCCAGAGCAAAAACCAGAAAGGCCGTAAATGCCAGACTGCCTACTACCAGTGCCTTTCTGGCTTTGTCGCCCCTCATACCTATTAGCGGTGTTAAGAACGCTGCCACCAGAGGTATGGCTATAATCAAAATGGGGGCCTGAGCTAGTAGACTGGCCAAATCACTATCCTTTCATCCTTCTAGACTTTTCTGAATCCAGGCTTCCGGTATGGCGGTATATGCGTATCACCATGGTCAGCATCAAGGCCAAGACTGCCACGCTGATAACGATACTGGTCAGGGTGAGTGCCTGAGGTACGGGCAAGACCATTGGCCCTGGTGGCACATTGGTATAAATAGGAGCGTTCCCTCCTACCCGGTAGCCCAGCGCCACCAGAAACAGATTGACTCCCGAAGCCATCATGGCAATGCCCATGATCAGCTTGATCAAATTCCTCTTGAATATGATTATGAAAAAAGCTATCCCGATCAGCAGTGCCGCCGCCAGAAAGGGAAAGTTCAGGGGCATGTAGTCCATTATTCTTCCATCTCCTCGCCGCTGGAGAACAGCGCCATAGCCAAAACCACTGCCGACAGGCCGGCTACTACCTTTATACCCACGGCCCAGTTCATCAGGGGAACAACCCCTCCCGTCCAGACATCCCCTGGATTAGCACCGGTAGGAGGAACGTGGCCGAAGATTGGCGTGCCCACCAGCACGTTATAGAAGAAGGTAGTCGCTATCCCGGCAAAAGCCAGGGCGGCAAAGATCAAGGCCCCGGTGCTTTCCATTATTGATAAACCACTCTCACGCAGCGATTTCTTAAGCTCCTTGGCGTTGAAGGCCACCAGCAACATAACCACACCGGAAACGATCACCGCACCACCCTGAAAGCCTCCACCAGGCGTAAGCTGTCCGTGTGCAATGACATACAACCCAAAGATAAGAATAAACACGATAAGCTGGTTGGCCGTGGTGCGGACTATCTTCGACAGCATCAGGACTCATCCTCCTTGCGTTTCGCTGTTCGTAACAGAAGCAGCACCCCGGTCACTGCTGTGAACAGTATCGTGGCTTCCCCCAGCGTATCAAATCCGCGGTAGTCAAACACCACCGATGCTACCACGTTGTTGTTTGAGGTTTCTGCTTGGGCGTTATCAATTATGTAATCGTCCATTTCAGACGGAGATGGGTAGCCAAAGGGGTGAATAAGAGCGACCACCCCCCACACCAAAAAACCTACTAGCACAAGCAACAAAATCAGACCCACAACCTTTCTCATGTTCACTCCATACGCTTGGTCGCCCTGATAGTGATGATGAAGATGGCTGCCGTCACAGCCGCCCCGATTCCTGCTTCGGCCATGGCCACATCGGGAGCCTTCAGAAGATAGAACTCCAACGCCAGCAGCAGACTAAGCACAGCCAGCACAACCACTGAATAAAGGAGGTCTCGAAATACGGCGACGAGCACGGCACAGGCAACCAGTGCCACCGATATTATGATTTGCAGGACTCCAGTTTCAATCATTTTCCTTCTTTTCTAGGTCATCCACTACCGCCCTGGCAGGCTTTTCTCCACTGCGATGCGCCGCCCGGGCCATCGCATGAGCGCCGGTGGCATTGGTGACCATCAGCGCCACCAGCGCCAGCAGCGAATGTATGGTCATTATAGATTGCGGAGAGTGAGTTCCCTCCACTGCCCACATTCCGGCAGACTGCATCACTACGGCCAGGATTAAGAAGATCGAGCCAAAGGTCGTGCATTTAGTTGCGGCATGAAGTCTGGTATACACGTCGGGAAAACGGTGAAGACCGAACGCCCCGACGTAGTTGAAGAAGAGACCAATTCCTATAAACACGTAGGTTGCTACGTTCAGCGCGGTCACTAAAACTTATCTCCCTGAATATATTTGGCTACATACAGTGTCATGGCAAACGAGAGCAAAGCATACACAATGGCGACATCAACAAAAACCACCTCGTTGAACGACATGGCCAAAATGACCAAACTGGTCACCACCAGAGTGTTGGCGGTGTCAAACGCCACCAGCCTCGTCGGCGCCCCGGGTCCTATAAAGATACGCACAATGATGATGACAAGGCATGCGGCCATAGCTATCATTACCGCAAGCCAGTTGATCATCCCGCGATTCTCCTCGCCCAGTCAGGAAAACTGCCGCATATCGGATGGTAGTCTCTCGGCATGTCCTTGAGCACCTCGGGATCAACATTTATCCAGTGTACATACAGTTCATTGGTTTCCGGCCTCACATCGACGCTCAGTGTTCCCGGCGTAAGGGTGATGGAGTTGGCCAGAATGGTAAGTGACATGTCATTCTTCAATTTGGGATCTATCTTCACGATAGCCGGATTAATCCGCCCGGTAATTACGCGGTAGGCAACGTCAATATTGGCCCGGGCCATGGCCCAGACAAAGGGGAACAGATAGACGAGGAAGATAAACCACCGCTTCGGGTTCAGCATGCGCAGGTCTTTGCCGATGAACCGGTTCCTGAGCACGGCACCGACCACCACAGCGAGCACTGCCCCGATGATGAGTTCGGCGGTACTCCATAAAGCAACGGTGCCGCTACCAATGGTGAGAAGAAGATAGACCAGGTAAGCGACGACTGTAGTAATTAGAAACTCCATGGCTTATGGGTGCTATTTATAGATTATCATCGAAACATTTGTCAAGACCCTTCTCTTTCACCCTTATACGAAGACGGAATATCAGGTAGTTGTCTTGGTTGTGTTTGACGCCCTTAAGCCGATGACATCTGCAGTGTGTATGTAACTTCTAACGCTTTCCGGCATTGGCTTTCACTTGTTCCGATATCCAAGAACACCATTTCTCTATCCCCTTGCCGGTCTTGCTCGAGAGTTCGAAAATTTGGACTTCAGGATTCAGTGCTGTGATGGAACGGCGGAAGGCGGTGATATCGAAATCTACATAAGGAAGAAGGTCCATCTTATTCATTACCACGGCGTCGGCATCGGCAAATATCAAGGGATATTTAATGGGCTTGTCATCCCCTTCAGGGAGGCTCGAGACCACCACTCTTTTATGTTCTCCCAAGGTGAATTCAGCAGGG
>Ga0154672_104_pt1 | contig 19767 bp, 18 predicted proteins | sample Rifle2008BG13ft_FD_116101 | JGI IMG/M metagenome (GOLD analysis project Ga0154672, IMG submission 116101) | Chloroflexi bacterium RBG_13_51_36
CCCCGTGTGAAGCAACACGTAGTCTCCCACCTTGGCCTCGGGGGTGAAGACAATGCTAACTCGACGCCTCACTCCGCCGATTTCCGTTTCCGCCTCATCTCCACTAATGGAGACTATCCTTACCGGTACTGCTAAGCACACAGCTCCGTATTTTAGCCCAAATTTGCCCGTAATACAAACTGAGGCTCAAAGTTGAAGAGATATCGCATTAAAGCCAGTTAAGTATTACGCATATTTAATACCATGATTCATTTTAAGGAACATACGTTGAATCAGCTCCAAAAACCTATTAGAAATCTGGTAATAATATCTTGGCGCAAACACCAGAAATAGGTTGACGGCGTGGGATGCGGGTGGCAGAACGTTGGGCAAAGTCGGAATCTGTAGAAAGTCTCTGAAGGAGGTGTGCAATGAAAGGATCATTGGCATTGGCTGTTGCAGCAATGATATTGGCTGTCGTAGCTCTGGTTCTGGCCGTTGTATTGCCGGGGGCGCAAGGGCCAATCGGGCCTGAGGGGCCACAAGGGCCTGCCGGGCTTGCCGGAGCAACCGGGCCTACTGGGGCTACTGGGCCTGCCGGGCCAGCCGGACCCAGCATGGTTGTAGCCATGGGTGTGGTTAGTAGCACCGGGAGTATTGGAGAGGAATTGAACGTCACCTCAGTGACTTGGAATAGTGGTCTACAACGGTGGGAAATTACACTCGACGGTATAAATTATTATTACCTGGACTATGTAACAGTCGTTAGCAGTTACAGTGGATATGCTGACCATAGTAGTGTCAGTGGCAAACTGCTAGTAGAAATATTCGATGCAGATGAGACTCCAATTAAGGAGGGGTTCAGCTTCGTCGTTTTCGACGTAGATGCATCGTAGCCACCTGCTGTCCGTTATGATGTTCTGTTTGGGCCTGTTCGGGTTCTGATTTGGCTTGCTTAGTTTATATCGCTTCAATCGTGAAGAAGAGGACTCCTCACGTCTCGAAAGTCATTCTGTAATTGCTGATTCGTCTCACTTCGGCGTTGTCGCGAGTCGCGATAACCAAAACTCGCCATCACGACTGAACGACCGCTAGACACATCAAAAGACATCGTATTGACGCTGTTTGGGTGTTGTGATATTTTATAAGACATAATTCATTTAAGGGAGCACAGGTCAGATCAACCTCAAAAGAGCCTGCCCTTAATTTACCAGAGTCTCCACGAAAATTGTGAGATTTTTCATAGAGTGAAAAGATGCGAAGCGACATCATAAAAAGGGGAGTTGAGCGGGCACCTCACCGGGCGTTGTTGCGAGCCGTCGGTTGCGCTTCGGATGACTGGGATAAGCCGTTTATCGGAGTAATCAATAGCTTTAGCGAGATTGTGCCCGGGCATGTTCACTTGCAGACAATTGCCAAGGCGGTAAAAGAGGGGGTTCGCAGTCGGGGCGGGGTGCCTTTTGAGGTCAATACTATAGCTGTTTGTGACGGCATCGCTATGAATCATCCCGGAATGAGATACAGCTTGCCCAGCCGGGAGCTCATTGCTGACTCGGTGGAAATCATAGCCGAGGCTCACGCCTTCGATGGCCTGGTGTTCATTCCGAACTGTGATAAGGTCACTCCCGGGATGTTGATGGCCGCGGTCAGGCTTAATCTACCTTCTGTCTTTGTGAGCGGTGGCCCCATGTTGGCCGGGAAGTTTGTCCAGAAAAATGCTGCCAGGTCGGTTGACCTTATTACCGTCTTTCAAGCGGTAGGCAAAGTGGCTAAAGGCAAGATGACCGAAGCTGAGTTGGTAGAATTGGAGATAGTTGCCTGTCCTGGTTGCGGGAGCTGTGCCGGCATGTTCACTGCCAATACTATGAATTGTCTATGCGAAGCTTTGGGCGTGGCTTTGCCGGGTAACGGGACGATACCGGCGGTGGAGGCCCGGCGTGTCCAACTTGCCTATAGAGCCGGGCAGCAGGTAATGGAAGCGTTAGCTAAGGACATTCGGCCTAGAGATGTTGTCACCAGGGATTCCATCTACAATGCGTTTGCAGTGGACATGGCTCTGGGCGGCAGCACAAATTCCGTGTTGCATCTGACCGCAGTAGCGCACGAAGCCGGGCTGGATTTTCCACTGTCTTTGATAAACGAGGTTAGCGACTCCATTCCCAATATATGCCGGTTAAGTCCGGCCAGCGATTATCACATTGAAGATCTGGACCTGGCCGGTGGCATTCCGGCCGTAATGCACGAGCTGTCAAGCCTGCTCAAGCTTGAGGCGAACACCATTTTGGACAAGCCAATTGGGAACATAGCCAGGAAAGCCAAAGTCAGAAATAGAGAGATAATCCGCCCCCTGTCACAACCATACGCCCCTACCGGTGGTATTAGTATATTATTTGGCAATTTGGCGCCTGACGGCGCCGTGGTGAAAACCGGCGCAATGGCTTCTGAGATGCTCGTGCATCGCGGGCGGGCGAGAGTTTTCGACAGTGAGGAAGAAGCTACGGCGGCGATAATGAAAGGGAAATTTAAATCTGGCGACGTAATCGTTATCCGCTATGAAGGCCCCAGGGGAGGACCGGGAATGCCAGAGATGTTGGGGGCCACTTCCCTCCTCAGCGGCATGGGGATGGACAAGGAGGTGGCCCTGATTACAGACGGACGCTTTTCAGGAGGCACCCGAGGAGCAGCTATTGGGCACATCTCGCCCGAGGCGGCGGAGAAAGGGCCGATAGCCGCATTACGGAATGGTGATATGATTAACATAGACGTACCTAGTCACAAATTGGAGGTGGAATTAAGCCGAATGGAGTTGAAACAACGACTGGCTTCGTTGCCTGCCTTTGAACCCAGGATTGAAACTGGCTATCTCAGAAGGTACAGTGATGAAGTAAGCTCGGCCAGCACTGGCGCGGTGTTTACCGAGTAAGGATGCATTATGAAGAAGACCGGTGCTCAAATTCTCTGTGAGAGTCTAATCAACGAAGGGGTAGAGGTTATCTTTGGCATTCTCGGTGGTTCTGTCCTACCGATATATGATACTTTTCCTCAATATACTAAACTCCGACATATATTGGTTCGTCACGAGCAAGGAGCGGCTCATGCCGCCGATGGCTATGCTCGAGCCACTCATAAAGCCGGTGTGTGTATAGCGACTTCGGGCCCGGGAGCTACCAATCTGGTTACCGGCATTGCCTGCGCTTACATGGATTCGGCACCGATGGTAGCTATAACTGGCCAGGTAGCCAGATCTGTTATTGGCAGGGACGCTTTTCAGGAGATGGACATCACGGGCATCACTATCCCAATCACCAAACACAACTACCTTGTTACCGACGTCACTGAACTGGCCAAGACGGTTAAAGAAGCCTTTCACATTGCCCAGACAGGAAGGCCGGGACCTGTGCTCATCGACATACCACGGGATGTCCAGCAAGAGCAGACGGACTTTATTTATCCGGATAAGGTTGATCTGCCTGGCTATAGGGTTATCTCTCGTGGGCATCCATCTCAAATCAAGAAAGCAGCCAAGCTGATCAATGAAGCCGAACAGCCTGTTATTATCGCTGGCCGCGGGATCATTATCTCCCAGGCTTATGATGAGTTTAGGGAATTTGCCGAGAAAGCACAATTACCGGTAGCTCACACGCTTCTTGGCTTGGGGTCCTTCCCCGGGGACCATATACTTGATCTGGGCATGATGGGAATGCATGGCACGCCTTGTGCCAATCTGGCGGTGCAGAATGCCGACCTTCTTATCGCTGTGGGCATGAGATTCGATGACCGGGCCACAGCAAATACCGAAGAATTTGCTCCCAATGCCCGCGTTATTCACATCGATATTGATCCGGCGGAGATTGGAAAGAACATCCCCGCTGAGGTTCCAGTCGTTGGGGATACAAAAAGTGTGCTCACAGCTCTGAATGAAGAGGTCAAAAAGGGGGAGCATGTCGATTGGCTCTCGCAGATAGAACAGTGGAGGTGTGAGTATCCATCGCTGGAAATCAGGGAAACAGATGAGGTATTGCCTCAATATATTATTAACCAAATCTACGAAGCCACACGAGGGGATGCTTTGATAGTTACTGGCGTCGGGCAGAATCAAATGTGGGCGGCACGATATTTCGTCTATACGAAGCCAGACAGCCTTATTTCTGCGGGAGGTTTAGGTCCCATGGGATTCGAACTGCCCGCGGCCATGGGGGCCAAGATTGGTCGTCCCGAGAAGGTTGTATGGTGCATTGCCGGCGACGGCGGCTTTCAGATGACTATCCAAGAGTTGGCCACCATAACGCAGGAAGACATTGCTGTTAAAATAGCTATCATGAACAACGGGTATCTGGGCATGGTAAGACAGTGGCAGGAGCTATTCTATGGACGGCGGTACGTTGGCACGAAGCTCTGGAATCCGGATTTTGTCAAAATCGGCGAGGCGTATGGTATTCCCGGGATCAAGGTGAAGCGCAGAGAAGAAGTCATTCCGGCTATACAGAAGGCTATGGAGTATCCCGGAGCTTTTCTTGTAGACTTTCTCATCGAGCCAGAGGAAAACATCTATCCCATAGTGCCACCAGGGGAATGTCTGGCTAGGTTTTTCCAGCCATCGAAACCGGAAGTGTTGGAGGGAAGATTCTAAGCACAAAGCACGAAATGCTGAATGGTATTAGAACTCAAGACTCCAGTAATGAAAAGTAGAGAGTTTTGAATTTGGTAATTCGGAATTTGAAGTTCTTTAGAGTTCAAGATTCGGAGTTCATCCATTGGAGGCGAAGTGACTGATACAAGACATACTTTGGTAGCTTTGGTAGAGGATAAGCCAGGGGTGCTTAATCGGGTGGCCAGTCTATTCAGACGGCGCTCCTTTAATATTCAGAGCCTTGCAGTAGGTGGTAGCGAGCATTCCGGCTTATCTCGCATGACTATTGTTGCTGTCGGTGACTCGGCGCAAATAGAGCAGGTAAGGAAGCAGTTAGAAAAACTGATCAACGTAGTGAAAGTCTCTGATATAACCGAAGAAGGCATGGTCACCAGAGAGTTGGCCTTAATCAAGGTGAAGACTACTGCCTCGACAAGAAGCGAGATTATGCAGATCGTGGGCGTTTTCCGGGCCAACATAGTTGATGTTGCTCCAGGCTCACTGACGGTAGAGGTGACCGGTGACGAGGACAAAGTGAATTCCCTGCTCAGGCTGCTTCGTGATTTTGGTATTAAGGAAATCTCACGAACCGGCAGGATCGCTCTGACGCGCGGAAGCAGTTCCTGAGTAACCTGCATAGCTAATAACTTAAGGTCAATAGAGGAGGAGTTATGGTTAAGATTTATTATGATAAGGATGCTAACCTGAATTTGCTCAAAAGAAAGACGATTGGCATTATTGGTTTTGGGAGTCAAGGACACGCCCATGCTCAGAACCTAAGAGATGCCGGCTGTCAGGTTATCGTAGGTGCACTACCGGGCGGCCAATCATGGAAAGCAGCCAAAAAAGCTCGTTTTGAAGTAGGCACGGCGGCTGACGTAGCGAAGAAGGCAAATATAGTTGTTATGTTGGCCCCGGATACCGTGCAACCGAGAATCTATCGGGAGTCAATTGAGAAGGAGATGACGCGGGGCAAGACTCTTATGTTCGCTCATGGTTTTAGTATCCACTTTTCCCAAATCGTGCCTCCATCTGAGATCGACGTTAGCATGATAGCACCCAAATGTCCGGGCCATATGCTCAGAAGGCTCTACACTGAAGGTTCAGGTCCTCCGGCGTTGGTGGCTGTCCACCAGAATGCCTCAGGAAAAGCAAAAGAGACAGCTCTGGCCTATGCCAAGGGGATTGGTTGTGCTAGAGCCGGGGTTCTGGAAACGACTTTTGCTGAAGAGACTGAGACGGACCTGTTTGGCGAGCAGACTGTGCTTTGTGGAGGGGTCTCCTCTCTAATAAAGGCTGGCTTTGAGACATTGGTGGAGGCTGGTTATCAGCCAGAGATAGCCTATTTTGAGGTTTGCCACGAGTTGAAGCTCATTGTTGACCTGATTCACCAAGGTGGTTTGAGTTATATGCGCTATTCGGTGAGTGATACAGCGGAATACGGAGATTATACGCGGGGGCCACGAATAATTGACGATTTGGTCAGGGAGGAAATGGAGCAAATATTGGCGGAGATTCAGGATGGCAGCTTTGCTACAGAGTGGATTTTAGAGAACCAAGCTGGCCGGCCCAGTTTCAATGCTATGAAGCGGACGGAAGCTGAGCATCCCATTGAAGTTGTGGGCAAGAAACTCAGGGGCATGATGCCCTGGCTAAAAGGCTAGGTATTGTCGAAAAACTACCAGCGACACACTGGTGTGGAGTTTGAAAGTTTTGTATAACCTGATGAGAATCTCCTGCGCACACGCAAGCAGAAGATAGTGAATTTTCATCCGCGTTATCGTATAATAGTGGAAGGAGAGAGGGAGGTATGACCATGCTGTGTTGCCAGCGCTGCGGGAAAGAAATAGACGAAGACTTGGTGTTTTGCCCTGAATGCGGTGAGATTCTGGTTCACGAAGATTCAGAATTGCAGGAGTCTCCGGTTAGTGGAGAAGTTGAGGAAACGAAAGATAGGGCGAATATGTATGTAATTCTGGCAGTGGTTCTGGTAACGGTGGGGATGGTGGGTGGCGGTCTCCTTCTTGTTTCATCGAGTATGTTGGGGCTCTTTGGAATTGCGTTGGTTTGCCTGGGCATCGGATGTACAGCAGCGGCTTATCGTCATGAACGCAAGGCAGGGAGCTTGCACAAGCAGCTCAATCGCTGAAATTGGTGTGATGCCACCATATCTGGTCAGAACAACAGATACCCGGTGATTCTCTTTTCAGTTTTCGCGTTCGGCTAGAGAGTGTGCTATTTGCCTCAAGGGCGCCTGGCGGTCTCTTCCCACACCGCTGGCTTCGAGTTGCTTTAGGGCTTGGCGGCAGTATTCCTGGACTAGATTCTGGGAGTGGTCTCGGGCACCTGACTCGTCAAGTATCCTCACTGCTAAGGGTATATCTCCACCATCGATGCGCCTCTTGGAGTAGAGTCTTTCAAGCTTTGCTCTATCCTTGCTCTCGCTAAGCGCATACACTACTGGCAAAGTCTTCTTTCTCTGACGAAGGTCCTCTCCCATTGATTTTCCTGTGCGTTTTTTTACACCCCAGACCCCTAATATATCATCACGAATCTGATAGGCCATACCTAATGCTTCACCAAACTGATGAAAATGCTGCACCTTCTCTTCGCCTTTACCCAGATAAGCTCCCATCGAAGCAGATGCTGCTATCAGGGCCGCCGTTTTCCTTCTTATCATGTTGAGATAGTCTTCCACAGTAATGTCAACTCTGTCCTCAAACTCAATATCTAGATATTGCCCTTCACAAAGCTCCTTGCAGGCCTCAGTCAAGACCTTAAGGGAATGTAGAATCTCTTCGCTGGACAGGCCATTATCTCTCAGCCTGAGTAAGGCTAGTGAAGCCAGGGCGAACATGAAGTCCCCGATGTTTATAGCTTGCGACTTACCCCACAGCTTCCACACCGTAGGCCGCCCATGACGTTGATGACTTTTATCCTGGATATCGTCATGGATAAGAGAAAGATTGTGGACAAGTTCCAGAGCTGCAGCAGATGGCAGTACCTGTGCGACGTCTCCTCCCACCGCTTGACAGCTGAGAAGATGAAGGATAGAGCGGATGAATTTACCTTGCTTCCCTTGACGGATACGACCCCTCTCATTCTCCCAGCCCATATGATATCGCAGAATGTTACGAAGAGATGAAGGGGCTCCATTGATCATTCCCTCCAACTCATTCTGGACGCTGTTGCGGTACCCTGTCCATGCATCTAACGTAGCATCAAGTTCTCGCACCTGCTCCTTTATGCCCCGTTTGACCACCGTTAGTGGCGTTTGCCTAGAGAATGCGCAGCGGGACAAACTTGGAGGCTGTTTCCAATCTGGCCAAAGACAATTCCAGCATCCTCGTTCGACAATTCTCTGCCCGCTTCATCTGTGTTTAAGTCAAGATAACACGGGTGCGGGACCTCGTCAATTTTGCATTTGAATTGGGAGAGCATTACTGGATTCTCGATGGAGTTTCGGCAAATTGCCTAGAACGAGAAGGAGAGATTAGACAATCGCTGCAACTATATATCCTGCGGCCAATAGAGCCTGGGTGCCTACACCTGCCATCAAATTAGCCCCTAGCGCAGCAGACCATTCACTCTGTTCGTCATAATGCCGGCCTCCCTTTATTGCTTTCACTCCCAGCGGTAGTGTCAGCAGCGCTAGTAAGGCAAATATTGGCATAAACCCCGCTATTGACCAAGCAGCTATCCACGCATACATTGCTATGATCAATATGGAATACAATAACGATGCCTTCTTCCTCCCCATTACAATTGGGAGAGTCTTCTTCCCGGCCTTCTGGTCAGCCTCCACGTCGGGAAATTCATTCAGCAACAGGCCATTATAGAGGAAGATTCCAGTGGGTATAGCTGCAATTAGTGCCTCCCAGGTATAGGTTCCGCTTTGAACAAAATAGGCTCCAAGGATCGGTAACGTTCCCAACCCTAAGCCGCAAGCGATTTCTCCCAACCCCCACCTTGTCAGGTGAGTCGTATACAGAAGCACACAGAGTGCGCCCGCTACCAGTACGGGCACCAAAAGCCAACCTCTGACAATGACGAAATAGATGCCTATTGGAATGGCTAACAAAAAGCAGACGAGACCAAGCCTGCCAACAGAGGCTGGAGTGAGAAGCCCAGCTGATAAGACGCCACTCCCCCCGCTGAAAGGTGTTCTTTTCACTTCGAGGTCTACCCCGCTCTTGTAGTCAAAGTAATCATTCAATGTGTTAACGCTGATGTGAACAAGGAGTAGTCCAACGAGAGCCAGTAGACAATAGAGAACGCTGAAGTAACCGTAGTACCAGGCCACGGCAGTGCCGAGGAATATCTGCAACACCGAGATTATCAGAAATTGGGGTCTAGTTGCCAGAAACCATGTTCGCATCGTTTCTCAGGTCTCTCCTCCTTTACGTTTTATGCGCGGCGACTATATGTGATTTGCAGAAGCGGACACGTCAGCCGTCGAAAACGTGGGATATTTCGGAGACGATGTGGTCGGTCAAGCCTCGTGATTATTTCATCGAGACGGAGTGCGTCTTAGCTCAAACACCACCGGGTTTGTCGGGTCGGGACAGGCAACAGTAGTTTTGTTTCGATCTTTCTCCCAGGGAAACGAGCCGCCGAACTGCAGAACTTGGGCAAACGGAAAGATGGAGTAGAAAGCCCATGAACAAAGGTTGGGCGGAGTCTGGTCCCCGATGACAAACTCATCACCAGCTTTGTGTTGAGCTTCGCAAGTCCCTTTCTGGGATATCACCTTGGCTATTACATCAGACATCTCGGTCTCCTATTTCACCACCGCTCGGGGCAATATCTTTATCTCCCTTCCTGGTTAAGTCGACCTGAATATATAGTACATTATGATGTGGCTCGACACAAATGACTGGTGGATGTACAGGATCTACATGGTCCGTCCACGCCTATTCTTTTTGTCTTGCCGTCGCGCTCACCCGAGCTTAATGAAGGGGTGGAAGAAGCCCAGGGGATTCGGCTGAAGATGCCAATGTGTCAATGCTATAATCATGAAGTCAAACGCGATCCAGGTTGCCCTGTCAAGAATGAAAAGGGAGGCAAGAGCTTGAGCTTCAAAGTTGTTGTTACCTTTTATGTGCCCGGGATAGTCCCCACCTACGACGAACTATTGACCAAGCTGGGCGCCGAAGTGGAAAAGGCCTTCTGTACTACTGAGGAGGAACTTATCTCTGCCTGTTCTGAAGCTGATGCGGTCATAGCTCTGGGAATAAAGATAACGCCCGGTTATATCTTCAGCCTCAGAGTAATCGAGAATCTAAATAAATGCCGACTGATTGCCCTTACAGGCATAGGTTATGACAATGTGGACATGGCCGCCGCCACACAGAAAGGTATTTGTATTGCCAATAATCCCTATTACTGCTTGGAGGAGGTCTCAGACCACACTATGGCACTTATTCTCGCCTGCGCCAGGAAGTTCTATCAACTATTTCCTGATATTAAGAGTGGGAAGTGGAGCACGCAGGCGGACTACTTGGCCGCCTTGAAGCCGTTACATCGGTTGTCTGGACAAACCCTGGGGCTTATTGGCTTTGGTAACATAGCTCGCGCTCTTGTCCCAAAAGCCAGAGCTTTTGGCTTCAGAATCATTGCCTATGCTCCCCATGTGCCTAGTGTTCTCTTTGATACGTTCAAAGTGGAATCGGTGGAGCTCAACCAGTTGCTTAGGGAGTCGGATTTTGTTTCCATGCATACGAATCTCACCGCAGAAACCAAGCACATGATGGGGCTTGAGGGATTTAAGCAGATGAAACCCACCGCTTATTTCATAAACACAGCCCGGGGAGAGCTCGTGGATGAGAAGGCTCTTCGTACTGCCCTTTCAGAGAGACTGATTGCCGGTGCTGGTCTGGATGTCTTGGAGTCGGAGCCTCCCGATTGCAGCAATCCTTTGCTCGCACTTGGCAATGTTATCGTTACCGGCCATTTTGCTTATTACTCCGAGGAGTCACGGGATGAATTATTTAGGTGGCCATGGCAGGAGGTAGGCAGAATACTGCAAGGGGAGTGGCCTCAAGGCCTTGTTAATCCGCAAGCCAAAGATAGATTCAGCGCTAAATGGGGCGCTCACCGCAAGTAAACGGAACCAATTCTCGGTTAAGTATAAACGTGGTTGGTATGCCATTTAGGGATATACCCTCCTCCAGCCCCTGCGGGGTTTCCTTGAAAGCCTTTGCCCTTTCCTATCCACGTATACGCCTACGCCTCTAGGTGATGTTACAGTAGCTTGTATATATGTTTTCTGTCTCAGTTCTTTAGGTTTTCTCTTTGGGTGTCTCGTTCGTAGGACAGGCTTTGTCAGAGTAACCAATAGAGGCGTTGCTTTGATAGGTGGGAGTGTCTTCGTTCCGCTAACAACCTCAGCCCAATCCTTTGTCGGTGTAGCACCCATCTTAACGGCGGGCGGGATGTCTCCCAGTGTAGTATGCTCTTTGAAGAAGTTGTAATGCACAAGCCACGCTTGAGTGAGGAGCCGTGCAGTATCCATATTCTTGAAGCCACGAACCACCTTTGTTCTATCCTTCAGTGTCCCGTGAAAGCGTTCAATGACGTTCGTTGAATTAACGTCTGTGAACGGCTTGCTCTGAATATGCTTTGTATCTGCACCAAATACGAGGTCAATGCCGTCTATATAGGCTGCCAGTTTATCGGTGATAATCCGCTTGGGTGATTTGCCAGCCTTCCGTCTAGCTTCGTTCATAACCAAAGCTGCTTCTTTGATTGTCCTGCTTGTGGATAATCGTGAAGCTAATAGGTAGCGTGTCTTTTCGTCTATCACGTCAAAGAACCAGACATTCCTACCGCCTACCTTTAAGACTGTTTCATCTGCTATCCAAGTATCACCAACGATAGGCTGAAAGTCCTTTACTCTGTTTACTGCTTCTTGTGAAAACCGCCTTATCCAGTTGTATATGCCCATCTCCGTATAATAGGCATTGAATTGCTGCTGCAAGTGCCTCTGGATAGCATCTAAAGGCATACCACCAAAGTAACAGCTTAAGGCTGCGGATATATGCTCGATGGGCGTTTTCATCGTGGGCAAGGCTTTGTTATCGGCAGACTTCCGCTTGCAGTCCTTGCACCAGTAACGCTGTATGCCCTGAAAAGTGCCGAACTTGATTATGTTTGTACTATCACAGTATTTGCAGTTCATCTATTTTAGGATGTAAGTCCTTTCCGGTCTGAATAAATCCCCAAAATTGTGTATAAACACTCTGTCTACTTTGTATACACCTAGCTCTGAGAGCGTATCTCCGAACCTGTAAATGTTCCCAGGGTCATTGTCTACTTTGCATACGCCAAAAGAACTAACGAACAAGCCTGAAATGGTTATCGAGTAGGGGTTTTTATATTGCATGATTAAGACTGGAATCCCATCCTGATTGACGATTTCTAAATTCATCTTGTTTTGATTCGTCTCCCAGCCGTCTGGTCGATTAATAATCATACTCCCTTGTATTACTACTGGCGGGGAAAATATATGTTGACTCTCATCGGCGAATCCCGCAAACAATGATGTATCTATGTATAGTCTATTGTCTTCGATATGGATGACAAAAATATCTTGACCATTGATTCTAAGGGGGGCTTGCCCGCCTTCCTCCTTCAACTCTCCAATAGTTGTGTTTGTATAGAAATAATCGTTAGTTCTCGTTCCATAGTGAACAAAAATTGGAGTAGAAGCATCTACAAATGTCGGCATATCAATGCCACCCTGAGATGTGCCAAAGTAGGTCGAAAAGAGTGGAAGGCTAACGAAGACCATGAATACCAAAAAGGCGACAGATGCACTTGCTACCCCTATCCGTTTGGCAAACTTGGCAACATGGTATTTTCTGGAAAGCCAACGGGCTGATAAATAGATTACCAAGCCCAATAGTAGGCCATTGGACACCAGAAATAATACATATCCCCCTATGAAAGATGTCTTAATTAACATGGGTATCCACCAAATGTCTGAGACAAAAGCAAATAGACCAGATACAGACAAGGTAATATGCAACAGGTTTTTGAGTTTGTTCCATTTATTTGGCATAGCGTTGATTGGTTGAGTTGGTGTTGTACTTTTGTCTGGCACAGCAGTGGGTTTGCTCTGCCTAGGTGTCTGAGTGTGGTGTCGCTTGAACTTCTTTCTCCCTTTCTTCTCCATACCCCTAGTTTACCACCATGCCAACCACCAGTATACTTAACCCAATTCTCGCGCCGCTTGACAGAGTGTTAGAGGTGTGTTATCATAATAATGCCCCGAGTAATCAAGCAAGGGCTTGGCGAGGTGGAACCAGCCGCCGAGCAAGTGGAAGCTGAAAAGTGCTGGGAGGTAAAAGGCCCGGTGCCAGGTAGGTGGAAGCAGGAAGTAAGGTGGGTGGTGAGCCAAGAAAAGGGAGGTTACCTGGGGCAATTTCTATTTCGATGGTCGTGCGAAACGGACCGAAGCTGGGGCGGTTATCCTGGTTTCCTGTCTTTAATTAACTCGGGGTGGAGGATGCCAACAAAGGGTAGATTGCGGTATTGTCCCTTGTAATCCAGCCCATAGCCGACTACGAACTCATCGGGAACATCAAAGCCTATGTAGTTAAGAGGGACATTTATTAACCGACGCGCTCTCTTATCCAGAAGGGTACAAACGCGAAGACTGGCAGGGTTGTGGGCGGAAAGATGATTGAGGATGTAGTTCAGTGTCATGCCGGTATCCACAATGTCTTCAACCATCAGTACATGCTGTCCTGTAATGCTGCTATCCAGGTCTCGGGTTATCTTGACCACCTGCCCATCACCGCCATAGTATGAAATAGCCATAAAGTCCATGGTAACGGGGATGGAAAGGTTCTGCATCAGGTCAGCCATAAAGCAGACTACGCCCTTCAAGATGCCTATCAGCACTAACTGCTGGCCAGCGTAATCACGTGAAATATGTCTGGCCAGGGTGCGTACTCTTCGTTGAATCTTGGCGTGACTGTACAGAACTCGGTCGACTCCCTCCACTTTGGCTTCGCCGAGAGGGCCATAACCGTATTTGGCTAGCAGTTTGAGAAAATCATTTTTGTTCAGAAGCCTGATATTGACTTCAGGGTATAGCTCTCTGAGCCGACGTAGCTTGCGATTCTTCTCGGTCAGGAGATTCTGTTTCAACGTTGTGAGTTCAACATAGAGATCCAGCTCGGGCAAATAGAAGTCGGGAGTGAACATCTCCGCTATCTTGTCTCCATCCCATCTGAGCGGAAAGGAACGAGGCTCATAAAGCCATTCGATGCAGTAGAAGTCCAAGAGTTTGGCAAAATCCTCCTCGCTGGGATGAGCAAAAGTGGTTGGCCTCAACGTCGTAGTGGGCAACGGAGACACTCGTGAGGATTTTCTTCGTTTGTCACTCACCTTATAGTCTTGCTCGAGCAATTGATGAAGTTCTGCTCCTTCAAATATTACGGCGCAAATATCGGCAACACTGAGGAGGAAACTTTTGTCGGCTTCGGAAAATTGGCGAGGCTCACGAGTGTAGATTCGAATCTCTCCAATGGCGTCTCCTCTGTCGAGTATGGGAATCCCGAGAATAGACGATATTCCTTGCTCTCGCGCTATTTGGGGATATTGAACTCTCCTATCCTTGGTAGCATCAGCAATAAATACGACCTTCCCATCAAGAATATCCGGGAGGCTTCTGTGGACATCAAGGGGGCCTTTTTTCAGATAGAGGTCGCTCAAACCATACGCGCCTGAAGTAATCAGGTATTCCTTCCGAGGATTGAGGCACAGAATGCGGCAGCCATTTGCCTGTACTGCCGTGGCAGCACTTTTGGCTACGGAATTGCAGACTCTTCTCAAGCTAAGAGGCGAATTGGCAAATCTGTTTATCTGCTTAAGAGCTGAATAATAAGTACCTCTCGAGCTACCCATCCTTGGACTCCGCACACGGCATGATTTGCTCGCACTCTAGCCGCATTTGGTGAAGCCGCAGGCAAGGCAAATGTTGCAGCCTTCCTGGTAAATCAAAGGACCACCGCAATCGGGGCATTGCCCGGCCCAGCTTTTGACCAGCTCAGGATTTCTGGAAGACGTCTCAGAATTGCCGGCACTCTCTTCCTTCTTAATGTACTTCTCAAGGACACTGGCGATAGCATCGGCGCAGGACAAAACAGCGTGTCCCTGCTCCCAGACAATGGAAGGGCACCTGATGCCGCGCAGGTGCTTTACAATGGAATCTATATCTATTCCGGACCTTAGAGCTACGGATGTCAGGCGGCTGATGGCCTCAAGCTGTGCTGCAGCACAACCTCCGGCTTTTCCTAAGGTGGAAAAGACTTCGGATATTCCTTGCTGATCGAAATTCACTGTCACATAGATGTGGCCACACCCAGTGTTGACCATTTCGGTTACACCCCTGGTGACTTTAGGTCTTTTCCTGGGAGCCAATCTTGCTTCTGTCTTCTTGAAGTCCTCGCCTACGGTGAGGACCTGACTCTGTCGGCTCCTATCTCGGTAGATTGTTATCCCTTTCAAGTGCTCCTGGTAAGCCAGCATATACACTTTGGCTACATCCTCGGCTGTCGCATCGTGAGGGAAGTTGACCGTCTTGGATACGGCGCTATCAGTGAATCTCTGGAATACCGCCTGCATCTTAACGTGCCACTCGGGAGATATGTCGTGGGCAGTGACGAAGAGCCTCCTTATCTCTTCAGGGACCTCTTCTATATCTTTTAGCCTTTTGCCTTCAGCTAGCTGCTTCATTAGCTGCGGAGAATAGAGGCCGCCCTTTTTGGCTGCTTCCTCAAAATAAGGGTTCACTTCTATGAATTCCTCGCCCTCTAAAATGTGGCGCACGTAGCTTAGGGCGAACAACGGTTCAATGCCGCTGGAGCAGTTGGCGATTATGCTCAGACTGCCCGTAGGGGCAATGGTAGTCCGGGAGGCATTTCGAAAACGGGGACCATCTGGTGTGTCATAAACGCTTCCCTGGAAAGCAGGGAAGACCCCCCTTTCTTTGGCTAGCTCCGTAGAAGCTCCATCCGCCTCTTTAGATATGAAATTGGCAATTTCCTCGGCCGCAACCAGCCCCTGTTCACTATCATAGGGAATGCCAAGCTGAATCAACATGTCAGCAAAGCCCATAACCCCCAAGCCTATTTTCCTGGTGGTCTTTGTCATTTTTTCAATCTCTGGCAGGGGGAATTGATTGACTTCGATAACATTGTCAAGGAAACGGACCACGAATTTGACGGTTTTGGACAGTTTGTCGTAGTCAATACAAGGTTGCCCATCTTTATCCATCACCATCTTGGACAGGTTTATGGAGCCTAAATTGCAGGATTCATAGGGCAGCAGTGGTTGTTCCCCGCAAGGATTGGTGCTTTCGATCTTGCCCAGTTGAGGTGTGGGGTTATGTCTGTTTATCTCATCAATAAAAACAACGCCCGGGTCGCCGGTGCACCAAGCCATGTCAACAATTCTGTTGAATACCTCTCTGGCATTAAGCCTATCAACCACCTCTCCAGTTCGTGGGCTCACCAAACTGTAATCGGTACCTTTTTCCACCGCTTTCATGAACTCATCAGTCACAGCTACAGAAAGGTTGAAGTTGGTCAAGGCGTCCGAGTTATCCTTGGACTCGATAAATCTCAAGATGTCAGGATGTTCAACATTGAGTATGGCCATATTGGCTCCGCGGCGCATGCCGCCTTGCTTTATGACATCGGTGGTGGTGTCAAAGACTCGCATGAAAGAAACAGGGCCGCTGGCAACGCCGCCGGTCGAACCTACTCTATCCCTTTCCGGTCTAAGTCGCGAAAAGGAGAAGCCAGTGCCGCCACCACTTTTGTGAATCAACGCGGTATATTTAACCGCGTCGAAAATGGACTCCATGGAGTCTTCAATAGGTAGTACAAAGCAAGCTGATAGTTGTCCCAGTTCGTGACCGGCATTCATCAGAGTAGGGGAGTTGGGGAGAAATTCCAGGTCTTCCATTAGCTGGTAGAAAGCCTCTTCGTAGAAGGAGACATCTGCCTGCGGATTGTATGTGAGCTCCGCCGAGGCAATGTGCCTGGCGACGCGACGAAACAGCTCTTGGGGGGTCTCAAGGACTTTCCCTTCTCCGTCTTTTGCCAAGTATCTCCGTTCCAAAACTCTTAGGGCATTATCGCTGAGTTTGATTCCAGAAATGACCTGGCTTCTGGCCTGTGGAGAGAATTCATCGACAGTCAGAATCTCCTTGACCATCTCCCGAATTTCAGAGGAGGACACGGGTTGTTTGGCTTGTCGAAAGACCAATTCCTCCATGCCTGGGAACGGCTGAGTCACCCCGAGCCGCTGGCTCACTTGTTCCGTGAACTTTTCCAACAATTTCCTATCACTTATGCCCATGGACTCGGCAGCAGCGAAAACAGCTTGAGCTACTTTGTCTCGTGCAATAGTCTTGTGGTTCTCTTTGCGACGGATTTTGGGCATTTTATCTCCTCTTACGACCCAGCAAGGTATCCACCGCCAGCGAAGAAGGCAACGCTAACTGGTTAACCGGCGTTAGGTCTCTCCGTACCGCCAGGCTATCCACCTCTTGTTTTAAGTCGCCGATATCAGCAAACTCGCGATAAACACTGGCAAAGCGAATGTAGGCAATATGATCTAGTTTCTTTAATCCCTCCATGACCAAATCACCGATGTGGGCACTGGAGACCTCGCTCTTGCCTGCCTTGTAGAGCTCAGCCTCGACGGCGTCCACAAACTTGTCAATAGCGCCTGTAGGGAGGGGCCGTTTCTCACAGGCTTTGCGAATACCCAGCAGCAGTTTATCCCGGCTGAATTCCTCGCGCCGCCCATCCTTCTTGATAACGAAGATATCGTGTGGCTGTACCCGCTCGTGGGTAGTGAAGCGGGTGTTGCAGGCCAGGCATCTCCTTCGGCGCCTCACACCCCCGTCGAGACTCCGGGAGTCTATAACCCTTGATTCCTGCTTGCCGCAATAAGGACAGTTCACAACCCTCCCCTAACTCTAGTGGTACAAAAGCATTGTACCACTAGATGTAGTGAAATGCAATAGCCTGTAGAGGCTGATATGGTTGTTTACTGTGGCTCCTCTGCCTCTGGAGAATATCTGAATACCGTAAACACCAATGATATCTCCTCTGGTTGGTGGGAAGGGGAGGCGATAATGGGCAGGTCTCAGGAATACAGGTTTCGAGCTTCAAAGGAGACTAGAAAAAGAGCTCCGTTTGAGTGGAAGGGACTGGATTCGGATAACGATCAAGCGTTCATCAATCAGATTCTGCATAAATATTGCCAGAGGGAGAAGTCAGAATTTACCAGGTCGCGACCAAACCGGGGAAAAATGACAATGCCTATATTGAGCAGAAGAGCTGAACCCATGTCAGGAAACGGATACCTGAGATGTGACACTCCCGGGGAGCTGATGATTATCAATGACCTTTATCGTAACGAACTGAGGCCATACAAGAACTTCTTTCAGCCAATGATGAGGCTGGTCAGTAAGGAAAGGATTGGGGGCAGGTTAAACAGGAAACATGATATCCCCCGGACGCCGTATCAGAAACTGATGGACTCGGGGCAGATGCCAAAGGAAACCAGAAGGCAACTTGAGGCTCTCTACCTGAGCTTAGACCCAGGTCAACTGAAGCGGAGCACCGATGCCAAATTAGACAATCTCCACAGGACATATGAAGAGCAAACGAAATCCCACCATGTTGAGCCGTAAGGAAAGTAGTGCCTCATACGGTTACATCTTTTATGATACGACACACTACGTTTGGCTACCCGTTCGAATGACTCGACATGGCACTTGTGCTCGTCCGCTACCTGACGTTCAGACATACAAGGCGCCACTAATCCATCTGAACTAGGTCCGTTACGGGCAGCCATCCGCTCCAGCGAGTCGAGAGCCAGAGAATAGGGCATCCCCCAATCTGAAGGCTGGGGCTGGAAGGTTAGCCAACGCTTTCCTCCGGTATCATTTCAATCGCGTCCCTGGGGCATACCACAGCACAAATACCGCACCCTTTGCAGTAGCTATAATCAATCCCAATCTGATTCTCATTACCGTTCTTTGTTATGGCTAGGTCAGGGCAAAGCAGTCGACAGAGATCACAAATACGGCACCTCTCCTGGTCTATTATCGGTATATGTGTTCTTCCTTCCACCGGTGTTAATCTAGCGCCTTTCCTTGTTCATCTCTGGTGTATGTGATTGGACTTCGTTCTACCCAGCCTGAATCCAATATTCATAGCTTTTAGATTCAGCTCTCTCAACCTTTCTGGAATAATCTCTTCTATTGCAGATTCTAGCCCCTTTTTGCTAACTACGTCGGTCATTTCCACGGCTGCGCTCAGAATTATTACGTTGGCAGCCATTCCCTTGTTGAGTTCCTCAATTGCCGTCCTGCTAGCAGGAATCCCTACATATTTCAAGCCCTTCATCTCCTCAGGAACAAACCGCTCGTCATAAATGACGACTCCCTCGCCAGGTTTGACGCGTCCAATATATTTGTCATAAGCTGTCTGGTACATAGCAATTAACGTGTCGGCGGCAATAACATACGGAAACATTATTGGCCTCTCAGATATCACCACTTCGGCTCGACAAGCTCCCCCTCTGGCTGCTGCGCCATAGGAATCCGTGCTGCTAACCCATTTTCGGTCATTGAAAGCTGCTTGACCTAGTATAGTGCCAGCCAGGACAATACCCTGTCCCCCAAGACCACACAGTATAACTTGCCTAGTCGGCGCCATTAGCGAACTCTCCAGTTATTATCTTACCCTTCAGTTCTTCTGGTGATAAGTTCTTGGCCTTCCTCCTGGTGATGCATTTATCCATCAGATCCTTGATCATATCTGCAGGAGTATCAAGCTGGTTGTGTCTGCCAAATTGGGTCGGGCAAGGCGACAAAACTTCAATGAAGCAAAAACCATTAGTCTGTAATGCCTTCTTGATGCTGGCTATAAGGGCAAAGGGCTGAGTTAGCGAATACCGGGCTGCATAGGTGGCACCAGCAGCGATAATAAGCTTGCACAGGTCAAATGGCCGGTAAGGATTTCCTTGGGTTGTTGTTTGCGTAAAGGCACCTACAGATGTAGTAGAAGAGACTTGACCTCCGGTCATCCCATAGATCATGTTGCTGGCACAGATGACAGTCAAGT